>Ga0137306_100011_pt1 | contig 322921 bp, 233 predicted proteins | sample Inofroosms_March_FD_97187 | JGI IMG/M metagenome (GOLD analysis project Ga0137306, IMG submission 97187) | Mouse cecal microbial communities from Vienna, Austria - N-Acetylneuraminic and N-Acetylglucosamine D2O microcosms_March | ecosystem: Host-associated > Mammals > Digestive system > Large... | reverse complement strand
TATTTATTTTGAAGCAATCAATTGTCAAATAGTTTGATTTTCTTCAATATAATTCACACGGAATAATCCGTCAGCTATAGTTCAATTCTTAATTTATTTTTCATTTGAATTGGAGTGAAAATATGCCTAACAATATTTGAATATTATGAATACGAATAATAATTTGAACAGATTTAAAGACTCCATGCGACGACTATTATATAGTATCCTATTAATAATTATATTAATGGCAATCTCACCATTCGGAGTTTTTAGTTCTGGAGTAAAAACATCTGGCGAAGGATTTAGTCCTGAATTCGAAAAGGCTATAGCAATTATAAAAAAATATGAGGGGTTACATAGAAATAGAGGGAACCTTATCGGTTATGGTCATCAAGTTATTGCTGGTGACGGCTATAAAAGAGGAACAAATCTTACGGAAAAACAAGCAGATGCATTATTAAGGAAAGATCTTTCAGATCTATGCAAGAGATACCGTAGTTTCGGGAAGGATAGCCTTATTCTCAGTGCTTTAGCTTATAACTGTGGAACTGGTATAGTCGCAAAATCATCTGTATACAAAAAACTTAAAAATGGTAATAGAGATGTGAAAACTGCTTATCTTTCCTATAATAGAATTAGAGGTAAAGTTAATTCACAACTTAAAAGAAGAAGACTCGAAGAATTCGATGCTTTATTCATTCCCTAATTTTTTTGCTCAATTTTAGAAAAACTTATGCTAAAAATGTTATTTAAACGTTGAGCAACTATAAGAGATAAAGAAAATGAAATCAATACTACACATACTACTCCATTCTATCCTTATACTATTTATGGGGTTATCCTTATGTGCTTGTTCTGAAAAAAGAACTGACAATTTAAATGAAGGACTTCCTCAAGAAATACGTGAAATTGCCATAGCAATTATAAAGGATTCACCTCAAGAATTCGCCTCAGTTATTTCTTACCCTATTGAGAGACCATATCCATTAAAAAACGTTAAGGATTCAACCGAAATGGTAAAATACTACCCCACTTTAATGGATGATACAATAAAAAAAGCTGTTAAAGAGTCTCCTGACTCTGCATGGCAATATTGTGGCTGGAGAGGATGGACTTTAAATAATGGTTCTTATTTTTGGATTGATGATGGCAAAATATATGAAGTCACTTATACCTCTACAAAAGAGAACATTATGCTTGACTCTCTTAGAAATATAGAAATCTCAACTCTTGAGCCGTCTTTACAAGCAGGATGGACTCCTGTAATGTGTGTACAAGATACTGATAGTGGGGAATTATTCCGAATAGACCTACAAGATGGCACAAATCCTCCAATATACCGTCTCGCCGGATATAATCCAGGAGCAGATCTTTCAGGAGAACCAGAATATATTCTTTATGGATCTCTTGAGCTTGAAGGATCCATGGCAAACAGGTTTTATCATTTTATAGGAGAGGATGGTTCCACTGCTCAATATTCACCGGATGTCATATCTAATGAAGACACTCCGCAAATTGAAATTGAAATAAAAGGTCACGCAAAAAGATACAAGGCTAAACCGGATTATTGGCTTGATCATATTAGATTGAAACAAATACAATCCACTTATGATTCCATATCAAATATTGATATGAAGTGACATAAGAAAATGGACTGAATTGAATTCAGTCCATTTTCTTATGTCACTTCATACACATTTTTAAAATGGGAAATTTATGCCTAAATTCAATGCAGCATTAGAATTTAATGGCACACCCTCTTTAGATAGCTTTCCTATAGTCTGATCCATACCTACAAATAAATTGAAACCTGTTGTATGCAAATTAAATAGCCAACCAAAGCCTATACCATAAGTTCCAGCGACAACATTAACATCTGCTGATATAAAATTTACAGGACATATATTGGCAGACAATCTAAATTGAGTCCAGCTATATTTCCCATTTATCTTTGAGGAATTTAACAATCCAAAATGAAGACGTCTATATACCGGCAATTCGTATTCTACACCAAAGTTAAGGGTAGTTGACAATGCACGAGTACGTGATGAGATTTCTTCTACATCTGACATCTGATATAATTTAGCAATATCATCTGTGAGTCTATCCCATTCTTTATCAAAATAATGTTCGTTTTCTTTATCTGCACTGAAAATAAATGAATTCGTATTAACTATCTGAGTTCCATCTGTTGAAGCTTTCTGTGTCTTTCCCCAATTCATAAATCCTAAATCAAGTGCAGCTATAGAAAATTGGAAATCATTCCATTTATACTGTGCTCCAAGATCAAGACCCAATCCAAATCCTTGTGGTTTAAACTTATCAATCTCGCCACCTGAGACATAATCCTTTCCCGTCTGATCACTATGGTCCATATTATATCTGAAGCCTCCTACTGATGCATATACCTCAGCATTTGTTCGGGCAATCCACTCATTTTCTCCCAACATCAATTTTGCGTCATTGAACTGGAAATCAAAATTACCGACACCTACAAGAGCTTTAATTGTAGCACCCACACGTAGACCTGGCACTTGCCGAATATCCCTTGAATGGTTTAATGCAATTTGGGCATAGGCATTCGCATTTGCGAACATATTTTCTATCTCATAAGTATCATTAGTAACACCTTCTTTTGCCAATGAAAAGAATGAACCTGGCACTGAGGCATCCACACTTGCCACACCTCCAATAGAGATAGTATTATATCCTCCTATACCTTTAAAACCTACCGACAAAATATCTATCTTTTCATTTGTGCCCAATCTATTCTTCGCACTAAATTTTTTCATCGCTTCACTCTCACTAATGCCAGGATTAGTAAACAATACTGTCTTACCATTAAGAGTATACACCACATCTTTGACATGTAAATTTCCATGCATGTTGATGTTTAAATTGCCAATAGCTGGAAATGATACAAAACCCTTTTCGTTTCCAAATGCTGGATTCATTTGGAAACGGTAGTCATAGTTTTCCAAGAAATATCCTGAATATGTAGTTTGTGAAAAAATCCCTATAGTGCTGCATAATGATATGCCTGCACATATTATTATTTTTTTAATCGAAAATTTCATAATTAATTGAAAATAGCGTTCTTATTCATTAAAATTCCTTAGTATAATTTCCGCTAACTTTAGCCCGTAAATTGCTTAGAGTTATTGTCTGCGATGGAGCCAATGCCTCATTTGATGTAGGAAGCACGGTCGCTGTAAATATTATGCCGTCAAGATTCTTTATCTCTCCCGTTATCCTTATATTAATTTCTTGATTAGCATTCTCCGGCACTTCTGCACCAACTATTTCTACATCTTTAATCTTATTACCATTCCTATCAATAGGATAGCCCGAAATATTTGCTTTAAGTGGCAAATTATTAGTAACCATAACATTGATTTCAAGCTTTTCAATTGTCAGTGCATCAAGATCTTCACTACCCCAACCATCAACCTTATCCGTATAGACGATCTGTGTTGGTGTGTCTGATGATTCCGACAAGGCAAGTGGAGCAACAAATTCCCATATTCCTTCCACTGGTTCAATTGAATGTCCAAGAGGGAATTTAACCACCTTTTGTCGATTTATGCAAGGATCTACAAGATTTATCTTAAGTTGTGATGGAATACCATTTCCACTAAGCACTCCCCCCAATGTTGAGAAAGCTACATTCTTAGGATTATTAAAGGAAGAAGGTACATCTTCTGCCCCATTAGGACTAAGACAGAAATTATAAGATTCCTCATTCCCTTTATCATAACCTATGGTAAAGAATCCGTTATCCAAGCCAAATGTTTTAGGGGATTCATTTTCGCGTATTGCCATTATATCTAACCCTGTACGAAAACCAAGATTATACTTCGCAATTGGATTATTAATGCCTATATATATCTGCGGATTATAAAGCACCAGATTTGTCTTATCCTGAGAAAGGAAATCTGGCAACTCATTGAGACTTATTGGTGCTATATCCAATCCATTCCCATCAAAATGATATTCTACCTCTCCCGATACTGCGGTTATTGCCATATCTGATAGTAAGTATGATATGTTTAAATTTACAGACGAACCAAGAGTACAATTTGAATCTGATGAGAGTTTTAGATTTGCACTTTCGATGTTCAAATTACTAATCAAGGACAATTCCCTATTTTCTATTGAGCAATTATTTACCTCTAAATCTATTTTAGTCACAATAATTTCCAAAGATGTTTTCCCATTAGCAAACATCAGATTTCCTACAGAATATTCTCCTGTCTGAGCATCATATCTTCCTTCAGGAATACTATGTGATATTTCAAGACCTTTAGGTATTTCAATTTTAATATCTGACAATTTAGCATTTATATTTTCTGGAAGATTTTCAGCCGAAAAATTTATCACAAATTTTATTTCATCTGAATAAATTTCTGTTAGGCTTATTATTGATTCATCAATATCTTCAGCCCGATAAACCACTCCCCTCTTTATCGGAGAAACTAACGGGATAATAGTATCTTCTACCCCAATCGAAATACCACTTGTTGGAAAAATTACTTCTGCCGATAAAAGTTCGGGAGATGAAGCCTTGAATGATGGTATATAAATGGGATCCGATTTGAAAGAACCCGATTCTTTTATACCATAAACATCCTCTCCATTATGATTTATATAATGGATTTTGTCTCCTAGTTTTACTTCTATGATATCTCCCAATTTTATTGACTCCAAATTGATCGGGACTACCAAATCTTTTACCTTAAACTCTGATGTGGTGTCTATGTTTGACAAATCATATTTTTCGTCAATACAACAAGTCAACGAAAACATTGTCAAGAGCGTCAAACCACCTTTTACAATTATTTGTTTCATGATAAGGAATAAATATAATATTTAATGCAAATCTTTTCAGCTTGTTTTATATCAACAAAGTTAATAAATTTTATCCATATTACTTACAAAATTAAAAATATTTTAATAATTGTGAAAACAAATCCGATAATCAAATGCCATAGCTCATTAAAAATATTAGCTATCGTTCTCTTTAGTCAATCAACATTGTAATCCCGAAGCAACTTATAACTGCAGACAAATCACTTTGGAATCCCCAAAAATTATATGTCATCCCATATATTACAATTTATAATATTATAAATGCCTAATAACTCATCCATAACTTAATCTTGATACATTTGATTTTACAAATATTAAAAATTTTGATACAAATAATAAATCCCATCTTAATTCTTATTAATAATTTTGCAAATGATTAGAGCGAGAGACAAATATTGCACCTGCACTTTTGCTCCAATACAAATAATCATTATAACATAACCTACCCTATGAAGAAAACTCCTGTTTTTATTTTTTCAGCAATTCTCACAAGTGCTTCATTGTACGCTATAGGAGAAAACAGACCTATCATACAGACTAAGTACACTGCTGATCCAGCCCCGATAGTCATAAACGACACTATTTTTTTATACACATCTCATGACGAAGATGATGCACAAGCCTATGGTTTCAAAATGAAAAATTGGCTTCTATTCACCTCCACTGATATGCTAAACTGGACAGATAATGGAGCCGTTGCATCTCTTGAAGACTTCAAATGGTATGATGGAGATAATGGTGCGTGGGCAATACAAGTCGTAGAACGAAATGGCAAATATTATATGTATTGTCCAATACATGGTCATGGCATTGGAGTCTTAGTCTCAGACTCCCCCTATGGACCATTTAAAGATCCCATAGGGAAGCCTCTTGTTTGGCAAAGAGAACATTGGGATGATATTGATCCTACAGTATTTATTGATGATGATGGACAGGCATATATGTATTGGGGCAATCCCAACTTATATTGCATAAAATTAAATAATGACATGATTTCATATTCCGGAGAAATCATGAAGATGCCCCATATTGATGATTATCAAGAAGGACCATGGTTCTACAAACGTAACGGTCACTATTATTTGGCATTTGCATCAACGTGTTGTCCGGAAGGAATCGGATATGCGATGAGCGACTCCCCTACCGGACCTTGGACATATAAAGGCCATATCATGGATCATACTCCTCGCACACGTGGCAATCACCCGGGAATTATCGATTATAAAGGCAAAAGTTATGTTTTCGGACAAAGTTACGATATTCTCCGGATTGAGACTCAGGATCATCATGAACGACGGAATGTGGAAGCGGCAGAAATGCACTACAATTCCGATGGCACAATTCAGGAAGTCGTATATTGGCGAGACGCTCCTCTGAATCAGATACATTTCCACAATCCTTACCAAAAGACAGAAGCTGAGACAATGGCGTGGGGATACGGATTAAAAGTAAAAAAGACAGATCTTAGAACTTCCGTTCTGACAAATATCAATAATGGGGAGACTTTAACTGTTGCAGGTGTTGATTTTGGGAAAGGTGCAAAAAAATTCTCTGCGGCAATTGCTTCTGAGAAAGAAGGGAATGCTATTGAGATTCATCTTGATAGTGAAAATGGACCTATTGTCGGCATCCTTGAAGTAAAACCCGGTAAAACTTCTGACAAATTTTCATTACAGTCTTGCAAAGTAAAAGGTGCCAAGGGTGTCCATGACCTTGTATTTAAATTCATAGGGACGCAATCTGACTCTGACCTTATGGAAATAGATTATTGGCAATTCAAATAACACTAATTGAACCCCTGAAAACAATGATGTCGGATGGACTACATACTGTCCATCCGACATCGTTTCATTAATCTATAACCAATTCTGATAATGGACGCTTCGGCACATGATGTACCCCATCAGGGGTGCGATAATACTTAATGTCATTATCAACAACAGACATATCTTCCAAAACAACCTTCTCTACAGGATATCCTAAAGCCAATATATATAGCGGCTTATAATAATCTTCCAAGCCAAGTCCTTTTTTAATCCCAATCTCATTAAAGGATTTTATAATACATCCTCCAATCCCCAATGCTCTCGCACCTAAAGTAAGTGCCTGCAATTGCAATCCGTCATCACACATCTGATTTTCTGTCATTCGTGTATCAAGACACTGCACCAAATAAGCCGTCGGTCTTTCATCCTTTACCGGGCCATCCCAATCAGAAAGATATCCCGCCCATTTTAATAGAGGAAATACTTTTGCACATTCATCTGATTCACAGACTATCCTATATTTTAATGGTTGAAGATTTCTTCCCGATGCACAGAACCTGGTAAGATTGATGAGACTCATGAGGGTATCTTTGCCAACTGTACGTGCATTGTCAAATCTTCTTATGGAGCGATCTACCATTATCAATCGCTTAAGCATTTCAAATTCGTTCATATAATATTTTTTTCAAAATTAAGAATTTTTCTGATTTTTATCAAATATCCAAATAAATATTGCCTAAAATAAAAAATAAAAACATATCTCTCCAATTATTACAATCTTTGTTACGCTACATCCGTTTATTTCTAAAAAGAATCTGATTTATGAATTAAAAATATCTAAATCAAACGAATTAATTAAATAAAAAATGATTGATTATCAAGCAGTAATTAATAGAATTATATCCGAAGCCAATTCATTTTTAGGTAAGGGAAAGATAGCTGACTATATTCCTGCCCTTGCTGAAGTATCTTCTGATAGACTTGGCATAGCTGTTAATCTCGTTGACGGTCGTACCTTCAAAACAGGTGATGCAGACATCCCTTTTTCAATACAAAGTATCTCAAAAGTTTTCACCCTTTCCATGGTTGTCGGTGCTATTGGAGAAGATTTATGGAATTCCGTAGGTAGAGAACCATCAGGAAATCCCTTCAACTCTCTTGTTCAACTTGAACATGAAAAAGGCATTCCCCGTAATCCGTTTATTAATGCCGGAGCTATTGTAGTGACCGATAGACTTATTAGTCTATATCCACGTCCGAAAGAAGCCATACTTGACTTTGTAAGATCAATAGCAGGTAATGCTGATATTTATTATGATACGCGCGTTGCCATCAGCGAACGAGAAAATGCTGACCGGAATATGGCATTAGCATATTTTATGAAAAGTTTTGGCAATATACATAATGATGTGGAAATGCTTATCGATGTATATTGTCATCAATGCGCATTATCAATGTCTTGTTCCGATCTATCACGTGCCTTTCTATTATATGCCAACCGAGGAGTTAATCCACAGAACGATGTCAGAATCCTCACGGAAAGCCAAACAAAACGACTTGGTGCCGTAATGTCTACATGTGGGTTTTATGATGAAAGTGGTGATTTCGCATATCGCGTCGGATTACCTGGTAAAAGTGGAGTAGGTGGAGGTATTGCTGCATATATGCCGGGAAAACTTGCCATATCAGTATGGAGTCCTGAATTAAATAACTTCGGCAATTCTCTCGCAGGAATAGAAATCTTAGAGAGATTCACCACTGATATCCAAAGATCCATCTTCTAATATTATGAAAAGAATATCACCATGTTATTTATTCCGAGAGAGCCTCAATAAATACAGATATCCTTATGCCCAAAAGATTTTTTAATTTTATTCTTTATGAAAAGATGAACAATTATATCATCCGTTTAGATAGCCAACGTCTTGGCTATGGCAAGGTCGTACTAAGCAATCCATCTAAAACCCATATTCCACAAGGGATCACTGTGGTTTTCGGAGAAAATGGATCCGGTAAAACCACTCTTGGAAATATCCTTGCGAAAGGGAAAAATGCCTACGGCAACCGGATAACATTTAGAAATGACATCAATTCAATAAGGATATTGGCTTTCACCGATATTCATGCCCTTAGTGGTATGGAAGCTCAATATCAATCCCAGCGCATGGAAGCTACAATGAATGATATGGTACCAACCGTAAGAGAGATAATGGGAACGAAGATTCATGACCCTAAAATGATGGAACTCTCATATATTCTAAATATAAATGATGTAATTGATAAGAAAATAAACTATCTTTCAAGCGGAGAACTACGCAAACTTTTAATTATAAATGCACTGCTTGATAATCCCGATGTATTGATCCTTGATAATCCATATATTGGTCTTGATCCAGTTTCGCGTTGTGAGCTTAACAATATGATGGAAAAACTTAAGGAGGACGGATTGTCAATTATTTTGATCCTTTGTGATGCAGCAGATATCCCCATATTTACCGATGCAGTAATAACATTAGACAATCTAACTATCTCCCAGTCAATTCAAGACAAAAGACAGATCTCAGACATACGGAACCATGATTTTGAGGAATCTTCTTTAGATATCAACATATTAAAGTCAAGATCCGGGAATCTGAAAACAGATCACAAGATCTCCTTCTCCATAATTGACGGACATATAAGATATGGGGAACGACAAATCCTTAAAAACATAAATTGGGAGGTAAAGAAAGGTGAAAAATGGGTGCTCACAGGATCAAATGGTAGTGGTAAATCTTTACTATTGAGTTTAATTTGCGCGGATAATCCACAGGCATACGCAAATGACATAACTCTTTTCGACCGTAAACGCGGTTCAGGTGAGAGCATCTGGGAGATTAAGGATGCCATAGGCTACGTCTCACCCGAAATGCAGCTCTTTTTCAAATCCAACTCCTACATAAAAGAGATAATTGCACAGGGATTAAGAAATTCGCTCAACAAGTATCTCCCTCTGACAGACGAAGAGATCACCGAAACTGAAATATGGATGCGTATTTTGGGAATATCTCATTTAGCAGATCGTAGGTTTACTGAACTTTCTACGGGGGAACAACGTCTTGTACTCGTCGCACGCGCAATGATTAAACAGCCCGCGTTGCTTGTTCTTGACGAACCTCTTCATGGTCTTGACGCCCGCAATAAAAAAAGAGTAATAAAGATCGTCAATGATCTCACTGAACGCAATGGATCATCATTAATATTTGTCACTCATTATGAAAATGAGATTCCTGATTGTGTTTCCAATACAATGGCTCTTACTAAACGCTAATAACTTAGCCTATATATCATAATACCATGAGATTTTACAAATCAATTTCTATGTCGAAATGAATTTGTAAAATCTCATGGCATATAAGCATATCTAATTTAAGTGTGCTTTTCCTTAACGTTTCCTCCCTAATATCACATATAATATTACCGGAACCCCAACTACCGGCGTAAGCGCATTTATAGGAATTACTGTATTTTCAGGAATAGCACTCACGACATTACATCCCAAACACAACATTGAGCCACACAACATTGATGCAGGTATGAGAATCCAATGATTATCTGTCTTGAATATCATACGTGCAATATGGGGGACTGCCATACCGATAAACGCCAACGGACCGCAATATGCAGTTATAATTGCAGTCAATATGCCTGTGGCAAGAAGCAAGATATTACGTATTTTCCTCACATTAATTCCAAGATTGATTGCATAATTATCACCCAATAGAAGTATATTTAGGGGTTTTGCAAGAAAAAACGTACCAACCATACATAATAACACTAAAATAGAGAATATCGGAAGTTGTTTCATTGATACATCCCCGAATGACCCCATTCCCCACATTACATATCCCTGCACTCCTTGTGCAGTAGAAATTGAAGATAGGAGGGTTACTATTGAACTCGTGAGATAACCAATCAGGATTCCTATTATAAGCAACAGCAGATCACTCTTCACTATTGAAGAAAGCATTATCAAGATTCCCATAATAAGAAGACTCCCAATAAGAGCACCGACTACAGTGGCCGCATACCCGCCCCACGACATATACCCTACCGACAACGTTCCTCCCATAAAAAGCATGACCACTGCCACGCCGAGACTTGCGCCTGAACTGATTCCAAGTATTGATGGACCCGCAAGCGGATTGCGAAAGATGGTCTGCATCAAAAGTCCCGACACCGCAAGCCCTCCACCTGCAAACAATGCCGTGAAAGCCTGAGGAAGGCGGCTATCTACTATAATAAACCGAAGTGCATCATTCTGCATTCTACCGAATAATGCAGACATAACATCATTTGCCGAAATATGAACTGCTCCGAAAAAGAGATTAGAGACAAACAACAGTATTACCGATACTATGAGTATAATGAATCTTATCACTTCAAAGTTTTATTTTTTCAAAATAAGATTTTGATTTAGTCGGGAGAGTAAGCTCAGGATGGAAAAGGGTTATTAAGTTTCCGAGCAACCATTGTGGATGAAAGGCCACATCCTCAAATATTCTTGTCTTTGAAGAATCGCTTCCATAGACATTCCCATTTTTGAAAGCCTTAAATTTACCATACATCGCGCGATCTGACTGCAACGTGGCAAGAGTTAAAGGGGTGTATGCAAAACGGATTAACCAATAATCGGCATCCATCGCTTCATATAATACTTTTTCAGGACTCAATTGAAGACTACCTGATGTCTTTGCATAATCAAATGGATTTTTCCCCCCAGCATCCTCTATCATTTGTCCCATCGTACTATTCCCGGCAGGTACATTCCAAGTTTGCCCATATATCCTATCCATCAATATCTTAGGTCTACCCATTGTCTTTGAAGCGATTTCTTTAAGCGTGAGATACTGTCGCTCTGTCTCCTGAAATAATGAATCAGCAATCTCCTTTTTTCCATATAGTCGTCCATAAAATTTCATCCATTCAGCTCGTCCCAACGGTGAAGTTTCCATATAATCAGCACATTCCACTATCGGAATCCCTGCATGATCCAATTTTCCATGACTATGCATATTCTCAAACGGAGAAAGCAATATTGCTCCCGGACTTATCCTGATTATTTCTTCAACGTTTGGAGACATGCTGTCACCACAATCTTTAATGATGCCTTTCTCTATACGATTCCTCAATGTATCATCAAATATATACTCAGCATCACACACTCCGGATACCGCATCTGTCGCTCCCAGCTCATTTATCAAACCATTATGCACAGCCGAATATACCACTGACTTTTCAAGGGGCACGCGTATGACATCTTGAGGATTAATACCTTGAGGAATATCTATTCCTTTATCAAGAAGTACATAAGTACGCAATAATTTTGTAGTATCCCACGGATTTCTGATTCTTGCAACCGCATATCCGTCATACTCTTCAACTGTTAAATTTTCAGCATACCTCATCGCCAATTTCTTCCCAGAAGAAGAACTATTGTTGTTGCTTCCACATGATTGTGGAAACAACAACAATAAAATTATGCACAATGAAATTAATATGCCACTATTATGATTATGCATACCTATCATTCTAAATCAAAGAAAATACAAGTGTCTCCTACCCCGGAATCATATTTATTCTTATAGACTCCGTTGGAATCATATTCGCAGACATAGCCTGGCAAACTATAACTAATATCGCCATTATCAAGAGGATACGAGGAAATAAATATATTCCCCGTGATGGGATCAACGCCCAACCCAGAGGGTGCATCTATATTTTTAATATCCAAATTCGTCAACTCCTCACTATTGATATCATAACGCGAATAGGCTACCTCTCCTCCCCATGGGGCATCTATGATATAGATGAAATTATCCTTTATTGCTGCTTTTGTCGCATTAGCAATAAACTTACATTTATAGTCACTATCAACTTTATAAAGAGCATTGGGAATATCGACGTAGTTCCCTAAAGCAAGAATAAAAAGAGATGACCCATTAGTAAGGAATTGCTTTGGATTTAGAGGGACTTCAAATGTCTCCGATGTTCCCTCCGTACCGAAGGTTGCCAGCGGAATGATTGACGCTGTTTTTCCGTAATTTGGATGATTCATCCCATCAGAATTGGGTACAAAGATTTTATCATCGTAAATTGCGATAATCTCAGGATTAGGACCTACTTTTACCGTTTTGTCTATTGTTTGGGTCAACGTATCAAGACTGCATACATACCCATTATACATCGACACATACACCTTCCCATCCTTTGCCACCATAGAACGCGGAGACTGACCGACTTTATCAGAAAGGGAAATTTGAAGGAGTGATTTATAGGTCACTTTGTCTATGATTTCAATTGTATTTGACCCATATACGCCCAAATACAACTTTGAGCCATAAGCAATACCACATTGAGGGGTGTCACCCAGGCTACGCTTATTGTAGGTACGGAATAAATCTCGTGAAATCTTTGATACAGAATAATTGATGAAGTTAAGGGAACCCTCTATTTTTGACCCGTAATTCCCTTGATTCAAGATGTAGGCTCCATTTGAGGTTGTCGGCAAATCCGGTATCGGATTTTTATCATTCGGCTCATCGCTACATCCCGTCAACGATGCTGATATCATGGCAATCATGCCAAAATAAATAAAATTCTTTCTCATCTCTAAAATAACTTTTGTTAATATGAAATTAGATTGTAATGCATTACATTTCAAATTCAACACTTATTTTCCATGATCTTCCAGGCATTGGATATCGTGCAACTATCTCATACTGCCTGTTAAATACATTTAATAAATCTCCCTGGATACGAAATTTATTCTTGTTTTTCAACATGAATGTTCTTGAGACGGAAAATCCAAAATCACAATATCCATCAATTTTTGTTTCCGGAATATTAGAATTGGTCGTATATCGTGGGCTGCATCCTGTAAAGTGAATCACTCCATTCACCCATGAATTAAGCCAAGAGAGAGAAGCGGATCCAGAATTAAGCGGGATATAAGCTACCTGCTTCATCCATTCCGAACTTCCTGGATTTGTTCGCGGTTGTGCACGTTGATAAGAATAACTGCCCGTCAAAATCAACGATTGCTTGTCAGTAACAACATATTCCGAACTAATCGTAGCATCAAGCCCAAACACACGGACCTTGCCAAGATTTGTCATTCTCCAAACAAACATATTATACGGTACGGCCACAATCTTATTCTTAACATGATTGATGTAGCCGTCACACGTCAAGGTGATATTAGATAGGAATGTCGCATTTGATTCAAATGTCATCCCGAAATTAAATTGATCTGTAATCTCCGGATCAAGATTTATACTCCCATAATGATCAAAGTATGCCTCATTAAATGTTGGTACTCTGAAAATATTCTTATAAGAAGTTCTGATATACCAACCCACATCAGCTATTGGTTTTAGACTTAGCATTACCGATGGCGACAATCTGCGATTATCTTTACCGGCATCTCCATCCTTTGCTTTATTGATATACAAAGAATACAGTGCGCGCGCCATTACGGTCAGTCGCCACACTTTATATTTGGCTGCCAACGTCTGGAGTATGGAATTCCGATAAGGACGAATATCTGTCTTAAGATTGCTTGACAAGTTATTCCATGACCAATCCAGTGAATAATCCATTGAAAAACCGGAGAATGGCGTGAAGAGCAACGCTCCGGTAAAATAAGTTTCCCGCTGGATATAATAGTTATCAAGAATGCCACCTGGATATTTGCCATCTATGTCTGTATATCGGGAAGACGACCAATTGAATTTTGCAGTTGATGCCAATGAAAATTTTGAAGATAACCTTCCCTTATATTGAAACTGTCCGAAAAAATTTCTGTCTCTCAGATGTTCATTACTGCCATTCACATAATATATCACCTGACCTGGTAGATCCCTTGAATTGTCATAATAATAGACCTTTCCAACAATTCTTGAAGAATCCCCAAATCTATACATCCCGTTAAATTCCCCAAGCCATGAATTCATACGTGAGTTTTCACGCTTCTCATGGGTAATCAGATCTCCGTTTGTCAGGATAAATGGATAATCATTCTCAGAATGGATGTATTCGGCATTTGCAGAATATGAAAATCCCCTATCATTATCATTACCCTTACCCAACCTTATATATGGATTATAATAACCGAATGACCCGATCTTCATTTGAGACTTTAAGTGAAAATCGGCATCATCAGTAGAGGTAAACGATGATATATAAAGCGAAGATGCTGAGGCGGCTGCCTTTGCCGGCAAGAAAATATCGTCATTATCTCCTGAATACAACGACAACGATCTCACATTATCTATGGAATATCTGGAAAGATCTATCTGCCCACTCTGACAATCACTCAACGAGACCCCGTCATAGATGACTGCCGTATGCTCTGAACCCAAGCCTCTTACGGAGACGGTTTTCAATCCGCCGGCTCCTCCATAATCACGCAGATTCACTCCAGGGAGTCTTCGCATGGCTTCTGATATATCGGTGATGCCGGTCTGCCTGATAATTTCTGAATCCAGATTATACTGAGGTGTTGATGAACTGACCCTCTTTTTATTCTTCAATGATTTGACTTCAATATTCGGTAAATCTGAACTTACTGTATCAACAGACTTTCTGCCATCTGGAATATCAGAAGCAGATACCGATATATATGCATTCGTCCCGACTGAATGAGCCGGGACGATACTTAGCATGCTGATTAATGATGTCAGTATATGTTTTCTCATCCTCGAAGAAAAACAAATTATTATTAGCAATCTTAATGATTGATTTAAAAGAGGGTCGGACTATTACCGTAGCGAGACTGTCAGGAAATTTCAACCTGTTCCTCTATTTCGGTGTTGCAAAGTTATGTATTTTATTTTATTTAAGCAAAAATACCATGTAAAATGAAAAATCTTTTTTTTGCGTTAATCGCCCTTATTCTACTCTATCAGCAATCATTTAGATGTTTGTTCCTACATTTATTTTTCTATAGATTTAACAATTTATCTTTTTTGTAATCGTTATTTAGTCATCTCATATCAATGTTTACAACCATATTAAACAATATACTCCCATGACAGAAAACATCTATTCCCCTCTTGAAGACCGATATGAATCCGGCATGTCATATATGAGATGTGGCGAGAGTGGAATTTTACTACCTCGAGTTTCATTAGGATTATGGCACAACTTCGGGGCAGTCGACACTCTATCAAATTGCCGCAAAATACTTCACTATGCTTTTGATCATGGAATAACCTGCTTTGATCTTGCAAATAATTATGGCCCTCCTTACGGGTCTGCCGAGGAGACATTCGGGCAAATCATGAAGTCGTCATTTCGTCCATATCGCGATGAGATGATAATAACCACTAAGGCAGGCTATGATATGTGGAAAGGTCCCTATGGTATCGGTGGATCCAGGAAATATCTAATGGCATCCCTTGATCAAAGCCTTAAAAGAATGAACCTCGATTATGTTGATATCTTCTATAGTCATCGTTTTGACCCCGACACTCCTGTCAGAGAGACACTCCAGGCTCTTGTAGACATAGTGCGGAGCGGGAAAGCCCTTTATATAGGTATTTCAAAATGGCCATTTGAGGCGACCCAATATGCATTTACCTATCTTAATAATCATGACGTGCCATGCCTCATATATCAAGGAAGATATAATATGATCGACAGAACGGTCGAATCAGCGGGCACACTTACTCAAGCCAAGGAGAACGGAGTGGGATTCACTGCATTCTCTCCTTTGGAACAGGGTATGCTAACCGACAGATATATTAATGGTATACCTGAAGATTCACGAGCTGCTAAAAATAAATTTCTCAAGCAAGAGAAAATCACTCCAGAATGGATCAATAAACTGAATGCATTAAAAATAATAGCTGGGGAACGAGGTCAGACTCTTGCCCAAATGGCATTATCCTGGGTTTTAAAAGATGATCGGGTGACTTCCGTGATTGTTGGCAGCAGCTCAGTCAATCAACTCGCCGATTCTTTAAAATGCGTCGATAATGTTTCTTTTTCAAATGATGAACTTGAAGAGATCAACAGGATCATTTTTGGATAACAATAGGAAAGCTGTCAAATGATTCTATCAACTGCATGATTTTTAACGGAATCCCTTGAAGACACTTTTCCAATTTCCATTATTATTAAAATTTAATTGACATTTGTTGTTAATTTTATTGTTTATATAAAAAAATGTCATTAACTTTGCATTATTGATTACTTCAATTCATTTCAATTATTCATATCAATCATTAAAAATATGAGTTTGATTATTCCTCAAAACTATAAACTGAAATTGCTTCCCGAAACTACCGAGATTGCAATAAAGATGATTAAGAAAGATTTCCAAAAGAAACTTTCTGAAGCTCTTGGACTCAGAAGAGTCACCGCACCACTATTCGTGCTTTCGGGTACCGGATTAAATGATGACCTTAACGGTGTGGAACGTGCTGTATCTTTCCCGGTAAAGGCACTTAATGAACGCAAAGCAGAAGTTGTGCATTCTCTTGCCAAATGGAAAAGAGCTAAATTAGGCGCATACGATATTGCTCCGGGATATGGTATTTATACCGATATGAATGCAATTCGTGCGGATGAGGAACTTGATAATCTACATTCTCTTTATGTGGATCAATGGGATTGGGAAAAGACTATTCGGGAAGAAGATCGCAATCTTGAATATCTAAAAGATACCGTCAGGAAGATTTACCAGGCTATGAGAGAAACAGAAAAAAAGGTTTTCGAGAGATTTCCTCATATAACTCCCAGATTGCCTGAACAGATCACATTCATTCATAGTGAAGATCTTCGACAGATGTATCCTGATTTAACTCCAACTCAACGGGAATCTGAAATTACAAAAAAATATGGTGCCGTTTTTCTTATTGGTATAGGAGCACCGCTCGGTGACGGGAAACCTCATGATGGACGAGCTCCGGATTATGATGATTGGATCTCCGACAATGGTGAGGGATACAAAGGACTTAACGGTGACATCCTCGTATGGGATTCTGTCCTCGGACGCTCTTTTGAACTATCTTCAATGGGAATAAGGGTCAGTCCTGAATCTCTTATGACTCAGTTGCAACTTAGAGGTTGTCCCGAACGATCAGAATTAAACTTCCACAAACGTCTTCTCAACCATCAGCTTCCATTTTCCATTGGCGGAGGCATCGGACAGAGCCGGCTCTGTATGTTCCTTTTACAAAAGGCGCATATCGGAGAGGTACAAGCCTCTATTTGGCCGGACGAACAGATTGAAACTTGTAAGAAAGCCGGAATTATCCTCATGTAAATGTGAGTATATTTTGGTAAATAATTGATTTTTGACTTTCCATTTACAACACCCAATCAATATTTTTAGAATATTTAATAATTATTCATTTGCAGTCAGACTGACATGATATCATGTCAGTCTGACATTAATTTTAAACACACATTCCACTAAATAATCAAATTTTCGCTTCATTTGTATATTTTGTAGAAATAATAGGCGAACTATTTGCAATTTTCAAAAAACTTGCATAAATTTGCCAAAATTTTCCATTATAACACAGATTGGCACGATTCTTATCATACATTTCTCGTGCCTAATTCTACAGGTATATTAATTATGGTAAATCAGCTAAGAAGTTATGCCAGCACTTTTGGAAGAAGAATGGCAGGGGCAAGAGCCTTATGGAGAGCAAATGGAATGAAAGAGGAGCAAATGGGAAAACCGATAATTGCGGTTGTAAATTCATTTACCCAATTTGTCCCGGGACACACACATCTGCATGAAATCGGTCAGATTGTAAAACACGAAATCGAGAAACTTGGTTGTTTCGCTGCTGAATTTAATACAATCGCAATCGATGATGGTATTGCTATGGGGCACGACGGTATGCTTTATTCCCTTCCTTCTCGCGATCTGATCGCTGACTCTGTGGAATATATGGTCAATGCTCACAAGGCGGATGCCATGGTATGTATCAGCAATTGTGACAAGGTTACTCCCGGAATGCTCATGGCGGCTATGAGACTGAATATCCCCACGATATTCGTATCTGGCGGTCCTATGGAAGCGGGGGACTTAAATGGAAGGAAACTTGACCTAATTGATATTATGATTGATTCTGCAGACTCTTCTATTTCCGACAAAGAGGTGGAATATCTTGAAAAAGAGGGATGTCCTACTTGTGGATCATGTTCCGGCATGTTCACTGCCAATTCAATGAATTCGCTTAATGAAGCAATTGGATTAGCTCTGCCTGGGAACGGTACTATTCTTGCGACACACAAAAATAGAATCAATCTTTTCAAAAAAGCTGCAAAGCAGATTGTAGAAAATACCTATGCATATTATAGGGACGGTGACAACAGCGTACTTCCTCGCTCCATCGCTACTCGAAATGCTATGCTCAATGCAATGACGCTTGATATTGCTATGGGAGGTAGCACTAATACCGTCCTGCACCTTCTTGCGGTAGCAAACGAGGCGGGGGCTGATTTCAAAATGGAGGATATTGACATGCTGTCTCGTAAGTCTCCGGTATTATGTAAAGTCGCACCAAATACCAACAAATATCATATAGAAGACGTAAACCGTGCAGGTGGAATACTTTCTATCATGAAACAATTGGCTGATAAAGATCTTATCGACACTTCGGTCAAACGTGTTGATGGACTTACTCTTGGCGAGGCAATTGAAAAGTATGCAATTGAAGGTAAAGACTATTCTGAGGAAGCTGATTTATTATGGCATTCCGCTCCGGGACATATTCATACAACCGTAATGGGAAGCCAAGACTCCCAATTTAAACAACTTGACAGCGACAGAACCAACGGATGTATTCGCGACTTTGATCATGCCTACGTAAAAGATGGCGGACTCGCTGTCTTAAAAGGCAATATTGCAAAAGATGGTTGTGTGGTAAAGACAGCCGGTGTCGATGAAAGCATTTTCAAATTTTCTGGTCCTGCCAAAGTTTTCCATAGCCAGGAAGAAGCCGTGGAAGGAATCCTCAATGACAAAGTCAAGAGCGGTGACGTCGTGGTGATTACGTTCGAGGGACCTAAAGGGGGTCCGGGAATGCAGGAAATGCTATATCCCACAAGCTATATAAAAAGCAAGCATCTCGGAAAAGAATGTGCATTAATTACCGACGGTCGTTTCTCTGGAGGCACATCCGGTCTTTCAATAGGGCATATATCTCCGGAGGCTGCTGCCGGTGGAGATATTGCCCTTGTAAGAGATGGCGACATAATTGAAATTGATATCCCAAACCGGACAATAAATGTAAGGCTATCCGATGAAGAGCTTAACATCAGGCGTAAGGAAGAGGAAGCTCATGGAAAGGATGCTTTCTGTCCGAGAGGACGCGACCGATATATAAGTCGCGCATTAAAAGCCTACGCATCAGCTGTGACTTCCGCTGACAAAGGTGGGGTTCGTTCCAATATTGAATAAAATAATCCACACGTTTATGAGTGAAAAATTTACAGGTGCCGAGATTCTGATAAAAGCCTTGATCGACCAAGGTGTTGATCAGGTATTCGGTTATCCGGGAGGGCAAATAATGCCGGTATACGACCGTCTATATGACTATAGCGACAAAGTACGCCATTATCTCGCGCGCCATGAGCAAGGTGCCATACATGCTGCCGAAGGGTTTGCTCGGGCTACCGGTAAAACCGGAGTCGTATTTGCAACGTCTGGTCCCGGAGCGATGAATCTGATTACAGGACTTAACGATGCACTGATGGATAGTACGCCAATTGTTGCTATTACAGGACAGGTGCCCTCATCTTTACTTGGTAGAGATGCTTTTCAGGAAAGCGATGTAGTCAGCGTGACTCTTCCGGTTACAAAATGGGCTATATTAGTCAGGCGCCCGGAGGATATTGCGCCTGCCATAGCTCGTGCATTCTATATCGCTAATTCCGGACGTCCGGGACCTGTCGTCATTGATATTGCAAAAGATGCCCAGACAAATAAAGCTGAGTATCATTTAGACACGTGTAATTTCATTAGAAGTTATAATCCAGATCCGGAGCCGACAGACGACTTATTGAAAAAAGCCGCCGAAATAATAAATTCGGCTGAAAAACCTTTGATTATCTCCGGACATGGAGTGACTATAGCTAAAGCTGAAGCCGAATTAGTTAAATTCGCAGAAAAAGCAGGGATTCCTGTGGGATGCACAATGCTCGGTCTTTCTACCATCCCTACCGATCATCCTCTTAATATGGGAATGCTCGGCATGCACGGAAATCTTGCGCCAAACATAAATACCAATAAAGCCGATGTAATCATTGCAATAGGCATGCGTTTTGATGATCGTGTCACCGGTGATACTGCAAAATATGCACCTGATGCAAAAATAATACATATTGATATTGATGCCAGTGAGTTTGACAAAACAGTCAAAAGCTATTTACATCTCCATGGAGATGCCCGCTCTGTGATGCAAAGGCTTCTCCCGTTGATTAATACCTCTACTCCAAATAAATATTGGATCGAATCTTTCAGCCGCCATAAAAAAGTGGAGGAAGAGCGTGTCATCGATAGAGAAATAAATGCATCTACTCCTGATGGGAAAATGCTAATGGGAGAAGTGGTATCCATTGTCAGTAAGATTTTTGACGACAATGCAATACTTGTGACTGATGTCGGACAGAACCAGATGTTCGGTGTCCGCTATTTCGGATTCAAATCTCCGAGAAGCGTCATATCTTCCGGTGGGCTTGGCACTATGGGATTCGGTCTTCCGGCGGCTATAGGAGCTAAGATTGGAAAACCTGACCGTGACGTCGTACTGTTTGTCGGAGATGGAGGACTACAGATGACCATCCAGGAACTTGGCATGATCATGGAATATAACGTCGGAGTGAAGATTGTGTTGCTCAATAACAACTTCCTTGGCAATGTGCGCCAATGGCAGCATCTTTTCTTCAACAGTAGATACAGTGCCACCCCTATGGTCAACCCTGATTTTAAGACCATAGCAGAAGCATACGGTATAAAAGCAGAAGATGTGGCTCATAGAGACAACCTTGCAGATGCAGTATGCCGGATGAGAGAACATAATGGCGCATATCTGCTCAATGTCAATATTGACGAGACTGATATGGTCTTTCCTATGACTCCCGGCGGACATGGTGTCGATGAGATACTCCTTAATCCGACAGAATATTACAAACCCGTATAAGCTCACGACAGATATGGAAAAACAACTTTTCACAATAACAGTCTTTACAGAAAACCAAGTCAGCCTGCTTCATCAGATCTCTATGGTTTTCAGCAGAAGATGTCTCAATATAGAGAGTCTGACAGTGAGTGCTTGTTCAATTCCAGGTGTTCATAAGTTTACAATCACTTGCAAGAGCGAACGTGAGATGATGGAACATGTGGTGAAACAGATTGAAAAAAGAATTGACGTATTACGAGCTTTCCTACATACTGACGACGAAATCGTTTTCCAAGAAGTCGCCTTGTATAAAGTCCCGACAGCTTCAGTTCTCGCAACGGATGAGATCGAGCATATCATACGCACCCATGGTGCCCGGGTATTGGAGATTCAACCGGAATACACTATTTTTGAGAAGACCGGACATACGGATGAAGTAAAAGCTTTATTCGACAAACTAAAACATCTCGGTCTGCGTCAGTTTGTTCGTTCCGGAAGAGTGGCAGTCACCAAAGCTCCTATGGAATATGTCGATGAATTCCTGCAGAATCAGGAAAACCGTAGACAGCAACTTGAAAATAAATAAATTTCATTCAAATCTAAATAATCAACAAAGTTTATGGCTAAGCTTAAATTTGGCAACGTTGAAGAGACCGTTGTCACTCGCGAAGAATTTCCTCTTGAAAAAGCTCGCGAAATACTCAAAGATGAAACAATTGCCGTGATCGGATATGGCGTGCAAGGTCCCGGTCAGAGTTTGAATCTGCGCGACAATGGATTCAACGTGATTGTAGGTCAGCGTGCAGGCAAGACATACGATAAGGCTGTGGCTGACGGTTGGGTTCCCGGAGAAACTCTATTCTCAATTGAAGAAGCATGTGCAAAAGGCACTATCATTATGTGTCTTCTTTCTGATGCCGCAGTTATTTCCGTATGGCCTACTATCAAAAAGCACCTTACTCCCGGTAAGGCTCTCTATTTCTCCCATGGATTTGCAATCGCATGGCCTGATCGTACAGGCGTAGTGCCTCCCGCTGATGTCGATGTGATTCTCGTTGCTCCTAAAGGATCTGGTACATCCTTGCGTACAATGTTCCTTGAAGGACGTGGTCTGAACTCAAGCTACGCTATTGAACAGGACTATACAGGACGGGCTCTTGATCGCACTCTTGCTCTCGCCATCGGTATCGGCTCGGGATATATCTTTGAGACTACATTCAAGCGCGAGGCATATAGTGACCTTACTGGCGAGCGTGGTTCCCTGATGGGTGCCATACAAGGTCTTCTCCTTGCACAGTATGAAGTACTCCGCGAGAATGGACACACCCCTTCCGAGGCATTCAACGAGACTGTTGAAGAGCTGACTCAGTCCCTCATGCCTCTTTTCGCAGCAAAAGGTATGGATTGGATGTATGCAAACTGCTCTACTACTGCTCAGCGTGGAGCTCTTGATTGGATGGGTCCCTTCCATGATGCCATCAAACCCGTCGTAGAGAAACTATACGCAAGTGTGGCTTGTGGACAGGAAGCACAGAATTCAATCGACTCCAACTCTAAACCGGGCTATCGCGAAGGTCTTGAGGAAGAACTGAAAGCTCTACGCGAAAGCGAGATGTGGCAAGCTGGTGCTACCGTTCGCGGTCTGCGTCCTGAGAACAACTGATAAAGTTCCCATGATAATAAAAAAGCGAAGTCGGGATTCCTCTCGACTTCGCTTTTTTATTGCTGAATAAATCGATATTTCTGTTTATTCACTCTGAATCGTATCCATATCTGCTACTTTCGTATAGCGCAGATCAATAGTCGGTTTCACTTCCATAAACTGAGGCATACACTGACCTGTCGGTGCTCCTACAAATGTAGGGTCAGATATGTAAAATTTCTTATCCCCTTCAGTATAGTGTGCATCTCCACCCCATACATTGTCAGCCCTTATTGCTGTTGCTTCATGATATGGGTAAGCAATCAGATCTGTCTCAATGCCAAAGGCATTCCAAACCAGATAACTGTAGAATACAGCCCTATCCTCACAGTCGCTCTTAGGATAATAAAGAATCTCCTCAAAGAAATATGGCTTCTCAAAACCATGGAAATTATCGTCCGTAGCGTACGGGAAACCAAACTGTATCATCGCAAGAAGCTTATCTGCAGCCTGCAGCGGGTCCATATCTCCAAGCTGTCTCTTTATCTGACGCACAACATCTTCCCTTACTTCCGGAGAGATCATGGAGGCGGCAAAACCTCCAGTTGCCATCTGAGGATAACGGTAAAGCATTGGAATGACATTTTCGTTCATATCCCCCTCTATCTTCAGATTACCATACTTGAAGAAATAATGATACGGCTTGAAAGGTAGAGTCAACCCATCCATACGCAAGTTAAGACTCTTCCCGAGATCAGCATTATTAGGCAGTTGAGGGGTCCTGAGTCCTATGCTCTTAACCTGTTCCTTACCCGGCATGGAGAATACATAGTAATTCTTTGCCATTTTAAAATATGTGCGTCCATAGACTTGCTCATCAAACGGAAGCAACATAAAAGGTGTGCCCTCCTTATCCATGGCTATACGCACACCGAATCCCATATTGGCAAGCAAATAATGGGCTGCCGACATCTTCGACGCATCATTTGCCTGTGGGAATTTTTGGTCAAGCCATGCCATCATCATCTCAAACAGAAGATAATCGCTTAGCCCTGACACCTTCTGAAGATTCGCAAGCGCAGGTGCCACCTCCGAGGCAACATCTGCATCGCTTAGTTCTGTCCATTGGTTCGCATAGTCCACTGTCTGCGATATGCTGTCCCTTATCGAAAAATCAAAACGGGGCAGAGCAAACTTCATACCATAGAAATTAAATATCTCCCCGTCATAATCCTCTACAAGACCCTCACATGTCATGATATCTCCCCTTGATACTTTTTCCACATTCCCATCAGTTTTCACACTATCCGCCGGCGTAGAAGCCTTGTAAAGAGCCACTGCATTGCGAAGCCATTCAAGCGATTCTGGGGTCTTGCGTCTATCCTCCGGATTAAGACCCGCCTTAAAATCAGGATTTGAGAACCCAAGCGAAAACAACATTTCCTTCTGTTGGTCAGTTGCCTCTTCCGCCACTATCTCAACCGCACTCGGCATACTCTCCGGCTTAGGCTGGGTATAACGCATGTCTGCCTCAAGGCTCTCATACTCATGCCATTCTCCGGCAAGGAAATCATTATAATGCTCCAATATCCTCGACTTGAAACTATTGAAATTGTCAAGCAAACCGCGGCGGAACTCCTCGAAACCTTTCGGTGGATCAGCATGACAAGAGGTCACGGCTGCAATAGCCATGACCCCCGTCATTATCATTCTAAATCTCATACCTTCTAAATTCATCTATAATAATTTGTGATATTTTTATACTTATAGTATCATTATCCGGAGTCTCACTGAAACATCGAATTGCTATATATACCGAAATCCCTATTATTCTTAGGTAGCATCGGGGTGAGATCCGGATTACGTTCCGGTTGCCATGTACGGATCTTTATGATCGGTTTATCTGCCTCATTTAGATCAACAAAAAGAAACAGGTAGCCTTGATCTCCGTAATGCTCAGAATAATAATCCTGTCTGATCTGTATGCCGAAAGTATCTCCTCCGTAGGCTGCCTTCTGTATATCGTTATCGGAGAAATTTATGTTGACATACTCATTACTTTTGAAGCATTTCTCCAGCTGCGACATATATTCCTCCTTACTCTTGCGCACAAACTCATACTGCGGCACCGTGCTGAGTCCTCCGCCATCGCCATCCAGACGCTGCATCTTCTGCAATTTATGACCTACTATAATATACGCATTTTCATCAAATATATTGCGTATATAGTCAAGTCTTTTTAATGCGAATGCAGTCTTGTAATTCTCAAGGAATGTCACGATTACCATCTTTACAGAATCGCTCCATGCCCCAACACCCTGGCTGAACACATCTTTACGGGCCGCTCCTCCAAGTCCGAACGCCACGCTCTCTATCCTCTTGTCGGGACTGAACGTGAAGGTCACGTCTTCTACAAAACTACGTCGGTTATTCTCAAACGAAAACTTCATCGGTACACTGCGCGCCACCACTCTCTCGCCAAACGGATAGTAACCGGGATCCGGCTCTCCGAGCAGGGATGCCTTACCGTATCCCAAAAGACGGTTAAACATGTCAAGACCCTCTTCCGTGAACAGGGATGCATCCGGCTTGTAATTTTTCCCCTTGACTGACTTCAGCACCTCCGTAAGAATTGCGTCATAATCCTTCGCATCTTTCTTGGCAAGAGGCGTCACTCCTTCCCGCTTACCTGCCTCCACCTGCGCCTGAAAATTCTTCTCAGCCCCTTTGTCTGCCTTTATCGCTTTACCCTCCACTCCTATCACCTTTCTCGCCTCCGGGAAAGCAAGCGGCTTGAACGTGGCGATCATGCTCTCAAGCTCCCTGTCGCTTTGGCTTGCCTCCGCGTATGAGGTCTCCACCACGAGCATGACGTCGTTCACCGGATAGTCTGCGGGGAAAGAGAGTTGACCCATGCCATCCTTCACTCCGTTGACCGGACTGTTCACCTTCCCGTTCCAGTAGGTGAAGTCAATCCCTGCAGCCGGTTCCCCTTTATACGTAAACAGCACGTCCACCCTATTTTCCGGTGCCGGCTCCACATTTGCAACCTCCACTTTTACCTCGCCGAGTATATCCCGCATACGGTTTGGGATCCAGTTGACCAGAAGCTGCTCCTCACCTTCTACTTTCATCTTAACGTCAGAAGGATACTGGAGAGAATGAAGCAGCACATACGCCCAGTTGAGAAAACGGAGCGCGTCATCCACTCTCCCCTTCTCCTCCGAACGTAACGCCGTGCGCACATAGTCCTCCACCCTATCGCGCCTGTGCTCAAACATCTTCTCCAACTCGGTGCGAAGCATATATCTCAACTGGCAGAACATTCCGTTCTCATCCCTGTAATTCACTATCTCCGTATTGTTGAGCGTGGCTTGAGAATAGGTGTTCATGACCGACTTCACATCTCGCTTGGAATCAAGTGCGTCATTGGTCAAGGTCTCCTCCTCCGTCATTGAGAATGAGCTTTGCACTGTTGTGCCGATCTTGCTCAACAGGTTGGCGAGGGCATTTCTGTCCGCCTCCGCCGGTGTCTCACCCGTACCCTCTCCATAGATATATTCCGGTCCCGTCTTTATCTGAATCAGTTTTGACTGGATTTCGCTGCTCTGCGCCGAAGCATCATGCGCGCAGGATAAGGCAGCAATTGCTACTAATAATTTCAAAAAAATCCTCATGACATTTATACTGTTTCATAGATTTCGTTTCCACAATCCTTATCCATCACATACAACACGGAGGACATTGAGTTTTATCAGTTATTCTGAAAAACTCTCTGTTCTCCGTGTCTTGATGGTAGTTAAAAATGCTTATTTAACCATGATCTTCATCTGCCCGATGATATAGATGCCCGGTGCGAGATCATGTACGCGGCAAACCTCTCCGGCGGTGACGTCGGCTATTCTGACTAACTGACCGACCGTATCGAAGATTCTCATCCGCTGACTGATACCGCTTCTTATTAAGAGATCATGATTCTCTACCCATATCTTGGTACCGAGTTCCGCCATGATATCCTCCACGTCAGACGACTCGAACACCGGCATACGCAATGCTCCGCTCTCAGAGGTCAGATAGCACTCAAACGGACGGGCATCCCTTATTCCGCTCTGGAACACACTGCCCGGTGCATAACCGTATTCACTGTCATCATTCAGCAGATATATGCTGTTGGATGCTGCACGCGGCATATAGGTTGCCCACATCTCCGTACTACCCTTATAGGCAAAGCCCTCCGGTTCAGGTGTAGCCTCAATGGTCACATTATCTGACTCGAACGTCACATCTCCGTTTATTATGTATTCATCATAATACCACGGATGATTAGGCATTGCTATCAAATAAGGCTTGTAGGCATCGATTGCATCTGTGCGTTGCCAGCCTGTGCCCGATGGCTCAAAGAGCCAGTAACGGTAGGCACCGCTTCCGGTAGAGGCAAAGGGCAGGATCTCGCCCGACGATGCCGTAACGGTCTGCACGTCAAACGGGAGCGTCAGTGTCTCCCAGCCGGAAGTGCCGCCAATCTCCGTCACCTTCGAGAAGTTGCGCACAAACTCAACATGAGCGGCATCAAACTTCAAGGGTGCATGGAACGGATAACGGTCATGAAGCGTAACTGCATCCGAATTTCCGTTGACAATCAGATTCATCTTCTCCGATACAGCCACGTCATTCTCCACGTTGTCATTGAGATAAAGGAGGATATTCGGATTCTCACCTGCCGGTCTGAATCCCGACTTGATGATTGCCTTGGGAGCATTCCATATCACTGCACAAAGCATCGTATTCCCGCTGAAGAGATTTTCACCGTAGGATGCCACGTCAGAAGGAAGACTCACACTCACCAATCCCATACCTGCAAACGCATTGTCAGCAAGTATCGGCGTGGAGGCATTCTTAAGATCCAGATGACGCAGCGACGTCATAGCTCTCAATAGTGCATAGTCAGCCTCATTCAACGGTCCAGCTACGCTAAACCTATCGATAGAAGCGAGCAGGGAGCTGTCTGCCCATCCGTAGCATTCCGAAAGGATACCGGCTTCCGCCGTCTCGGCATGTTCCTCATCGCCATACGCCCTGACGACGTACTCTGCCACGTCAGAATTCATGTAGTTATCCTTAACGGTAACCGCCTTAACCGTACAGAGACCACCGGCATCGATCCTTCCGGTATACTTCTCCCCGGCAGTCGGATCGCCGCCGTCAAGCGTGTAACGTATCTCGGCACCCTCTTCAGAAGTAGTCAAAGTGACGTACCGACCGTTGTAGACTATCTCTACACCCTGACACTTAAACTCACTGACAACGATCTCAGCCACATCCGATTCAAGATAATTAGGAGCAAGAGCCTTGGCATAGATTCTCCTGTTACCCTCTATAAGGATAGGTTCCGAATATTGAATCCAGTCACTCGCCCCATTGTCGGAGTAACTTATCACCGCACCCTCCGTATCGCTATGTAGCGACAGAAGTTTTGTAGCCTTATCGTAGCGTCCGTAAGGAGCCTTGGTCTTCTGCACTATCAACTCATAGCTTACAACCTCTGAATCATACATACCCGTCTTACGAGCCTGGGCATATATAATACCATTCTCGCTCATGGTGAATGGTGACTCATACAGACTCATGGCTACCGGATCATTATTATTGACTGCACAATATATAGAAGAGCCTTCCGTCTGTGCCGCGATACTGATAGTATTGCCATCAGCAGAGATAACCGGTGTCTTTACTGTATATGTGCTGTGAACATATCCGAAGTCGGTTATACTCGAAGGATTATACCCCTCCTTGTATGAGCGTGCGCGAACGGTAGTGTTGCCGCTCAGCATGAAGGGTGCTCCATACTCGGTGCTTGTCTCTGTCGGCTCGCTGCCATCAAGAGTATAGTAAGTATGTACGCCAGCGTGCAGGTCGGAAACAATCACCACCGCCATATTCTCCACTCGGATCAATGGATCATCGACAGTGTTGCTGTCGATAACCAATTCTGCGATATTGGAGTTATCGAGTTTTCCGGAAGGATCGACGGCTATCGCCTTGATCACTCCGTTGCGGTCAAACTCGAACGCCTCCTCATACTTCGTCGAAGCAGTGGTCGGTGCGCTGCCATCTGTAGTGTAATAGATCTCTGAGTCTGCATAGGTGAATTCCATTTCCACCAGCTTGGAGTATTCATCGTAAGTGACGTTAGGCAGCGGCAGCTTATTGCCATTGATCTCGTAGGAGACTATCTCCGAATCATACATGCCGGACATACGTGCCTGCGCATAGATGATACCGTTGACATTCATCTTAAACGGTGACTCATAACGTCTCATCGCTGCAGGGTCATCATTATCTATGCCATAATAGAGTTCCGACCCTTCCGTCTGTGCCGTAAGAGTTACAGTATAATCCTCAACACTGATAACTGGTGCCTTGGTGACATATACATTGTGGGAATATCCGAAGTCAGTTATACCGGAAGGAGTATATCCCTCCTTATATGATCTCGCACGTACCGTTACATTTCCGCTTAACATAAACGGTGCGCCATATTCCTCGCTTGACTCCGTTGGCTCACTACCGTCGAGAGTATAGTAAGTATGCACTCCAATATGCTGATCCGGAATAATCACCACAGCAAGATTCTCTATTCTGATTATCGGATTGGCAACCTTATTCGTGTCTATCACCAATTCAGCGATATTCGAGTCATCAAGTTTTCCGGTATTATCCACGGCTATCGCCTTGATAACACCATTCCTGTCAAACTCAAACTCACCCTCATACTTCGTAGAAGCAGTTGTCGGCGCTGACTCATCTGTCGTGTAATAGATATCGACATCCTGATTGTCACATGTAATGCTCACATACTTCGTATCAAGATACCTTATCACCGGAGTCGGAACCTTATTGCCGTTGACCTCGTAGGAGACTATCTCCGAATCATACATACCCGACATACGCGCCTGCGCATAGATGACACCGTTGACATTCATCTCAAACGGCGACTCATACAAACTCATCGCTTCCGGATTATCGTTATCTATACCGTAATAGAGTTCCGACCCTTCCGTCTCTACCGTAAGGGTTACAATACCATTCTCGACACTGATAATAGGAGCTTTCGTTACATGCAGACTATGCGTATAGACATATTCCACAATCTCCGAAGCATTATAACCCTCCTTGAACGAACGAGCCCGCACCGTAGCATCCTCTCCAAGCCGGAAAGGTGTTTCGTATACCACACTCTGTACTGTCGGTTCGGTCCCATCAAGAGTATAATGTGTCTTTACTCCCTCAATTGTATCGGATACAATCACAATGTCCAGATTATCCATACGGATAACCGGATTTGCCACTGTAAACGAATCAACTCTCAAAACGACGATATCCGACGGTTGAATATCCGACTTCGGCACACTTGCCATTGCTTTCACCACGGCATTATGCTTTAGAGGGAAGGGTTCGGCATAACGTAAACTCTCCACTGTTGGAACAGAATCATTCAGAGTGTAATAGATCTCCGCATCCTCACGAGCACAACGTATAGTTACACGTTCATTCACAAATTCAATCGTAGGCGTTGGCACGATATTAGGTGTACTCATCAGATGGAATGTAAACTTATCAGCAGAATTCTCCTCATTCTTCGGCACATCCCGGAGCACTGCAAAATATTCCCCCTCTTCAAGAGTCAATATTGCCATACTCTTCAGATCCTTTGCAGCTACTTGCGCAACCCTCTCACCATTACGATAAATCTGAAGGATAGCTTCTTGGTCAGCACGGAAATATAGGGGCGTGCCGGAAGATGTGAACTTAGCAACGGCAAACTCGCCGAACGCCGGTTTCTCAAACTCATGCAAGGAATTGACCTTTATCGGCACAGCGGTCGCAGAGAATGACCGCGATACCTCAACACTGTACAGAGTAGGAGATGACAACCCTAATTCCGTATCAAGCTGCAGCGCATAGTGAAGTGAATCACCACCCTCTACGGAAACGACATCACCGTCAAACTTGAGTTTTTTATCCTGCAATGAGAAGATGCTGTCCGGGATATCAACCATAAACGCCAGACTGTCGGTCAGACCATTCTCAATCTTGACATATCCAAGATTATTACCATTGAGACTGTGCGCATAGCCGATTATCGGAGCCTTGCGGGTCTCCTTAGGTAATACTATGAGTTTTCGATGCACCGAACCCCATTCATCTCCATTTCTCATACGGATATTGAAGTAGTGAACCTCCTTTCTACGGTCAAGTCCCGACAAATCAACATTGAATGACGTTGCATTTGAATGACAATCCCCTGCTACGCGATTGGAATAATCATCGTCAAGCCAATATTCATAATCTGTGGCAAATGAACCGAGTGCAGTGCAATAGAAATAGGTGGAATAGACCGAACCCCATTCACCGCCAGTTGTGCGGATTCGATAATTGAACCGATGCAAACCCTTGCGTAGACCTGTAACGTCAATCGTGTAGAGATTATCCCCGTCTGTCAGGTCACCGGAAGCCTTTTCTTTATAATTATTGTCAATCCAATATTCGTATGCTACCGCATCCCGATAATTGCCGGTAGTAAAGAATACACTCCGATAAACAGATCCCCATTCTCCGTAACCATTCTCAAGACGGCAATTGAAATAATGCATACCCGGCACAAGATCGGTTATCTCTACGGGGAAGGTAAGCGTATTCTCTGAAATAGACCCCGTGACCTTGGATGAATATCTGTTGTCAAACCAATATTCATAACCTTTGGCTCCGGATTTATTTGAGACCGTATAAAAATACTTGCTATAGATAGATCCGTATTCTCCGTCAACTGTATTCAACCTACAGTTAAAGCGATGCATACCGGGGACAAGATCCGAAAGGTCAACGGGGAAACTCAAATTATCCTCTGAAATTTCACCGATAGTCTTAGTCTCATACCCGTTATCTATCCACCATTCATACCCGCTAACGCCCACAGTATTTGAGACGGTATAAAATGTGGTGGTATAGATTGATCCCCACACATTATCCTCTGAACTGAGGCGACAGTTAAAGCGGTGCATACCCTTGGGCAGAGAGGATACATCAATTGTGAACTCCTCCTTATCCCCGGATATGGAACCGGTCTGTACGGAGGAGATATCATTGTCAAACCACCATTCATATCCTGACGGTGGCGCGGCATGTATCGCTCCTACTGCTAAGAGTAATGCTGTTATTGTTGTATATAATTTTCCCATGGAATAAAAAATTAAGAGGCATCTCCGAAATTCATATTAACAGACAAGACACCCCATGAGTTTGGGAAATCAGTTGGGAGCTACGCTTATAGTGACTTTAAGTTGATTAGCTTCCGAATCATAGACCACTGAACTTTTGGCAGAATCCACCGTCGGCACTGAAGGAGTCTCAGAGAATGGAAAATCTCCGCCATACACTCCAACCTGCGTACCATTCTCATCCAAATAACCAAGACTTACCAAATCAAGCGTACACTCTAAATTTTCATCCAAGATATTCGTAGTACTACCCTCCGATTCCTCTACAAAATAGCATTTATCATAAAGATGTCCATTGATACCTGCTGTAGAAGAACGTGGCATACATGTATTAAATACGTTACTATTATTATATTGCCCTGGATTTATAATATTACCTATTATTGAACCTGTTACAGTAAGAGGAGTGCATGATGCAGATCCAACATTGCAATTAATTATTGCGCAAAAATAGGCATTATCAAGGTTGCCTATTTTTGAATTCGTATAAATTATATTATTACCAGAACTTTGGCTACTTACATTTTCAATATAACATCTATCTACCATAATATTATTACCAGCATAGTAGGGATGCGCCAAATTCTGTATCCGACTTTTACGAATCTCCACATTACCAAGATTGTCTTTATTAGAACTACTAAAATCTAATTCGTGCAATCTCACCCCGTCAAATAGAGGTGCATCCATCATATATTTTTCACTCACAGATATAAAGATATCTGCAAGAATATGTGACTTATAACCACATCCGACAATACTTAGTCTCTTTTTAAGTGTCAGTTCACCATCAGTAACAGCGAAGTTACCCTCCGAGAGATAGATGATATCCCCATTCTGGGCAGAGTCTATCGCCTCAGTAAAGGCTGAAAGACTGGTGAAGAAAGAGAGTTCCCCATTGTGGGAGAGTGTCACGAGCGGTCGCTGCGCCATGGCAGAGACAACGATGCCGAGTACGGCAATCAGTGTAAAAATACGTTTCATTTTGTTTAATTTTTATTTGTTTGAAAAAAGTTTTAAATAATCTTCAACACAGAGAAATCAAAAAATCTCCGTGCCCCTTGCGGTCTCCGTGGTGAGTTTAACCACTGAGACCACAGAGTTTTTTTATAATATTTGATAATTTCTCCGTGCCCTTTGCGGTCTCCGTGGTTAAACCCCACAGAGGAGTATCACAAACCCCTCCGTGGTAAAGTTTAGTTGGCATTCGGACCATCTGGCGGAGTATTATCCCCCTCATCCGGTACCAATCCCTCCGTAGTGAAGGATATCCGGTCAGTCACGGCTTCGTTAAGAGCGGTTCGCACGAATATCTCTATCAGATATTCCGTCTTCGGCGACATGAAATCAACCGACTCTATCTCAAAACTCGTGACATTCGCATTTATCGGTTTTGTGTAAGTCACTATATGACTACCATCCGCATTATAGATCGTGATGCCACCCTCTGTAACGTCTACATCGGAATTCAACTCTGCCGTGACAAACACCTGTCTTGCTGTCGGTCGTATATCATAACTTACAATCTCCACACCCCGATACACTATCTCTGCATCCGTGGTGAATTCTACCTGCTCACCCTCTACAGTCGATACCATAGACGTGACGTATGGAACTGCCATGTAGCGGACACCCTCATCCAATCCGGTGACATTCACCGTGACGGGTCCCGACAACGGATAGGAACCATTGACGCGCTCCGCCGGATAGCGATCCACCGTCTCACCTCCGGCAACCTTCACTTCCACGCCAACCTCCTGGACAGGCGCAACCGATTCGTAATTGACCGTCAGATAACCCTCATGATACTTCACGCTGTCAACCGAGGCACGCACTCCCGTCGGGGGTGTGCCCGCCGCCTGCGTAACCGTGAAGGAATCGGGCAATGTACCGAGATACGGTATCAGATCCCCGTTCTGTGGACGGAGCAGAAGCGTGACGCTACGCTCCGAAGGAGTGTAGTTCGGACCAACCTCAACGTCTACCGTTATCCTGTCCCACTTACCCTCTCCGGATATACCCGGATTGCAGGTGAGCCATGACGCATCACCACGTGAAACCTCGAAATTCCATGAGACGGTACTCTCAAACTCAAGCATGAACGACCCACCCCTCTCCGGAAGGGTGATGTCATCCTGTTTCCCCATACTGAACTTCAGCTGCGCCTGCATCACGTCAACCTCTATCCGCTTGTTGATGTTGCGGGCGGAAAGATAGAGCTTACCCTGCTTGACTCCGGAATTATAGTTCGGCTGACCCTCCACGGTCACCGTGCCGTCACCCTTCTCTACCGACTGCTTTACAGAGAAGGTGTTGCCCGACTCCTCTATCGTTGCGTCCCAATATGTAGTTGCCTTTACGTCTATAGTCTGCGCGGTCCCGTCTGCCGATAGGAGGATCGCCCCCTTCTGCTCCACGCTTATCGTGATGTCTGACTCCGGTCCGGGATAGTAGGATTCCTCCGTAGTGTCGCATGCCGCAGCAATGAGCAGCGGCATCGCGTATAATACGATTCTCGTTATCGTTCTCATCTTTCTCAGAAATTAAATGTGACACCGGCGCCTACATAGAAACCTCCCTTGCTGAAGCCGCCATATTCCGCTATCTCCCTGTACAACTCGTTCTCCTTGACAGCAACCGCATACTCCGGATTGATGTAGACGCCCACGTTGGGGATGGGATTGAATACAAGGCGTGCCCCGACAGAGACGTTGTGGCACATCGCACCGTTCCCGTGGACACCGCCGCGAAGACGCTGACCGAGATAGCCCACCTGCGGGGTTAGTCCGACTCGCTGGACGAAACTGAACTGATAGCCTGCCTTCACCTCTATCTCATCCATCGTGTAGGTGCACTTGTCATCGTAGAGTCCCGGCTTCGGCTTCTCAAACCAGTAGACCTCATCGCTCTTGCCGAGTCCGAGGGTATAACCCAATTCAAGATTCACGTTATGGAACACTCCGCCGACGTGCGCGCTCACGCCATAGATTGTCCCGTAGGTGAAGCCGATACCGGCATACATCGCATTGCTCCTTACATACTGCACGCGCTGCAGGGTGACAGTGTCAAGCGTCTCCTGATTCCGCTCCACCTTGAACGTACCTGTATACGGATGATAACCCTTCTTACGGAATGTATAGCTGTAGTCGCCAACCTTCAGGGTCTTCGACAGGTTATGCTCCGCAACGATGGTGTCTCCGTCATAGATCCTGACTCCCGTGTTCGGGAACACCGCAACTGAGAGATGACCCTTGTACGATACAAGAGGCGGCACATCAAGCATTACTGGAACCCCGGCTATCACACTGAATGTCTTAACCGCATCCTCAAAATTAGGCTTCTTAAATTCTACGGTATACTTCCCCTCCCTAAGACGGGGTCGCCATTCCCCTATGCCAACACGTCTGCCCTCAAAATAGATTCCGGCATTATCGGGCACACGGACAGTCACGTCGGAATACTTCAGGTTCTCATCCTCCATCGGAAGCTCTATACGTGCCTGGGTCTCCGGAGTGATCATGACATTGCCGTCATAGAGCATCGAGCCCTGCTCCGCCTTCACGGCATGCTCCCCGTAGGAGAGATAGATGTTGAGCGGGCTGACACCGACGGAATCCCCGTCAACCCATATAGGTGCCTGACGGACGCTGGCGGAGAGCGTAACCTCCTTACCCTCCACGGTCAGTTCCATGGAGTAGGTCTTGCCTGCCGTTATCTCCTCGTCAAAGTAATAGCGGAGTGGGGAATACTTCTGGTTGGTGATCTCGATTGATTGCGAGCGAGCCGGAATGTAGAGCCATATCTGACCCGGCTTGTTGACGCGCGCCACCACGCCCATGACTCCGTTGCTGATATAGGTCTGCTCTATATCAAGCGGCGTGTAGATCTTCACGAGCGCAGCGGTCTTCCCGTTCTGATCCCTCTTCATGGTCTCCCGGTTGATTGCCGTCTGGTCGGTCGGGAGCGACCTGAAGTTACGGACCACAAGGTTAGCACCCTGCACCGTGAGAGCAGTGAAAGCTGCCACTATACAGACTGTGACAGCCACTACCCTTCGTTGTAGAATTGTTCTCCTCATAAATCGGTTTCATTATATTTGATTAGTTTTTCCTTGATAATGAAGTTTTCTAAACCTCAATTAAATAAAATGACAATATTTCGATCCGCTTCAATGAATTTTCCGGTGTTATAGTTGATGCCTTTAAGGCATCAACTATAACCGAAGTAGTGGTTATTGAGTCTGGTAAATGGTAAGTATGAAAGCGAAAATATAGAAAGTCTACCCCTTCAGATATGTTCACATCAATCTTAAATCCAATAGAAATTTAATACCACATCAACAAAATTTATTGATATTAGTCATTTAGAAATCAAAATTAGTATAAAAATCTCGTTTTACCCCCCGATTGTTAATTTGTGTTAAATTATAGTTAATAATTACAAATATTATGTAAATATTAACCCACTATAACGCAGAGAGCGCGGAACTTCTGCCATAAAATACAGCAAAAGCTCCGCGCTCTCCTTACTAAGAATTGATGTTCACGAAGAATTCAAAGAAATAAAAGAAATTAATTTTTACCGGATAGTTTAAATTTATAAGAACCAAAAATTTCTTTTTATTCTTTTATTTCTTCGTAAAAATATGAGAAATATAAACGTCAGAATAGGTCTTTGATATTATTTCCATCATCCCAATGATGGTCTTTCGGGAAGGGTTTCCCTCCCCATGCCTTTCTGTTTGTCCAATCCTGTGGAGCATCTGTCCAGAAAGGATGTGTGGCGGGCAGTCCGAGAGGGAGGAACGACAAAGAGGTCATGTATAAGGAGCCGTTATTGGTATACCAGTCAGCAATATTCGGCTGTCTGCCCGCAAACCCAATAGTTAGGAACCCGCCATCATTAAAGTTCTCTCTTCCGTCAAACATACGCTTCATAACCGCTGTCAACGCTGAACGCACCTGACCGTTGGTAAGTCCTGACGGAAGTTTCTCATACCATGCCATTAATGCAAGCGGCTGAAGAGTCGCCATCCTGTATGGAATGGAACGTCCGAACACAGGGAACGTACCTTCCGGAGAAATCATACGTTCAAGTACAATAGAGAACTTCTGTGCTCTTTTCAAAGCCTTATCATAATACTTTCCATAATGGATGCGTGTATATTTTCCGGCATCCTTCATCGCCTGAAGAGTCTCTAAAAGCATCGGATGGAAAACGTAGCTGCTATAATAGTCGTAGGCAAAAGATGGTCCGTCGGCATACCAGCCATCACCGACATACCATTCATTGACTTTGCGTATTGCAGAGTTCACCCGATAGTCATCGCAATATGCTCCGGCTTTTGCAAGAAAACTCTCTATTGTGGATGAAAAAAGAACCCAGTTCGTGTAAGGTGGATCAATATGGCGCATATTGGAGAATGCATCTATATACCGTTTTTTCGTCACTTCATCAAGAGGCATCCAGAGGGCATCATATCCTCTCAGAAAACTCTCTGCCACGTAAGCGGCATCCACGAGAGCCTGACCCTCCCCCTGCCACAAAAGGCAATCCGGACTTGACGGATCTACTGCATTACGGTAGGATGCAAGTGCCATGTCGCGAAGCTCCTTCCTTTTCTTACCCTCAGCCGTGTCATCATCGGGAAGAGCAAGCCATGGTGCGATACCCGCCATAAGGCGTCCGAACGTCTCCATATATGTGACTTTCTTATTACGTCCATCCCAATTAGGACTTACCTCAACCTGCATATTCTTCTGAAGTTCCCCTTTCGACATATTGCTAAGAACCGGATATGCTATCTTATTCAATAGATCTAACCAATAAGCCCTATCTGAATTATTCGCAGACTCAAGCATCCTTACATACTCACAAGCGGCAAGCAGGAATGCTCCGACTCCAAAATCTGCCGTAGATTTTGCATCCACCACCTGACCCGGTATCGCCTTCTCTCCTATAGGTTGCACATAACCTACACGACCATCCTTCTGAAGTGCCTTATTCTTCAGGTAATTCCAGCCCTTCTGAGCAGACTCCTTATATTTAGTATCCGTAAGATAACCATTATTGATACCCCAAAGCAATCCGTAAGTAAAGAATGCTGTGCCTGAAGTCTCCGGGCCGGGTGCATGTGCCTCGTCATACATTGACCGACTCCAATACCCTTCCGGTTGCTGACAAGCCACCACTGCTGAAGCCATATCCTTATAGCGACGCTCAAAAAAGTCTCGGTGTTTATATTCCGTGGGTAAATCCTGTAGCACTTTCGCAAGTCCGGCAAGAACCCATCCGTCACCACGTGCCCAAAAATCTTTCTTGCCATTCGCACTCTTATGTTTGGGATAAGTGTATTTTGCATCTCTGTAATACAGATTCTCCTCCGGATCAAACATGATGCTATCTGAGAATGTGATATACTCATATAGTTTGTCAAGGTATCTGTTATTCCCGGTGATCTTATACAGCTTTGTCATTACGGGCATAACCATATAAAGTCCATCAGCCCACCACCAGTAATCATTAGCAGGTGTCGACATCTCATATTCCATAACCTCACGCGCACGACTTATGCGGCGATCATCGGGAAGGATGTTGTAGAGGTCGGCGTATGTCTGGAAACATATCTGCCAATCGCCGAAAAGCACGTGCTCATCCGTCTCTCCATAATTATACTTCCACTTACTGCGGTCATTGCTCTTCGCGCCTTTCCACTCATTATGCTCAGCCCATCGCTGCGAATAATCAAGCCAATCCTCATTACCTGTAAGACGATAAGCCTCCATATTCCCGGTATGATAAGCGGCATGATGCCAAAATGGATTAACCTCAGCCTTATTATTAGACTGCCAGTAATTATTCACCTTTGATATGATCAAGCGTACTTCCGATGCTTCTTTCAACGGATCCGACTGCTTCGGAGCACCACTCACACCGAATGACATTACCAGTGTCCCCACGACAAATGGTATAGATTTTAATCTGTTGTTCATATTCATATATGCTTCATGATGTTATTGTTTTACAAAATTAATGTATCGAGTTGACTCTTCAATTCATTTATATGTCAAAATAACGCAAATATATTTCAATAATACGTATTACACCCCTTTTTTGAATAATCCGGACTATTCTCCCATGAATTTTGACAGATAAGAAACATTTCTGAACGATATGTTATACATTCTCTCCGAATTTATTCATAATTTTGTAAAGGTATTATCAATATCTTTTGATTAATTAGCTTTTGAAGTTGTCTATACTTCTCGAAATCCTGAAAAAATGAGACAATATACTTTATATCTAATCTTACTATTATCTTTATGGCTGGCACCTCATTCCAGAAGTGAGCAACCATACATCCATCATTTGGATCATTCTAACGGACTAAACAGTAATTACGTCAGAGGGATTGGTCAGGATGGACATGGTTTTGTATGGGTAGTGACCGGAAATGGATTGAATCGGTTTGATGGGACAGCTTTCTCACGTTTTACAAAAGAGAATTCCGGACTTTCAAGTAATGAACTTAATTGTGTGGTAAAAGATCCCATAAATCCCGACAAGCTATGGATTGGCACACGATATAACGGAATCTGCATTTATGATTATTCTACTGATAAGATTTCCGAATTCAAGGGAGAAATACTCACTTCTGATGTGACAGGATTATCCATATCTTCCGACAACAAGATATGGATCACTCACTACCACATGCCTCCGGAAAAGCTGGATCCGGCTACCGGCAATGTCGAACGTATATTCAGAAGTATTCCTAAGAATTTTCCACTTCCTGTATGGTGTTCAATGGAGAGTGACGATGGTAAATTATATATAGGACATGAAAACACCGGATTCTCATCTTTAGATCTCAAGTCTATGAATTTTGAGAATTTCATGCATGATGCGAATAATCCCGAATCCATATCCGGTAATACTGTTTATTCCATTTGTATAGATAATGACGGTATGGTGTGGTTAGGGACTGAAAATGGTCTGTCTCGTTTTAATCCGACAAATAAGAAATTCACATCCATATTTCACAATGATTCTCCTGATTCGCTATTGCCGGGACAAGTAAAAGCTATATCTCTCATGAAAAATGGTGACCTGTGGATTGCCACTTCTAAAGGAGGTGTAAGCATACTCTCAAGAGATGATCAAAAGAGAGGAATTTATACCTTTAAGAATCTGACTCCCTCATCCGGTTTTGATCCGGATGGTAATCTATATTCCACTGCATCAACATCCATTTTTGAAGATTCGTTCGGGAACAAATGGATCGGATACTATAGTGATGGTATTGATGTGGTCTGTAATACCCCACCTTTCTTCCGAATGATCTCAATATTCAGACCGAAAGGCAGTAAATTGTCACACCCGGCTGTTTGGAGTCTTGCCAATGACTCTGAAAATGGTATCTGGATTGGTGGTGATCGTGAATTTGCAAAAATAGGGAATTTTTTCCCTATAATATATAAACTTCCCTCCTCATCGACAGGACAGAACACTCCGATAAGAGCCATTAATGCTATCGACAATGGAATGATCCTTCTTGGAACGAGTAATGACGGGGCATATCTATTTGATTCCCAAAATGGTCTTTTCACCAAAATCAATGGTATTGATCCGGAAGTCAGATGTTTTTTCAAAGATAAAGATCGGGGCTTGTTAGTTGGCACACATAATGGTGTATACGTAATCAATAATAATATGTCGGCATATCCGATTTATGAAATTAATGAGGTGCTGCCCGACAAGTATATCACATCTATATTAAACGACAATTCCGGCAACATCTTAATCGCCACTTTCGGCAAAGGAATTGTTGTCTTCAACAAAGAAAACAGACCGATATGCCATTTGCTTAAAAAAGACGGATTACCGACAAATAGCGTCAACTCTCTTTTTATGGATTCCAAAGGGAATATCTGGGTGGCTACCCGTGAAGGTGTTGCAAAAATAGAGAATGGTAATTTTAATAGGATTATCAAATGCGATATGCCGGCAAATTCCACAAGCACAAATATAAAGGCTTTGATCGAAGACCATGACCGGAAAATCTGGATGACGGCAGAGGAGGGAATATTCTCATGCGACATAAATGACTCTATATTTATATGCAACCATGCCGGGAATTCCGATATGAAAGCATTTATTGAGTCAAGTGCATCTTTTTTCAAAGGATGGGTATTGTTCGGCTCTCTTAATGGATTAGCACTGTTCAATCCGGAAAGATTGGATGGGAATATGGGGAATAATGATAAGTTGATTATCAACAATATCATAGCTCATGACAAGGATAATGGCAATAACGACTTAGAAATCTCAATACCTATAGTCTCCGACAAAATACGGCTACCACATAATCTCAATACGTTCAGGATTAAACTAAATATACCGGATATATCTGTTGCTCTAAATTCTGAGATAAGATACAGGATGGAAGGTGTGAATGAGACTTGGATGAATCTAAATCCGGAATATGAGGCGATATATCGCAATATGAAACCCGGGAAATACGTATTCATTATCAGTCGGAAAATCAATGGAGGAGAATGGTCAGAGCCAACACAGTTATTAACAATTACCATAACACCCCCATTATATCTGACATGGTGGGCAAAGATGCTATATCTTCTGTCGCTCATTATAATAGTGTGTTTGTTTACCTATTTTTATAAGTATAAACTAAATCTTGAGAAGAATCTTGATGTAGAAAAGGAGAGCAGAATCAACAGCCAGCTTCTCAATGAAGAAAGAATGGCATTCTACACCAATATTACTCATGAATTACGCACTCCCCTTTCTTTAATAATAGGCCCGATAGAGGATCTTATTAATGATCCTGACATAAGGGACGAACATCGTAAGAAATTGCATACTATACGCACAAGCTCAATGCGGCTTCTGAATCTAATAAACGGGATATTGGAATTCCGGAAAACAGAGACCAGAAATCGCAAACTTGAGGTATGTCGTGGCAATCTTGTTAATTTTGTCAGGGAAATTGGACTCCGGTTTAAGGAACTCAACAGCAATAAGGATGTAAACATTGTTATTGCAATCAATATGCCGGAAGAACAAGATATGTATTACGACCCGGAAATGATCAATATAATCCTGAATAATCTTCTTGGGAATGCTATGAAATACACCAAGAAGGGAGGGATCACTCTTTCAGTAAGCGAACATGAACGCAATTGCTTGAGATATATCGATATTACCGTATCTGATACCGGCGAAGGAATATCTCCGGAAATCCTTCCTCACATATTCAAACGATATTATCAAGCAAATCATAATAAAAAAGTGGCGGGGACCGGTATAGGACTTGCTCTAACTCAGAACCTTGTGGAACTACATGAGGGATTGATTTCTGTCTCGTCCGAACAAGGCAAAGGAAGCTCTTTCACCGTAAGTCTTCTTATTGATAATAACTATCCGAATGCAATACATAAGGATATATCCGGAGATAATGAGACTGCCGACGTAACCGTAAGACCTGATATAAATATACAGTCTGAACGTCTGACCATACTGATTGTTGAAGATGATGAAGATGTGAAGGATTATATTGCAAGTTCATTTGCAGATACTTATAATGTAATATGTGCGTCCAATGGTAAGGAGGGACTTGATTCTGTGAAAGCAAACTTCCCGGATATTGTCATCAGCGACATAATGATGCCCGTCATGGATGGAATCGAACTATGTCATGCTATAAAATCGGATGTTGCAACAAGTCATATCCCTGTGATTCTTCTCACCGCAAAAGATTCGCTACTTGATAAGGAAGAGGGATATAATTCCGGGGCAGACTCCTACATTACAAAACCTTTCAGTATAAAATTACTTCAATCTCGAATAAACAACATATTGAAGGCTCGGCACAACCTTGCTCTACGCCTTCTTTCTGAACCTAATTCCGGACAGAACACCATTTCTGATGCTGGGGTAACTATTTCGAAAGAAGATGTTTCCGATAAAGAGATTGTCAAAGAGAATAATCTTTCAATACTTGACAGGAACTTTATCTCAAAACTAAGAATGGTGGTGGAAGATAATATTGAGATGGAGGATATGGATATGCCGTTCCTTACTGATAAGATGTGTATGAGCCACTCCACTCTATACCGAAAAGTGAAAGGCATTACCGGATTGACTCCAAATGAATTTATCCGTAAAATTAAACTGACAAGGGCTGTGCAGCTTCTCAAAAGTGAGAATGTGGCTATAAATGAAATTCCATTCCTTACCGGATTCAACAGCATATCCTACTTCAGAAGAGTGTTCAAGAAGGAATTTGGCATCACTCCCTCTGAATTCATTCAAAATAGAACAGATCAACAAAATTAATACTTCTTAATAACCTCTTATCTCATGTTAACAAAACTATCCCTCTCATTTATGTCTCTCATTCTGTCTATCGGAATCGGAAGTGCCAAGATTGCCCCAGATAAAGGTGGAATATGGCAGGATTCCGACGGCAATCATATAAATTGTCATGGTGGAGGCATTCTTAAAGATCAAAACGGAACTTTCTATTGGTATGGCGAACATCGTGGTGTAAATGCACCGCAGGAAGGTGTCGCATGCTACGTTTCCAAGGATTTAAAGAATTGGGAAAACAAAGGCATTGTCATGCGCGTAAGTGATGAATCCGGAGCAATAGTTGAACGTGGTTCCACTATTGAACGACCTAAAGTGATTTACAACCCCAAAACAGGAAAATATGTAATGTGGTTTCATCATGAACTTAAAGGGAAAGGATATGCTGCCGCCCAGACTGCCGTAGCTGTTGCTGACAATCCTCTCGGTCCATTCAAGCCTATCAGAAGCGGACGCGTCAATGCCGGGAAGCTACCTATAAATCTTGATAAATCGCTGAAACCGGATGATGAAAAACTAAAGATGGAATGGTGGACTCCTGAGTGGAGGAAAGAGATTGAAAACGGCTTGTTTACTTTCAGAGACTGTAAAGGTGGACAGATGGCCCGCGACATGACTCTGTTTGTAGATGACGATGGCAAGGCTTATCATATCTATTCTTCTGAGGATAACCTCACTCTACAAATTGCTGAACTCGACAAATCTTTTACAAAGCATACGGGGAAATATATCCGTATATTTCCGGGTGGGCACAATGAAGCTCCCACAATATTTAAAAAAGATGGCAAATATTGGATGATTACATCAGGATGTACCGGATGGGCTCCTAATGAGGCAAGGATGATGTGGGCTGACAATATTATGGGAGATTGGCATATAATGCCTAATCCATGCAAAGGTCCTGAAGCAGAGATAACATTTAAGGCACAGGGTACTTACATCCTTGAAAATGATAGTGCTTTGATTTTTATGGCAGATATTTGGAATCCAAAGAATCTCCCTGATTCCCGACATCTATGGCTTCCAATCTCTTTTGACATCAATGGCGTTCCGGAAATCAGATATGACGGCATATCCACTGAGGCAGGAGATACCAAACTTTATGAAATCGGAGAGGGTTATAGTGGCACATCTGTAAATACGGCCGTATTCCGGGCAAATTCTGTAGTTACCCATAAAGATAATCAATATATCGCTTTCTATGATCCAGAGGGATACGTCACTTTGGCTAAACGCAAGCTTAACTCAGATAACTGGACGATACATAAGACTCAATACAAAGGAAACGTAAAGGACGGGCATAATATAATAAGCATAGGTGCGGATGGAGAAGGCTATCTACATGTTGCTTTTGATCACCACGGTCATCCTCTTCATTATGCCAAAAGTCTTAAGCCCGGCAGTCTGGAGCTCGGAGAGATTTCACCTATGACAGGAATTGATGAAAATAATGTCACATATCCGGAATTCTATTCCTTATCAAATGGAGATCTACTGTTCGTATACCGTTCGGGTGCCTCCGGACGTGGCAACATGGCAATCAACCGTTATGTTGTGAATGATAAGAAATGGATTCGGGTGCAGGATTCCCTTATTGACGGAGAGGAACAACGCAGCCCATACTGGCAATTATATATTGATGAGAATGACGTGATCCATGTGTCATGGGTATGGCGTGAGACATGGCTGGTTGAGACAAATCATGACATGTGTTATGCTAAATCAAAAGATGGTGGCAAGACTTGGCTGAAGTCTGACAACACTCCATATTCCTTACCAATTACCCTATCCAATTCCGAATTTGCCTGTAGTATACCTCAGAATTCCGAACTTATAAATCAAACCTCAATGACGGCTGACCGCGATTCCAATCCATACATCGTATCCTATTGGAGATCGGAAGATTCTGACGTGCCTCAATATCGTCTTATATGGCATGACGGTAAGGAATGGAAACATCGTGAGATATCCAATCGAACCTCTCCATTCTCACTTTCGGGCGGTGGTACAAAAATGATTCCGATATCCCGTCCTCGGGTTGTAGTTGACAATGATTTTATAGGAGTGATTTATCGTGATGCTGAGAGAGGGAGCGTAGTATCCCTGGCTCACACAAATAATGGCGCAAACGGTGATTGGACAACATCTGATTTAACAGTATTTGGAGTAGAGGCATGGGAACCTTCATTAGATACCGAACTTTGGAAGAATGAACGGAAACTTCACATGTTCGTACAGAAAACCTATCAAGGTGATGGAGAGGTGTCTCTTGATAAGAAACCGACTTCAGTTTATATCCTTGAAACCGATATCAATAAGAAATAAGCACATACTATTGACATTATACAGAGAAAGACCATAAATCAGACTCGGAATCCGATTTATGGTCTTTCTTCTTATTTCTAAATCATGCTACATTTTTACGGCCACGTTTCTTATCGTGGATCTTGCCATAACGTTTTGCATGACCTTTACTCTTAAAATTTTTATGGTTTGATGCTTTTGAAAGATAACTGTTCTCCAGAAATTTATTATACTGTTCAGGGGTAAGAATATTTTTTACTCCCTCAAGATACTTTTTTCGCGTCTCCACAATTCTTGCACGACGTTCCTCTTTCAGTTTCATCTTCTCTTCACGAGAAAGATTATCTCTCTTCATATTTTTGCATACACCATTACCTGCCTTACAGTCCTTGCATTCTTTACAGGTCTTTCCATCCTTACAATCTTTACATGCAGTGCATTCTTTGCAGGACTTTCCATCCTTACAGTCTTTACATGCAGCGCAATCATTACATGCCTTTCCGTCACAGCCTTTCTTTTTAGAAGGCGTACACTCCTTACGCAAATCTGCAAGTTTTGTTTTCTGTTCCTGAGTCAGGTTCAATCCTTCGAATGCACTACATTCCTTGCGATTCTTTCTCATCTCTCCATTCCCCTTTTTGGAAAGAGTGCATTCCTTACGGTTCTTGCAGCTATCGTTGACTTTAGTGTTATCGCCGGATGCGAAAACTGATGCAGTAGCGGCAATAAGAATTGCCAAACTCAAAATCATTCTCTTCATGTTCATATTTCTAATCGTTTATTCTCGTTTTTGTGATGTTTACGATTCTTTGACCACTACTTCTCAATTTAGTTTAATGATTATTGGCATTTTATCATATATTAGCATAATCGGCAACATTCGTAAAAATTTGTTATCATATTATTTCAAATTATTTTTTCGACTACTACATAAAACAAACTTGTTTCTACGAAAATATTTTTGTAATTTTGCAGTCCGTTATGGTATACGGATTTGACAACGAAAAGTATCTGAAGATACAGTCCGAACATATTAAAGAAAGAATTTCTAAGTTCGGAAATAAGCTTTATCTCGAATTAGGAGGTAAATTGTTTGATGACCACCACGCAAGCCGCGTGCTTCCCGGATTTCAACCCGACAGCAAGCTGAGGATGCTTTGGCAGCTAAAGGATCAGGCTGAGATTGTAATAGTGATCAGTGCTCTTGACATTGAGAAGAATAAAGTCAGGAGTGATCTCGGCATCACTTATGATATGGATGTGCTACGGTTGCGTACTGAATTCCAAGACAGGGGGTTTCTTGTGGGATCTGTGGTTGTCACCCACTACAACGGCCAGATAAGTGCTGATGCATTCCGCAATCGCCTTGAAAGATTGGGTATCACAGTATATTATCACTACACAATTGAAGGCTACCCAAATAATGTGGGACTCATTACGTCTGATGAAGGATTTGGCAATAATGATTATATTGTGACATCAAGACCTTTGGTGATTGTCACTGCTCCGGGACCAGGAAGTGGAAAAATGGCTGTATGCCTAAGTCAGTTGTATAACGAAAATAAACGGGGTATAGAAGCAGGTTATGCTAAATTCGAAACATTCCCAGTGTGGAGTCTTCCTCTAAAGCACCCCGTAAACATTGCATACGAAGCGGCAACTGCCGACCTTAATGACGTGAATATGATTGATCCGTTCCATTTGGAAGCATACGGAGAAATTGCAATAAATTATAATCGCGACATTGAAATTTTTCCAGTATTAAATGCTCTCTTTGAAGGGATTTATGGGGAGAATCCGTATAAATCTCCTACTGACATGGGAGTTAATATGGTCGGATTCTGCATAAAGGATGATCAGGTGTGCTGCAATGCGTCAAAAAACGAAATTATCAGACGTTATTTTACAGCATTGAACAATCTTGCTCAAGGCAAATGCAACGATGATGAGGTGAATAAGATTGCCTTATTATTGAAGCAGGCAAAGATTGACGTCAATTACAGAAAATCCATCAAAGCAGCTCGTGACAGAGCAGCTGAAAGCGGATTGCCATGTTCTGCTATAGAATTATCGGATGGAACAATAATAACGGCAGAGACAAGTCCTCTGCTTGGTCCGAGTTCTGCTCTAATTCTAAACTCAATAAAGCATCTTGCGGGAATTGATCATAATGTGAAACTTATCCCACAAGAAATGATAGAGCCGATTCAGCATACCAAGACAAACTATCTTTGGAGCCGGAATCCTCGTCTACATTCTGATGAAGTGCTTGTGGCTCTATCTGTTCTAAGCACTCATGACGAAAATTGTCGTAAGGCATTGGAGAAACTACCGGAACTAAGAGGTTGTGAAATGCACTCTACCGTAATGCTTGGTGAAGTAGACCACAAGATTTTCAAGAAACTCGGCGTTGGTCTTACTTGTGATCCAACTCGAAAAAAATAATTCAGTATAAATTCTAATAAAGGCAGGAGGCGTCCACTTCACAGGGGGCGCCTCCTTATTTTAGATTTAGTTTAATTTATGGAGTCTCGTCTACTCGCGCTATGTAGTCTGAATATAATCTTTTGATATCATCGGGCGATAATCCGAAAGACTTTATTCGCCCGAAAAAATACTCCACTTCATCTCTGAAAAATATATTACGTCTCATCTCGATTATACGTTTCTTTGCTTCAGGAAGTACAAAAAAACCAATCCCTCTCCTATTAAATATTATTTTCTGCTGCTGAAGCCAGTCGTATGACCTCATGACAGTATTGGCATTAACCTCTACTTTCGAAGCATATTCCCTAACTGATGGTAATCTACCGTCTGATGGATAGACATCCGATATGATATCATCCATTATTCCATCTGTAATCTGAAGATATATCGGTTTATTTTCATTAAAATCCATACACAGGAGATCTAAATTAATTTATACACTACTTGCTGCCGTCTGTACAGATAGAATCCTGCCACGTAGAACGCAAGCGTCAAAAGTATGAAAACTGTTGCCATAAACCATAATGAGTCTCCTATATGATACATTAGTGAAGGGAAATATTTAACACTCAATGCAAACATAATACTACATACAGTCTGAATTACCCACATGGCTGCAAATGTTTTGATAAAAGAGTTTTTGGGCCATAGTATCGCCCCGAAAAAATATGGTGCCTGTGCCAAGAAATATGCCGACAACAGGACTGTAAGAATCAAAGCCGGTCGCGTTATATCAAACATAGAATATATTTTCCATGGATTTGTTATGTGAAGATAATCCGGATAATTATGGGGATTATCCGCCGTCATCAAGAACGTTAATATACGGGTAATATCCCCTATATAAAACGCCAATACCAATACCCCGAATAGCACCGGAACGGATAACAGCCATTTTACCAAGTATTTTGAAAATGCTGATGCCGGCACCATTAATGAGTAGAGACGCTCCTCCTTTGTCTTCATATCAGAAAAAGCCACTGATGCGCCGACAAAGGCGAACATCATCATATAGAACGTGAAGATCACCACTCCTGACGAACCGGAACCAACTCCATTATATCCCATTATTGCTCCCGTTGTAATATACAATCCCAATATGCATGCCAAACCCAACAACAGGAATTTTCTATTATCTATAATCTCTCTTTTAGCATTCAGCCAGAAATTCTCAACGAATGACTCATTTCCAACCCTTGCCTCATAAATTTCATTATCCATCGTCTTAAATAATATTTGTTAAATAATATTTTGTTAGTAAATGGGCTGTGTACAATTATCCCCTATCTCCCTCCGAATAAATCCTTGACTATGGTGGGATTCTGTCTGACCAACTCAAATAATGTCTCCAGATTCACGTCAGTCTCAGAATATCCATCTGACAACTCCACTATATTTGCACCGCCGGGAGCATCAAGCGCAACTAGTGCATTTGCAATACGATCCTTATTATTAGTAAAAGCAAATAGAAGTCGCGAAGAAATATCCATCATTGTGGCATTCAGCAGAACACCATTAGTATCGGTTATCACCACATGGTCAAGTATCTTCTCTACATCATACACCTGATGAGTGGAGATTATGATCGTGCGATCATCCGTCATACTGTCCAACACTGCTTTACGGAAAAGACGCTTCCCTGGAATATCCAGTCCATTAGTTGGTTCATCAAGAACCAATAATGAAGTGTTGCATGCTAATGCAAAACTCATAAATACCCTTTTCTTCTGTCCCATTGACAGATGACCCAGATGAACATCAGGAGTCATTTCAAACGTAGAAAGATGACGTGAAAGATCTGCATGAGAATATTTGGGATAGAATGCCGACATGCTTTTCACGAACTGTGATAATTTCACATTCGGCAAATAAAATTCTTCAGGAACAATGAATACATCATTAAGAAATGCCACTTTACGATCAAACGGTCGGAATCCATTATAATTGATCTCACCTGATTGAGGCTTCAATAATCCAAGTATAAGATAAAGCAACGTAGATTTCCCTGCGCCGTTTTTTCCCAATAATCCGCATATAGTGCCGTCCTTAACCTCCAATGAATAATTGGAAAGGACCGCCTGTTTACTACGCTTGTAGCTGTAGGTGATATTTTCTATCTTTAACATAGTGTATTAGTATATTAGTACACTGCAAAGGTAGATATTATCTTTTATTCCAACAAATATTTTCAATATAAAATTTTAATTATTTTAAAATTTTCGGAATCGACAATCTTATACAGCTGTAATTCTGATAGATATTCAAAGCCTGCCTTCTCTCTATCAAATGGAGTTAATATAAGATTCCTTATAATATCCCCTTCCCGTTCTCCTGTTACAAAGATAAGGGGAAGGCAATCATCCTTCCCCTTATCTTCGGTTATCATTAATTTTCTGACAAGAAATTTTACGGTTTTACCTTTCATTCCTTTAATATGTTGAAAAAATATAGTTCTATTTCCTATCTTTATGAAGTTTGGACGGCTTTATCCGAACACGTTCATCAATTTTATGCGGAGTGACTGACGGTCTTGAAACTTTACTTTCATCAAGATCTGAATTGCTTATCTTTCTTCTGTCAGCATTCCACATAACTGTATTCCCCTTTTCCGGCGCTTTCTGCTCCACAACCGGCTCTGCTACAGTCAGAGTATCTGTTATTGCCTCTTCTTTCTTAGGTTTTCTTACAGACGGGATACCATAATGCTTATTGCTGCGATGAAGACGATACTCAACACTATCGTATGGTAGCCGGACGAGCCTTATACTGTCGGCATACACCGGAAGCATTTCAGGATCTTTGATACGCAAAGTGCCATAGATACGTTTCACATCCTTACCTGTGTCTGTCTGACAAACTAATTCCACTCTATTCCTGCCTATAAACACGCTACTACCTGCCTCAGAGGAACCATCAGAATATTCTACACCAAGCACACCGTTCATTTGAACAGGAGCATCAAGATGCATTGTCCATTGCAAACGATCACCCTTTTGTAAATCTGGATCTGTAACAGAGACTATCCATCCATCAGTATTACCAAGCATTGAGAGCTGCCCATTCTTGCCAAATCTCCAAAGAAGATTATCATCATCAAGACCATCCTCTTCTCCCGACATATTCAGAAGATGCTTTCTTCTCTTGATAATCTCCTTATCTACTTTTGCGTATAGTTCTGAGTAATCATCAAGATTTCTTCCATACCATGCAAGTGTCGTGTCAAGTTGTTCTTGGGTTATGCCATGCGCAGCCAAAACCGACTTTCCCATCTTCAGACGGTAATCAGATACCTGCATCTGTTGATTGGAGACATTGGTATATGCTTCAGCAAGCTGCATATCTGCCATAAGAGCCACCATCTCTTTTTCGGTAAGAATATTATCCGGACGATTACTACAGCCGGCTATTACCATGGACAACAACAATATAACCGGCACAACCGATGAAGACGAATAACATCTGTCACTTCTCCTTGTCATTTTCTTTAGTATTTTTCTTACTCTCGCTTATCAATGAAAATGCTTTTGAGGCATCTCCGGAATAGAAAAATATCAATAAGCCGACTCCTATACAGATTGATGCATCAGCAACATTAAATATGTACTGGAAAAATTCATAATATCTTCCTCCTACTCCGGGTAGCCACTCCGGCCAATAAAAGGAGAAGAGTGGGAAATAAAACATATCTACAACTCTCCCCTCAAACCAAGGGGCATATCCCCCTCCATCAGGAAAAGCTACGGCTATTTCAGGTGGCATCGGATTATTAAAAAGACGACCATAAAAAACACAGTCAAATATATTGCCTGCTGCACCTGCTATTATCAAGGCTACTGCCACAAAAAAACCGCAACGGAGTTCCTGCGCATATTTTATCTTGATTACAAACCATATAAACAGGACTACTGCTGCAATCCGACCCAATGTCAGAACTATTTTATTCCATAGTTCAAGACCAAAAGCCATACCATTGTTCTCTATAAATTTGAGGTGAAACCAATTAGTTATCGGAAGATCCTCTCCGAGATAGAAATTTGTTTTCACCCATATCTTCATTATCTGGTCTGCAAGAACAACCGCTATGCTAATCGCCACAACAAGCCAGATACGGCGAGCGGCGATATCCTTTCCGGATACCGCCGTCGCATTCATATTATCATTCGCCACCAATTCCTTAATTCTTTGTTACGCGTGCTTTCGCTTTCAATCCATCAATTTCAAGATCTACACAATCTTGCCCGTCAAGTGACGGCACAATGATTATCTCATCTGCCAAAACCTGAGCGGAGATATAATCGCGGAATGCATTTACTGCATCTTTTATCTCGTCCTCATCGGAAAGCTCAACACGCACCTTGTCCGTGATCTCAAAGTCATTACCCTTACGGATATTTTGGATACGATTAATCAACTCGCGGGCCATACCCTCATTTTTCAATTCAGGCGTAACGGTGACGTCAAGTGCCACAGTGATATTGCCATCATTGGCAACCAGCCAGCCAGGCACATCTTCCGGAATAATTTCTACATCAGACAACGTGACAACCGGCTCTCCTTCAAGATCTGTGAATCTTAATTCTCCTTCTCTCTCAAGACGGGCGATCTCTTTCTGCGACAGTTCTGTAATGGCTTTTCCAAGCTGCTTCATAATCTTTCCATATTTTGGACCAAGCTTCTTGAAGTCTGCCTTTACCCTTTTCACAAGACCACTCTCTTCATTCTCTACAATCTTAAGCTCTTTTATATTGACTTCCGATTTAATCAAATCCTCAAGAGCCTCAACTCCCGCACGCTGGTGAGAATCCATCACAGGAATAAGCAATGTCTGAAGGGGCTGTCTCACCTTAAGGTTAACCTTACGGCGAAGTGCCAAGACATTAGATGTGATTTCCTGTGCAAGACGCATTCTTTCCTCAAGCTCGGAATCCACCATGGAGGAATCACTTTCCGGGAAGAATGTAGTGTGGACTGAAGCATAACCCTCACTCTCAGATGCCGGGGCGACAAGATCTGAATATAGACGGTCAGAATAGAATGGAGCAAATGGTGCCATAAGTAACGCAACCGTCTTAAGTGAGGTATAGAGTGTCTGGTATGCCGACAGTTTATCGTCATCCATCTCACCTGCCCAGAATCGCTTACGATTTAGTCTTACATACCAGTTGCTGAGATTATCATTGACAAATTCCTCTATTGCTCTCGCGGCTTTTGTTGGTTCATAATCATCAAGAGCATCCGTTACCTCTGCAACAAGAGTATTCAGCAACGAAAGAATCCAACGGTCTATTTCAGGACGCTTCTCTGTTGCAACTGGTGGCTCACTACCTGTAAACCCATCTACATTTGCATAGAGAGCAAAGAATTTATATGTATTGTATAACGTTGCAAACAATTTGCGACTTACTTCTGCCACTCCTGCCTCGTCATACTTCAGATTATCCCAAGGAGAAGAGTTGGAAATCATATACCACCTCACCGGGTCACTACCGAAGCGTTCAAGATTATTAAACGGATCAATTGCGTTTCCAAGACGTTTTGACATCTTGTTGCCATTCTTGTCAAGCACAAGTCCATTAGAAATGACTGCTTTAAATGAATTGGTATCAAACACCATACCGGCTATTGCATGAAGTGTAAAGAACCAACCTCTTGTCTGATCCACTCCCTCTGCAATAAAATCTGCTGGGTATACCTCTCCATTATCAAGTATCTCCTTATTCTCAAATGGATAATGAATCTGAGCGTAAGGCATTGAACCTGAATCAAACCACACATCGATAAGATCAAGCTCCCTCTTCATGGGTTTGCCGGATGCAGAGACAAGCACTATATCATCCACGTAAGGACGATGAAGATCAATCTTATCATAATTTGCCTTTGTGTAATCTCCGGGAATAAAACCTTTATCTTTAAGAGGATTATTCTCCATTACTCCGGCTGCCACCGATTTTTCGATCTCATTATAGAGCTCCTCATAGCTGCCTATGCAGATCTCCTCTCTGCCATCTTCACTACGCCAGATAGGAAGCGGAGTGCCCCAATAACGGCTACGCGAAAGATTCCAGTCCTGAAGATTTTCAAGCCATTTGCCGAAACGTCCGCTTCCTGTAGAAGCCGGTTTCCATTTGATTCTTTCATTCAGTTCAATGAGACGCTCGCGAGCTGCAGTGGTACGGATAAACCAGCTGTCAAGTGGATAATAAAGCACCGGCTTATCTGTACGCCAACAATGCGGATAGTTGTGCGTATGCTTCTCTATCTTGAAAGCCTCTCCGGATTTCTTCATCTCCATACAGAGAACTATGTTGAGATCCTCGCTCTTCATTGCAGATGCCTCATCATATTTCCCTCCAGGATTAAATTTTGGATCGTAGGCATTCTTCACATAGTCGCCTGCATGACGGGAATATTCTTCCAAATTAACGCACTTTTCCACAAATACAGGGGCAAGCTCATCAACGGTATAATATTTACCCGTGAAATCTACCATCGGACGTGTCTCTCCTTTCTGGTTTATCATAAACAGTGGCGGAATACCGGCTGCTTTCGCAACTTTGGCGTCATCCGCACCAAATGTTGGCGCAATATGAACAATACCGGTACCATCCTCTGTAGTGACATAATCTCCTGAAATCACTCGGAATGCCTCATCTGCGATTTCAACGAAACGGTCATTACCATAACTGAAGACATTTTCAGGATGTGAAGATGCATAATTTTTAACATACTCAGCACTCCTGTCATCAACTCGCTCTACAGGCTTCACCCAAGGCATAAGTTGTTCATAATGCATACCCACAAGTTCCGGACCTCTCCATTTCCCGACCACTTTATATGGCAAAATCTTGTCGCCTGCATTATACGCCTCCAGATCCAATTTCTCACCTTCCGGCTTAAAATATGCTTTCAAAAGAGATTCGGCAAGCACTACTGTCAGTTTATCTGCTGTATAGGGATTGTAGGTACGCACTGCAACATAATCTATCGACGGACCCACACACAATGCCGTGTTGGATGGCAATGTCCATGGCGTGGTAGTCCATGCCATAAAGCAAGGTGTGCCCCATCCCTCCATCTCCGGCTTTGCATCCTTAATCTTAAACAATACTGTAGCCGTGGTGTCTTTTACATCACGATAGCATCCGGGTTGATTAAGCTCATGTGAACTAAGCCCGGTACCCGCTGCCGGTGAATAAGGTTGTATTGTGTAGCCTTTAAACAAATAGCCCTTGTCATATAGCTGACGAAGTAGCCACCATACACTTTCTATATATTTATTGTCGTAGGTTATATAAGGATTCTCAAGATCTACCCAGTAGCCCATCTTATGAGTCAGGTCGGTCCATTCCTTTGTGTACTTCATCACCTCACTACGGCATGCGGCGTTGTATTCATCTACGGAAATCTTCTTCCCAATATCCTCTTTAGTGATTCCAAGGCTTTTCTCTACTCCAAGTTCCACCGGCAAGCCATGAGTATCCCAGCCAGCCTTACGCTTAACATGGAATCCTTTCATCGTCTTGTAGCGGCACACAATATCCTTTATTGTGCGAGCCATTACATGATGAATACCTGGCATTCCGTTTGCAGACGGAGGACCTTCGTAAAACACAAATGTAGGACAACCTTCCCTCTCTTTCATTGATGCTTCAAAAAGAGAATGTTCATCCCAGATCTGCAACATCTCCTTATTTACTTCCGAGAGGTTGAGCTGCTTGCTGTATTCTTTGAATTTTTTGCTCATTATATTGAGTATTGTTATTGGAAAGACTTTTATTTAATTCTTGAACTTTTTTCCGGGTTTTACTCTATCTCACCGATTTTAACGTATTCAACGATGTCCGAATTTACTACCCTTCGCTCCCTTGACACCACCTTTTACGCCACCCCCCATGGCAAAAATATTGGCATCATACGTAAACGTCTTGCGATCTGTCTCACGTTTTCTACGCAAAGCTAATTCCACCAATTTATCCATAAGTTGCATAAATGTGATGCCTGTCTCTTCCCACAGATAGAAGGAAAGACTTCCAGGTATCGTGTTGATTTCATTTACATAGATTTTATTATCAGATCGATCCACCATCACGTCTACCCTACTAACTCCGTGACACGATAATACACGGAACGTTTCTCCTGCCATTTTTCTGATCTCATCGCTCATCGTTTCAGGGATATCTGCCGGAATACGCTTCTCACTTGACTGCATCCCCGCTTTTGAACCGCCTCCGTATTTCTCTTCGTATGACAAGAAATCGCCTTTAGATATCGGTTCCTCACACACACTTGTCTGATAGTCATCACAATCCCCGAGTACGGAACAGTTGATTTCCATCATATCCTTAACCATGTGCTCCACGATTATACGACGGGAAAACTTTTCTGCATTGTCTATCTTTTCCATAAGACTTCTGCGGTCAGAAGCTTTCCCTATACCGACACTGGAACCGAGATTTGCTGGCTTGACTATAACGGGATAGCCAAGTTTAGCCTCTATCTTATCCATAATGGCTTCCTTATTGGAGAGCCATTCCTTATCAGTAAACCAGACATAATCAACCACCGGGATACCTTCGGCTGAAAGTATCATCTTCATCGTAATCTTATCCATGCCATTGGCACTCGACAAGGTATCGCATCCGGCAAACGGTATGCCAATTGTCTCAAGAAGACCTTCAAACATGCCATCCTCTCCATGGGAGCCGTGAAGCACAGGTATTGCCACATGAAGTTCTTCATAAACCGGATTTTTCTTTGAAAATAGGCCTCCGCTTGGATTTGAACGATAAAGATTAAAATCGCCGTATTCCGGACGCATGTACACCTCTTCCGAATTCTCTGTAAGATGCCTCATGTCTTTGTAATTCCGGATGTCAAGCGTAAGTGGACCTGTATACCAACGTCCCTGTTTTGATATATATACCGGTATTATATTGTATTTTGACCGATCAAACGCATTTATAGCCTGCAAGGCTGATATGACCGAGATTTCGTGCTCCACGGATCTGCCCCCAAAGAACACAGCTACATTAGTCTTCATAAAATTTTGGAAAACCTATTATTATGAATCGTAAATACTCAGGAAACAAATCTTATTACAATCTGAAATCCCAAAATTCGCGATATTCCTTATTCTTAGTGCAAAATTAGCATAACACAATGAAAAAAACAAATATTTATTTACTTACGATGAAATCCCATAAAAAATCAGAAGATTACAACCTTATCATTTCTTAACCGAAGATACCGAAGGCCATGGAAAATCCGATGGATTGAGTGTGAGATGAACCTTATTTTCCTTCAATCTTATCTTCACATAAGAAATTAGCTTTTCCTTATCACCGGCAGACATACCTTTCGGTGCATTCACAAAAACCATATTTATTGTATCTGCCTGCGAATTAGTCAATGAAGTCGCGACCATCCTGCTCATTGCGATATCCTTAATTGATGGGAACAATGCCTTAACTTCTGGAGCTATCATAGTAAGTTCCCTATTGAAATAGCTATAATCCTTTAGCAAATCCTTCAGAGAGTCAATCTTTTCCTGGCGATCTGCAACTTCCTTTTGCATTACTGAATAAAATTGCCCGAAATTTTCCTCATCACTCCTCCCTCTGTTCTCACTAATCGAAAAGCCTTGCTTTATATTCAATATCGTGCCACCAAGACCCACGCTATCAAGTTTTGTCATCATTGCAAGCTGCAATGAATCCTTAGGAAGAGCCTGACCAATTAGTGTCACATCAATATGGCGTTGATTGCCGTTCATATATATTTTTTGATTAAGAACCTGCGTATTAGGAAATACCATCTCATTCTCCACAAACGAAGTCGCTTCCGTCATGAATATATTCTTTCTGATCATTTCATAGGTGAGATAGCAGCTGAAGCCTATGGTGACAAACACAACTGAATAGACAATCATCTGCACTCTATGACTTCTCCGAGTATCTTGATAAACCACTTTTTTAAAGTTCATCAATTTCACCCCGATAAGAGATGCAAACAATATGAATATCATATTTGTGAAGAATAGATAAAGCGCACCAAAGAAGAAATGTGATTGCAATGTTGCAATACCATATCCGGCAGTACACAAAGGAGGCATCAATGAGGTGGCTATCGCAACGCCCGGCATTACCTGACCCTTGTTCTTGCAAGCTATGCTTACAATTCCTGCCGCGCCACCGAACAACGCAACAAAAACGTCATATATGGATGGCGACGTCCTCGCAAGCAGTTGGCTTGAACCTTCATACTGCGGAGAAATCATAAAATATATTGCGGATGCCAACAACGAACCGATGATTGCCATGACAATATTCTTCAGACTTCTTTTCAATAAAGAGAAATCCTCTATGCCAATTGCAAGACCCATACCAATTATCGGACCCATCAATGGTGAAATAAGCATCGCTCCTATTATCACAGGAATACTATCAGTGTTAAGTCCAAGAGAGGCTATGAATATTGCAAATATCAATACGAGCAATTGACTTCCCTTAAAACTTACTCCTGATCTTATACTCTGCTCTATATCAAGTTGAGGTTCCAAGTCTTCTGCTACATTAAAGTATGAAACTATCTCATCTCGAAATTTGACAAGACCCTCTTTAACCGTTGACTTTGGTATCATAAATTATTAGTAATTTTAATTATTGTTATCCTGTAATACTATCGCGACATCCCTCGTCAGGATTCTTATCAAACTCAATCATGATGATAAATACCCTACTACAAAATGTCTCTATTGATAAAACGTAAAATATTCAAATTTTATCACATCTGTCAAAGATAATTCACTATAAAAATATACAAAGGTTATAAAGTCTCACAATTTTGTTAAATTGTATAGCAATTCTTATCTATTTCTTTACATTTTTTATTAACTTTGCATTAATAATTGAACCAACTTATGGCTGATTTACAATTAAAAGGTCTTGGTGTCGCCCTTGTGACACCCTTCAATAGCGACAAATCCGTTGATTTTGATGCACTCCGTAGAATGGTGGAGTATGTTGTATCCGGAAATGCCGACTATATTGTCGTGCTTGGCACGACTGGCGAAACTCCCACTTTGTTCCCGGATGAGAAAGCCGAGATTCGCAAAGTGATTATTGAGAAAAATGCTGGCAGAATCCCCTTGATTTTAGGAGTGGGAGGGAATAGTACCCAAGCAGTTGTCAACGAACTAAAGACTTCTGACTTCTCCGGATTTTCCGCAATCCTTTCCGTAGTTCCATATTACAACAAGCCTTCTCAAGAAGGATTATATCAGCACTACAGAGCTGTGGCTGATGCATCTCCTCTGCCTGTCGTGCTATACAACGTCCCGGGAAGAACTGGTGTAAATATGACCGCCGCAACCACCCTATCTCTTGCTCGTGATTGCGAAAATATTATTGGAATCAAAGAAGCATCTGGGAATTTTGCCCAAATAGAGGAAATTATCAAGAACAAACCGGAAAGATTTGAAGTGATTTCCGGAGATGACAGTATCACATACCCCTTGATGACTTTAGGTGCAGTAGGCGTGATTTCCGTGATTGGCAATGCATTCCCTATGGAATTCGGACGTATGGTGCGGCTTTGCCTGCAAGGTCGTTTTCAAGAAGCCCTTCCAATACACTGGAGATTCAATGAATTATTCAACCTATTATTTGTCGATGGGAACCCTGCCGGAGTGAAATGCACGCTACATGCATTAGGTCTTATCAAAAATGAATTGCGACTCCCGTTAGTGCCAACAAGAATGAGCACTGATGAAAAGATTCGGAAATTGCTCGGTTCGCTATACATTACATCTCCGGAAGAACTTGAAAAAGGAATCAGAGAAAACTCCACAATCTTCAAATAGTGATTGACAAAGCTACCGTCCAGAAAATTAAAGACACCGCTGATATCGTTGAAGTGGTAAGCGATTACGTCCACCTTACGAGAAGAGGCAGCAACTATATGGGATTGTGTCCGTTCCATAACGAACGGACACCATCCTTTTCTGTCAATAAAAGCCGTAACTTCTGCTATTGCTTCTCTTGTCATAAAGGTGGGGCGCCCATAAATTTCATAATGGAGAAAGAGGGGATTTCCTATCATGACGCCCTCTTGCATCTCGCAAAAAAATATGGCATTAAGGTTGAAGAGCGGGAACTTACCGATGAGGAACGAGAAGCTCAAAGCCGAAGAGAGGCGATGTTCATTGCAAATGAATGGGCAATGAATTATTTCGAGGATAATCTGCTCAACACGCCTGACGGTAAAGAGATTGGTCTCTCCTATCTTTACGGTAGAGGGGTGACTCAAGAAGCAATCAGACAATTCCATCTCGGATATGCAATCGACAGAGGGACTGCAATGCTTGAGGCGGCTCGTAAGAAGGGCTTTAATATTGATGTCCTAAAAAAGCTCGGACTTATTGGCACAAGCCAGCAAGGACATGACTATGACCGCTTCCGGGGAAGGGTAATATTCCCTATCCTTAATTCATCCGGTAAGGTAGTGGCATTCGGAGGTCGCGACCTCAAAGGAGGAATAGCAAAATATATAAATTCTCCCGAATCTGAACTATACAAAAAGAGCAATGAACTATACGGCATGTATCAAGCCAGAAGTTCTATTGTAAAGGAAGATAAATGCTATCTCGTAGAGGGATATCTTGACGTGATTGGTATGTGGCAATCCGGCATGAAGAATGTAGTGGCATCTTCAGGCACGGCTCTTACTGACGGACAGATTGCCCTAATTCATCGTTTCACAAAAAATGTGACGCTTATATATGATGGGGATGCTGCCGGCATTAAGGCATCATTCCGAGGAATCGACATGCTTCTATCCCATTATCTCGACGTAAATGTGCTGCTTCTTCCCGACGGGGATGATCCGGATTCTTTTGCCAGAAAACATACACCTGAGGAATTTAGAGAATACGTCAGCAAAAATGAAACTGATATAATCAAATTCAAGGCTAAGGTGCTCATGGCGGAAGCTAGCGACAATCCGCAGAGAAGAGTTGAGGCTATCAGAAGCGTGATCGGATCATTAGCCTGTATCCCTGATAAGGTCAAACGAGATGTATACATTCAGGAATGTAGCCGATTGATGGGAGTTAGTGAAGAATCTATTGGAAGTGCTACTGCATCGGCAAGAGCCACTGTAGTAGAACAGATAAAACGCCAACGTAATTTAAATGCCATTAATCAGATTCCGGGAAATCATATTACAGATTCTCCACGAAATATATCCACTACTTCTTATGCACAAAGCAATACAACTCAACCTCAGGATAGTGCTCATGTAAATTATCCGGAGAATATTGGATATACAAGACATTCCGACAGATCTCCAATGCCAAGACCCGAGATCAACAGTAATCCCCTACGCCCATTGGAATGGAAAGTTCTTGTATATTGTATCCGATATGGATTCCTTGATTTCTGTGAAAATGAAATAAATGGCAGTGTCATGACCGTATTGGAATATGTTGCGGAAGAACTTGCTGCCGATAATACTGATTTTTCAGTGGCAGACTACAATATGACATTTGCTCTGTTAATGGAGCTTTTATCCGGCTTCCGCAACGAACTTGCTTCTTTTGAAAAAGAGATATCAATTGAGAAAGATATGAAGAGGAAAGAAGGATATAAAGAAATCGCTGAGAGAGAACTATCCATCAACGAGATTCAACGGGAGGAACAGAAACTTGAAGAAAGAGTTGATGCTTGGGCTGAAGAGCAGATTGTAAATTTTGCAAGATCATATCCATCCAAAGTATTGGCAAGTCATGAAAATGACATTGTCCGCCGCATAACTACTGAGGCTATATCTGAACCATACCAACTTAGCCATATATATTCAAGAGAAAGACCTGTGGAAAAAGAGGAGGATAAACTAATTTCTCTTCTTCCTACTGCCATATATGTATGGAAAAACGGGATTCTCGATATTGAATTTAAGGCATTAATGTCTGAACTACGCGAAATTTCCGGGAAAGGTGATCTTAATGAGGTACAAAAGGTGCAACTTCAGATCTCTGAACTCATGAGATACCGAAGCGAATTGGCAAAGAATATAGGTGACCGGATTCTTTGTCCTGCTTCAGGGATAAGAACCTCAAAAAGATAATAATCCTACTTGAACGTATTCTCGGATTTTATAGAATTTATTCGTTTGTTAACTATAAATATATTTAATAATGGAAATTCTTCAAATTGACGGACTTGTGAAGCATTATGCTTCAACTAAAGCTCTTGATAATGTGAGTCTATCCGTTGCAAAAGGAGAAATTTGTGGATTGCTCGGTCCCAATGGTGCCGGAAAAACAACCATTCTACGCATAATTAACAATCTCCTTGTGTCTGATGCCGGATCCGTACTTGTAAACGGCATACCGGCTTCCCTTGAAGCAAGCCGAAATATCGGATATATGCCTGAAGAAAGAGGGCTTTACGACAAGATGAGGGTAGAGGATCAAATATTATATTTCGGTCAATTAAAAGGGGGCGACAAAGCAAGACTTAGGAATGTGATGGGAGAATATATGGAAATATTCAACCTTACAGGCCAAGGGAAACGTAAGATAAAGGAACTCTCGAAAGGCAACCAACAGAAGGTGCAAATCATTGCCACTCTCGTACATGAGCCGGAACTTGTGATTCTTGATGAGCCTTTCAGCGGATTTGATCCGATAAATGGTGCATTACTTCGTGATCTGATTGCCAGATTAAATGAAAAAGGTTCCACAATAATATTGTCGTCCCACAATATGCCGGCAATTGAAGAAATGTGTTCTTCGATTGCACTCATTAATCATGGTAAGTTATTGGTGAAAGGAGATATATCTGATATCAAGGAACAGCATCGCACTTCCGAGCTCTTACTGACTACCCGGAATCAACTTTCAATACCACTACTAATGGATTCCTCTCTTCTTGAGAACGTTGAAACAATTCCTCCTGTAAAAGGAAGAAAGGGATACGCCTATTCTATAATAAAGAAACCGGGTATAAGGAATACGGATATACTGAATGCAATATCCATACAAGGGGAGATTCTGCATTTTGAGGAAAAACTTCCTTCTCTAAACGACATATTCCTAAACTACACCACCGGTCAGCCTTCTCAGGAGAAAAGCAATTTTACGCACACCTCATGTTAAACGTTATTAATGTCAACTATGAAGCAATTAAACCTAATTATAAAAAATGAATTCCTGACAGATGTCAGGTCAAAAGGATTCTGGATAAGTACAATCATTGTCCCATTAATAATCATAGCATTTGGAATCATATTCGGATTCATATTAAAGGATGCCGACTCCTTCAATAATGTCGCGAAAGATCTCCCGACCCAACCGGATCCGGAAGAAATGACTGCCGGAAAGGCAATCGGCATGATGATGGGCTCTTGCCTTACATTTTTCCTCATGATATATGGCGCAATGATATTCAATAAGGTAAAGACAGAGAAGTGCAATAGAATAATGGAAATTATATCCACTTGCGTTGACGGGAAAACAATGATGCTGGCAAAGATCATTTCTGTCGGGCTATTGGGGCTTGTGCAATTAATTGTATGGGGAAGCCTGATATTGGTTGCAATTATCGGATTCTATATGGTTTTCCAATTTGCAATCCCTTGGGAAATTCTATCTAATCCCAAGACATATATCTATACACTTTGGATAATTCTTTATTTTGTCGGAGGATATATATTATTCGGATCCCTATACGCTGCATGTGGCGCAATCACTGACAAGGATAACGAAAATCAAGCATACATGACAGTCATCACATTTATTCTGCTTGGCACATTCTATATCGGCATGTATGCCGTTGATAATGGAGATTCAGCATTCGCAACAGCTTGCAACTATATCCCATTCACATCCCCTACCATCGGCACAATTAATGCAATTTCCGGAGTCTCTCCAATATGGCAGACCATTCTGTCGATAATTATACTCTATGCCACAGCCTATCTTTGTGTGACCTTCTCCGGTAAACTTTACCGTTCATCAATGTTGCTCAAAGGGAAGCAATTTACCCCGAAAGACTTGATAACTTTTATCAAGTCTCATTGAAACATTATTATTCCTCATAATATCAAATACGCCTGCATCCTTAAAATGATGCAGGCGTATCTATTATTCAATCAGAAGAGATTCAACCCTATATAGGAATTCTTCCGACGGCAAATTATATGGTAGCCAATTTATTGTAAAACCTCTCCTCTCCATTCCCCTAAACCACGTCATCTGACGCTTCGCAAACTGATGTATCGCAATCTCAAGCTGCCGTCTCATTTCTTCATACGACAACTTACCTATCACATGCAACGTGAGAAACTTATATTCAAGCCCATAATAAATCAAGTCATCCGGAGACACTCCCATATCTATCAAATTCCTGATTTCATCAATCATACCTGCCTGCAATCTTGAATCAAGTCGCTCCGATATACGCCTACGCCTATCTTCTCGAGATATTTCAATACCTATTATGACAGAATCTATAGGTTTCGCATGTCTTCTATCAGCTTCACATGCCTCATAAGGATTATTCCGATAATATTCCTGTATCTCTATTGCCCGTATGGCACGTTTCACCGTATCGATATCTGTGATATTATGCAATTCCTTATAGCCTCTTAATATATCTGTAAGTTTCTCAAGACTACAGTCCGCGAGTTGTTGTCTCAGTTCTTTATTCTCAGGCACATCAGGCATGGTTATTCCACTAAGTGCGGATTCAACATACAAGCCTGTACCTCCACATAAAATCGGATTCTTACCCCTCAGACGTATGGAATGCATCGCTATTTGAAAATCCTTCAAATAGCGATGCAGATTATATTTTTCCCCTGCATTACATATATCTATAAGATGGTAAGGTATATCTCCATACTCTTCAATATCTTTCCCCGTACCGAGATCCATATTCCTATAGACCTGACGAGAATCTCCACTGATGATTTCCCCCTTAAGCTTCTTTGCAATCTCTACTGCTCTACTTGTCTTTCCAGATGCAGTAGGTCCGATGATTGTCACCAATTTCATTGCCATGAATTATTTCTGGCAGATCCGGTCAATCTTCTCCACCATCTTTTTAACCGAAATAATGGGACGTCTGAATTAAACATTGAAATCTCAATCCATTTGTCATCTTGAAAATCTATATTTGATTTTCTTACATCATATAGATTGAACGATGGATTATACAGCCTGATTTTAGATTTTCGGAAGCCATTCTCATCAAACGTCTTCTCGGTAAGCATAATTGTTGCAAGACGTGTAGTGTCTGCCACAGACATCTCTGACAATTTACCAGGATTATGTGAATACAAATATTTTATCCTCTCATAATCCATCCACTCACCATCCACATTCATATCCTGATAATCCTCTATATCTCCGTCAAGGAAATAGAAATAACGCAAAATACTATGCTTACTCATATCTGCAGATTTCCTACCGAAGAAAAACCTAAGCTCACCGTTGCTATAACCGGTCATATTAATTATAGTACGTTTAACCTCGTCGGCAGTAATACCATTCATCGAACGCTTCGTAAAGAATGGAGTGTCTATCACCTCTTTATATACAGCCTTTGGATCTATGGCATGTGAATCGACATAAATATTATTGCCACATACGACATAATACCTAAGATACGTTTTCGCAGTCATATCATTAAGTTCTTCCGGAGTGATAATCTCATTGTTCTCCTTCATGTCAAGATACAGATTATAATATCTTGACACAAAATAAAGCACATCCATTATTATGCAGATTATCGTAAGCCAGGTGAATATATACCAGTCTCTTGCATTAATATTGATATTAACATAGAATACTAGATAGTAACTCCATACAAGCACTGATAATAATCCAAAAATTATAGCAAGATTCTTCAACTGAAGTCTTGCCTCTGATTCCAGGATATTTCCAAGAATTCCTCGTTCAAAAGAATCCCCATTCCTTAAGCGACAATTCACGCAAAGATGAAGAGAATGCCGACGAACCAACATTATAACCAATACTATAAACGTGACTGGATTAAACACCAGCGATGGAATAAAGGGATTTTTAAAAAATATAATTTCAGATGGTATCATCTTGACACCCCACGCATAAAGCACATTTAATAATATAGTAACGAATGCATAGGCAAGCTGACTATACATCATTGCGTAAGGGATGATCATACATGATGACCCCCACGACATCTTTGTCCCAAAAAGATAGACATAAAGAAATGCCGCACCTATAATGGCTATCACAGGTGAGAAATAAAACGGCAGCAATTTTGAGAACGTCATCATTGCTATGACAGTCACCAATCCGACTGTCAAATTTTTCCATAAATTATACAGCTGCATGCTGTTTACTTTATTAAAATCGTTCATACGGCAATTTGATCTTTATCAATTATGCTATATTAAGAACAAATCCAATATCCATTGGCAATCAAATTTACAATTACCGATTATAAGATTGCTCTTTTGACTATATTCCTATTTTACAATGTCTTATTAAGAAAATCAAGCACTTTACGATAAAGCTGTACACGTGCATTGCACATACCGAGGCTATGCTCAAAGCCGGCATAAGCCATCATATCGAATATCCCTCCTTCTGAATTTAATTTAGAGGCATATTTCAGAGTATTATAAAAATGCACGTTATCATCACTTGTGCCAGACATAATCAATAGTCTCCCTTTGACATTTGATGTATATGACAACGCCGATGACATATTATAACCAGTGGCATTCTGTCCGGGTGTAAGCATATACCTCTCCGTATAAATAGAATCATAGAATCGCCAATCGGTCACGGGAGCCATTGCAACTCCGGCTTTGAAAGGTGATTGCTTTGAACCAAGTTCCATAAGCGTCATGTAGCCTCCATAGCTCCAACCAAAGCATGCTATCCGAGAAGAATCCACATACGGCAGGCCTGCAAAATACTTTGCTCCGGCAATCTGATCTTCTGTCTCCACTATACCAAGTTGTTTATATACAGCATCACTCCACGACCTGCCTCGAAAACCTGTGCCTCTTCCGTCCACACATGCCACAACATAACCCTTAGAGGCAAAATAGAATTGCCATCCCATTTTCCACTGGTTTTTAACTTCTTGTGATTCCGGTCCATTATATTGGCTCATCACCAAAGGATATTTCTTTGAAGAATCAAATCCAACAGGCTTTATTATATAAGCATCCATCTCTTCTCCAACAGCATTCTTTACTTTCAAGAATTCCATACGTGGCACGTCTGAATACTTATTTGCATATTCCTTATTCAACTGCACATCTGCAAGTTTTATACTGCGTGAATTGAATAGCTTATATTGTGTAGGGACATTTGCGCTACTATAGGTCTGTAGATAATATGAATAATTCCTACTGAATACTGCAGAGGCGGTGCCCTCCTCTTTATTAAGCAATTTGAAGACTCCCTTGCTATCTACCGATGCAATATTACGATTGATGGCTCCCAACGAGGTTGTCTGCATATAATGTATACCTGTACGAGAATCCTTACCATAGTAATCTGTTACGTAGAAATCACCTTTGGTCAGCTGTCGTTTTTGTGTGCCGGTATAGTCATATTCATAAAGATGACGGAACCCACTGCGATCACTTCCTATTATGAAGGAGGTAGGACCATAATTCACCATCTGATATGCATAAGGACTCAGCCATGCTGATGATGTTTCTGAATAAATCTGCTTACCAACTGTAGAGCCGGGATGTACGCTAAAAATACGCAAATGATTCTGATCATGATTCAAAAGCATGACCATCAGTCGCTCTCCCTTACCATCAAATTCAAGTGAAGGCACATAGTCGGTATCTGTTATCGGCAAGTCCATTTTTTTTGTCACACGATTATCCACATTATATGCATGTACACTGACAACAGAATTGGGAAAACCTGCTAATGGATATTTATAACTATAGCGTTCAGGATAAAGATCTCCCAAAGGATCATTATCACAATAGCTACGGTAATCATCAAAAGTATATGTAGGCACTTTCGTCTCATCAAAACGCATGAATGCAAGCACTGAGTCATCCGAACTCCAACGCATCGTATTAGTGACACTGAATTCCTCTTCATACGCCCAATCCGGAGAGCCATTGATTACTTGATTTACCACTCCATCTTTCGTTACGGCAATATCCGTCTTATAATCTATATTGGATACGTACACATTATTGTCTCGTGTATATGCCACAAGTCTGCCATCATGCGACATCGTGGCATTTCGTTGAGGACCATTCTCACTTACTTTCGCAAGCGTCGAGCGCATTGTGTCGTAGACGTAATAATCAGCAGTGAAACTATGCCTATAGATTTTATTGACATTATTCCATAGCAATATCTTTCTTCCATTGTCACTGATTTCATAACCCACGAAATCCGAAATCTTCAGATCCCCTTTTATTCCGGATATACTGAATAAATCGCCAGTCTTCTGTCCCGTCTTGTAGCTGTACTTTTCAATTGACTGCCCATCATTACTAATGGCAGCATAAGTCTCTCCATCCGCAAGAGGAGTTATGGCTTTTATTCCCAAAGGTGCTGAAACCCCTGGTGCACAATACTCTTCCACGCTCAACGGCGCAGAATAAGCACTCACTGAAGTTGTTGCAATTATGTTTAAAATAATGAGTTTATCCCTTAGATTCATGATGATACTCGTTAGTTGCATATAAAAGAAATACATTAGGATATACTTCCTTCTATTCTATTAACAATCCTTACGCTTCAAAAGTTTTAAAAATAATAAAAAAAGTCTTTTTGCCCTTTATAAAAAAGACAAAAAGACTTTTTTTACATATTTTGATTTAGTATGCTCGCGCAATTATGACACGTCTTTTCGAGGGTTTTCCTGTAACCATGCAGACTCCCTCCTCCTCTTCTCCTGAAAGAGGAATACAACGGATCGTAGCTTTTGTCTCTTCTTTGATTCTCTCCTCTGTCTCCACAGTGCCATCCCAATGAGCAAGGAAGAAGCCGCCATTCTCTATTTTCTCCTTAAACTCGTCATAAGAATCAACCACGTAGGTATGCTCATTTCTAAGTTTCAAAGCTCTATTATACAGACAATTTTGAATATCTTCAAGCTCTTTTTCTATACGATCCTCAATACCATCAAGAGAAACGGTCTCCTTCTCAAGCGTGTCTCGGCGCATGATTTCCACTGTACCATTCTCAAGATCACGGGCTCCGATTGCAAGACGCACAGGCACACCCTTCAATTCATAGTCGGCAAACTTAAATCCGGGACGACGATTATCTGCATCATCATACTTGACACTGATTCCTCGTTTCTTCAACTCTGCGACAATAGGATCAACCGCCTTTGAAATCTCCGAAAGCTGATCATTATTCTTATATATCGGCACAATCACCACCTGTATCGGCGCAAGATGTGGCGGGAGCACAAGACCATTATCATCCGAATGGGTCATAATGAGGGCTCCCATAAGACGGGTAGAAACACCCCAGGAATTTGCCCATACATATTCTGGCTTGTTCTCCTTATTCATAAAGGTCACATCAAATGCCTTAGCAAAATTCTGACCCAAATTGTGTGATGTGCCTGATTGAAGAGCCTTTCCATCCTGCATCATCGCCTCTATTGTATATGTATTCACAGCTCCGGCAAAACGTTCATTCTCAGACTTGACCCCAATAATGACTGGCATTGCCATATATTTCTCTGCAAATTCTGCATATACATTGATCATCTGCACTGTCCTCTTCTCTGACTCCTCAGCTGTAGCATGAGCACAATGACCCTCTTGCCAGAGAAATTCTGACGTGCGCAAGAACATTCTTGTACGCATCTCCCAACGCATTACATTCGCCCATTGGTTAATCAGGAGAGGAAGGTCACGGTAGCTATGAATCCAATTCTTATAAGTTCCCCAGATTATCGTCTCTGAAGTAGGACGCACAATAAATTCTTCCTCAAGCTTTGCCGCCGGATCAACAATGACTCCACTTCCGTCCGGTGCATTCTTCAATCGGTAGTGGGTTACTACCGCACATTCTTTTGCAAAGCCTTCTACATGCTCTGCCTCACGGCAAAGGAAGGATTTGGGTATCAGCAAGGGGAAATAGGCATTCTGGACTCCGGTTTCCTTGAACATCTTATCAAGAGTCTGCTGCATCTTTTCCCAGATGGCATAGCCATAAGGTTTGATGACCATACACCCTCTTACCGGACTTTGCTCGGCAAGATCTGCCTTTACTACGAGTTCATTATACCATTTTGAATAATCTTCACTACGCTTTGTGAGATCTTTTAATTCTTTTGCCATGACGTATGTGGTCGAAACGTTTATTGTTTTTAATTATATTTGATCACCGTATACGGTCTACCGCCTTAAGACGATTATGATCTTTCTGCATCAATCCGTATGCTGAGATTGTTGCTACAATAGCTATCAACGGACAGATAATTGCTGAAGACCAACCAATTTCTCCACCAGGAAAACTCTGATAACCGAGATATGCCACTGTTGCAGATGAGGCGATTATGAACAACAGCGATACGAGACACACCTTTTTTTGAAGTGGAAGGTTCTTAAAAAGGAATATGTCAATCAACAGAAGCAACATGCTTGTAAATGTCACCGCAAACAAATACCACGTATGGAATATCTGTGCGCTGACTCCGTTTGTCGGTATGCCTTCCTGATAGAAGCCCATGCTCGTAAAATTATAAGTGAAATCGGCTGTCTGAATCTGTCCTAACGAACAGAATGAGAAACATCCCATAACTGCCGCTGCCACCAATAGAAGGAGAGATTGCCATCTTTGAATTACCATTGTTTACTGGGATTTTGTCTATTTTTAATTTCTGACTACAAAGTTACTTTTTTTTCATGAGAATAGCGACTAATTACGGATAAATCTATAGTTTTTCATAAAACTTATATGTTTTTTTACATGGCAATACTTTTCGGCACGACATTTGTTATAGGTATATGCGTGTATATGGCATGTTCGCGAAACTTTATAAAAACAATATTTATAAAATCTTTTTTAACATTTTATAAGGTTGAGCTACCACTTATACCTCAATTTTATTCAGTCTTTAATAATTATTAATATGGCATCCGGAAAGTATAATTCCATACATACAAAGCTCTACTCTCTCATTGAAAAGGGAAGTCTGCACATAGTCTTTAAAACTATGAGGGAAATGATTTCCTCTAATACTGAACCAGCTATCGCTGACAGCCTCAATCGACTTGAGGACACCTACAAATATATGATCCATTATCTTATAGAGGGATATCAGGACAATGGCAGGAATGATGTGCTTTCTGGTATAAAAGATGAACTTCATTCTTTAAACGACAGGCTATTACGAGATGCTGTAATCAAAGACAGTTCTGATATATATTCATCTACAAAACGCTTCATAAACATTCGCAAGGAGAATCTTAAAAGCCTTATCAATGAAATTCATCAAATTTATCCTGAATATCTGCTTGCTGGCGGCACCGACAGTGCAAGAGTATTCCAGAAAAAATTTGATGATACACTTTCCGCCATATTCAATTTTATTTGGACTATGTTTGGAGAGAAACATCTGGATTATAATCTCCTTTCTGATGAAGTCATAAACTCCGACTTACCATTCAGCTATAAAGCCCAGATAATATCTGCCCTTATGCTGGGAAACTTATCATTTTATGATAGGAATGCATTGACCGCTCTGATCGATATATATGAGGCCGACATAAATCAAAAAATATCGGCACGTGCTCTTGTTGCAATTCTTATTGTAGTCGCGGCTAATCCAGAACGTGTGAAGACTGATGCAAAAATAAGGACCCGCCTATCTCTATGGCAAGACTCTATTATCACGTATCAACGGCTGAGAGAAGTGATAATGAATATAATACGCACTCGCGACACTGAAAGAATCTCTGCAAAAATGCAGAATGAAGTGCTTCCCGAACTTATGAAACTTCGTCCCGAAATTCTGCATAAGCTAAAGGATATTTCTGAAGAATCCGACATGGAAATGCTCGACGTTAATCCTGAATGGGAGGAATTGCTCAATAAAAATGGCATTGGAGACAAACTAAAGGAATTGACAGAAATGCAGCTTGAGGGCGGCGATGTTATGATGGTGGCTTTCTCAAATCTAAAAAGTTTTCCCTTTTTCAACACAGTATCAAACTGGTTCCTTCCTTTCTCCATACAGCATAATGAGATCTCTGATGCCTTAAATAATCTTGGGGGATTGACCGACATGCTGGATATGGAAGGTGTCATGTGTAATTCCGACAAATATTCTTTCGCATTCTCTTTAGGTAAGCTTCCAGAAGAACAACGCAAAATGATGACTGAGAAAATGAATGGGCAGATGGAACAGCTAAAGGAGGCTATCGCCGATCGTAATCTAAAATCAAGCGTGCCCGAATTTGATTCTGAAGTGACAAGATACGTGCGCGACATTTATCGTTTCTTCAAACTATTCCGGGAAAAAGATGATTTCAATGATCCATTCAGTAATCCTCTTGATTTCCAATCGCTACCATACATCAAAGATATCCTCACCGAAATGGAGATGGTCAATCTTGTCGGCGAATTCTATTTTAAAAGAGGATATTATAAGGAAGCCCTGCCTATGCTGATGCTGATGGAGAAAGAGAATCCTGCAGATCATCTTATCTTCCAAAAAATTGGATACTGCTACAGTTGTCTTGGGAATATGGCGGAAGCCATCAAATGGTATCGCAAAGCCGAACTCTTCAATCCTGACAGCAAATGGCTCATTAAGCAACTCGCAGTTACATATAAAATTCTCGGAAGATTTGATGAAGCTGCTGAATACTACACAAAGGCTCTTAATTCTGATCCTGAGAACTATAGTCTATTGATGAGTGCCGCAAATTCTCTCTTGGAAAATGGGGATACAGCAAGTGCTATAACCCACTATTACCACGCCGATTATATCCGACCGGATAAGCCTGCCACACTTAGAGCTCTTGCCTGGGCCGAGATGATTAATCGGAACTTTGAAAAAAGCATTGCTGCTTATTCCAGAATTGTAGATCTTGGAATAGCCTCTTCTCAGGATCATCTTAATGCCGGACATTCATATTTCTTAGCAGGTAACTTTAAAATGGCAGTCAAGTGCTATCGGGAATCTCTAAATTCAAAAGAATTCAATATCGATAAGTTTGAATCATCCATTTCTGAAGATTTACCATATATCATAAATGCCGGAGGGAATGCTTCTGATTTAAATCTTGTCATTGAAAAAGTCAAGTATGAAATTTGAAACAATAAAAGGAAGTCGAACTGACTTCCTTTTATTGTTTCAAATCTTCCTCTATTTTTTCAATTGCCAACGACAATTCCTTTGTATATGGCAATCTGTCTGTGATTGTTGATATTCCATGAAGAACCGTTGCATGACGGCGATTTAATTTTTGACCTATCGCTGACGATGAAAGTGAGGTAAGCTTATGACAAAGATACATGATTACCTGACGGGCATCCGCTATATCTCGGATTCGGCTTTTAGAAAATATGACATCCGGATTTAGTTTATAATAATCTGCAGTTGCCTCTACTATCATGTCAAAATTTATAATCTTCTGCTCAGTCTTCTTCACAGAATGCTGCATGACTTCTTGGGCAAGCTGAAGAGTTATCGGAACATTAAGCTTTATTGATCGCAAATAGATGCCCATAACAATACCTTCCAATTCTCTAACAGAATTGGTGGCACTCTCTGCTATAAGATCTATGACATCTGAAGGAAGATTCAGACCGTTCTTTGATGCCTTAAATGTAAGAATCTTTTTTCGCAATGCAAGGTCTGGCTTAGGCAACTGTTCTGTTATACCCCATTTAAAGCGGTCTATCAAACGATCGGCAATGCCATCAAGTTCCATTGGAGGTCGATCACAAGTAAACACCAATGCCTTACCATTCTGGTGAAGATGATTGAAGATTGGGAACAATACGTTGGCAGTTCCATCCTTATGGCTCAACTCCTGCAAGTCGTCTATCAAAAGCACATCCATCTGCTGAAACCAATTTAGAAAACTTGGAATCTGCTTATGTATTGTGGCATTAGCCATAAGATTTTGGAATTGTCGTAAAGTTACAAAAAGAACTTTCGCCTTCGGATTGCGCTCTTTCACTCTTATGCCGATAGCCTGAATCAGATGTGTCTTTCCGACTCCTACAGAACCATAAAGGAAAAAGGGATTAAAGTCATTCTTCCCAGGATTATTTGCGATATACTCAGCTATAGTGTAGGGCAATCTGTTGCTCCCTCCTATACAATAATTCTCAAATGTAAGCGATTCATTCAACTGTGGATCAAACTCATCTTTCAATCCCTTATTTAATCCGGCTGACGGACGTGGTGGTGTCACTATTTGCGACAGCTTACCTTTGACATCCTCACTCCTTTGCGATGCCTTTATCTTGACTTTAGAATCCGTATCATTCTTGATTATAAAAAGCTCATAGTCAAGCTGCACATTATCGCCATATACTTTCTTTAATGTACTCGATAATATATAGTAGAATTCATCCTCATACTTCTCATAAAAAAAACGTGAGGGAATCCCAAGAGTAAGCCGATTGTTCTCAAAATGCAACGGACGTGCCGGAGAAAACCAAGTTGATGTCTTGGTTTCCCCTATACTGCCTCTGATTATCTCAAGGCAACGGTCCCATTTTATTTTGAAATCTTCCACCATTAGTATGCAAATGCGAGTGCAAATTAACTACAAAAAAAACACATAAAAAATAGTTTTTACATTTGCACAATTCAATTTATTTACAATATCTTGCAATTCAATGTTATATATCTACAAAAATCCTCTCCGGAAATTAAAATTCCGAAGAGGATTTCTATTTATCATTTAGTTTCTATTTATCATTTATTGTTATTCTGGTTGCATGTAGAGATTCCCTACAAATAATACAAGCCAACCACAATTATTAGAACAATTATCAGAGCAATTTTATACTGATATACCGTTTAGGATTCTTCTGTATGTCTATAAGAAGCGAATCTATATCTGCACTCACCTTATTTATCCTCTCATACAATTCGGGATCATTCATCAGCATTCCCAATGTGGAATTTGGATTATTAAGCTGGTTTGAGAATTTTGCAAGATTCCCGGTAAGTTCATTAACATTGTCAACGGTAGCTCCTATTGGAAGTTGCTTGAGCTGTAACGACAATTCGCCAAGATTTCTTGTGATAGTATCAAGATTTGCAGCAGTGCGACCCGTACTTCCCATAAGGCGGGGAACATCCCTTTTCATGACGGCACTAAGACCATTTGTAGCCTGGCTCAGATCATTCGTTATTCCATCAAGACGTTGCACTGATTTAAGCAATGCCGGATCTGACACAAGAGTATTAAGGCTGCTGAGCAGACTGTCTACCTTTGGAAGTATGCTACCCACTGATGGCAATAGATTATCGGAAATACTGGCCATCATATCAGGTGTCACCGAACCCTCTATTTTAGAACCTACCTCCACCATCTTAGTGCTCTTACCAAGCTTAATCTCAACGTATGCCCCACTAAGTAATGTTGTGGCTATTACTGCCTTTGAATCCTCGGGGATACGCAATGATTTATTCAAGGCCAGCAACACATCTATATGCCCGGGATTCTCATAATTGAAATTAATCTCCCTTACCTGACCTACCTTGTATCCGTCAATCGTCACAGGAGCTGCAACTTCAAGACCCGCCACATTCGAATAGGACGCTACGTAGAAATTTGCAGGCTTAAACAGATTTATCCCTTTCAGATAGTCTATTCCAAAAAACAGAATGACTATTGCCCCAATCACGGATAGTCCGATGATAAATTCCCTTGTAAATACTTTTTTCATAGTTAGAATCATTTTTTTGCCGTCTTCTCACTCTTCATCAATGATATTATGAACGCGTCCGGAATTTTCTTTTTCACGTCCTTTAGCATTGTCTCAATCTCCCGTTTATCTGTGCTCTCTCCATAATAGTACTTGTACAGATTTTTTTCTTCATACGTGGATATAGGAGACAGACCACAAAAACGTGGATTGTTTTGCTTGAGCCGATCGGCGGATGCTAATATTTGGATTTTATATACTTTAACAAATTTATCCGTCTTTGCGTTGTGCGCATTTGACTTTCTTCCCTTTTTTTCTTTCTTTTTCTTATCTTTTTTCTTTTTCTTTTTGCTTTTCTTATCCACACCTTCATCGCTTAAGGCATTTGTCTCTTGGATAGATTCCGTCGACTCCGATGTAAAGGCTATGTAAGAGGCCTCTCTTTCTCGTTCGCTATGCAATGGGATTGAAGAGGTTTCCAGATTTCTATTATCTGAAGCCACTCTTGAGGCTTCATTGCGACGACGACGCTTTGCCACTGTATATTCCGATTGTTGGGAGCCTGATTTTGAAGGGGCTACGCCCTTACGCCGTTTGACTGCACTCGGGATTTTTGCCACATAAGTCACGTCTCCTCCGGCCACAGACTCTCCCGGCTCTTCAATTTCCGGCAATGATTCCGACAGATGCTTCTTTTCCCCCGCTTCCCAACTATCATAATATCGTTTCAACGCATTGAATATTGCTCCGGCAAGTTCCTTTTCTCCTTGGCTGGAAGCAAGATATTTTGCTGTTTTAGGATTACAGATGAAATCCAACTCTATAAGCACGGAAGGCATCGATGTCGCCCACAGAACCCAAAATCCTGCCTGATGCACTCCCCTATCCTTTCGTCCGGCATCCACAAGTTCTTTCTGTGCCATCTCGGCAAATCGTATACTCTTACTGAGATTTTTTTTCTGTGCCATCTCAAAAATAATATACGATTCATCCTTATTTGGATCAAAGCCACTGTACTTCTGATTATAATTGCTTTCAAGCTCTATGACGGAGTTCTCTCTACGCGCCACACGCATATTATTCTCATCCTTATGCAGACCTAATGCATATACCGACGCTCCCGAAATTGTCTTTCGGTTCTTATTACTCTTATCTACCGAGTTTGTATGGATCGATATGAATAGGTTCCCCTTTGATTTATTAGCTATATCAGCACGTTGTTGAAGCGTCAGATAGCGGTCATCCTTTCGCGTCATAACAACTTTGACATCTTTCAGCTTCTTCTCCAGAAGTTTTTCAAGCTGTAATGCCACGCCAAGGTTTATATTCTTTTCCTTCGCGCCATTATCTACAGCACCGATATCCTTACCACCATGTCCGGCATCGATGACCACTGTAAATTGCTTATGATTTTTCTTTCCGTAAAGACAATCCGGAAATAACAGCAATGAGAAAAGAAGAAACAGGAATATATTTTGACTATTTTTTTTCATCTGGTTCTGTATATGCTACAAAATTAATAAATTTTATTTTTTATTCCGTAATATATGGGTGAAATAACCAAATTTAACGAATTTTGGAATCATTTCTATAACACATTTGGAATAAAAAAGGATTTTGAATTATACTATAAAATTTAAATGCATAGATTATATCAATATTGTCCATACTGCACAATTCCGGTTATAATATCTTCATACCTATCACAGCTGCTGCTTCTGCATCAGCAAGGGCATGATGATGATTTGAAAGGTCATACCCACACTCTTTCGCGACTGTTGGCAATTTATGGTTGGGCAATCTTTTACCGAAGACCTTGCGTGATGCTTCACAAGTACAATAAAATTTATAGTTAGGATAGGTCATCTCAAATCTCTTATGTGCTGCTTTCAGGCATCCTTCATCAAAACGACTGAAATGTGCTACTAATGGAAGACCCTCCAATAATGGCGATAATTCTGCCCATACCTCCGGAAACGTATCAGCGGCATCCGTATCACTACGGGTTAATCCGTGGACCATTACATTTCTCGGATTATAATAATTAGGCACCGGATGAATCAGTCTATATCGTTTATCTGTTATACGGCCGTTTCTAACCACGACAATACCGACACTACATACGCTGCATGCGTTGCCATTGGCGGTTTCAAAATCTATTGCTGCAAAATTTAACATTTCTACAATTATATATTATTTCTTCTGAAGTGTTCCAGACTTCTTTATATTATACGCAACATCTCTGTATTTATTTTGACATATTCCAACTCTTCATTAATTTTGCACTTGCAGGTAGAATCTGCAATTAAGTCATTTAACGAATCATCAAATGAAAATAAATTCATACGATAAAACTTTCTTTGAGTTTATTGAAGTAAATGCTAAAGAAGATCTGTCAAGACTCAAACTTAAATATCATGGCAAAAGTCTGCCTTTCGATCTGGACTTCGCATTGCTCCAGATCGAATGTCGGCGTAAATATGCCATAAAAATGAAAAACTTCCTGTCAAACTCAAATGTGGTTTTCCCTTCAATATTGGCAGCAGAGCAAGCCTCTCATGAAAGCATTGCGACATTCCATGCATCCATTATAGGAAATTCGGAGCGTTCTATTGATATGACCTCAGGATTGGGAATTGATGCGTTTGCAATTGCCCGCAACTCCGGCTCTTTGATTGCTTGCGAACTTGATCCGGAAAGATTTCAAGCACTTACATACAATAAAGAAATTCTTGGTCTATTCAACATAACAGTTGTCAACGGCGATTCTGTGCGATTCATATCTGATTCAAGAAATCATTTCAACACTGTATTTATTGATCCGGCTCGTAGAAATAAAAACGGTCGGGTATACAATTTCAAAGACTGCCAACCTGACGTCATCCCTCTGATCAAAGAGTTAAGAAATAAGGCAGACAGGATATTTATAAAAGCATCCCCTCTACTCGACATCTCTCAGACCATAAGAGATATTCCCGACCTTACAGCCATACGGGCAGTAAGCGTGATGGGTGAATGTAAGGAGATTTTAGTGGAAATAAACAACCTATGCTACAATTCTGAGGATAATCCTATCCCGATAGTTGCTGAAGCAGTCGATTTAAATAATAATGGAGAAATCTCCAGTCGTTTCACATATAAAATTCCTCGGATAAATGATCGGCTGACATGCGTTCCCCAATCATATAATGACATCTCAACCGACAATCCAATTAATTCTATATATAATGGTATATTATATGCCGGGAAAGAAGACATATCTCCGGGGAATTACATATACGAACCTAACGCTCCCATGATGAAACTTGCCCCTTGGAATGCTCTTTCAACCAGCTACCCATCAATAAAAAAACTTTCCCCATCATCCCATCTGTTTGTATCCACAGAGTTTATTCCTGATTTCCCTGGTAGAAAATTATTGATTGATTCTCTGCCTGATAAAAAAAGTCGGAAAAGCCTACATGGGAAACCAATAAATATCGTAACAAGGAATTATCCCGTGGCTCCGGATATTCTCAGGAAGCAGCTTGGAGTAAAGGAAGGAGATCTTGATTTTCTTTATGCCTCAAGATTGGATAAGACTCCAATATTTATTTTGTGTCATAAATTGTAACCCAACAAAAAAAGGAGTTTCCTTCACACTTGGAAACCCCTTTTTCTTTTGAAGTTATATAAACTTTTCAGGTATATTTCTATCAGAATCTTAATCCTGCTGACAAAACTATCTGACTATTATTCAACGATAGTTTTGCCTGAGGCGATGGGATGACTGTGCCGTTATCCACATCCGGCGTGTAGGCATGATACTCTGACGACATATTCTTATAGATATATGCAAGATCTACATAGAATCTCTGATAACGATAACCCGCTCCACATGTGATGTAGCTTGTGTGATTATCAAACCTGTAATTCGGCATTGTGCCGGAAGTCCAGATAATCTCCTTATTGTCTGCCACATTCTGTTTTACCGGAGAAGTGGTATAGCTATACCCGGCACGGAGGCTGAACGAAGGCGTCACTCGGTATTCTGCGCCGACACGTATAGTATTTGTTGAACGGTAATAATTACGGATATCACTGTTTGTATCGGAAAATGAATTGTTTTCGTAATCTCCAAATCCACGTGGCTTAAGTTCTCCTGCTCGGTTTTTGGCTGGTCCATACCAAGGATCCCAATCATAGTCCCAATCTCCACCCCAGCCGGAACCGACTCCATAACTGCCTGGATCGGAAAATTTCATCTTATCATAGCTCGCCCATTCATAGTCAAGCGATAGAATCAGACGATTGTCTATTACTCCCGCCACTCCGGCAATCAACTTCCACGGTGTCCGGAAACACATCTCATTCTCTCCAAGATAGCCGCCATTGGTATCAACAGCCCCGCTTTCATTCCCGCCATACGTATAATCTATGCTTGCTCCGAAATTTTCAGTCAGATTATACCAAGTCGGGGTATGGAATGAGAATCCGAAACGTAGTTCCTGAATAGGCTTCAATATCAAGCCAAACTGATAGTTGAAACCACTTCCATGAACGTTATAATAATTTCCCAATCGCCAATCCGCACTCTCCCTAACAATCTCATTGTTCAATCCCGGGACATAGGCATCGTTCAGGCTCTCCGACCAGAGACTTTGCATCGTGTAGTTCATATTAACGATATCAAAGTTCATACCCCAATACACCACATTTGATATATTTCCACCTATGGCGATGTTATACTCATCTACAGCACCTTTCTCATGCACCTTAAAAGAGCCTGTGCCAGATGTGCCATTTCCCCATTGTCCAAACCATTGGGTGTCTGATCCGCTTCCTGTAGGATTTATCAAGTAACCGTCATAACCCAATATCGGAAGCCATGGAAAGACATATCCTCCATCTGTTGGATTATATGGGTCATAATCATCCGTTGTCGATAAGTCATTCTCCGTTAGTTCTTCTCCATTTGCAATCCCGGCAATATAGTTACTCAAAGAATTGGATAACTTTGGTATGTTTCCGCCATAAACCCTGTTGAATGAGGCCGCTTTATTGTAGGAAAAACCAAAATTTACATTCGGAAACGTCATGCTGGGGAGACGCATCGTGAACACCGCTCCAATATTATTGAGAAGGAACTTTGTCTGGCTCATATCATTACTGATACCTTGAGACGTTGACGTTGAGCTTTGACAATCAAGATCCACTGTAAATCCCACCTCATTACTCCTGTATATACCTATACCGGCAGGATTCTGTGACAAGGTTGATAAATCACCACCCAACGCACTGAATGCTCCACCCATTCCCATAAAACGTGCAGTACCTTTCATGTCTGGTTGTGAGATACGGTAAGCATCAATTGCTCCTTGACCATAAGCCATCCCCGCTCCTGAGAGAATGGCACTTAATATAAATACTGATTTATTCATTGCGCGATAAAGCAAATAATAAGACAATATGAAAATTTAACTCCCTGTCAACAATACGCATCCTTGACTCACTGTTGATAAAGATCATTATGACCTTCTATATTATATAACAATCGGGAGCCCAAAAGTTTTGTGCCCCCGATCTTGTAAGGCTGAATATTGTTTCGACAGTAATCAACGGTGTCCTCGAGAACCGCCTCCGGTACTGCGTCCGCCTGTGCTACGTCCGCCTGTACTACGTCCGCCACCGAATCCTCCGGTACCTCTACCCGTATTATACGACCCTCTGTTATTATTATAGTTCGTATTACGATTGGTATTCGTATTGGTATTTCTATTTGTATTATAGCTACGGTGATTGGTATTGGTGTTCGTATTCCGGTCTACCCTTGTTCCCGTATTCCGGTTATCGTTGCCGCGTCCCGTATTTATGACACCTGTGCCGGCCTTACGATGACCTGTTGTGCCACTTGTGTTGTATTCCCACCTGCCATTATTATTGACAACACCGGTGCTACCTCCTGGACGTGGTATTGATCCCCCCTGTGACATATTACCCGGGCGTGAACCAGATGACGGACGTCCGGAAGTGCTGGGTCGGGAAGGCTGACGATGAGCAAGATTTCCACCGGGACGCGTGGTTGATGACCAACCCGGACGTGGTGCCGAAGGACGATTTCCGGAAGGACGCCAATCCGCCATTGGCGGACGACCTCCACCGACAGGTCCTCCCCAGGATGGTCCCCAACCCCAAGACGGACCCCAGCCCCAGGATGGTCCCCATGTCCAAGACGGACCCCATGCCCAAGATGGTCCCCAATTCCACCCCCAGTTCCATGAATACCATGGATCATAGAATCCTACGCTCCATCCCCATGGACCGGCATTAAAGCCCCAACCCGGATAGTAACGATAACTCCACGGTGAGTATGTATATGGAGAAAATATCGGCAGTCCATTATTGTCGATCACTATCTCTACGTTGCCATAAGAATTGGCAAGCAAATCGCCAAGCACATCGGCATTATCTACAACAATGGTGGGATTGTAATATTTCTGTATCTGTTGGGTATAGACAAAATCCTCCCCATTTTCAGCATACGCGCCAATAGTATCTATCGGAGTGGCATAATACTGCTCTCCACGACGATTATAGGTATCGACGTCCATGTCTGCCATATTGGCAATGTAGTTTGACTTCTTTTTCTTCTTTTGAAACGAAGTCGTCTGATCCTTTTTAGGATCATAATAGATGTCGTCGTCAAAATAGCCCTGTGCCATGAGCACGGGCGTCCCCAACGCCACCAATGCAGAAAGTATCAGTTGATTTTTCATAATCTTTTTTGTATTATGAGCCTCTCTGACTGAGACAAGCTCTCGTTTCTTGATTCATTACTTTATTGTCTGACAATTTAATCGTCAAATAGTTTAATCCTATCAACTATTTAACATTTCCTATCAATTCTCCTTTCCTTATGATTCCCTATTTCCATAAATCATCCCAATTCAAAATTTAAGGTAAAAGTCTCCACACAAATTTCTATAATCATCTGTAGGAATACCTTCATCTTGAAACATTGTCAACATAGGCACCTCTTCCCTTTTCACAGAAACATGGCATCCCTCATCAACATCTTTGGAAAACTCCATCAATACACGTTTTACAGAAGCCTCCGGATGATTCCTCACAAACATCGCTCTGACAAGAACCAATCCCAACGATATGCCCCAATCTCTTAATTTATCAAAGAACTCCGACGGCACTATCATTGCCACTCTTCCTCCATCTGCCAAAAGCTTAGGCGATCTCTCCAACAATACGTATGGAGAAAACTCACCCTGATGACGTGCCGCTATGCGGGTTGTCGTAAGGTCGGTGACTCCGGAATCAAAATAAGGCGGATTACTTACTATCAGGTCAAATCCATATCCTTCCGGTGAAAAATCCACATACGACTCTTGCCGCACCTGCAATCTGTCACTCCATGGAGAATCCTTGAAATTACATTGAGCCTCATCCACTGAGGCTGAGTCTATGTCTATACCCAGAATTTCAGCAGCATGGTTACGTTGAGCAAGCATCAATGCTATAAGACCGCAACCGGTTCCGGCATCAAGTATCCTTTTGCCGGAAGCCGATGACCATGCTCCAACCATAACACCGTCAACACCAACTTTCATACTGCCATGACCATGACCCACTGAAAATTGTTTGAAATGAAATTTTCCTGCTTTCATGATGCAAAGATAATCAGAATTTATCATATTACATTTATTATTATGATAAACTTGCCCTATCCTTCACTCAATAATGATACAATCGGATAAAAAAACTGTTTTTTCAATTAATTTCACAACTCCCTTTACCTATGTATGGATAGATTTGACTAATTTTGCACTATGCTTAGAAAGAAATACCCTTTATATTCTGCTGAATCTGCTGATTTCAATGTCAGCGGTTCATTCATAGCTGAGATTCCATCAGCCGACGACATCAATTCCTTCTCTTTTGATGCCTCAAATGTGACATTGCTCCCTTTGGTCGACAATGTGATATTCCCGGGAATGCCTCAACCGGTGAAATTGGAAAACGAGTATCTGGAAACGCTCGTCAAAGATGCCTATGAAAAAGGTTCCACGCTCTTCGCCGTCACTGTGAAGGAGAATATTGAGACTCCTTCTAAATTAAAAGACTTCTATAATGTCGGGATAATCTGCAAAGTTGTCAAAATCATAAGAATGCCGGGGACCACTCCGGTAGCATTCGTAAGCACCGGATTACGGGCAAAGCTAATGAGTCTGACAAAAGAATCCGAATGGCTTTCTGCTGAAATAGAAATCATGCCTCAAATCGAAACTGATGATAACTCTTACGAGGTGGATTGCTTATGGGAAAATATACGGGACGCATACGAAAATATATTGTCATATATACCCGACCATGATAGAGAACGTATTTCCGATTCTTTAAAAGGTCTTAATGAGAAACCTGAGTTCGCCATATATTTCATGGCTTCCAATTCTCCACTATCTATTGAGGAAAGAGCGAAACTTCTGTATAGCAACACATTTAAAGACCTTCTTGAGAGTTTCTTGAAAGACCTTGATCTTTCTCTGCAAAAACTCGCCATCCAGGCAAGTATACACCAACGCACTCACGAGGACTTGAATCAGAAGCAGAAGGAGCATTTTCTCCAACAGCAACTCAGAGCAATTCAAGATGAACTTGGAAATGTCTCTGAAAATTCTGATGTAGATGAATTAATGGCAAGAGCTGCCGAGAAAACATGGAATAAGGAGAATCAGACGCATTTTGAGAAAGGATTGAAAAAATTAGAACGGTTCAATTCTCAGAATCCGGAATATTCAATCCAATACTCATATCTTGACACCTTGCTTAACTTGCCGTGGAATCATTATTCTCCGGATAATTTCTCTTTGTCAAAAGTAGAGAAAATACTTAACCGTGACCACTACGGGCTGGAAAAGGTAAAGGAACGTATAATCGAGCAAATGGCTGTCATTAAGCTGCGTAAAGATATGAAAGCACCTATTATATGCTTATACGGACCTCCGGGAGTTGGAAAGACTTCCCTCGGAAAATCTATAGCTGATGCTCTCGGACGAGAATACGCACGCGTATCTTTAGGCGGACTACATGACGAAGCTGAAATACGCGGACACAGACGCACCTATATCGGGGCGATGCCCGGAAGGATATTGGCTGCCCTCTCAAAATGCGGCACCGGTAATCCTGTTTTCGTCTTGGATGAGATTGACAAAATTGGCAAGGATTTTAAAGGTGATCCATCTACTGCTCTACTCGAAGTGCTTGATCCCGAACAAAACGGAAAATTCCATGATAATTACATTGATTGTGACTATGATCTCTCGCACATCATGTTTATTGCCACTGCCAATAATCTCTCCGAAATATCCGGTCCACTGCTTGACCGTATGGAAATAATAGAAATCGGAGGATATATCCCTGAGGAAAAAATTGAGATAGCACGTCGGCATCTTGTGCCGAAATCTTTGAAAGACCACGGATTGGGAGAGGATAAAATCTCATTTGAGAAGAATGCTCTTGAGTATATCATCGAACGCTACACCCGTGAATCCGGAGTAAGACGCCTTGAAAAAACCATTGCAAAGATTCTGAGAAAAGTAGCCAGGCTAAAAGCTTCCGGAAAGGAATATCCAAAACTAATCTCCACAAAACTTGTAAAGGAGTTTCTCGGCAAAGAAGAGGTCAATCCCGACATTTATGAGAACAATAAGTTTGCCGGAGTAGTTACAGGACTCGCCTGGACCCAGGTGGGTGGTGAAATTCTATTCATCGAGTCGTCACTATCTCCGGGAAATGGTGAGAAACTCACACTTACCGGAAACCTTGGTGATGTAATGAAAGAATCGGCGATTATTGCCCTTCAATACCTTAAGGCTCATGCCCGTAAGCTTGGTATTGACTCAGAATTGTTTACAAAGGCAAATGTCCACATCCATGTGCCCGAAGGTGCGATCCCGAAAGACGGACCATCTGCCGGCGTGACAATGGCAACATCTCTTGCCTCCGCTTTCCTCGGTAGGAAAGTTCGCGAGAAGACAGCAATGACCGGAGAAATAACATTGCGGGGGAAAGTGCTTCCGGTAGGAGGAATAAAAGAAAAAATCCTTGCCGCAAAACGTGCAGGAATTGCAGATATTATCCTCTCAGAAGCCAACAGAAAAGATATTGAAGAGATCAACTCAAAATATCTCAAAGGATTGACGTTCCATTTTGTCGAGACCGTGGAAGACGTGCTTGATTTCGCACTCCTGCCAGAGCTCGCCGAAAACCGATTCGAGATATAACAATCCCCCGTACTTATACAACCGATTATACATTAACGGCGGCATATTCTGATGCCGCAGTTAATGTATAATCGGTTGTATATATTCATTGATAATAAGTACAAATTCAGTGTGTGTCAAGTAATCGGATCGCAAATCCGATCAAAAGCATCTGCCTGGTTCTTCTTATTATTCTGCAACAGAAGTCTCCTCATCAAGCTGCCAGACTATCTTATTGGCCATCTTCACCGCTAATGATATATGGGGGCATATATGATCCTTTCCTATCAGCTTATCGATACCTACATGCTCAAGTACGCTTCGGACATTATCATTTACTCCGGAAAGCACTACATGAATACCCTCCTCTTGTGAAGCCCTTATCAGGATTTCAAGGTTATGCACAGCTGTCGCATCAATAAACGGCACTTTTCGCATTCTTATAATTCTGACTTTGGGCTTATCTCCCATCGTGGTACGCATCATTTCATCAAACTTTGTAGCGATTCCAAAGAAGAACGGTCCATCTATCTCATATACCTGCACTCCCTTCGCAACATCAAGAACCTCATGCGAAGTGGATTCTGTCCCCTCCGCTATGTCAAGCTGTTCGCTGTACACCTTAATCTGGACATTCTCCGTAACTCGACGCAAGAACAGTATCACAGCAAGCAGCAGTCCAATCTCTATCGCTATTGTTAGGTCAAATATTACTGTCAAAAGAAACGTGACCACAAGCACAGTGACATCACTCTTAGGATTCTTAAGGATTGCCCTTACAGTACGCCAACCACTCATATTATAGCTCACCACTATAAGTACCGCAGCAAGACAAGCCATCGGAACAAGATTGATAAGTGGCATCATGAACAGGAATATTACCAAAAGCACTATCGCATGAATGACCCCGGCTATCGGCGTGCGTCCACCATTGGTTATATTTGTCATGGTACGGGCTATTGCTCCCGTGACAGGGATACCGCCAAAGAACGGCACCATCATATTTGCCACACCTTGACCTATCAATTCCGTATTCGATCCGGTCTTAGATCCGGTGATACCATCTGCTACCGTAGCCGAAAGCAATGATTCTATTGAGCCGAGAACTGCAATCGTAAATGCTGACGGCAATAGAAGATTGATAGTATCCATTGAGAACACAAAACCCTTGGGTGCCGGTATTGTAGTGACCAGATCGCCAAATCGGTCTCCAATAGTCGCCACATGATATTCCGGAAAATTGCTGTTAAGCAACCATACCCCAAGTGTGACAAGAATTATAGCAATCAATGCTCCTGGTAATTTCTTGGAAATCATCGGTACGGAAATGATTATTAGCAATGACACCACCCCAACAATCGTAGACACTATGTCGATATTACCAAAATTACTAAAATACATCCCCCATTTTGGAATAAATGCCGCAGGCATATTTGTAAGTCCAAGCCCGAAAAAGTCATTCATCTGAGTGGAGAAGATTGTCAAGGCTATACCCGCAGTAAACCCCACTACTATCGGATATGGTATGAACTTTATAACTGTGCCGAGATGGAAAAGCCCCATCAGCACAAGTATGACGCCAGCCATAAACGTAGCGATTGCAAGACCTTCAAGTCCAAAATTTTCTATTATTCCGTAGACAATTACTATAAATGCACCCGTGGGTCCACCGATCTGAACAGAACAACCTCCCAATGCCGATACCAGAAATCCCCCAATTATTGCTGTTATAAGTCCCACAGTCGGGCTCACTCCACTCGCTATTGCAAATGCTACAGCAAGTGGCAAAGCAACGATGCCAACGACTATGCCGGCAATTAAGTCACTCTTAAATTTTGTAAACGAATAATCCCTCAATGCCGAAATCAACTTCGGCTTAAAATCAATAGGACCTGAAAGTGTCATAATGACTGATGTTAGTTAGCTATTAATATTCTGTAACCTAAAACAAGCATCTCTTGTTTCAGACCGCAAAATTACAAAATATATGTTAAAAAACATAATAATATAACACAAAACGAACTCATCAAACGCATTCAGCCTATCTATAAGTACAAAAAAAAATTGATTGTCGTCCCGACAACCAATCTTCTGTTAACCTTAAAATCTAATACCATGAAAAACTCACTGCAAAATTATAAATTATTTTTCAAGACAATGCTATAAAACATAAAAAAAATATCATACTTTAACATCTTTTAATCTAATATAAAAAATTATGTTAACATTTAAATTTCAGAGTGACCGTTATAATTGCTTACAATTCAATTATTCTTGTCATTGTTATTCCTTGTCTGCTTTAATTCCGTAAACTGGCTCTACTTCGTTGTCAGCTTTAAACCCAGTCTCATAAGAAATGGGTCTTAGTTCCGTCACCGATCCCACTGGAGAGGAAGCCCGTTCTTCACCGGTTCTACATCAATAAAAAAGAATCGCCTTTCGTGAAAGACAATCCTTATTTGGGCATTGGTGTATATACAAAAAAATTGATTGTCATCCCGACAACCAATCTTCTGTTAACCTTAAAATCTAATACCATGAAAAACTCACTGCAAAATTACAAATTATTTTTCAAAATCTGTTATTAAACATAAAATAATTTCATCTTTTAACATAAATTTAACTCTTGCAGAGGTTTTCTGGCATAATATTTAATTTTGTTAACACGAAGATTGGCTTAAGCTAAATCTATGATTATGTTCAGACAAAATTATATTCAGTTTATCATACCGGATATGGCAACTATCCTTTTGGATATTGGACAGTGAAACATCATTCCGATACGACATCCTGAAAATTCAGGTCAGCTATACGATCCTGTTGGAAATTCACACTTAGGTGCAGTTTAAACAGTAAGTATTCCGATATTTCACCTCATGGTGTCAGAATCGGATTTATCCGGATCCGCAATTCCTAAGAAACTCGCATTTGATAAGAATACCGAAACAAAAGGCGTAAAAAAATTGATTGTCATCCCGACAACCAATCTTCTGTTAACCTTAAAATCTAATACCATGAAAAACTCACTGCAAAATTACAAATTATTTTTCAAAACAATGCTATAAAACATAAAAAAAATCCAACTTTAATATTAATTAACATTTGCATCAAAAACAAGGGTGACTCATAGCATCATGAATCACCCCATAAACGCTTAATAATAAAGACTTAGCGTATAAACAACAGCTCGCGATATTTCGGGAGAGGCCAGATCTCATTGTCAACCATAAGCTCAAGGGAATCTATATGCATCCTAATCTCCTCAAGAAGGGGAGCAACTGTATCATGATATGCAATTGCCTTATCACGTTCACTCGGCTTCCTATTAGCGATATGACGCGAACTTACCATCTTCTCTACAAGAGACTTTATAGCACTCATGTGCTCCGAAATCTGCTCAATAGTGAGCATGTCTTGACCACCGATCTTTCGTGCGGTTGACTCATCAAACAATTGCTTGATCTTATACACATTGTCAAGCAGTAATCTCTGATAAGTGATAGCAGCAGGAATAATATGATTGATGGCAAGATCCCCAAGCACACGCGACTCTATCTGAAGCTTCTTGGAATACATCTCCCATTTCACCTCATTCCTTGCCTCAAGTTCCTTCTCACTGAAGATACCCGCTTTCCTGAACATATCAATGGTAGAGGGTTCCATATATTTGTCAAACATTAACGGCGCCGAAGATTCTGTGTCAAGACCCCGACGTTTCGCCTCCTCCTTCCATTCTTCGCTATAGCCGTTTCCATCAAACTGAATAGCACGAGAACGTATGATATTCTCACGTGCCTCATCAAGAAGAACCTTATCAATATTCTCTCCCGATGCCACTCGCTTCTCCACACGATCTGCAAATTCATCAAGTTCGACAGCTACAGCCGCATTCAATGCAATGAGTGCTGATGCACAGTTGGCTGATGAACCCACCGCACGATATTCAAATCTATTTCCGGTAAATGCGAACGGACTGGTACGGTTACGATCGGTATTATCTATCAAAAGATCCGGTATCTGACTTACGTCAAGACGCATACCCTCTTTGCCTTCAAGAATGATTGAATCAGTCTCGTTCTTCTCGATACTGTCAAGTATCTGTGTCAACTGACTTCCGAGGAACATTGAGATTATTGCCGGAGGAGCCTCATTGGCACCAAGACGATGGGCATTAGTAGCCGACATAATGGAGGCTTTCAACAATGCATTATGCTTATGCACTGCCGACATGACATTGCTGACAAACACAATAAATTCCAAATTGCGCTTCGGCGTCTTTCCCGGGGAGAACAACAGTTTACCCGTATCAGTCCCAAGACTCCAGTTATTGTGCTTACCGCTACCGTTTATCCCTGCAAACGGCTTCTCATGAAGCAGTACACGGAAATTATGACGGCGTGCCACCTCATTCATCACCGACATCAGCAGAAGATTATGATCATTGGCAAGATTAGCCTCCTCAAATATCGGAGCAAGTTCAAATTGATTTGGAGCCACCTCATTATGGCGGGTTTTGGCAGGTATTCCAAGACGATGACATTCCAATTCAAGGTCAAGCATGAATGCCTCTACCCTACTCGGTATTGCTCCGAAATAATGGTCTTCAAGCTGCTGGTTCTTTGCACTCTCATGACCCATCAATGTACGCCCTGTCAATACCAGGTCAGGACGTGCTGCATACAATGATTCATCTACAAGGAAATATTCCTGCTCCCAGCCGAGATAACATTCCACATGCTTCACCGACTTATCAAAGAATCTCGCAACACGTGTTGCCGACTTATCGATTGCATTCAGCGTGCGGAGAAGAGGAGTCTTGTAGTCAAGCGCCTCTCCCGTATAGGATATGAAAATCGTAGGGATACACAACGTATTTCCAACGATAAATGCAGGCGAAGAAATATCCCATGCTGAATATCCTCGGGCTTCAAATGTATTACGGATACCTCCGTTAGGGAAGCTGGAGGCATCAGGCTCCTGCTGCACAAGGAGTTTACCCGTGAATGTCTCTATTACGCCCCCCTTGCCATCATGTTCTATAAAGGCATCATGCTTCTCTGCTGTGCCTCCTGTCATCGGCTGGAACCAGTGGGTGTAATGACGGGCACCCTGCTCTACTGCCCAACGCTTCATTCCCTCTGCTACACTGTCAGCTATTTCGCGATTCAAAGGCTCCTTATTATCTATAGCCTTTACGAGTGCCTCGTATGTAGTGCGTGGAAGATATTGAAACATTTTCTGGCGATTGAACACCTTTTCGGCATAATACTGATCAACCCTTTCTTTGGGAAGGTCCACCTTTACTGCCTTGCGGGAGGAGGCTTCCTCCACACTTTTAAACCTTAGATCTGACATACCTTTAGATTTTTTTGGAAACTTTTAATCTTTTTCTCTATTTAATAACGCAAGCATTGCTTTTTCAGTATTTTCTCGGCTATTGAATCCCGTCAGACGCACATAGCCGTCACCTTTTGTGCCGAAACCGGAACCCGGGGTAGTGGAAAATCCGCATACCCTAAGCAACTGATCAAAGAGGCCCCATGAATCCACACCCTCTCCGGCATATACCCATACGTATGGAGAATCCTCCCCTCCAAATGCCTTATAACCTGCCTGTATAAATGCCTGCTTGATAATAGCTGCATTACCAAGATAATAATCAGTGGCAGCCTTGACCGATGAGATTCCTTCCGGAGTATAGATCGCGGCAGCTCCCTTCTGTGCTATATATGAAGCACCATTGAATTTAGTGGTTTGCCTTCGATTCCACAATGTATTGAGAGAAACGTCTGACCCGTCTGCATATTTACCTTTCAACTCACGCGGAACCACCGTATACCCACAACGGAGTCCGGTGAAACCTGCCGTTTTGGAATAGCTTCTAACCTCTATTGCCACCTTTTTAGCTCCATCTAATTCATAAATGGAACGAACACTATCCGGATTACGCACGAATGATTCATAAGCCGAATCATATATAATCAAGCTATCATTATCACGCGCATAGTCCACCCATTTCTGAAGTTCATCTCGAGTGATCGACTCGCCCGTCGGATTATTGGGGAAGCATAGGAATATGACGTCGACATGCTCCTGGGGAAGATTAGGCATGAAATGGTTCTCCGGATTACAATCAAGATATACAAGATTGCTCCATCTTCCGGCGCAAAGGCTTCCGGCACGACCATCTATAACATTATCATCCACATAGACCGGATAAGCCGGATTCATGACAGCCACCTTACATTCTTTGGAGTAAATGTCGCCTAAATTCCCAAGATCACTCTTCGCACCGTCGCTTACGAATATATCCGATGCACTGATATCGATTCCTCTTGATTGATAATCATGCGATGCTATTGCATCCCGCAAAAACAGATATCCTTGTTCCGGGCCATATCCATGAAATGTTGTCGCTTTTGAAAGTTCATCAACACCCTCATGCATCGCTTTTATGACACATGGGAACAATGGACGAGTGACATCCCCTATATCCATTCTGATTATCTCCTTACCGGGATTCTCCTCTTTATATACGGAAATCTTACGGGCAACTTCCGAAAAGAGATATGACACAGGCAGCTGCCTGAAATTATCATTTACCAACATAAATTCTTATACCTGATTAATCATTTTAATTTTATAGGTAGGCATTAATCCGGCTGATAATAATAATGACCCTCCGCCACAAATTCTGCCGGACCATGCATGTGGACATGCCCATTCTCCTTATCTATCCTGATATTCAGTATGCCACCAAGCAGAACAACTTCCACCTCATTTCCCGACAAACCTTTCAGGAAGGAAGCTACCGCTGACGCACACGCTCCTGTACCACACGCAAGAGTCTCACCCGTTCCCCGCTCCCAGACACGCATCTTCAATCTCGTCGGAGATTCCACCTCTACAAACTCTATATTGGCCTTCTCCGGCCAAACGTCAGAGGTCTCCAATATACTGCCGTAATGATGCACAAGACAGTCGTCTATAGAATCTGTAAATATCACGCCATGTGGATTACCCATACCTACTGCCGTGATCAGAAATTCTCTCCCGTCAGCCACAACAGGCTCGTCAATCATCACATCATCAATCGCTCCTTTTGCCGGAATATCCTTACAATGGAGATAATAACACCCCATGTCTACTGTGACGCTTCGTGTTTCGCCATCCTCTATATGGAGCCGCAATATCTTTATGCCACTGTTAGTTTCAAGAAGAATCTCCTCTTTATCCGTGAATCCCTTATCATATAAGTATTTCGCGACACACCGGCTTGCATTGCCACACATCTGCGCCTCACTTCCGTCTGCATTAAACATTCGCATACGAAAATCGGCGCTGGAGGAGGGCATTATTACTATCAGCCCGTCACCGCCAACGCCGAAATGTCTGTCACTTATTTTTGTAGCCAAGTCCGGTAGGTTTACCGTCCCCGGACTTAATGAGGTCGGAGTTCCTAATGCGTCAATGTATACGTAATCATTGCCCGCACCCTGCATCTTTGTAAAATATATCTTTCTTTTCTCAGGCATATTTCGTTTTTTACCTGTTTTAGCACCACATTTATGAATATGATACCGTTATTTATTTTCCGACTGCAAAATTATCATTTTTTTTAATACTTCACAACATTTTTCTAATTTTATTTATTTTTTTATTTCTCTTATAATATAAACTGAATTAAAATTGCCTGTAAATTAAGACCTCATATCATAAAAAATTAATACCGCTTAGTATCACACTCAAGTCGATTTGATAATTTTACAAGATTATCTTTGTAAGCAGCTGTCTGAACTCACATGGACAGAGCTAATATTATTTCATCAGAAACCATGATCCCTTTATGGCTTAATTTCAACAAAACCCCATCATATATAAGGTCTCCATTATCAATAAACGGACGGGCATTATTTATTAGGCGTTGTTTATCCAATATCCCGAACCTACCTTCATATTCTGTAGTATCCATTCCGGCAGCCAACCTCATACGCGTAATAAGCATCTCCTCTGCCAATTCTTCCTTGCTAAGATGCTCCTCTTCATAAAACACACTATTCCCTACCGCTGCATCCGTCGGGGAATCGGCACAATAAAAGGATAGGTAACGTTTCAAGTCATTAGGATTAGACCTACGTATATCTATGCCGTCATACGAATGTGCCGACGGACCCAATCCAAGGTATGGATTCCCATACCAATAACGGCTATTATGCACAGATTCCTTCCCGGGAAGGGCATAATTTGAGATCTCATATTGGCAATATCCCTCCTTTCTCAATCTCTCAGACAATATTCTCCACATCGCCAGACATTCATCTTCATTTGGGAAATTAAGACGACCTTTATCTCGAAGCACACTAAGGGCTGTCCCCTCTTCAAACATTAAGGAGTATGCCGACAAATGCTCCGGTCGCATATCCATAGCAACCGACACACTTTCACGCCAGCTTTCCACACTCTGTCCTGGAAGTCCATACATGAGATCTATACTTATATTGTCAAAATATTCTCTAAGCACTCCATACGCATCAATTGAGCTTTTGGAGTTATGTCTACGCTTTACAGCAAGCAATTCTGAATCAACAAACGATTGGCAACCCATACTCACTCGGTTCACACCACAATCTCTCCATACCCTACATTTATCTTCCGTGACGTCCTCCGGATTTACCTCAATCGTAAATTCCGAGATATGAATACTTCCTCCAAACTCCAAAGTGATACCATTCACAAGATGCCGAAACTCATCACATGGAATCAACGAAGGTGTGCCTCCTCCTATATATATAGTAGCTACACTGCTTTTCAACTCCCGCCTCCTTATGTGCAACTCTTTCAACAATGCCTTGGTGAGCTGCTGCCAATCTGCACACGATGCCCCCCCACTGTAAAAATCGCAATAAATGCATTTACTCCTGCAATATGGTACATGAATATATAATCCTGATTGTTTCATACTGTAACATTGTTAGTTATCCATAATTCTCTGACAATATTGGACTGTCACAGATTGCGAATTTAGTAAAAAAATATGGAAATGTGTTTTTTAACATATAAATTTCATATCATCATTCCGGATAATTTTACTAAATTGCGTTCGAATTTCAATCCAACCGATAAGAATTGGTGAAATTCCGCATTTATCTGCACAAGAATCTCACCTCTTTATCTATCGACAGTAAATGTGTGGATTTAATGAATCTAATTCCATTAACCCTAAAATCTTTTATAAAATGAAGATTTATAAGACCAACGAAATCAAGAACATCGCCCTCATCGGATCTAAGGGCTCGGGTAAAACCACACTCGCTGAGTCTATGCTCTTCGAGTGTGGAGTTATAAAACGTCGTGGAAACATCGAAAGCGGAAACACTGTTTCTGACTATTTCCCCGTTGAGAAAGAATACGGATATTCTGTTTTCTCTACCGTTTTCAATGCTGAGTTCAACGGCAAGAAACTTAACGTGATTGACTGCCCCGGAGCTGACGATTTCGTAGGGAACTCTTACACCGCTCTCGGAGTGTGTGACACAGGTGTCATCGTGATCGACTCTGAATATGGTGTGGAGGTCGGCACTCAGAACATTTTCCGCACTACAGGCAAACTGAAAAAACCTATCATATTCGCCCTTAACCAAATCGATGGTGAGAAAGCGGATTATGAAAACGTGATCGAACAGCTTAGGGAGCATTTCGGTTCAAAAGTTGTTGCAGTGCAGTATCCCCTTGAAAGCGGTCCCGGATTCCATTCAATGATTGATGTCCTACTGATGAAGAAATATGAATGGGGACCTGATGGCGGCGTTCCTACTATTTCTGAAATCCCGGAAGAGGAGATGGAAAAAGCCAACGAGCTCCACAACGCTCTCGTTGAGGCTGCTGCCGAGAATGACGAGACTCTTATGGATAAATATTTCGAGCAAGGACACCTATCTGAGGACGAAATGCGCGAAGGCATCCGCAAAGGTCTTATCGACCGAAGCATTTTCCCAGTATTCATCGTCAGTGCACTCAAAGATATGGGGGTCCGTCGAATGATGGAGTTCCTTGGCAACGTATGTCCTTTCGTTTCCGACATGCCAGCACCTGAGACTATATCCGGAGAACCGGTTGCTCCTGATGCCAACGGACCGCTCTCTGTATTCTTCTTCAAGACTTCCGTTGAGCCTCATATCGGTGAGGTATCATATTTCAAAGTAATGAGTGGAACCCTCAAAGCTGGTGATGATCTCGAGAATATATCAAGAGGCGGCAAGGAACGACTTGCCCAGATATTTACCGTATGCGGTCAATTGAGGACTCCTATTGAAAAACTTGAGGCAGGCGATATCGGTGCTGCCGTGAAACTAAAGGATGTCCGCACAGGCAACACCCTCAATGCAAAAGGATGTGACTATGCTTTTGATTTCATCAAATATCCGGAACCTAAATTTATTCGTGCAATCCGACCCCTCACTGAAAGCGATGCTGAGAAACTTATGAGCATCCTTACCCGTATGCACGAAGAAGATCCCACATGGATTGTTGAGCAAAGCAAGGAATTGAAGCAGACTCTCGTCAAAGGTCAGGGTGAATTCCACCTCAGAACCCTCAAGTGGAGAATTGAGAACAACGAGAAACTTCCGATTGAATTCCTTGACCAGAAGATACCATATCGCGAGACAATCACAAAAGCGGCACGTGCCGACTATCGTCATAAGAAACAATCCGGTGGTTCAGGTCAGTTTGGTGAAGTGCATCTGATTATCGAACCTTACACGGAAGGAATGCCCGAACCTGATTCCTACAAATTCGGAAATCAGGAATTCAAGATGAACGTCCGCGACAAACAGGAGATTCCTCTCGATTGGGGTGGCAAGCTTGTTGTCTACAACTGCATCGTAGGTGGTGCCATTGACGCACGTTTCATTCCCGCAATTGTAAAAGGCCTTATGGACAGAATGGAACAAGGACCTCTCACCGGCTCTTACGCCCGCGATGTGCGCGTGATGATCTACGATGGAAAGATGCATCCCGTTGATTCCAATGAAATCTCATTCCGTCTCGCCGGACGACATGCGTTCTCTCAGGCATTCAAAAATGCTAATCCTAAGATTCTCGAACCGGTTTACGATGTCGAGGTCTTCACTCCGGGCGACACTATGGGCGACGTAATGAGCGACCTACAAGGACGTAGAGCTATAATAATGGGTATGGAGTCTGACAACGGTATTGAGAAACTGAATGCAAAAGTGCCGTTGAAAGAGATGTCATCCTATTCCACATCTCTCAGTTCCATCACAGGCGGAAGAAGCTCATTCTCTATGCAATTCGCCTCTTACGAACTCGTGCCGGGTGATGTGCAGGAGAAATTGCTCAAAGAATACGCAGAGACACAAGAGGAAGAATAACTCAACCACTGACCAATTGTGTCAAAAGGGGCAGCAAAAGCTGTCCCTTTATTTTATGCAAGAATCTAATCATATTAAATCCAATTATACAAAAATCTCCCGACCATCCTATGGATAGCCGGGAGATCTTTATTTATGCAAACCTATCGGTTAGAACCAGCGGGTATATGCGAAGTCCTGACGATGAGGAAGATCAGGATTGTTGGGATACATACGGAGTGAATAGCGGAATACGCCTGCTGTGTCAAGCTCCGTCTTCAGATCGTAGGTATATACATTCCCCTCTTTCTTGACTATGGTCAGAGGTTCTGTACCTGCAAACTCGCTTGTACCGTCATGATCACGATATTTCACAACCTCTACTCCAATTGCATCACCAAGACCCTTAGTGTCGATGACACAGCTTACCTCGATCGGATTGCCGGTGCGGGCGGCACCATTACCTACAGAGTTCTCCTTGATGTCAACATTGACAATCTCCACCTGGTTCCACTTTGAAGCCACATTCTCTTTCCATGCCACGATCTCACGAGCCTTGGCATAGTTGTCTTTCTTGATCTCGGCTGCACGGTCTGCTTCCGGCACGTAAAGACGATCGATATAATCATCAAGCTGACGCTTCATTGTGAAGTGAGGTGCGATGTGTGCAATCGAACGTTTGATTCTATCAATCCATTCAGGGCTGTATCCCTTATAATTCTTATTAAAGTAAAGGGGTACGATCTCATTCTCAAGCATAGAATAGATAGTCGCAGCATCAAGACGGTCCTGCTGACCCTGATCTGTAAATGTGCGCTTCTCAGTAAGTGCCCAGCCTGCAAGCTCATCAAACTTATAGCCCTCATACCACCAGCCGTCAAGAACTGAGAAGTTAAGGACACCGTTCATCTCGGCTTTCTCTCCTGATGTGCCGGAAGCCTCAAGAGGACGAGTCGGAGTGTTCAACCAGATATCAACGCCGCTGACAAGACGCTTGGCAACAATCATGTTATAGTCTTCGAGGAAGATAATCTTGCCAAGGAACTGAGGCATCTTTGAAATCTCTATGATTCTCTTGATCAGACCCTGACCTGCGCCATCTGCCGGGTGAGCCTTTCCTGAGAATATGAACTGAACAGGATATTTCTCGTTGTTCACAATCTTAGCAAGACGGTCAAGATCGGTAAAGAGAAGGTGAGCACGCTTATAGGTTGCGAAACGACGGGCAAAACCGATGATAAGTGCATTCGGATTAATCTTCTCAAGAATATTGACTACTGCACCCGGATCTCCCTGGTTTTTGAGCCATTTCTCCTTGAAATCTCTCTTTACAAAGTTGATGAATTTGTTCTTGAGAGTCATTCGCATATTCCAGATCTCATCATCCGGCACATTGAAAATGCCCTTCCATGCATCCGGATTGCTCTGATCCTCAAAAAGTTGCTCGCCGAGTTTGTCGCCATAGAATGATTTCCATTCTGATGCTGCCCATGTCGGCATGTGCACACCGTTAGTCACGTATTTCACGTGGCTCTCTTCCGGTCCATAGCCCTTCCATACACCTGCAAACATCTTCTTGGATACCTCTCCATGAAGCCAGCTTACGCCATTTGCCTCCTGGCATGTGTTAAGTGCAAATACACTCATTGAGAAACGCTCCGGTGTGTCGGGGTTCTCTCTACCCATGTTGATAAGATCATTCCATGAGATTCCGAGTTTTGCAGGATACTCACCAAGATACTTACCAAGAAGGCTCTCCTCAAAGTAGTCATGACCTGCCGGAACCGGAGTATGAACTGTGTAGAGTGAGCTTGCACGAACCACCTCAAGAGCCACGTTGAACGGAAGATTCTCCTTCTGCACGTAATCAACAAGACGCTGGAGATTGAGCAATGCTGCATGACCCTCATTTGCATGATAGATATCTGTATGGATACCAAGACGATTCAGCATATAGATACCGCCGATGCCGAGAAGATATTCCTGCTTCATACGGTTCTCCCAGTCGCCACCATACAATTTATGAGTGATCGGGCGGTCATACTCGGAGTTCATGTCAAAATCAGTATCAAGAAGATAGAGATTCATTCTGCCCACATTGACACGCCATACATGGCAATATATGATTCTGCCGGGGAACGGCACTTCAAGAATCATCGGCAGACCATCCTCTCCAAGAACTGCCTCTATAGGTAGCTGATCGAAATTCTGGGGTTCATAGTTGGCAATCTGCTGGCCATCCATTGACAGAGACTGTGCAAAATAACCATAGCGATATAGGAAACCGACTGCGGTCATTGACACACGGCTGTCTGATGCCTGCTTGATATAGTCGCCGGCAAGTACTCCAAGACCGCCGGAATAGATTTTCAAGCAATTGCAAAGACCATACTCCATTGAGAAATATGCCACTGACGGAATATCGTCACGCATTGGCTTACTCATATACTCCTTGAATGCAGCATAAGTGGAATTGATACGTTCCATCATGTGCTCATCTGCAAGGATCTCCTCAAGACGCTTTGAACTGATCTGCTGGAGAAGCATCACTGGATTCTCTCCCACCTTGCGCCATAGATCATGATCCAGATCACGGAACAAGTTTTTTCCTTCACTGTTCCATACCCACCACAAGTTTTTAGAAAGTTCCTCAAGAGCTTTCAGATCCTTGGGGAGCTGAGCGCTCACGGTGAGGCTACGCCACACCGGCTCATTTGTATTGCTTACCTGAAGTTTCATCGTTATAATATTATAAGGTTGTGTTTTTTATTTTTGACGAGCGTCTCTGTTGCTTGCTGCTACTTGAAACGCCTTGTAATATTCCTCTACAAAAAATTTCCAGTCTGCCTTGACTGACGTTGCCGTTGCTGCCGCGGATGCTTTCTTCTCCTCTTTGGAATCCATCTCGCTATATTTCTTTAGCTCGGTGGCAATAGCTGCGGCAGCTTCATCATAATTGGAATCTGTTCGTCCAACCACCCTTACGCCACATGCCGGAATAGAATTCTCAAAATTCGAAAGCACCCACTGTCCGAAGCCACTCTTATCTGTAGTGACCGTAGGCTTGCCAAACGCAACACTCTCAAGAGGTGTATAGCCCCATGGCTCGTAATACGACGGGAATACAGTCATATCAAGTGCCGGAAGGATATCATAATATGAGATATTGACGATTCCATCATTCCCGTCAAGATAACAGGGCACATATACCACCGAGACATTCCCTTTAAGTTTACCCTGTGCCTCAAGATCACGAACCCGACACGTAATACAATCGCTGTCCTCATTGTTCAGTCGATGTGTCATATAGTCCGGAGCCCCGTCAACAGGTTCGCCATTCTTCATTGATGCAAGAAGTTGAAGAGAAGGCTCTTTCACCCATGCCGGCACAAGTACAAGTGCAAGGATCTGCCTGTTTGGAGACTCCTCCTCAAGTTTCACGAGTGAATCAAGAAACAAGTCAAGTCCTTTATTGCGATATTCATTACGTCCGGAAGTCGCCACTATTACCGTGTCGTCTGCAAATTTCTTCCCCTTTAGGGACCCTGCAATAGCAAGAAGCTGTGAGCGTCCCGACTTTCTCAACGAATTTGCCTTCTTACTTCCGGGCACAAAATCCGGTTCAAAGCCGTTGGGCGTCACCACCTGCGGACGGATATCAAGCAACTGCTCACATTCATCAGCTGTCAGATCACTCACTGCCGTAAAGCAATCCGCCTCGTGCGCACAAGTCTTTTCAAGAGAATGTTTTGCCTCCATATTGAGTTCACGCGCCATTTGATCTCCGTTATAGCCAGAGAAATAATCATAGAGAGGTTTGCCATTACCACAGATACTTCTTCCGATGCTCGTTGCGTGAGTGGTAAATAATGTGGCGACCTGAGGCATGATCATTTTAAGATACAAAAGTCCCATGCCTGTGGTCCATTCATTGAAATGGGCAGTCACTGTATTCTTCTCCACTTTAAGATGTTCGGCAAGCGACTTCATTACTATAGCTGACGCCACTGCAAACGCACATCCTTCATGATAATCTCCGTATGCATTCATAGAGTTCACACCATAAAGCTCCCACATCTTGCCGAATATGGAATTAAGCTGAGAATATACTCCATCAAATTTTACAAGAATAACCTGAGGTGAACCCGGAATGTTCCATCGACCCACTCGAATCGAAATATCGTATGGCAATTTAAGCTTGGAAGCGGCCTGCTTCAACAACGTTTTCCTTTCTACGAAATATGGAGAGCTATTTTCTTCTGTCCATACATCCGGACCGATAAATATCAGCCGATCGCCGTATTTTGCCTGAAGAACCCTGGCTTTCGTGGAAAGCACCGTGTAAATGCCCCCGATTTTGTTACACACTTCCCAACTGGTCTCCATCAGGAGGTTAATACCGTCGCGACATGATCGCATGTCTTTCTGCATAATCTTTTTTAATCTTTTTTACCTGCGACAAGTGAATCTAAACCTTTCACTGTTAAGCAATTCATAATTATCTTATCCATATAGGAATCCTTTATCATATTGACAAATAAGTCTATATGAATAAGATTTATTTATCGTATTCGCGACAAAATTACAAAAAATCAATGAAATAGACAAATATATCAGCCTAAAATCATCGTTTTTACAAACATTTGAACATCCTTAGTCTACGAAACTACGATTTCCAAATATAATTGGAAGATGGAGCTAAATTGTCTCCGGCAATTTTATTCAATATGCCACGGCTATTGACTTATTGAAGTTGCCTAAACTTCATCTAATCATAAAACAGATTCGCCAATCTTATAAATTGGCGAATCTGTTTGGCATGCCTAAATCGGCGCGTTTATCAAAATGGGAGATCCTCATCGCTTGAAGCCGGAGATGCGGTAAATGCCGGCTGTGTGGCTGGAGCGCCAAATGCTGGAGCAGCTGGCTGCTGAGGTGCGCCGTATGATGGCATTTGTGGGGCAGGATTCTGCACAGGTGCCATATAATCGCGTGCCTGATATACGTTGACGTCTGTATACCAACGTCCATTGAATTCTCGGCTCTCCAGATCACATGAAAGGACATAATCCCTACCTGGCTCCAAGTGAATATTGTCTACACGATCTCCGAATATATGAAATTTCACCTTACGGGGATATGCTCCGAAAGTCTCAAGAACCATCTCTCTCTTCTTCCACGGATTCCCGGCCTTTGAAGTTCCCGACTGGATTCCAAGATCCAGAATTATTTTTCCTTCTATTTCCATTTTATTTTTAGTTTTGCTTCTTGTCCGACCAGACGTATATCCAACACCAAGTCGAATCCCAAAGCGAATTATTTAATGTCCAGAATTAAGAAGACATAATGAAAATGGCAGTATGATAGTGCCTTAATCATTTACTACGCCTCACTTAGTCTGCGAAATTACTATTTTAACTTTGATTGTGCAAATTTATTCTCAAAATAATATTTTAACGATAGCAAAACCTGTACGCATATCCGTTGCACATTTGATTATTCTTCATTAATTTTGCAAAAACATCTCATCCCTTATTACAACATGATTGAGCATATTTTAAAATATTTCCCGAATCTCTCCGATCTTCAGATAGATCAGTTCAACCGAATGATTCCACTCTACGCGGAATGGAATGAGAAAATAAACGTGATCTCCCGAAAAGATATATCTAATATAGAGATCAACCACATATTGCATTCCCTTGCAATCGCAAAATTCATAAAATTCTCCGATGGATCTGAAATTATGGATTTCGGATCAGGTGGAGGATTCCCCGGGATTCCATTAGCTGTTTTATTCCCCGACGTGCATTTCCATCTCATCGACCGGATAGGGAAGAAAATGCGTGTGGCAAACGAAATTGCTGAAGCTATAGGTATGAAAAATGTATCCACACAACATGGTGATTCCGGAGAATGCCACCGGCTATTTGACTTCGTGGTCAGCCGAGCTGTAATGCCACAACCGGATCTCGTGAGGCTTGCAAAAAAGAATATCTCAAACGTACAGAAAAATGCAATCCCAAATGGCATAATCACCCTCAAGGGCGGAGATCTCACCCACGAGATAATGCCCCTAAAGGATAGATCTGAAATTATAAATATCAATAATTATTTTGATGAGCCATTCTTTGATTCAAAAAAAATTGTTTATACTATTGTGTAAGGGGCAATATCTGTCAGTCTTCCAAACCCCACCTTCAATCTCTCCATTCAAGAGGTAGGGAGATGCACAGACATTCCATCCTTCGAAAATTATCAAACCAGTAATCTTCATTTATTATGAAAGTAGCTATATTTCAATTTGCAATCTTCGGCATCAATTCTTACGTGGTGTATGACCCCGACACAAGATGTTGTGCCATAATTGATCCGGGCATGACCAACTGTAAGGAAGAAAATGCCATTGTGGATTTTATCGACAGGAACAAACTCAGCGTGAAATACGTCATAAACACCCATCTGCACATAGATCATGCCGTAGGAAACGAATTCCTGAAGGATAAATATAATGTCCCCGTTCTTGCTCATGAGCTTGATCGTCCGCTTGGTGAAAGAATGCTACTACAGGCTCAGATGTTTGGACTACCCGAACGTTTCAAAAACGTTGAGATTTCGGAATATCTGCATGATGGTGAAATCATAAAGATCGGCAATGGTGAGTTAAAAGTCATCTGCGTACCAGGGCATTCACAGGGGAGCGTGGCATTATACGATGAGAAAGACAATTTTGTCATTGTGGGGGATGCTCTTTTCTCAGGAAGTATCGGTAGGACCGACCTTCCCGGAGGAGATTACGATCAATTGATATCAAGCATAAGGTCACGGTTATTGACTCTACCTCCGCAGACAATAGTCTATCCGGGGCATGGACCACACACCACTATTGCACAAGAAAGACAACATAATCCATATCTCAACAATTAATAATAATCGCCCGATATGATATCTCAGTTTCATATCGGGCGATTATTATTGAATCAAATCACTTCCCTCCTACATAATAACATTTTACTTGTCCGACAGGTAGACTTCCCACTACAAGCAACGGTATATGTGAGCTATCCGTAGATATCCAGGTGTCGATATCATCACTCGACTTCTTTTTGCCTGCTTGCGTAAATTTAAATTTTATGTGATAGGCATCACGCTCGCTCTTATCCCGAAGTTTTATACGCTCCTCCCCTACGCATCTTATCGTGATTGACTCCACCTTTGATCCGGAAAATACCGTTGCCGTTACCACCTGATTATTTTTCAGACGGGCATAATCTATGTTTCTCAAAAAATAGAATACACTTAGCATGTCATACACAGGCCATGTCCCTGACAGTTTCTTTTCCGAAGAGGTTATGCTGCCATCCTTCTTCTGACGCACTCTTTTGGCATGCCCATCAACAGAATTTCCGGAATAGATATACTTGATATCATCCCTGCTATATTTCCCTTTTTCATGAGCCACCTTCGTATATGTCAGCGGTTTCAGTCCATCCTTCTTCAGTTTCCCGCTCAACGTGTCACGCACCTGATAAAATTTATCAGCCCATGGCTTGGTCTTACCTACAAGACGCAACTGATAAAAGTCACCTTGATTCTTAAGCGACAAGACCGCCTCTCCCGCATCCTTATGAATAAGACCCCATTTATACGATATCACGTAATGAAGATTCTCATTATTAAAAGTGCCTGCAAAAACATTAAATGCACCCAACAACAAGACACACGATACAATTATAGTCTTTAATTTATTCATAATAAGCGTATTTCTACTCATACTGATAACAGTTGGTTAAACTTCACCTTACAAAGATAAGACATAATCCGGAATAATACAAAAGCACCCCGACTTATGCCGAGGTGCTTTAGATATTTCAAATCCAAATATTCTCTCAATTACCCATATTGGGATCAATAATACAGAGAAAGAATCTGCTCTAATTTCGCTGCCTGTTGAACTCCTGACTCTCGCCATTCTATATTGCCATTCTTAAATACCATCAACGTCGGTACTGACCTGACATTATAGAATGATGCCAAATTCTGATTTTGATCAATATCCACCTTTATTATTCTTGCCTTATCGCCGATTCTGTCATGAAGCTCCTCCAATATTGGATGCATCATTTTACATGGTCCACACCATGTCGCGAAGAAATCCACGAGCACAGGTTTCTCTGAATTGATTATGTCTTCAAATTTTTCCATAATTAAGATTATTTTTAATTCTCATCAATATCCTTTCGGACTTTCTATTATTGTTAACGCTTGTGCCTTCATTTTGTTTATGTATGTTCCAAGCCGGCAACCACATCCCCCAACAGACAACACGATCCGGCATCTTATCAAAATGCTATAATATCGATATATTCTTATTAAATAAACTCCGCACCTCTCCAAAAGAGCATAAATTCATACAAAACATCTGTCACATTGTCATAATTCACAAATTTTAATACTATTTCCCATTATAAAATTTTGCCACATTCCAACTTATGCCTATATTTGCAGCGCTCTTTCCGAATGACGTTTTCGGAAAATAAATATGCCTTAATATTTCAGGCTACTTTTTAAACCCAATTTAATTACCAACTGTATGGACAATACCTTAAATCTAAATCCGAACAAAGTGGTGCAATTCCTTAAGAAAGTCCCGGATCAAATAAGGAAAACGGATCTCATCCGTTTTGTAAAAGAAAACGGCATCCGTATGATCAACTTCATGTATCCTGCCGATGACAACCGACTCAAGACATTAAATTTTGTAATCAACTCTGAAGAATATCTTGATTCAATTCTGACATACGGTGAGCGTGTCGACGGGTCAAGCCTATTCCCATTCATTGAAGCAGGCAACAGCGACCTATACGTGATTCCGAGATATGCTACAGCTTTCGTCGATCCTTTTGCTGAGATACCCACACTCACAATGCTGGCATCATTCTTCAACAAAGAAGGATTGCCTCTACATTCTTCTCCGGAATACACTCTTAGAAAGGCCTGTGAATCTTTCCATGAAGTAACCGGAATGGATTTCTATGCTATGGGGGAATTGGAATATTATGTAATATCCGAAGACACCGGTCTGTTCCATGCCAACGACCAGAAAGGATACCACGAATCCGCTCCATACGCGAAGTTCAATGATTTCCGTGTGGAATGTATGAATCTTATCGCCGAATCTGGTGGGCAGATAAAATACGGGCACAACGAGGTGGGTAACTTCACCATTGATGGAATGATATATGAGCAGAATGAGATTGAATTTCTTCCGGTGCCGGCACAATTGGCTGCCGACAATCTGATGATTGCAAAATGGATAATACGTACTCTCGCTGCAAAGAAAGGATATGACGTGACGTTTGCGCCTAAAATCACTGCCGGGAAAGCTGGAAGTGGACTGCATATCCATTTCAAGATAATGAAGGGCAACCGGAATATGATGACTGAAAATGGAGTTCTGAGCGATATTGCAAAAAAAGCGATTGTTGGAATCCTGGAGCATGCCGATGCTATAACTGCAATGGGGAATAAGGTGCCCACAAGCTACTTCCGGCTCGTTCCTCATCAAGAAGCTCCCACTTCTATATGTTGGGGCGACCGCAACAGGTCGGTGCTCGTAAGGGTACCTCTCGGATGGACCGGCGAAAACGATATGTGCTCTATTGCCAATCCGCTTGAAAATGACTGCATCTCAACTCCACCTCAGAAACAGACTGTAGAACTAAGAAGTGCCGACTGTTCAGCCGACATATATCAGCTCATTGCGGCTATGGTTGTGGCTGCCCGCACTGGATTTGAGATGGAGAACGCCCTTGATAGGGCTGACGACCTCTACGTGAGCGTGAACATACACAACGATGAGAATAAAGAGAAACTTGCTCAGTTGAAATCATTGCCCGACAGTTGTGTCGCATCCGCAAAAGCACTTGCAGGTCAACGCGAGATTTTCGAAGAGCGTGGAATATTCTCGCCACAGCTTATTGACGGCATTATTGCAAAGTTGTCATCCTTCAATGATGGAGATCTACGTGAATCTCTATCCGGCAAGCCCGAAGAGATGATGGAGATTGTCAGAAAATACTGGCATTGCGGATAAGTCCACTAATCGCTCTGAATAGAATCCATTCCGAATAAGAACATAGAAATAAATCGGCTGCGTCAGAATGAGACGCAACCGATTTATTTTTATGTACATTCTTTATATTTATCCCCTTTTTCACTTTATCGCCGACGAATCGTCTGATATATGCACATCCATCTGCGGGAACGGGAATGAGAAGCCACGTTCCGGCAATTCCTTATAGAACCGCTCGTTCATCTCAAAATAGAGTCCCCAATAATTTGACGAATGTGTCCATGCCCTGACAACTATATTTATGCTGCTTGCCGCTAATTCGCTCAATCCCACGAATGGCGTGCAATCCTTCTTGACCGGCAATCCCTCATTCATGGAAATCTGCTCACGCAATTTCTCCTCTATCAACTGATGCCGACGCTTCCTGTTGCTTCGGAATCGGGACCACCATCCACCCTTCTTCTCTTCTACAGGCTGCACATCTGCCACATTCGCATCCGGAGAATCTGACAATCTCTGCTTGACGTCATCATCAATGTATTTCTTGACGACACGCTCATCTGAATCAAGCATCGACAAGATTACCTTTCGTGCTGCCGCATAATCTGTTCCGTATGAAAGTCCGATTACCCAATCCACCCTACGGTACTGCTCAAGCGAATAATTATTGATAGACCCCGTTGATAATCCTCCGTTTGGTATGATTATCGCCTTGTTATCCCCCGTATTTATGACCGTATGGAATATCTGTATCTCCTTAACTGTTCCGGAAAATCCCTGTGCCTCGATAAAATCACCCACCTTATATGGTTTCAGCAACAATATCAGGACGCCACCAGCAAAATTCTGCAAGGTTCCGCTCAACGCCATACCTATTGCCACGCCTGCCGAGGCAAACAATGCGAGGAATGAACTCGTCTCAATACCTATTATACCTACTATCGTTATAATCAATATGAAATATAATACAATTCTTACTAACGACAGCACAAAAGTAGTAAGGGAGGCATCTACCTTACGGTTTACCATTATAGAATAGACCAGTCCATATATCTTTTTTATTATGAACTTGCCTATATAAAACACCAAGATAGCGAGAAGCATCCGAAACGTGAATTGCACGATTCCACTTGCTATTCCGCTCAACGCATCCTCAAGACCGAGGCTTTTTACGACTTCCAATATATCCTTGCCATTGCTGACATCGGCCGCCGACTGCAGTTCTTCCGTCTGAATCATATCTTTCTATTATAAGTGACTAATCATTTATTCAAGTTCAACTTTTGGATACACTCGTTTATACCAGTCCAACGTATGATAGTACTGAGCCTTTTCCGACGAATCACTCTCCGAGAACCGGAAACATGACACACCGGAATAATTATCAGCTGATATCGGACGTCCGTTAAAATCATAATCCGTGGCTGACTTATATATAACAAATTCATCCATCAGTCGTTCAAAATCTTCAGACGTCATATCTGTCGGATTCATCTCCATGACTCTTCGCGTATATTGCCCGAAATCATAAAATGGTCCAAACTTACCTCTTGAATAGGTCTGAAGACCTGACGACGACGGAGCCTTTGAAAATCCGGAATATGCCCGATTGCAATATTCAGCGACTATCTCTATCTTCGTCATGTCCATAACCGCGATTGTTGCCACCCGATATGACGATGACGGATGATCCGAATAATAAGTGAAAAATTCTGACGCCGCGCTCTTCAAATCCGGTGTCTCCTTTAATATATAAGGTATCGTCAGATTATATGGCATACCGGGGGTATATACTTCCGTAGGATAAGCCACAAAAGTATCACATTTATCCCTCAATTCGTATGCAGTCTCAATCCCACTCATATAGCAGGCATCAAACCAGATGAAATCAAACACCCCATCCGGTATCGCATCGGCAAGCTCATCAATATCTATCTCATCGTAATAACCCTTATCCTTTTCAGGATTATTATCAGAGCCAAATGAATAGAATGAATGGCGGGTTTCCGAAAATACCATCTCATCACGATCCGACCTCGTATCATGAGTAGAGAATGAGGGATCTATTCCGGTACCATGCGACCAAAATATCAATCCATAGTTATTGGCATTGGTAAGAGCCCTGACATCTTCTATAACCGCACTTATTCTTCTGGGATCGGTGGAATAGATATCCTTATCATAGCTCTTGACTGAGATAAACTCACATACGCCATCTCTTCCTCGCCTAAGTTGCAATAATCGTGCTGAATCATTCCTTGTCACCTGATACACCATCATCGACAATCCGGTCAAGTCCATATCGCGTGCTGCCTCGAGAATCTCATCTTTATCCGACAATAGATTTTCATATAGATTATTAGATGCCACTGCATAAAGAAGCACACATCGTTTGATCGAATCCGGTTCCGTAGGTCCTTGCGGCTTGTCATCACCACAAGAGGACATTGACATCACTACCGACAATAATGCGGTTCCATATAAGGGTAACTTTCTATTCATTATCATAAATACGTAAAACCTGTTGATTTAAGTCGTTTAAGCTATTTTTTGCGCTATCCATAAATGGAAACCGACAATTTTACGACATAACTTTATAACGTCATTTCCCTTGCTTTAATATATTTTACGTCAAAATTTGATTTTTCTTCATTATTCTTTAGCTTTTCATAATTTTATGTTAAATTTGCACTGTAATGTTAAAATCATTATCCAATCCTTTATAAACTTATAGCCCTTAATTTTGTTAAATCTATAAAAGATTTATGAAATTATATCATAAATCACCAAATCTTTTGATATGAAAAAATCCATTATATGGCTACTCACAATTGTGATGTCAATCACGTTCGGAGCTCTGCTCTACTTTCAACTCATGTATCTGGAGAACATGGTCAAGATGAGAGAGGCACAGTTCTCTGAAACCGTATTACGTTGTATGTCGGCGACGTCTGCTTTTCTTGAACGAAAGGAAACACTACATTTCCTTCAGGAAGACGTGGATATCATCGAAAAAAGTCTTATTGACGATTATACTGATACGGACAACGGGGAGACGTTCAGCTATTCCGTAAAAGGTCATGACGGCACTATTACAAATTACACCCTCGCTGCCGAAAAGGAAAAACCTACCAATGGCAATTCCAATCTCATATTCCCCTCCCCTACAAATAATGTAGCCAACAGATACAAAAATATGCAGGAAGTCATCAGAAGCCAATATCTATATCAGAAAGGGCTGCTTGATGAGGTGATTCTGGCTATTCTGCGGGATTCTGGGAAACGACCTGTTTTCCAACGTGCCGACTCCACGATCATAAGGAATCATCTTTCCTCAGAGCTTGCCAACAACGGGCTTACACTACCCTTTGAGTTTGCCGTCACAACAACCCAGGATGCAATAATATATGCATCCCCACGATATGACGAGAATATAGGCAAAGGGAAATATTCCCAGACTTTATTTCCCAACACAGATAGCAAGCTGAAACTGAATGTGGAATTCCCTAATCAAAAGAATTACATATTCTCCTCTGTACGATTTATAATTCCCACTCTCGCATTCACTCTCATTCTGCTCGTAGTTTTCCTCTACACAATCATACTGGCATTCAGACAGAAGAAAATTACTGAAATGAAGACCGATTTCATCAATAATATGACCCATGAACTGAAGACTCCGATTTCAACGATTTCCCTTGCAGCTCAGATGCTCAACGACAACTCGATACAGAAATCGCCATCCTCTCTGAAACATCTGTCGCAGGTCATTTCCGATGAGACAAAAAGACTCCGTTTCCAAGTGGAGAAAGTATTGCAGATGTCGGTATTTGATAATTCCGACAGCAGTGCATTGAAATTTACGGAAGTTAATGCCAACAAAATTGTAGAAAATGTGGTTAATACTTTCAAGATAAAGGTGGAGAAATATGGCGGATCCATTAGTTGCGCGCTCAACGCAGACAATGCAATGATCAGTGTCGATGAGATGCATTTCACAAATATAATCTACAACCTTCTTGATAATGCCGTGAAATACATGCGTGAAGATACCGAACCGCAATTGAAGATAACCACCCGGGATATTGACTCCAATCGTCTTGAAATCAGAATTAGCGACAACGGTATCGGCATAAAGAAGGAAGACCTTAAAAAGATATTTGAGAAATTCTATCGTGTGTCTACCGGCAACCGACATGATGTCAAAGGGTTCGGACTCGGTCTGGCTTACGTCAAAAAGATGGTGACCATCTTCGACGGGTCTATAAGTGCTGAAAGTGAACTTGGTAAAGGATCGGATTTCATAATCACACTCCCTCTTATCCCACAAGAGGATGAAGAGAATTAACTTTGATTTTTAAATTTAATAATAGATATTGATATGGACGAGAAACTTAAAATTTTGCTTTGCGAGGATGATGAAAATCTCGGAATGCTCTTGAGAGAATTCTTGCAAGCCAAAGGCTTCAATGCCGACCTCTATCCCGACGGGGAAAAGGGATATAAAGCGTTCCTGAAAGGAAAATACGACCTGTGTGTGCTCGACGTGATGATGCCTAAGAAAGACGGATTCACTCTCGCTCAAGAGATAAGAAACGTAAATAGCGAGGTGCCTATCATTTTCCTTACGGCAAAAGCTCTAAAGGAAGACGTGCTCGAAGGATTCAAACTCGGAGCCGACGACTATATAACCAAGCCTTTCTCTATGGAGGAATTGGTATTCAGAATTGGTGCGATCCTGCGTAGGGTGAAAGGTAAGAAAGATAAGGAAATCACTCTATACAAGATTGGGAAATATACGTTCGACACTCAAAAGCAAGTACTTATCGCTGATGATAAGACCCAGAAACTCACAACCAAGGAATCTGAACTGCTTGCTCTTCTCTGTTCTCACATAAATGAAATTCTCGAACGTAATTTCGCACTCAAATCCATCTGGATTGACGACAATTACTTCAACGCGAGAAGTATGGACGTGTATATTACAAAACTACGTAAGCTACTTAAAGACGATCCAAATATCGAGATCATCAATATCCACGGCAAGGGCTATAAACTTATAGCTCCTGAAGGTCAAGTCTCTTCGCAAGAGATATGACGACTTTCTGGAATTTCCATCCTTAATGTGTCTACGGGAGAGAGCGGCAACAATCGCATCTCTCCCGTAGACATACATATTAGGGTGATGAAGATTCTATAATTTTACGTAGAAAATCTCAATCCCTACTCTTTACGCGTCCCTCATAGTAATTTATAAATGCCTTATTGACAAGTCTATTCCCTCCAGGAGTTGGATAATCTCCCGTGAAATACCAATCACCGGGATGATGGGGTATAGCCTTATGTAGATTTTCAACTGTCTGAAACACAATCTTCACCTTAGCTCTTACTGTATCCGGAGTAAGCATTTCTGCTATCTTGTCGGAAATCTCCTCATCACTGAAATTTTTATAGATATCCTTCACGTAATTACGGATTTCCTCTTTTGGCAAACTCTCCTGATCCTTGCAACGTCGGTACACCGAATCTATAACATCATGCATGCCTCGTTCCTCCAAAAGCGACATGGCGGCTCTAAATGCGATAAACTCCCCCATACGAGACATATCAATACCGTAACAATCAGGATAACGCACTTGAGGAGAACTTGACACTATAATTAATTTTGATGGATTCAGACGGTCAAGTATCCTGATGATAGACTGACGCAAGGTCGTGCCTCGTACTATGCTGTCGTCTATCACCACCAGATTATCACCTCGGTTGATTGAGCCGTATGTGATATCATACACGTGGGCGGCAAGATCATCACGGGTGCTACCCTCCGATATGAATGTGCGGAGCTTGATATCCTTTATAGCCACCTTCTCTTTTCTGACACGACGATGAAGCACCTCCGATATATTCTCATCCGTCAATGCCCCTGCTGCTGACAGTTGCTGAATCTCCTTAATCTTCTGACCTATCAGATTATTTTCAATCCCCTCCACAAGTCCATAAAAAGCCACTTCCGCCGTATTGGGAATGAATGAAAATACCGTCTTGTCTATATCATTATCCACAGCATCCAGTACCGGATCAACCAGATAACGCCCAAGAGTCTTCCTCTCATTATATATATCCTTGTCTGATCCCCTTGAAAAATAAATACGCTCAAAACTACAACGTGAATTACTCTTCGCCGGAAGAATACGCTCAATATCTACTGTACCATCACGGTCAACCACCAAAGCACATCCCGGCTCAAGCTCCTCCACATCTTCAGTCTGAAGGTTGAATGCCGTCTGTATGACCGGTCGTTCACTTGCCACAACCACAATCTCTTCATCCTTATAATAAAATGCCGGACGTATACCGTTGGGGTCTCTCATTGCCCACATATCACCGTTACCGACAATGCCGCAGATCACATAGCCGCCGTCCCACATCGGAGAACAACGTCTGAGTATCTTCGATACGTCAAGATCTCTGGCAATACTCTCCGCAAGTTCAAGATACGATAATCCGGAATCCTTATGAAGCGCATACAGACGCTCATTCTCCCTGTCAAGCGCATGACCCAATTGCTCCAGAAGGAGAAACGTATCGGCATATAGACGGGGATGCTGACCTGTACTTACTATGGAATCAAAAATCTCATCCACGTTTGTCATGTTGAAATTACCGCACAGAAGCATATTGCGCGAACTCCAATTATTGCGCCGCATAAACGGATGTGTATAATTAAGACCTGACCTACCCGTGGTGCTATAACGCAGATGCCCCATATACACATTGCCCAAATATGGCACATCCTTATAATCCGGATCTTCAAGTGACCGCCCTGTACGTTGACTCTCCTGAGCTATCTCTTTATAAACGGCATCAAACACTTTTGTAATTGCATCCGCCCCTTGTGCCCGCTGGCGGAATATATATTCATTTCCAGGCAACACATCAAGTTTAACGCATCCTATGCCTGCTGCCTCCTGTCCGCGGTTATGCTCCTTCTCCATTATAAGATAGAGTTTATTCAAACCATAGAAAGGGGTGCCGTATTTTTCCTTATAGTAATTGAGTGGCTTAAGCAGGCGTATCATCGCCACGCCACATTCATGTTTTATCAGTTCCATATATAATTTATCTTCCCTTCTCTGTGCTATATGCTATCGCTGCTTCCATAAACGACTCAAACAATGGATTTGGATTGAGCACCGTACTTTGGTATTCCGGATGATACTGCGTGCCTACAAACCATCGGTTGCCTTTCAGTTCAACTATCTCCACCAAGTGTGTGTCAGGATTCTCTCCGACACATTGCAAACCGGAAGCCTCGAACCGGTCTCGATAATCGTCGTTAAATTCAAAGCGGTGGCGATGACGCTCCCTTATATGAGTGGTGCCGTATGCCTGCGCTGCCTTCGAACCCTCCCGAATAACACAGTCATATCCTCCAAGGCGCATCGTGCCGCCGAGATTGGAGATACTTTTCTGCTCCTCCATCAAGTCTATCACATTATAAGGTGTAGTTGAATCCATTTCCGTTGAATTGGCATTCTTCATCCCGAGCACATTCCTTGCAAATTCTATCACCATACACTGCATGCCGAGGCAGATGCCGAACGTAGGCACATCATGCTCCCTACACCATTTTATCGCCACAAACTTCCCCTCGATACCACGCTGACCGAACCCCGGTGCAATTATGACGCCATCCATATCCCTCAGTTTCTCATCTACGTCTGATTCCGTCAACTTCTCTGAATGGATATAGACCAACTCAAGTTTACGGTCGCAATATGCAGCGGCATGGTTCAGCGACTCGCTTATCGATTTATAAGCATCCTGCAACTCCACATATTTCCCCACAAGACCTATCCTTATCCTCTTTGTGGCATGTTCCAATTTATGCAGGAAGTTATTCCAGGCACTGAGATCCGGATCTCCATCTCCATTAAGTCCGGTCTTTTCAAGCACTATTCTGTCAAGTCCCTCCTTATGCATCATGATCGGCACTTCATATATGGAAGATGCGTCAAGACTCTGGATAACCGCATCAGTCGATACATTACAGAACTGAGCCACTTTCCTACACATCGACTGAGGCAATTCCTTCTCCGTGCGCAACACAAGGATATCAGGCTGGATACCTGCCTGCTGAAGCATCTTGACTGAATGCTGTGTAGGCTTCGTCTTCAATTCCTTGGCAGCCTTAAGATAAGGCACGTAAGTGAGATGTATGCACACTGCATTCTTGCCAAGTTCCCAACGCAACTGCCTTACAGCCTCAAGATAGGGAGTGGATTCTATATCTCCGACAGTACCTCCTATCTCCGTGATGACAAAATCAAAATTACCTTTATCACCCAGCCTTTTCACACATCGCTTTATCTCATCAGTTATATGAGGTACGATCTGAACCGTTTTCCCAAGATAATCCCCTCGCCGCTCCTTATCTATGACCGATTGATAGATTCTACCCGTGGTGACATTGTTTGCCCGTGTAGTCTCAATGTTAGTAAACCTCTCATAATGCCCGAGATCAAGATCTGCTTCATGTCCGTCTACCGTCACGTAGCACTCTCCATGCTCGTAGGGATTCAAAGTGCCCGGATCTATGTTGATGTAGGGATCAAATTTCTGAATAGTCACTCTATATCCTCTTGACAAAAGAAGCCTTGCCAACGATGAGGATATGATCCCCTTACCCAATGATGACACTACGCCACCGGTCACAAAAATGTACTTTGTATCCATTGATATATTATTTTGATTAGGTATTCTTTCCGTCCTTAACATTGCATGCACCATGAAAAAAAAGAGAATCGGCATCAGAGGTGGGCTGTACTTCCGTCTGCCGATCATCTCTAACGCCGATTTTTATCTGTTTTTCTTCCGTTTGCGGGTATCGGATTATTCTTGATATCGTTTTATGGAGGGTAGTTACCCCAACCGACGCGCAAACACCACTTTGGCAATATTCCGCGCCGCGTTGAGGGATAATTAATATTGTCTTTTGTTCAAACATACTGTTTTTACCCGATCCCAAATCCTTATCAGAATAGTATTTTACCACATCAGGACATGAAATTTTCCGCGATGTTATTTTTTACAAGCTGCAAAACTACATCTTTTTCACAAATCTCGCAAATTTTTATTTATTTTTTATCATTATTTTTTTATCGGCAAAATCTCAAAATATCCCTTTTTTTATATAATTTTGCAGCATGAAAATTCTCATTCTTATATATCAATGGCTTATCGCGGCGCCTATCTTCGTCGTCGCAACTTTCTTAACGGCTTTAGTCACGAGCATTGGATCCCTCCTGTTTGGCACCCATTGGTGGGGCTATTATCCACCTCATATTTGGGCAAGACTCTCTTGCCGCCTTATGTTTGTAAATATAAAGGTGGTAGGCAGGGAGAATATTGACAGAAACACTTCCTATATTTTCGTGGCAAACCATCAGGGGGCTTTCGACATTTGGGCTATATACGGATACCTTAACCATAACTTCAAATGGCTGATGAAAAAAAGCCTTGAAAAAATATTCATGGTAGGTCCGGCATGCAAACGTGCGCACCATATATTTGTCGACGACTCGAATATCGCCGCCATAAAGCAGACTATAGCAGAGGCGGAAGACACCCTGAAGGAGGGCATGTCGCTCGTTATATTCCCTGAAGGGAGCCGTTCATGGGATGGAAAGATGATCCCGTTCAAACGCGGTGCTTTTATGCTTGCCGCTGAATTCCGTCTGCCAGTGGTGCCGATCACTATCGACGGAAGTTTCAAGAGAATGCCCCGCTTCTCATATAATATAACGCCCGGACAGATAACTCTCACTATACATAAACCCATATATCCCGGCGAACGTGGGTTCAATACAAAGCTCCTCATGGCAAAATGCCGTGAGGATATAGAATCAGCTCTCCCTGATTGCGACAAAGGGATCAGTGTCGGGCATAGAATTGATGCAATCTAAATCTCAACATTCAATTAATTATGAAAATACTATTTGAAAACACTATCATAGCCCTACCGTCAGATTTCATGTCGGTAGATGACTTCATGAAATGGAAAGGATTCAACCCACTCATATCTAAAGTCTATATCAACGGCATAAAAATTCCAAACAAAAGTTGGACATCAACAAATCTACAGCACCTTGACAGAATATCAGTAGATACAATCTGAACAACTTCATATATTCAATCATTTTATATATGAAACTTGTCTGGAGTTCCGGGCTAAACTCAGTGGCTCTGTCTGGAGTCCCGTGTCCTCACCTCTGGACAATAGGATTCTCCACTCAATCCTATATATGATTCCTTAAAACAGATTAATTATGCTACAATTCATTACCGACACAAAAAGTGATACCCCGGTCATTGACCAGATCAAAGCCGTGATTAAAGGCGGTTGCAAATGGGTACAGATAAGCATGCCCGATGCCTCCGATTCTGAGATACGCGAGGCAGTTGAGGCAATTAAACCTCTATGTATTGAAAAAGAAGTATTCCTAATCCTTGAAAGTAATGCTGAATTGGCTAAGGAATTAAACGTTGGAGGCGTGTGTCTGCATAAAGACGACATTCCGGCAAGCAAAGCGAGGATGATTCTCGGTCCGGCTGCCGTAATCGGGGTTGTTGTACACAGTTTCCAAGATATATTATCCGTCAGCAGTCTTGATATTGACTATTTCATGCTTGCCCCATTCCGGAAATCGGGTTGCAAGAATGACGAATCACCCGAACTTGGAGTAGAAGGCGTAAAATCAATTTGCGATAAGATGGAGGAAAACGAAATCAATATTCCGAGAGTGGCGGAAGGTGGCATAACCTATGACGATATCCCCTCTCTGCTGAATGCCGGAATAAATGGAATCGCCGTCAGCAACGCAATCGCAAACTCTGTCGACATTACGAAAGAGACAGAGAATTTCATTGGGGCTCTCCCGATGGCTTAAGACCCCGTCTAAAGTCAATTCAATGGACAGGCAATCCAAGCAAACCTTAAGGCATATATATTTGTTATATTTGAAAAACCAAATATACGAAAAAATATGAAATTCACACAACCAAAACTTCCTTATGCACAGGATGCACTTGCTCCTGTGATTTCACCTCTTACCATTGAGTATCATTATGGAAAGCATGAAAAAGCATACATCGATACTCTAAACAAACTGATTGCCGGAACTGAATTTGAAGATATGGCGCTTGAAGACATCATTGTCAAGAGCGAAGGAAAACTCTTCAACAATGCATCGCAAGCCTGGAATCACATCTTTTATTTCTTCCAGTTCTCCCCCGATGGTCTTAAAGAGCCGTCAGGATCTCTGCGCGATCAGATCGAGGAGCAATTCGGCAGTATTGATGAATTCAAGCATCAGTTTGAAGAGGCAGGCGCTACCCTATTCGGTTCCGGATGGGTATGGCTGGCAGTCGATCACGACAACAAGCTCTGCATCATCCAAGGGAAAAATGCTGAGAACCCTCTGACGAAGGGACTCAAACCGCTTCTCGTGTTTGACGTATGGGAACATGCATACTATCTTGACTACCAAAATCTGAGAGCAGACTATCTCCATAAATTATGGGATATCGTAGATTGGTCTGTCATTGAAATGAGATACAGATAAACGCATATCACATTTTTTAAGATTTCTGAATGCCCACCTCATTTTGCAGTGTGGGCATTTTTTTGTAATTTCGCGGTATTCTTTCGAAGTATGCACTACTTCTCTGAAAACATGCTATAAAATTCCTTATGACTCTCTTTTTATTGATGATTCATGATATTTTTGGCATGACTTTTGTTATATTAATAGTCACCCGTGAATTATGACTTGATCATAACACCGGGGATTGTTTAACTCTATCATAATAATGCAGCGAATGCAAAGTAATTCTGACATAACACCTCTGATTATTGACGCGATTTCTGATAAAAAAGGGAAAAAGACTGTCGTTGTCGATTTATCATCCTTAGATTCTGCTTCAGCAAGCAAACTGATTATATGCCAAGGCAACAGCACATCTCAAGTGGCGGCAATTGCCGACTCTGTAAGGGAAAAGCTTAATCTTGAATGTGGAGTCAAGCCTTTTAATTACGAAGGATATAAGAATTGCCAATGGATAGTGATTGACTATGGCTACATCATGGTCCATGTTTTTCTTCCTGAAGTGCGCGAGTTTTATTCACTTGAATCCCTTTGGGAAGACGCTCCGATAGAATATATCGAGGATACAGACTGACAAATCAAGTATCTGAATACAATCGGATGCTGACGGATAATGACGGAAGCAAACGATATCACCTTAATTTCTTTTAGTAATCTGTAATCTATTTTCCACATGCTTAAATACCCCAAACCTCAGCAAAACGGAAATAATAAGAAGCCGGCATTTAATATATACTGGATGTATGCCATTATTCTTCTTTCCCTTTTTGCTCTATTCTATTTTCAAGACGCGTCTCAGACTAAAGAGGTAGACTGGACTGCATTTGAGAAAGCCGCTCTTGCCGGCGACCTTAAAAAAGTGATGGTCTTATCCGAGGCTGGTATTGCCGAAGGATTTGTCACGGATGAGGGTGCTAAGAAACATAAGTTTGACACCTCCGATGATTTCGATGGCGACAAGAAAATAAAGACTATCATTCCATCCACTGATAAGATTCAAGATAAGATCGACTCCTGGAATGCGACTCTCTCTGCTGAAGGGAAGCCGACAATTACCGTGACTTACGAGAAAGGATCCGATCTCATGAAGCTATTCTGGTATTTCGGTCCGATTCTGCTGCTTGTCATTTTCATGGTGTTCATGTCCAAGAGAATGACTGGTGGTTCGGGTGGTGGCGGCATTTTCAATGTCGGCAAATCAAGAGCAACAGTTTTTGATAAGAACAACGGCACTCCTGTCACTTTCAAAGACGTTGCCGGTCTGGCTGAGGCAAAAGTAGAGATTGAAGAGATTGTGGAATTCCTTAAGAACCCACAGAGATATACTGAATTGGGTGCAAAAATACCCAAGGGTGCCCTACTCGTAGGTCCTCCCGGAACAGGTAAGACCCTACTCGCAAAGGCTGTGGCAGGCGAGGCAAACGTACCGTTCCTTTCAATGTCCGGATCGGATTTCGTGGAGATGTTTGTCGGTGTAGGTGCTGCGCGCGTGCGCGACCTTTTCAAGCAGGCAAAAGAGAAAGCCCCCTGCATTGTATTCATTGATGAGATCGATGCCGTCGGGCGTGCGCGTGGCAAGAATCCAAATATGGGATCAAACGATGAGCGCGAAAACACCCTCAACCAGATGCTTACCGAAATGGACGGCTTTGGGTCAAACAATGGTGTGATCATCCTTGCCGCAACCAACCGTGCGGATATGCTCGACAAGGCATTGTTGCGTCCCGGACGTTTTGACCGACAGATATATGTGGATCTTCCGGAACTTACCGACCGTATGGAGATATTCAACGTTCATCTACGCAGAATAAAAGTAAACAGTAAGCTTGATGTCGAGCAATTGGCGCGACAGACTCAAGGTTTTTCTGGCGCGGATATTGCTAATGTCTGCAATGAGGCAGCTCTTATTGCTGCACGCAACAATAAGAAGACTGTTGACTGGAACGACTTCATGGCGGCTATCGACAGAATCGTAGGCGGTCTTGAAAAACGATCCAGAATCATTACCGACGAAGAAAAATTCTCTATTGCCACTCACGAAGCCGGACATGCCACCATCAGCTGGATGACTCAATACGGAAATCCGCTTGTAAAGGTTACAATAGTACCACGTGGACGTGCTCTCGGAGCCGCATGGTATGCTCCTGAAGCAAGACAGATAATCCCGACACAAGCCCTTCTCGACACAATGTGCGGACTCCTTGGAGGCCGTGCGGCGGAAGACCTCTTTACCGGACAAGTTGGAACCGGAGCAAGTGACGACCTTGAGAAATGCACCAAGATCGCCCGTTCGCTCGTACTCGTCTATGGTATGAGCGACAGATTGCCCAACTTGAACTACAATGACTCCACTGGTCAGGAATATGGGTTCACAAAACCTTATTCAGATGAGACTGCAAAGATAATCGACGAAGAGGTGAAACGTATCGTAAACGAACAATACGAAAGGGCTAAGGATATCCTTAGAAAATATTCTGCCGAACACAACCGCATCCGCGATCTCCTTGTAGAGAAAGAAGTGATTTTCCATGCTGACGTAGAAGTCATCCTCGGTCCCCGAAAATGGAAATCTCGTACTGACGAAATTATCGAGATCAACAAAAAGGAAGAGGAGAAAAGACATGAATTGGAAATGTCGGATAAGAAAGACACCAGTGAAGACGACACTCCTCCTCCATTCTCCAAAGGATAACATAATCTTTTTATGATGGGGTATCAATAACGATATAAGACACATGCGAGCTCAGCCTGCCATGCAGGATGTGCCACCATGTGTCTTATATTTTAAGCATCCTGCAATCAAAAGGGAGATTCAAAAAAATCCAAGGCGCACCTCCAAAACCCGAAGATGTATCCCCAAAATCCGAAGATACATACCCAAAGACTATGGGATCATCTTATTGCAGACAAAAGAATTTGTGTGTCAAGAGATCAGACCAAAAATCTTATATATCTTGCCTCCCCTATTGTTTTCCAAACTGCACCAAAATTGGTCAATTTCTCTGTTTATTTTCTTTATAATCCCCTAAATTGACCAATTTTTACTAAATTTGCAGTAAAATTCAGCAAACAGGAGATAAGATATCTTATACTCCCTTGTTTTTCAATCCGATTCCTACATCCCCAAAGGTTAATCCCCAAAGATGTCTAACGGATAATTTCATGATGTATATAAACACAATTAATAATAATATATGAAAATTACGCAATTAAATGCGCTGGCACTATTGCTGGCGACAGGCGGCATGGTGCTGCCATCTTGCAAAGGAAATTCTGACCAACAACAGAACCAAATGGCTGCTCCGCAACTCGCAGTGATGACTGTAAGCGAGAGCGATGCCACTCTCGATTCCGGATTCCCAACTACTCTCGAAGGTGTGAACGATGTACAAATTCGTCCACAGATTACCGGATTCTTGACCAAGGTACATGTCAAGGATGGCCAGGCTGTCTCTAAAGGACAAGTGCTTTTCACTATCGACCAAGTGCAGCTTCAGGCTGCCGTCGATCAAGCTAAGGCATCCGTTGCCGTAGCTCAGGCAAATGTAAACACTGCGACTACAAGCGCAAACAATAATAAGATTCTTCTTGATAAAAATATTATCAGCGCATCTGCTTATCAGACCTCTGTGGATGCCTTGAATGCTGCGAAAGCTCAGTTGCAGCAGGCTGAAGCAGCCCTTGTCTCTGCTCGCAAAAACCTTTCATATTCATCCGTGACGGCTCCGGTTGCCGGAATCGTGGGTACAATTCCCGATAAAGAGGGCACTCTCGTAAGTCCCTCCACCGTGCTCACTGTAATATCCGACAATAAGGTGATGCAAGCCGACTTCTCTATTAATGAGAAAATCCTTCTTGAATACTCTGAAGGTGGCAAACGGTCGATGAATGAGATTGTAGCTTCATTCCCGGAAGTTTCCCTGAAACTTGCCGACGGCACAATATATCCGTATAAAGGAAAGATTGTATCTATTTCCGGTGTGATCGATCAAGCTACAGGTAGTGCCATGACTAAAGCTGAATTTCCAAACCCGGATGGTATGCTACGAAGCGGTAACACCGGACAGGTGCTTCTCCCCACAAATCATAACGCCACTATACAGATTCCTCAGAACGCAACATTCGAAATCCAGGATATGAAATTCTGTTTCGTTGTCGGGGATTCTGCAAAAGTTCACTCCACTCCTATCACTATCGCTCCAATCGACGATGGGAAGAACTATATCGTGACCTCCGGTCTGAAGCCCGGTGATGTAATCGTGACCGAGGGTATCGGCATATCCGTAAAAGACGGAATGGTCATCAACCCAAAACAGGCTACATCTGCAAATGCAGAATAAGTGGTCTTGATTTAATCCAACGTGATATTTTTTAATTTCAAAACATGAAACTTGATAGATTTATCAATCGCCCGGTGCTCTCTACCGTAATCTCGGTCTTCATCGTGATTTTCGGTATTCTCGGTCTGACGAGTCTCCCTATTGAGCAATATCCCGACATCGCGCCTCCTACAGTCAGGGTATCAACCACATATACCGGTGCGAACGCACAGACAGTGCTCAACTCTGTTATCGCGCCACTTGAGGAACAGATAAACGGTGCTGAAAATATGGACTATATGGTCTCTTCTGCATCAAATAACGGCTCTGCTTCAATTGAAGTGCACTTCAAACAGGGTATGGATCCCGACATGGCGGCAGTCGACGTGCAGAACCGTGTGGCTAAAGCGGCATCTTTCCTCCCATCTGAGGTAAACCAGGTAGGTGTCATCACTCAGAAACGCCAGACCTCAATGCTTATGGTTATCGGTATGTTTGACCCTGAGGATAAGTATACCACCCAGTTTATCGACAACTATATGTCAATCAACATCCTACCCCAGATCAAGCGTGTGTCTGGTGTAGGTGAGGCAATGGCTTTCGGTGCTGACTACTCCATGCGTATATGGTTGAAACCTGATAAAATGGCTCAATATCGTCTGATGCCTACCGACATATCCGCTGCTCTTGCCGAGCAGAATATTGAGGCTGCACCCGGTCAGTTTGGCGAGCAAGGCAATCAGAGTTTCCAGTATGTGCTACGCTATAAAGGTCGTCTGTCAGAACCATCTGAATTCGAAGACATCATCATCAAGGCTTCCCCGGATGGAGAGGTGCTCCGTCTGAGCGACGTGGCGGATGTGGAACTCGGACGCCTTACATACGGTTTCCAGAACCTTAACAACGGGCATATCGGCAGTTCTGCAATCATATTCCAGTCTGCCGGATCTAACGCTACCAAGGTTATCGAAGATATCGAGAAGCTGATGGATGAAGCCCGTAAATCTCTGCCTGCAGGAATGGTGCTACAGACAACTATGAGCGTCAACGACTTCCTCTTCGCATCAATTGAAGAGGTTATCAAGACCCTCATCGAGGCGTTTGTACTTGTGTTCATCGTGGTGTTTATATTCCTACAGGACTTCCGATCTACGCTTATCCCGATGATCGCCATCCCGGTCGCTCTTATCGGTACGTTCTTCCTCCTTTACATCTTCGGATTCACAATCAACTTGCTCACCCTTTCAGCTCTCGTACTTGCGATTGCGATTGTGGTCGACGATGCCATAGTCGTCGTCGAGGCGGTGCATGCCAAACTTGACCAAGGCTATAAGTCGCCGCGCAAAGCCTCCATCGACGCCATGAGAGAGATCTCCGGTGCCCTTATCTCAATCACCCTCGTCATGATGCTTGTGTTTATTCCGGTGTCATTCCTCGGAGGCACATCAGGTATCTTCTATCGTCAGTTCGGTCTGACCATGGCAATGTCAATCGGTCTTTCCGCAATCAACGCACTTACACTCTCCCCTGCTCTTTGCGCGATATTCCTTAAAGGACACGATGACAAGAATCTAAAGGAGAGAATGGGTGAGGCTTACGGTGAGGCTGCCAAGACTATGGCGGCTACTTACAAAAGCCGCTTCACACTCCCCCCGTTGGTGACCGTGATTTTCCTTATTGCTGCAATTGTATTCCTTGTGCTCGGATGGTACACGTTTGAAAACGTGGCTCTAAGTTGTATCGCTGTGATTGTTGCGATAATCGCTCTTTGTGGTCTCTTCACGAAATCCTTTATCAACGCATTCAACAACTCTTTCGACAAACTGCTTGGCGTCTACAACAAAGCTGTCAGATTCTGCACAAACCACAAGGTCACATCCTTCGGTCTGGTAGGACTATTCATAGCTATCCTTGTTTACCTTATGGCGATTACTCCGACCGCCCTTGTGCCGACTGAAGACACCGGTACCATAATGGGTGCGGTGACTCTTCCTCCCGCCACATCTCAGGAACGCACGCAGTCCATCATGAACCAGGTCGACAGCATTGTTGGTTCAATACCTGCCGTACAGAGCCGTACCGCAATCACAGGCTATAGCTTCGTCGGTGGTCAGGGTAATACCTACGGATCGTTCATCATCAAGCTTAAACCTTGGGATCAGCGTGATGAGGAGACGGAAAGTGCATCTGCCGTGCTCGGTCAGTTATTCATGATGACCGGAGCCATAAAGGATGCCCGAATAATGTTCTTCCAGCCACCTATGATTTCCGGTTATTCCGCCACTAACGGTTTTGAGATCAAACTTCAGGATAAGACCGGTGGCGATCTGGACAAGTTCTTCCAGGTTTATCAGAAATTTATCGGTGCGCTGAATGCCGATCCGTCTATCCAGATGGCATACTCCAACTTCAACCCAACATTCCCGCAGTATCTTGTGGAGATTGATGTGGCTAAAGTCAAGCAGGCAGGTCTTACTCAGAACACAATTCTGTCTGCGCTACAAGGCTACTACGGCGGTATGTATATCTCCAACTTCAACAGTTTCGGTAAGCTATACCGTGTCATGATGCAGGCTTCGCCAGATGCTCGTGTATCGCCCGAGACCTTGAAACAGATAAAGGTGAGAAACGGTGTGGAGATGGCTCCGATCGACAACTTTGTAAAGCTGACCCGCGTATATGGTCCTGACCTTATCGACCGCTTCAACATGTTTACCGCAATATCTGTCACCGGTACTCCGGCTCCCGGCGTATCTTCCGGTGATGCAATTGCCGTGATCAACAGAATCGCCGAGGAGACTCTCCCCGATGGCTATGGTTTCGAATATTCAGGTATGACCCGTGAGGAGGCTTCCGGTTCAAGCGGATCGACAGGCTACGTCTTCGCTCTCGTCCTTCTCTTCGTCTACTTGATTCTGTCCGCTCAGTATGAGAGCTACATCCTCCCCTGGTCGGTTATCCTTTCCGTACCGTTCGGTCTTGCAGGTGCATTCATCTTCGCCCGCATGATGGATATCGCAAACAACATCTATCTCCAGATTGCGCTCATCATGCTTATCGGTCTTCTCGCTAAGAATGCTATTCTTATCGTGGAGTTCGCACTTGACAGAAGAAAGACCGGAATGAGCATCACGAATGCAGCTGTGCAAGGTGCTATCGCCCGTCTCCGTCCGATCCTCATGACCTCTCTCGCAATGATCATCGGTCTTCTCCCGATGATGTTTGCACACGGTGCCGGACGAAACGGCAACCAGGCACTCGGTTCCGGTGCAATCGGTGGTATGCTTATCGGTATGGTTCTTCAGGTACTTGTTGTCCCGGCTCTATTCGTTGCTTTCCAGGCTCTTCAGGAGAAACTTTCTCCCCCGAAATGGAAAGACACCGACAATACGGGCATATCTTCCGAGCTTGAACAATATGCCATTAAACGCGATTAACGAAACTGCTTTCTCATGAACAATATAAAATTATGCGCTGCCGGCGCATTGATGGCGGTCGCTCTCTCAAGCTGCCACATCTATAAGAAATATGAACTACCTGTCAACGACAGTCAGATTGTCGGCGACTTCAAAAAGGCAGTCGATACTCCTGTCGATTCCACTGCGCTTCCGTATCTTGGATGGGAAAAGATTTTCCAGGATCCGAAGCTTCAGAATCTTATCCATCTCGCTCTTGCCAACAATAAGGATCTGAAGAATGCAAAGCTGAATGTGGATATCGCAAGGGCACAATTGAAAGGTGCAAAACTAAGTTATTTCCCCGCAGTTGCCATTTCTCCTAACGGAGGAACGGCAACCTACGGCGGTAACAAGATGGATTGGACCGATATGAACTGGAGCTATACCATACCTCTGAGCGTATCTTGGGAAATAGATGCCTTTGCAAAGATCCTTAACCGCAAACGCGGTGCTCAGGTAAGCATGGAAATGAGTAAGGATTACGAACAGGCTGTACATTCCCAGATCGTATGCGGAGTTGCTTCTGCCTATTATTCCCTCGTGATGCTTAACCAACAGCTCGACTTGACCAAACGCACGTGCGATATCTGGGCTGAACAAGTGACATCAATGGAGTTGCTCAAAGAGGCAGGTCGCACCACTGAAGCGGCTGTCGTGCAGAGCAGGGCAAATCTCTACAACATTCAGAGTTCAATCCCTACTCTCGAGCATTCCATCCATAGTGTGCAGAATACAATCTCTCTTCTTCTTAACACTTATCCGCAGACGTGGGACGTCACAAACACTCTTGATTTCTCAATCCCCGACCAGCTCATCAACGGGATCCCGGTCTCTTATCTCGCCGTGCGTCCTGACGTGAGGGCTGCCGAGAAATCCATGGCGGTGGCATACTATTCCACCAACAGTGCCCGTGCCGCGTTCTACCCAAGCATCGTGATCTCCGCACAAGGTGGATTCACCAACCTCCTCGGATCAATGATCAAGAATCCGGGAGAATGGTTCTTCCAGCTTGCCGGACAGCTCACCGCTCCCATCTTCTCGCGCGGTCAGAATATTGCATCACTCGAAGCTGCAAAGGCTCAGCAGAAACAGGCTTTGAATAATTTCGAATATGCCGTTCTGTCTGCAAGTGCTGACGTGAGCAATGCTTTGGTAAGCTACAACAAAAACGTTGAGAAAAACAAATTCCTCCAGCTTCAGGTAGATGAACTTGAGAAATCTGTGGAATACACCAACGAGCTTTTCATGTACAATCAGTCTACCACTTACCTTGAGGTCCTCACTGCGCGTTCAAGCCTGCTCAACGCTCAGCTGGCATGCATTGCCAACTGGCACGAGCGTGCTGCCGCTCTGATCTCCCTCTATCAATCTGTAGGTGGCGGACGATAATTTTGTTAACCTTATAAATCTCTATTCTATGGCAACAATCAGTAATCTCGCTTTCGTACATCCGGGTGCTAAAATTGATGATGACGTCACTATCGATGCTTTCGCATATATCGACGATGATGTCGTAATCGGTAAGGGATGCCACATTCATCCTCATGCCAGCGTGCTGGCAGGTGCCCGTATCGGACAGAACAATGAAATTTTCGAAGGTGCCATAATTGCTGCTACGCCTCAGGATTTCCGTTGGAAAGGACAGCGTTCATACGTAGTCATCGGCAACAACAATAAAATCCGTGAGCAAGTGATTATCAACCGGAGTATCCATGCTGAAGGGAAAACCGTAATCGGAAATGATTCCTTCATCATGGCACAATCTCATATCGGGCATGACTCGGAAATTGGAAATTACTGCGTTCTCGGAAATGCCGTGAAAATAGCCGGCGATGTCAAGATCGGCAACTACTCCATACTTTCATCCCATGCTCTCGTTCATGAGAAATGTCAGGTCGGGGAATGGGTGCTTGTAAAAGGTGGTTGCAGGGTCAACGGCAACGTGCCTCCGTTCGTTGTGATGGCTCACAATCCAATCGAATATTTCGGAGTGAATGCCTACGTGCTTAAGAAAGGTGGCAAGTCTCCTGAAATAATCGATGACATTGCGAAATGCTATCGCCACGTGTTCCAGACCTCCACTTCCCTTTTCAACGCTTTGCGCAGAATCGGGGAGGATGTTGATCAGTCGCCCGAACGTGACCAGATCATTGACTTCATCAAAGGACACGACATGAAACTGGCGGCGATTCCTTACGTCGACCTTGAAGACTGATAAGTCTGACTATACTTAATAGAGAAGTCCGATCCCATTCCGGGGTCGGACTTCCATTTTTTGATTTATATTGAAGAAAATAATTTTGAGTTTACATTCCTCAGATATACGACAGAAGCCTATCGATATCTGCATCCGTAGTAGCCCAATCAGTGACAAACCTAACCGGAGTCTCCTTCTCACCTCTGGCTCCCCACAATTCAAACGACGCCTTCGGCATAAGACAGTCTATCACCTCATTCGGCAATACAAAGAATTGCTGATTGGTAGGTGAGTCCATGAATAACGGGAAACCCTTCTGAAGCATACCATCCTTAAGACGACGTGCCTTATCCACTCCGTTACGTCCTACCCTTTCATATAGATCACCCTCAAACAATGACTCAAACTGAACTCCAAGCAACCGTCCTTTTGCCATCAATGCCCCATGTGCCTTAACGTGAGACAACACATTCTTCAACAACCGTGGATGACGCGTGACAACTGACTCTCCGAACAGAGTGCCGCACTTCGTCCCGCCTATATAAAATATATCTGCAATTGCTGCGATATCCTTCAGGTCAACGTCATCCGATGCAGCAAGTCCATACGCCAGACGCGCACCATCAATATAAAGTGGCAATTCCCATTTGTCGCATACCTCCCTGATAGCCATCAACTCCCCTTTGGTATAGACAGTGCCGACCTCAGTAGGGAATGTGATGTAGACGCAACCCGGCTTGACCATGTGTTGCCAAGTCTCATCTGCATAAAAGAGCGTCATATAAGTATCCAACTCCGACGCATCAAGAAGTCCGGAATGTGATGGCAGTGTGATTACCTTATGCCCCGAAGCCTCCACCGCTCCCGACTCATGCACATTAATATGCCCCGTCTCTACAGCAATCACCCCTTCATATCTCCCCGCCACAAGATCTATTATCGTGGCGTTAGTCTGTGTCCCTCCGACAAGGAATACCACATCGCCACTATCCTCATCAAGTCCACAAGCCTCCAGAATCAATCTCTTGGCACGTGCCGTATAAGCATCGCTGCCATAGCCTGGAGTCTGCTCCATATTTGTGCGCACAAGCCTATCCAGAATCTCCGGATGGCATCCTCGCATATAATCACTGTCAAAATGCAATTTTTCCATATTTGCGAATTTTTTTAACCTTCTGCATAAATTCTCTGCAAAATTACTCATTCACTCAACATTAATCAAACATTCCCCACATTTATTCATCTCTCACATTGAACTTGCCTGACAATATTGACCTAACCCTTTATCATTTTTCTATAATCCACATTGACTATTTCAAAAAAATTACTAATTTTGCGCATAATATCAACCTATAGCAACACCATGACAAGACAAAAGATTTTACTTTCGGATATTCTTCCGGAATATCCTGAATTTGTTGAAGGCATCCGACGTGCCCCCGACAGAGGATTCTCTCTCACTGACGAAAAAACTGTGACTGCCCTTAAAAACGCTCTACGTTACCTCCCGGAATCTCTTCATGAGAAAGTGGCTCCCGAATTTCTTGAGGAGCTGAAGACAAGAGGCAGAATATATGCCTACAGATGGCGTCCGCAAGGCGACATCAAGGCTAAACCCATCGATGAATATAAAGGTAAGTGTCTTGCAGGAAAGGCATTTCAGGTGATGATTGACAACAATCTATGCTTCGATATTGCCCTGTATCCCTACGAACTTGTCACTTACGGCGAAACCGGACAGGTATGCCAGAACTGGCTCCAATATAATCTCATCAAGAAATATCTTGAAGAACTGACCGACGAACAGACACTCGTAGTAGAATCCGGGCATCCCCTCGGTCTTTTCCCTTCAAAGAAAGATGCTCCCCGCGTAATCATTACCAACGCGATGATGGTCGGCATGTTCGACAATCTACATGATTGGCATGAGGCCATGCAGATGGGCGTTGCCAACTACGGACAGATGACTGCCGGCGGCTGGATGTATATCGGTCCGCAAGGTATAGTACACGGCACATTCAACACAATCCTGAATGCCGGACGAATGAAACTTGGAATACCCGAAGATGGTGATCTCTCCGGACATCTCTTCGTATCTTCCGGTCTCGGAGGTATGAGTGGTGCACAGCCTAAGGCTGCCGACATCGCCGGTGCCACTTCAATAATCGCCGAAGTGGATCCATCAAGAATCGAGACTCGACACAAGCAAGGATGGGTGCAGCGCGTCACCGACTCAATCCCGGAGGCTTTCGCTCTCGCCCACGAATCTATGGAGGCTCGTAAACCATTATCAATAGCATATCTCGGCAATGTGGTTGACCTTCTCGAATATGCCGTTGAGAATGATATCAAGATTGAATTGCTCAGCGACCAGACCTCATGCCATGCCGTATATGAAGGTGGATACTGCCCTGCCGGTCTATCTTTTGAAGAACGTACCGAACTACTCCACAAAAATCCCGAAGAATTCCGCAAGAAAGTAGATGAATCTCTCCATCGTCATTTCAATGCAATAAAGGCTCTCTCTGCTCGTGGCACATACTTCTTCGACTACGGCAACTCCTTCATGAAGGCTATATATGATGCCGGAGTAAAGGAGATTTCAAGAAATGGCATCGATGAGAAGGATGGTTTCATCTGGCCGTCATACGTGGAAGATATCATGGGTCCGATGCTCTTTGACTACGGCTACGGTCCCTTCCGTTGGGTATGTCTGAGCGGCAAGCACGAGGATCTTGTGAAGACCGACAAGGCGGCAATGGAATGTATCGACCCCAACCGTCGCGGACAGGATCGCGACAACTACAACTGGATCCGTGATGCTGAGAAAAACGCTCTCGTCGTAGGCACTCAGGCAAGAATCCTGTATCAGGATGCAATGGGGCGTCTAAAGATAGCCTTACGTTTCAATGAGATGGTTCGTAACGGGGAGGTCGGTCCCATCATGCTCGGAAGAGACCATCACGATGTCAGCGGCACCGACTCTCCATTCCGTGAGACATCAAACATAAAGGACGGTTCCAACGTGATGGCTGACATGGCGGTGCAATGCTTCGCCGGAAACTGTGCACGTGGAATGAGCCTTGTTGCCCTCCATAATGGTGGCGGTGTAGGAATCGGCAAATCAATCAACGGCGGATTCGGTATGGTGTGCGACGGATCCGAGAGAGTTGACGAGATTCTGAAGAACGCTATGCTTTGGGACGTGATGGGCGGTGTGGCGCGACGCAGCTGGGCACGCAATGAGAATGCAATATCCACCGTCAAGGAATGGAACGAGACCCAAGCTGAAAACGGCTTCATGATTACCGAGCCTTTCATTGCCGACGAGAATATGCTTCGCAAATTGATAAATAACTGAAATCTTTACTCATGAAAAAAATAATTGAATGCGTACCGAATTTCTCTGAAGGACGCGATAAGAACGTGATTGATGCGATAGTTGCAGAAATCGGGAAAGGTGGATTCGTTAAAGTCCTTGACGTTGATCCCGGTGAAGCCACCAACAGAACCGTCGTGACTTTTGTCGGCGAGCCGGATGCTGTAGTTGAAGCTGCCCTCCGTGGCATGAAGAAGGCGGCTGAACTCATCGACATGCGCCAGCATCATGGCGCACACCCCCGCATGGGTGCAACCGATGTATGCCCCTTGATTCCAGTCAGCGGCATCTCTCTGGAAGAATGTGCCCAACTTGCGCGTAAACTTGCAGAGAGAGCTGCAACCGAACTCAACATCCCCTGCTATTGCTACGAGGCTGCTGCATTCTCTCCCGAACGCAAGAATCTTGCTGTATGCCGTCAAGGGGAATATGAAGGTCTCCCTGAAAGAATGGGTAAGGAGGATGCCGGTCCCGACTATGGCAACCGCCCGTTTGACGATGACGCAGCCAGAACAGGCTGCACGGCTGTCGGTGCACGCGACTTCCTCATCGCCGTCAATTTCAATCTCAACACCACATCCACCCGCCGAGCCAACGCAATTGCATTCGATGTCCGTGAGAAAGGGCGTCCCAAACGTGAAGGAGGAAAGCCTAATGGCAAACCGATGAAAGATGCCGACGGCAATACAATCATGATCCCCGGCACTCTGAAAGCCACCAAAGCAATCGGATGGTTTATAGATGAATATGGCATTGCCCAGGTATCTATGAACATCACCGACATATCCACCACCCCGCTCCATATAGCCTTCGACGAAGTTTGCCGCGCAGCCGCTGCAAGAGGTCTTAGAGTCACCGGAACCGAAATCGTAGGTCTCGTGCCCAAACGCACCCTGATCGATGCCGGAAAGCATTATCTGCGCATGCAGCAACGCTCTCTCGGTATAACGGAAGATGAAATCATAAAGATTGCAGTCAAATCAATGGGGCTTGACGAACTGAAACCATTCATCCGAAATGAAAAGATAATCGAGGACATGCTTGCGGAAGATCATGGCAAGAAACTGGTGGATCTCTCATGCAAGGCATTTGCCGATGAGACAGCATCAGAATCGCCTGCTCCCGGAGGAGGAAGCATCTCCGCCTACATGGGTGCACTCGCCGCAGCGCTCGGCACAATGGTGGCAAACCTCTCCGCCCACAAAGCCGGATGGGACGACCGTTGGGAAGAATTTTCCGATTGCGCCGAGAAAGGCAGAGCAATTCTCGACCGTTTGATTCTGCTCGTTGACGAAGACACAGAGGCATTCAACCGCATCATGGCTGTATTCGCCATGCCGAAAAACACCCCCGAGGAAAAAGCGGCACGTTCCGCCGCCCTTGAGGCAGCCACTCTCTACGCCACCGAAGTGCCGCTCCGCACAATGAAAGCCGCCTACGACACCTTCGACCTCCTCCGTCAGATGGCATCCCAAGGCAACCCCGCCTCTGTCAGCGACGCTGGTGTCGGAGCTCTCGCCGCACGCAGTGCCGTCCTTGGCGCACAGCTCAACGTCCGCATCAACGCCGCCGGACTCAAAGACCGCGACACCGCCGACAAAATCCTGACCGAAGCCGCCGAAATCGCAGCCTCCGCCATAGCCCGCGAACAAGAGATCCTCGCCATCGTCAACCACATCATCGACAAATAACCCAAACAACTTCGCATTAGAGCATTTGCCCAATGCGCAGCAGTTTTGATCCTGGTGTGAGCGCAAAGCGCGATAAGCAAAAGCAATAGTTATGAGCAACCTGATTATAAATAACGCGACAATAGTCACCCCCGTCGGGAATTCCCCCCGACGGGGCAACGAAATGTCCCGTCTCGCAATCATCCCACACGCCACAGTAATTGTCCGAGACGGCATCATAGAATTTGTCGGTCCGACAAAAGATGCCCCCTCTCATAGCCAAGATGAGAGCAAAGTCATCGATGCCGAAGGGCGTGTCATATTACCCGGCTTCATCGATTCACATACCCACCTCATCTTCGGCGGATACCGTCCCGACGAATTCAGCTGGAGAATGAGCGGTGAATCCTACATGAACATAATGCAACGTGGCGGTGGAATACAATCCACCGTAAACGCCACGCGTCACGAATCCTGCGACAACCTCATCGCGAAAGCCCGTTGGTTCATCGACCGCATGTCAGAAATGGGAGTCACCACCGTAGAAGCCAAAAGCGGATACGGACTTGACACCGAATCCGAACTGAAAATGCTTGAAGCCATACACCGTCTCGCCACAGATCCCGATCGGAAACTGGATGTAGTCTCCACATTCCTCGGTGCCCATGCCGTCCCGAAAGAATACAAGGACAACACCGAAGGCTACGTCAATCTGATGATCAACGAGATGATTCCGGCAGCCAAAGGGAAAGCAGAGTTCTTCGACATATTCACCGAAAAGAATGTATTTGAGATCAACGACTCCCGCCGTCTCCTGAATGCCGCACGCGATGCCGGATTCAAACTGAAACTTCATGCCGATGAGATCGTCACACTCGGTGGTGCCGAACTGGCATCCGAGATGGGTGCAGTCTCCGCCGATCACCTCCTCCACGTCAGCGATGAAGGTATCCGCATGATGGCAGACAGAAACGTAGTCGCCACGCTCCTCCCCCTCACCGCCTTCTCGCTAAAGGAACCGTATGCCCCGGCACGTAAATTCATTGATGCCGGCGCAGCCGTGGCGCTTGCTACCGACCTGAACCCCGGAAGCTGCTTCTCCGGTTCCATACCATTGACAATCGCCCTTGCCTGCATCTACATGGGCATGTCAGTAGAGGAGACAATCACGGCTCTCACCCTCAATGCCGCCGCTGCCGTTGACCGTGCCGACACAATCGGATCCATCGAACCCGGCAAACGGGCAGATCTAATAATCCTGCATTTCGACAACTTCAGGATGCTACCCTACTACGTCGGCATGAACTGCGTCAAGACCACCATCTTCAACGGAAGAATAGTCTATGACTCCTGACCCACTCTCCCAATTAAAAACAAATCTATTTTGCTGAGTAAATTATGGAAATAAAAGATACATACGCCATAGGTTCGAGCCTTCTCACCTACGACATAATCGAAAAAATACTGAAAAACAACATCAAACTTACCCTCTCCGAAGAAGCCAAGGAGAAAATTCGTCATTGCCGTGAATACCTCGACAGCAAGGCAGATGCCGATGCAGCACCGATTTACGGAGTCACCACCGGTTTCGGCTCTCTTTGTAACAAGCAGATCTCATTTGAGCAGCTATCCACCCTACAGGAGAATCTCGTAAAAAGCCATTCATGCAGCGTCGGCAAGCCAGTTGACGGAGATGTAGTCAAACTTATGCTTCTCCTTAAAGCACACGCCCTCTCAATGGGCTTCAGCGGAGTGCAGTTGATTACAGTAGAGCGTATCATCGACTTCTACAACAACGACATCCTACCCATCGTCTACGACCGAGGCTCACTCGGAGCATCAGGCGACCTCGCCCCCCTTGCCAACCTGTTCCTCCCCCTCATCGGTGAAGGCGAGGTGATGTATAAAGGCGAGAGATACTCCGGCAAAGAGATTCTTGACAAATTCGGATGGGAGCCGATAAAATTGCAGTCAAAAGAGGGTCTGGCTCTCCTCAACGGCACACAATTCATGAGTGCGAACGGAATAAAGGCACTTATCGACGCATGGCATCTGGTAAACTGCTTCGACCTCTTCGGTGCAATGAGCCTTGAGGCATACGACGGACGTATCGAGCCATTCCTCGCACCGCTCCATCGCGTGCGTCCTCATCGCGGACAGATCGAGACCGCCGAAATATACCGCAAGATTCTGAATGGCAGCGAAATCATCACCCGTGAGAAACAGCACGTACAGGATCCCTACTCCTTCCGATGCATTCCGCAAGTACACGGAGCCGTAAAGGATGCAATGCACCACGTCACCGAAGTACTCCACACAGAAATCAACTCCGTCACCGACAACCCGACCGTATTCCCCGATGAAGACCTCGTACTTAGCGGTGGTAACTTCCACGGAGAACCGATCGCACTCGTATTCGACTACATGGGTGTAGCCCTTGCCGAACTTGGCAACATCTCCGAACGCCGTGTAGCCCAGCTCATACTCGGACAACGAGGGCTACCCGAATTCCTCGTGGCAAAACCCGGTCTTAACTCCGGATTCATGATCCCACAATACGCCGACGCATCCCTTGTTAGCCAGAACAAGATGTACGCATGGCCCGCCTCCTGCGATTCCATCGTAAGCTCCAACGGACAAGAAGACCTCGTATCAATGGGAGCCAACTCAGCGACAAAACTGCACAAAATCATCGACAACCTCAAGATAATCGCAGTAATCGAGCTGATGAACGCAGCCCAGGGAATCGACTTCCGTCGTCCGCTAAAATCATCCCCATTGATTGAAAAAGTAATGAAAGCCTACCGAGAGGCAGTCCCCTTCGTAGAAGACGACGTCGTGATGAACGACTACATCCGCAAATCGCAACACTTCCTCGAAAACTACGACATCGAAATCGAATAATACAAAAAGCATCGCGCCCATAATCTCTTATGGGCGCGATAAAAATCAAAAAGAAAGCAATCAAAAAAATAAAAGTAGTCCAATTTGTCCAAGTAGTCCAATTCGTCCAAAAAGTCCAATTCGTCCAAAAAGTCCAAGCTGTCCAATTTGTCCAATCAGTCCAATCCTCTCATTCATCAATACAATGAGCCTTCCCATCACGATACGAAGCCATCATACTCTCCAAAATCTCAATCATATCATTACGTAAGCTTTCAGGAGAAATCACAGCCACCTTATCACGCTGACTAAGCAACTCCTGCTTAAAATCGTATGTCGGGCGCACATAAAGCGAAAAATCCGTCCAATTCTCACACTCATCCACCACCCTCTGCGAAGCATGCAACGGCACCTCCTTCAGATACTTATTCTGAGGCCAGAAAGCACGAATCACAACCCTCTCCGGCTCATGCTGACGGATCACCCCATAACAATCCGAAAAATACTCCTCCGGATCCGGATTGACAGTAGGCGTCGCACACTCCCCCGTAGAGATATCCTTCATCCTCTCAAGCGCAAGCGTAGTAAGAAAATTCCTACCCACCGGCTGCCCGATCAAATACCACCGCTGCTTAAACAGACGGATAAACAACGGAATCACACTACAATCCCTATCCGGATTATAAGGCGAAGAATAACTAAAATTCAACACCCTATGCTCCCTACAGGCATTCGCAACCACATAAAGCAACTCCGACCCTGCCGGAGGAGCCTCCACAACAATATGATCCCTCATACCCACCATCGAACACAGCGAATGTAACCGCAAAGCCGACATCGACCACTCATCCGCATCAGCAAGCGCATCCGCATCAAGCCAATACTCATTCCTCGGCTTATAGCACTCAATATTCACCCTAAAAATCTCCTCAGCGAGAGCGCGATAGCGTGAAAAAGTACGAGGAGTCAACTCCATCCCCATAATATTCTCCCCACACCTACGCCACTCCTCCATAATCTCATGCAGCGTCATCCTCCTAATCGAAAGCCGCTCCACAAGCCAAAGACAAAACTTATATCTCGCAATCATATCAAACTAAAATTAAAAGACTCAAATCCCTACGAGAGAATCCCGTGCCCCCCTTCAAAAGACTGGAGTTCCGTGCCCTCGCCCATGGGCGAGGGGATCGTCAGTTTCGTCCCCCTGCCAGAGCGCAGCAGTTTTGATCCAGGTGTGAGCGCGAAGCGCGATAAAAACCGCGAAACAAAACCAAAAGCCAAGCGCGAATCCCCTCCAGAATCCAACCACAAAATTAGCAACAAACAACGACAAAATCTGTCCGAGTCTACAAAAAACATACCAAAAGCCACCCTCCCATTAACAAAACATAAATATGGAAAAATCCAATTATAATACAAAATTTCTTCAAAAATTTATCATTTTAGCAAATACCAAGACAGTATTTGTCATTGTATCAGCTTAAATTTGCACCCGTTACTTCTCAAAGAAACATTAGTTACACCAACTAAAAATAAATAGATATGGCTCTATTCAAAATCACCACTACCCGCTCATTCCGAGGAAGTTCAATTATCATTGAACCGGGAATGTCCGTACAGGTCTCTACCCCCTACCCTGTCAATCCTATCAATGTAGACGGTGGCCGTCTGGTCAATGATGCATTCCTCCGGATATACGGCATCGACCTTAAACGCGCCGGAATCCTCAACAATGCCTACCTCTCAGCCATCCAGATTGGCTGATAATCCATCAACCTTATCACATAAATGATTTTTACAATGGAAACGACATCCGACATACAATTAACAAAACCACAGAATAACAGCATGAACGATGAAAAACTGATTATATCCTTGTTGGACGACATTTCAGCACTCGAAGAGCAAGTGATTCCTCAGATCAACGAACTCAGCCAGAAGCTACCGGAAATTTATTCCAACTACGCTGAAACAGTAAGGGAATTAGTCTCAACCACTCTCGATATATGTCGCGATATCCCCAATATGAAGTCTTCCACAAGACTCAAAATCGAAATCGCAGGCGAAATCGCTGCCCGCAGCATTGAAGCCTTCGGAAAAGCAAAAGCTGCCTACAAGCATAACCAGCTCCTTGACAAGATGATGGCAGTAAAGAAAATGATTGCATCCGAGAATAGAGAGCGCAACGCCAAGGCGTTGGAATCTGCAAAAATAAAGTTTGAATCGAGTCGGCGTCTATTCAACAAATACATCAGCATCAATTATCCTGCCAAACTTAAAGATAACGACCAGATTTCCCGAATATCTGCCATATCCCTCAGGATTCTGAATCTGTATCGGACAAACATGTTCCTTCTCTCAATGTGTAATTATCTGAATGAGGAATACAGATATTGGAGCAATGATATGCAGTCTTCAGATCTTCCCCGCCCTGATTATTTCATGATCAATCAGATTATCATTCAAGAGATGTTTGGTGATAAAAAACCTATCGATGTTTTGGAAAGATCTTCAAAGATAGGAGGACAACTCTCCGGTGCCGAAGTGATGCTGATGGCGGATCCGCAGCTCCCTCTTATCACCTTCCAAAATAACCGCAACCGATTCACCCCACCTTCTGACCACTCCACGTCAAATACACTTATCTCCTCAAACGAGGCTATCAGCAACTACAACTATCTGGTGCAGCAAAGAGATGCGTGCCAGCAAGAGGAACCGGACAGCCCGATATACGCATCCGGTGTATTCTCCTCTATAATTATAATATTGCTCAGTATCTTCTATATACCTGGAGTATGGTGGGTAAAGACTATTGTCGGAGCTATCGCAATTATTTGGCTATGGTCTCGCCTGGGGTCGTATACATCAAAAATTGAAGAAATCCACATGCAAGATATCACGTATCTTGACAATGAGATCTCCAACTATATAGCCGGAGTATGCGGACTGATTAAGCAGCCGAACTTTGACTACAACAAGAAAAGTGCTATCTCAACATTCTTCAGCAGTTTCTTCTCCTGATTCAACAAATAAAAACTTTTAATTCAAGCATTATGAAGAATTACAACAATTCATATCCGGCAGAATATGCCGACAACATAGAGACCCCTATCGTTGTGGAGGAGGTCAGACAACTATCCACCCGCACCGACAATATTATCGCCAACGTCTCGAATGCCTTAAACAATATTTCGGCAAATGCAGTGGAAATATCACGCATATCTGCTGACGTGCAACTTCAGTGCGCACAACTTGAGCACATGCTCAACTGTATGATGGTCAAGGCGCAACGAGACGTGACTCTCTATGAGAAATCGCTACCCATACTCGACAAACAATTCAATTTCTGTCAGCAACGTCTTGACAAGCTGATGGATAAGGCTGTTGACCTCATATCTGACGACATATCTGATGCATCTTTAGCTCGTCAGGAAGCGATAATGACCCTCATCGAGACAACCAACTCTTCAATCAACAATCTAATCTCAAAATTAATCCCTTCGTTATGAATCAAGATATTAAAAAGATACAAAGAAAATCCTATTGGTTTCAAGCATTCATAATAATATTACTATTGCTTGTCGGATACTGGATGAGATAAGTCCGATCCAATAGCATTTCAAGATTACTTGCATATCAAGTGATCCCGACAAAGCACCGATCAAAAAAACACAAAAAAATCACACACAAAGACAACATCAGTCAGAGTCTTGTTATAACTTTGTAACAAAAAACAGCAAGTAGCTCCAAAAGCCCGCGACAATACACAACATTGTCACAAAACACATCACAGAATTTGGAAAAAACAAAATGTTGTTATAAATTTGCAACCCGACAAGACATAGAGATGTCATACGTCAAAACACAGCAACTATAACAACAGCCACTCCGCCCGAAAGTCAAAGTCTGGTAAACTTAAAAACGGTCAGGAACGAAGTGGCAAGTAATCATCCATACCCTGTGCATTGGGCGTGGAACTACTTGCTTCTTTGCATATCTGACCAAGGTTTTACCAGAGCCCGACTTTCGATAGCAGACGCAAAAGTGGTTTCACGTCTTTTTTATACCCATAACTTAGACCGAAATCCGCTATAATAAATACCAAGTCAGTGTCTGTAAATTTACTCTCCAACAACTATTGCTGTATAAACCATATAAACATTAATTTACAAGAAAGCAAACCAACAATTTATTTGATGGACTTTCTCTAAATTTCTTGATATAAACTAATACAAACCACTTAATTATTTTACAAATAGTTGAGTGATAATAAAAATATAAATACACATGAAACGGGAACACATACCATTTCTACTTGAAGTTGCAGGCTCAATTAATAGCAATACTATTATTTCTGAGCTACAATCTCTTTCTGTAAAAGCAAAATCAGGAAATACTCCCATAATTTTGCCTTTTATCGGAGAATTCAGTTCTGGAAAGACTACGCTGATTAATGCCCTCACGGATTCTCATGCACTTGAAACAGCAACTCGTCCTACAACCGCCACTATATATGAAGTACACTTTGGTGCACCAAAAAATTGTGCAGATATCATTTTTGAAGATGGAAGAGAAGAGCATGTAGACAATATCAAAACACTTATCAATGACAATCTGAAGGAAGCCAAAGTTGTCACTGTATTTGATACATCAACTAAAGTATCTCCATATACTATAATCGTTGATACTCCTGGAATTTCTTCTCCAGATCCCAAACATAAACTGACACTGGTTAATTTTTTACCCTCAGCAGATGGTATCATCTTAATTGTTGACATAAATCAACAATTAACAAAATCATTGATAGATTTCATTAAAACTGTTAAATTAGCAAATAAAGAAATTTACGCAGTTTTAACAAAAACTGATACTAAATCTCCAATAGATATAGAAAAAGCCAAGTGTTATCTTGCCCAAAACTGCGAAATGGAGATACGCCATATAGCGGCTGTTTCGGCAACGAAAAATGACATAACAGAACTTTCAGTAATATTCAAAGATATTGAATCACGCAAAGAGGAAATTGTACGTAAAGCAGATGAAAGGCGATTGGATTTAATTGCTGAAAAACTTAATGAAGAAATTAAGAATATAATAACTGCCTCATCTGATGATACAACACTTGAAAATAAAATTCAAGAGCAGAACGTAATTCTTAACAGATTACACAATCAGATTGAACGTCTAATAAGAAATATTCGAGACTCTCTTGAGCCTCTAAATCGTGAAGAATCAAGAAAATTTGAAGATCAAGTAACTTCAAAATTATCAACTTTAATAAATGCAGGGAGCCAAAACTACGATGCAGAAGCTGTAGGTGCTATCAATATGACGGCATCCGCAATTCTTGGAGATTACCGACAAAAAGTTTTAGGTATTATCGCGAAAGAAACTACCACAAAACCTAAGGAAGGAGAAATATCCCTGAAAAATCTCCCTGGAATTGATTTATCTTCTCTATCATTGTCTGGATTAAGCTATAACCTTAATCTTAATGAAATTGGACACGAGCATGATAATTGGATAAAGACCGGAGTTATAGCACTTGGTGCTGTTGCTGCTGTTGGTGCTGTTGTAGGAACCGGAGGAATGGCAGCTGCTGCTGAAGGCGCATTGACAATTAGCACAGTTGCAGATGTGGCTGATACCGTTACTGATGTTGGGAGCGTAATCCATAATCGAAAGGTTGCTTCAAGAATTGAAAAGGCTGTAAGATATGGACAGCAAGCTGCGGATAAATACAATTCAATAGATCAATTCAATAATCAAGGTTATGGGGGGCAAGGAGTAGGCAAGGGTATGATTGATTCTCTTGTGGGATTCATTGCTGAAAAAACCATGTCTAAGCCACAACGCAGTCGTGCAATTCGCTTATACATAGATGGTACACTTATGCCTGAATTTAAAGTTCAAATTACAGCTGCATCTGATCAGGTAATATCTGTTGTAAAAGATTCTTTAGAAGAAGCTGCTAATGCATCTATATCTGAAGCAACACAGAATCTTATTCAATTAAAGGATCAACTGAAAACTAAAAAAGAAGAATTCAATGAGAGAATAACTTCTCTACGCAGTATGCAAACAAAACTATTAACATTAGACTAAAATATAAATATGCAAAATAATATGATTGGTACATTATTATCTTTCGCCGTTGGCGGTGCCACTGGTTACATTATCAAAGACAAATTGTCTTCTGGTGATAACAATCAAAGTAAAAATCGAACTGAAATTAACGAAATCTTTTCAGAGAACGAAAAGATAGCTCGTAGGAACAAAGAGTTGGAAAGAGAAAACGAGGATCTCCTTGCTGAGATTGCTAAATTACGTCGCCAAGCAAAAGAGCAAGATGTAGACTCAGATGATATGGAGGATGCTCTTGATTCTGCAAAGCGTGAAATAAAGACTTTACGTCAACAGAATGAGACCATAAGTGCAAAACTCAAGGAATATAAGATGGCTTGTGAAGTCCTTGAACGTCAGATTGAATCGCTAAAAAAATAATATAATATGGATCTAAAAATATTGATTTGGTTAATTGTAGGGCTTATTGTAGGCGTTATTGGAACATGGCTTGCCATGCGCAAGAATGCCAATAAATATCCTCCTATTGATGCTAATAATGATATTGAAGATATTGCTTCTCCACTTTCGGAGTCTTGCGACAAAGAGGAGAAGAATCTTGCTAATTCGCAAATAAACAACAATACTGTTGAAAATGCGGAAAAGAATCTGAACGAAAAAGAATTAAGAGAACTCAAAGAAAAATGCTCCGAACTTGAAAAGGAAATTGTTGATAAAGTAACGAAAAAAGAAGCTGAGCTTAGAAAAGAATTTGAAAAAATTCTTGAAGAAGTTAAATCTGAAAACGTTTCTCTATCTAAAGCCTTAAAACTTGCTGAAGAAGGGCATATCGATGAAAACCTTAAAATACGCCTTCAAGAATCTGAAGATTCCATCAAGAAACTTTCAAAGAAAATAGAATCCCTTTCAAACGAACTTGAAGAAGCAGAAGAAGAGCAAGAAGAACTTGAGAAAAAACTTAAGAACGAAAAGCAACATCATCAAAAGACAACAGAGGAACTTGAAAAGTCTGATCGTGATAAAAAACGTCTGGCTGAAGATATTAAGCGAATAGAACTCGAACTCTCGCATAATTTAGAACAACTGAATAAGAAAAATAAATCCCTTGATTTTGTAAAAGAGATTCTATCTGCAAAAGAAAGCAATGCAAGCGATGTCAAATCGCTCTACAGAGCAATTGATTTCTTTGAAGCATTCCTTCGGGGTCAATTCATGGACTGCAATGCCTATTTGTATAATACGTATGACGGATTATCTTTTAACGATATCTGCGGAAGGCCCGGTTTTGTAGAAAAGAAAAAGGTATTCCTTCAGATGTTTGATGAATGGGCTTCTGTAAAACGAAAAAGTTGGCTTGATCAAAAAACGACTATTGCGTTTGTTGGTGAATTCTCTGCAGGAAAAACATCAATTGTCAATCGGATATTGTCGCAGGATAATCCCAATATTCCTTTGTTACCGGTCAGTACAAAAGCTACAACTGCAATTCCCACATATATTGCAGGAGGTGTACTAGAAACATATAATTTTGTCACTCCAGATGACAAATTTAAAAACATTGATGAAAAAGTTTTCAAAATGGTCTCAAAGGAAGTCTTAGATGAAATTAAAGGTGTTTCATCTTTGATCAAATACTTTGTTATGACTTATAAAAATCCTAATCTTAATGGATTAAGTATTTTGGATACTCCTGGATTCAATTCAAATGATGAGGAAGATAAGAAACGTACAATTGAAGTCATCAATGAATGTGATATATTATTTTGGGTGGTCGATGTTAATAATGGTACTGTCAATCGCTCTTCTATCTCAAGAATAAAAGAAGATTTACGGAAGCCAATTGTATTGGTCATTAATAAAGTTGACACTAAACCCAAATCAGAAGTTGATGGCGTTGAACAACTCATTAAGAAAACTTTTGCAGAAGAAGGGGTAAACATCGAAAGAATCATAAAGTTCTCATCCAAATCTCCACTTTCCGACATTATGAATCCAATTAAAGCAGTCAAACACGATTCATCAAGAGACTCTTTCATTGATATCGTAGGAAATGATTTGACTCAATTGTCTTCAATATTGGATAACGGAGTAAAGGAAGCTAATAAGGAGCATCAAAAGATGAAAAAAGTTTCATCTAAACTTGATAAAGATTTTTATTCAATCTTGCAAAATCTTGCTAATGATTGCGCAGATGCATCCAACATACCTCAATGGGTAGAACATTTTTTCAGCAGTGACAGATATGAAATGTCTGGAGAAGAAGGAGGCAGATTAAAAGATCTGTTAGAGGATAGTGTAACAAAGTGTCAATATCTTTCAGATATATATAATAAAGAAACAGATGCTATTGCAAATGTACAACAAGCATATAGTGATTTAATTGACCTAAAGATGTCATGGCAAAAAATAGATGATTGTCTTAAGGAATTTAAAAAAGTAAGCAAACCATTCTTATAAATATGGCAGAGAATCTATTTGAAGAACTAAAACAACGTAAGGAAAACTTATTATCCTTAGTATCTCGAGCCTCCGAGTTTGGATGGATCACTGCAGATAGAGCAAAAGAGATTATAGCTAAAATTGAAAGTGATACCCTAACAATCGGAGTAATAGGACAGATGAAATGTGGGAAATCTACATTTCTAAACTCTTTCGTATTTGGTGATACAATCCTTCCTGCTGCAACTACTCCAATGACAGCTGCACTTTCTGTGATTACCTATGGTAATGAAAAGAAAATCAAAGCAGAATTCTACTCACCAGATGAATGGGCTGAACAAAAAATGCAGTCCAATAGATCACTTGAAGATGCACAAGGTAATTCTGCGGAAGAATCAAAAATTAAAGCTGCTAAGGAACTTGTATCTAAGGCAGTTAAGTTAGGCTCCCAATTGAATTCATACCTTGGTAAGACCCAAGAGGATAGTTTTGAGAATTTAATTGAATATGTTGGTGCAGACGGTAAATACATATCAATAACTAAATCTGTAACAATTTATTACCCTATGGAATATCTCAAAGGGGTTGAAATTGTTGATACTCCAGGATTTAATGATCCTATTGTGTCTCGTGAGGAACGTACAAAAGATTTCTTGAATAAGGCTGACGTTGTATTGATGATGCTATATGCTGGAAGACCTTTTGATGCCACAGACCGAGACATCATCTTCAAAAATGTTAGACAATGCGGAATTGGGAAAGTGCTTATTGGCATTAATAAATACGACATTCCATATTGCTCTGAGAACAATCCTGAGGATGAAGAACAAATAAAAGATTATGTTATTAAAGAAATCCAAAAAGCATCGAGTGAATGTGGAGATAACACTCTAAGTGAGATCTTATCTGACACTACTCCCATTCCATTATCTGCTGAAATGGCTCTTCTGTCTATGCTACCCATGAGTAAGATTGAATCAGATTCTGCTCTTAATTTTGCATGGAATAGACATTGTAATGGTTTTGGCATAAGCACACAAGCTGAAATGAGAAAATGGAGTCATATTGACCATCTATCTTCAGCTGTTAAAACAATGATTAATTCTGAAAAAGATCAGATATTATTTGCAAAACCGTTAAATGCAATTTTAGCAGCCGGCAACAATCTACTTTCCGAAACTGAAAACCAAATACAACTTCTATCTTCACAAATCGAAATGCTAAAAATGCCTGATGATGAATTAGAGGAGAAAGAAGAAAAAATAAATAAGGCACATAAAAAACTCAGTCGGAAAATAAACTCTCTTGGTGAGGATATTGAATCAGAACTGCGCAACATCATTCGAAAAGGTAACGAGCGCCTTGAAGATGATGTTGATGCAGCATGCCGCAGAATGCATTCAATTGTTGACAATGAATGGGGTATATTCTCTAATATTGATTCAATAAAGCCAAAACTAAATAACGAAATTAATACCCTTGCAACACGTACACTGAAACGTTCTGTTTCTGCAATTACCGATGATGCAAAAAGAGTTATTGATAGTTGTGTCTCAGATTTCTTTGGAGATACCGAAAGCATTCTTATGAGATATCTTCCGGATTTTGATTCTAATGATTTTGTTAAAAAAGTGAAGAATCGAACGATACTGGAGGTTACTGATAGCGATTTATTTTCCATAGAGGATGATCCCGAAGATGATGATAATGGCATATTAGATTTTTTGGGAGATTTCTTTAATGGAGTGAGTTTTGGTGTTCTTGGGAAATTAACCAATGCAATGAATAAGTCTGGAGCACAGGCAGCTGCTCATAGCCATATTAACAACATCTCAAGCAGTTTCAATCCTAAACCTTACCTTGAGAATGCTATGTCACAACGAGACAAAATCATAGATCTCGTCAAGACCTCATTTATTACTCAACTTATTGAACCTCTTCAAGCACAAATCGCAGAAATTAAGAATCAAAAGGGAGATAAAGAAGCAAGGCTAAAATCTGCACAAAATGAACTGACTGAAGAAATCAATAAGAAGAAAAAATATGAGGAACAATTTGAATTAATTTCTCAGCTAAGCAAACAAACCCGACAATAATATTGTGATAGTCTATGGCATATTTCCGAAGGATTTCTAATTCAAAATCCTCGGAAATATTCCATAACTATTTAATCTTATTACTTTTTTATTTATTCTTTATAAAAAATCTTATCATTTCGATATGAGTGATAAACTTAAATTAAACTAATTGTATGAAGATTAAAATTAAAGGAGGTACTTATCTTAAGACAACTTCATTATATGATAGAACAGAAAGTTCAGAAAATGAAGTTTCCTCAGATAATAATGTGTATTCTTCAGAAGAGAGCTCCTATCAAAATTCAACTGAACAGATAAGGATGAAGAGTGGTGACTCTTCTGAAATTTCAGCTAATGGCGCAGTATACAACTACAATTCAGAAGAAAGATTAGTTGAGTTTTCCCTTGCATCATTGAAAAATAACACCGAGGACTGTACTGGTTCATTGAAAATTATTTGTTGGGTTAGTCAATACAGATATAACTCAGATAATGGAGGTTTTCAGAATGAAAATTACAGATTACTTTCCGAATACGTTATTGGTTGGCTAAATCCTGGTGAAGAAAAAGATGGAATAAATTGCAAATTCAATATCTCTGAAGATTTGAAGTCAATGCTTGATGATATGGACGAATGGCATTTTATTTTCACTATTAATGAATCACATGTTGATGGAAATGATTACATACTAACCCATTTCAATACTAATAACCAGACAATCGGTGCACTATTAAAAATTGATGATGACTCAATTGTTATTACCACTGATTCTGAAGATCCTGACCTGTTCGAATTTATTGTTTATCGTGATGGAATAGAATATTCCGGAAGATTAGAATCAACAAATGGTAAATTCCGTATAGGTCTTGAAGACGGAAGAACAACTTATGTTATCACATATCATGATAATGGTGAAATGGCTTGTTTTGCTTCAGTAGATATAAACGATAATGGAGAATTTATAATAACTGAAGAAAATTATTACAATAATTTTGGAGTTGAAATATCAGAAGTTCAATTCAATCAATACTTTAAAAGTTTAGTTGAAGAAACTGCATTGGACGGATTTAAAGATTTGCACTCAAGGATACAAGATCTTCCTGATTCTGTAGATAAGAAAGGAAATAACGAAATTGCTACCTATAGAGAAAAAATAAATAGTCTTGTATATGACGAAAAAATAGAAGAAGCAATAAATCTTGGTAGGGAGTGTAGGCAGCGTTTTAACAATGCTTCTTTGAATACAGAGAAGGATCTACGTCTTATGATAGAAATAAATTCAAAAATAATAGGACTTCTTAATGAATATAAATGGCGTACCAGTTACGATGAAATAAAAAATATACAAAAGGATACTCTTTCTCTATTAATTTCTATTGAAGCATCTGATCCATCAGAGTCATCAGATCTATTATCTCAACAGCCTCAAACCAAAGCGTTGAAAGCATTAAAGGCATTTATCAATGCTAAAAAACTTATTACAGAAGGGAAGGAAATATATGAAATTGAGAGAAGTCTTAGGAGAGGTGCTCAGATGGGTAATAAAGACGCTCAATATTATTGTAATGTACTTCATTTTACTTATGGGTATTAATTACATTTCTTGTAAAGAAATACTCTTTTATTATGAATGAAAGACAATCTAATTTAAAAATAAATTTACAGTATGAAAAGTCGAATTAAAGGAGGTACTTCATTCAAGGGAACTTCATCTAACAATAGAACAATGGGGGTTCCGGAAAATGATTTTCGCTCAAATGATAATAACTATTCTCCAAAAGAGAATGTTAATCAGGATTCAAATGAAGGTATCCGGATGAAGAGCGGAGACTCTTCAGAGATATCAGCCAATGGTGCTGAATTCAACTATGATTCAGATACAGGGAATGTTGAATTTACCCTTGAAACATTGAGAAATGAATCAGATGGCTGCACTGGTACTCTAAAAATAATTTGTTGGGTCAGCCAATATCGATATAATTCCGATAATGGTGGATTTCAGAATGACAATTATGATTATCTTTCGGAATCCATTGTTGGCTGGTTAAGGCCAGGTGAAGAATTTGAAAATATACATTGCGAGTTTAATATTGATGAAGAATTGAAAAAGACTCTTGAGGATATGGACGAATGGCATTTCATTTTCACTATAAATGAATCAAATGCCGATGGAAAAAATTATATCGTAAGACATTTCAATACCGATAATCAAATGATCGGTGCGTTATTAAAATTTGATGATGATTCAATTATTATTACCGCAGATTCTGAAGATTCTTCACCATTGGATGTTACTGTGTATCGTGATGGGTTAGAGTATTCTGGAAGATTAGAATCAAGAGACGGTGATTTTCTTATTGGTTTTGAAAATGGAAGAGTCACTTACATGATTTCTTATCATGAAAATGGAGTTATTGCAGAATTTATATCAGTCGAAATTAACAATAATGGTGAATTCGAAATGTATGAAACGTTTTACAATAATTCAAAAGTCGAATTATCAGAAGCCAAATTCAACCTATTCTATGGTAAACGAAATGATCGTATAATAAAAGAAGGAATAGCCGAACTACAATCTCATATTCGTGTCATTTCGCCTTCAAACGAAGATGATGAACCTGAAACGGAGTATCACAACGATAAAAGAAGCATTCAGGATAGAGTATTTAGCATTATAATTGACAAGCTAACACTGGAACCGTATGAAGTTTCAATGAATAGTAACCTAATGTCTGACCTTGGTGCAGACTCGCTTGATACCGTTGAATTAATCATGGAGATGGAGAAAGAGTTCGGCATTATCATTCCTGACGAAGACGCAGAAATGATAAGAACTGTTGGTGATATCGTTAGATATATAGAGAACATTATCTCATAATATATTCAATCGAATATCAATCCTACCACACCGTCCTGAAATAGTTAAGAAGCGACAAGACTATTTCAGGACGATGCAGTTAGATGACGGATGTTGTTAGATAGAGACCGAGAATCATACCCGTCCGCAAGAGTTACAAAATGAATTGTGTGTTGAGTGATTGGACCGGAGGTTCGATTCAAGCGGCTTTTCCGGATTGGGAGCATGATGAAAGCTATCTTTTTCTTTTTTCTGCAATTTTTATAATACTGAGTCAATATTTGTCTTGGTATTGATATAAATTTGCAGCATCAAACGATATGACATCTCTTTTACGGATGACGCCCAGGATATCGCGAACCATATCCATCGCGATTCTTGCCTGTAATTTCCGTGACGGAGAATCATACAAATTTGTTCACAATTAAAACGTTATAACATTATGATGACAACTTCTAACGTGACACTGAAATGCAACAAGTGCGGCTGCAAATGGTCAACCACAAAAATGGAGGGTGGATTCATCCATCGTGTAAGTTATGATCAAGGGAGTTGCCCTGACTGCGGAAGCCACGACGTGGATGAATCATACGGACTCATTGATGCCATTCTCTCCATATTCCGTTAATCATGTCGATTCTTGATCTCTTGTTCTCAGATAAGGGGGAAGCCGTGGTGGTCTCTGATTCCGATATCCCGAAAGGGAAAGGGGGTATAAACCGCGAGGGGTACACCTATGGCTTTCTGCGAAAGGTGGTAATACAACCTGAACTATACGACCGACTCACCAACCACATTGTGCGTGCATGGGTGGATGAGGCTCGTCAGTGCGTCCGTCCCACCGGTGGGTTCATCATGCGGAAGGTGAATGGAGAATACTGCTTCGATGATCTTCGCGTAGGTCCACGGGTAAAACTACCCACCGTCAGCGAATTGCGCTCCATCATCGAACGTCGGTATGACGGGGCAGCCTCCCGCCGACGGGCTACGAAGGAGATGATCCGCACCATCACGTATGAAATACTGCGTGCCACCGTAGCGAAGGAGTCCGGCTCTTCCGACAACATCATCGGAAACGCCCTTGACTGTGCTCCCCACGAGGATATCTCAGGCTACATGTTCATGGTCCCCAACTGGGCACACAATTGGTTTGAACATCGTGGGTATGCCGCACGCATGGAGCAGGAGATAAATAAATGATGAATTTATGGTTTATGGTTTATGGTTTATGGTTTATGGTTTATGGTTTATGGTTTATTATCATTAAATTTTGTATAATGAAAAGATTCGTAGATTTCCGTGAATCTTAAACCATAAACTATAAACTATAAACTTCAGCAATTTATCTCTCCAGATGCAGATAAGTATGCACGCAACCGACGAATAATGCTCCTCCTATTATATTGCCGAGCGTGACAGGCACCAGATTCGCCGTCACCATCTGAACTACGCCGATCTCCGCACCCTCACACATAGCAGCCGGAATAAAGAACATATTAGCCACTGAATGTTCATAACCCAACGCCACGAATGCCATCACCGGAAGCCAGCAGCCGAACATCTTCGCGCCCGAACTCTTCGCCGATAATGCAAGCCATATCGCGAGACAGACACACCAGTTGGCACCTATGCCTCGGGTGAATGCCGTCAGCCACGGGAGCGACACCTTCGCCTTTGCCACCTTTATAATTGCCGAATGATACGGCTCAGGACTGAACAATCCGGTGAGATACACCAGACAATAGACAAAGAAGAGAGCTCCAAGAAAATTACCGAAATACACCACCGTCCAGTTCACCACAACGTCCCATGTCGTGCATCCCTTGCGCATCCACTGCGGCATAAGGAAGGCATTATTCCCGGTAAACAGTTCGGCACCAAGCACCACCACAAGGATAAGACCCACCGGGAATGCCGCGCCACTAAGCAATTTCTGCAATCCCGGATTGGCAGATGAAATCTCCGGAAAACCGAATCCAAGTATCACTGAAAGTGCCCCGCCGAAGGATATATACATCCCGGCAAGCAGGGTCAGCAATACAAAACGTGGATATGAACCTTTTTTACCACTGCTCATCGCTATCTTGCCGGCTCCGATTGTGTTAACTGTCTCAATTACTTCTTTGGGTGTGCGTGTTGACATTTTATAATTTTTTTACCTTACAGTTAATGATACATAAAATAAAGTACCTCTACCTAAACTTTTCCCACTCTAAAACGTCTTTATTGCAGAAAAAATTACATAACACTTCAATCTTATGACTAAAAAAATTCTTTCGATAGCACTCGCTATCGCTGCCTTCTCTGCCTCCGGAATGTATGCACAACAAGACCGTGGCGTCAACAGCAGAGGAGATTCCGACAGATCTGAAATGTCCGACAAAATGTATAGGCCCCAGAAATTCACCGATTTCGCTTTTGAAGGTATTCTCCTTGACATCAACCAGCAAGCCAAGATGGATTCCCTGAATGCAATATACCAGCCAAATGGCAAGATTGGGGAGAAATGCAATCTGCAAGATAAGAAGCTCGACAAGCAAGATAAGAACCTCAACAAGAAGGACTGCTGCAAAGATAAAGATTCCCTGAAACAGTCCGGCAAACAGTGCGCAGGCAAACAGGACAGAATGGAGAATCGCCGAAAATACGTGGAGGGAGTCAAGGAGATACTTACTCCCGACCAATACACACTATTCCTGGAGAATATCGTGCTTATGCCAATGAAGGATAAGCCGGCAAAGCATCATCATGTTGCGCACGAAAGACGCAAATGATTCTACATAATCTCTACACGCTACAGTTGCGTCGCCCTTACCGGTGGCGCAACTGTTTTTTTATACCATCTGTTGATTGTATTACTTAGATTATTTTTGTAATTTTGAAACCGATTGACTGAAGATTTCCAAATGAAGTTTTCCAAAACTTCATTATCATAAAACCCAACAACAGAATGAATCTATTTGCAAAAACCTTCTCATCGCTCCTCCTCGGAGCCTCATTCATCTCTTGCGGACAGACTACCGAAAACTCTGCACCCACGCAAGATTCCGGCAACGACGCCGCATCTGCCGTCATTGAGAATATCATGTCGCGCCGAAGCATCCGCAAATATACCGATGCACCCGTATCGCGCGAACTTCTCGACACAATCCTGAATTGCGGCATAAACGCACCCAACGGTCGCAATCAGCAGGCGTATGAAGTGAAAGTGGTGGATGATCCCGCCTCCGTCGCATACCTTGCCGAAAACGTGAATGGGCTTTACAAGGCTCCCGTCTACATCTTCATTGCCAACGACTCAAACTATGACGCCTCAATGATCGACGTAGGTCTTCTTTCTGAAAACATCGGTCTTTCAGCATGGGCATTAGGTGTAGGCTCCATAAACCTCGGTTCACCGGTGAGAGTGATCAACGAGTCGCCCGAACTCCTTGCCAAATTCGGATTCAGCGAAGGCTACCACCTTTGCCTTGCCCTCGCGTTAGGCTATCCCGACGAGACACCCGATGCAAAGCCACGAAACAAAGAGAAGGTGCAATTCATCACTATCGAAAAATAACCCATCATAATAGCATATCATAACAATACGGGCAGCATTAATATTTTTTAACACTAATACTGTCCGTATCAAACTAATAATCCGTAACTTTGCAATTTAATTATACATTCAAGTGAATAACTTTGATTAAAGTCGCTGATGACCATAATCAAAACAATATTCACCCCAACTCTCATAAAAACCATAATCTTTTCATTAAACATATACTAACCATGTATATCAATCTGCTTAACCACAGATCTTTTCTAAAGGCTGCGGCTGCCGTTGCTATAACAGCTGTGCCTTTTTCGGCATCAGTATACGCCGCAAACAACGACGATGAATCATCAAGCAGGTCGTTCCTCTTTTTCAAGAAAAAGAATAAACACACAGCACAACCTGACACCACATCATCCTCGACTAAGGAGAAATATGATGATTTTCACTCAGGAGACGCAGTGGTATCAGATGGCATATTCAAGGTAATCAAGAAAGGTGCCGATTATTATTTTGAAATTCCACGTTCAGTATTAGGTCGAGATATGCTGGTGGTCAACAAATTCACACGCGTTCCTCTCGAACTGAACTCCGCCGGCGTAAACCGTGGCATAAACTATGCCAATCAGATGATACGCTTCGAACTTGACTCCGCTACATCAATGGTCAGGGCTCGTCAGCAACGTCCAATGCCCGATGTAAAGAACGGGAATGCAATAGCCACGTCTGTTGCCGACAACTATATATCACCTTTTATCGCTGCATTCAAAATCGAGGCGTATAGCCCCGACTCCACTGCCGTCGTGATAAAGGTGAACGATATTTTCAACGGAAAAAACACCAGCTTCAACAACGTCTTCTCCGACATTAATATCGGAGGGTCTGCCATATCTGACCTATCACGTATTAAGTCGATAAAGGCATTCAGCAACAACGTATATGCCGTCTCGGAGCTGACCACAAAAGTGGTGGAACCGACCGGAACGGTATTCGTGACCGTAGAAGTTGGATCCACAATACTTCTCCTTCCGGAGAATCCAATGGCGCGACGCTTGGAAAGCCCGCGTATCGGATATTTCTCAGAGTCTCTGCTAAATTACTCCGATGCTCAGCAGCGCGTGCCGACACTAAACTACATCACACGCTGGAGACTGGAACCGAAAAAGGGTGAGGAAAAGGATTATCTCGCCGGGAAGCTCGTGGAGCCGGAGAAACCGATAGTATTCTGGATTGACAAATCCACCCCCTACCAATGGAGGAAATATATCCGCAAGGGTATTGAAGACTGGAACTCAGCCTTTGAAGTGGCAGGATTCAAGAATGCCATCCGTGTGGAGCAGGAATCAGATTCAACAGACATTGACACCGACGACATCAACTTCTCCACACTCACATACGCCGCATCCACAAAGACCAATGCGATGGGTCCGTCAGTGACTGACCCCCGTACAGGTGAAATTCTGGAAGCCGACATCATCTGGTGGCACAACGTGCTTGACCTTCTCCGCGACTGGATCGTGATACAGACTGGGGCAACCGATCCACGCGCACGCACACCGCAACTTCCCGATGACCTACTCGGCGATGCAATGAGATTCGTTGCGTGTCATGAGGTGGGACACTCCCTCGGTCTGCGCCACAACATGATTGCCTCGGCATCCGTGCCAACTGACTCGCTTCGCTCTCCTTCGTTCATAAAGGAGTTTGGCGGCACAAGCGCGTCAATCATGGACTATGCCCGCTTCAACTACATCGCACAACCCGGCGACGGTGTTGAAAGCCTCTCACCTCAGATCGGTCCCTACGACCGTCTCGCAATCGAATACGGCTACAGATGGTATCCCGACAACGACCCCAACAAGGAATACGTATATCTTCAGGAACTAATCGACAACCATGATTCACCGTGGTACCGCTACAGTGAGGCACAGAGCAACCGTGAGGCAACCGACCCGAGAGCCATGAGTGAGGATCTTGGCGACGATCCGGTGAAATCCGCTAAATACGGTATCGCCAACCTGAAACGCATAATGCCGCACATCATTGAATGGACCGTCACCGGTGAACCCGGACAGGATTATGACGACGTGTCTCGTCTCTACTGGGCAGCAATCGGTCAGTGGCAACGCTACATATACCACGTCATGGCTAACATCGGCGGTGTGAATATCGACAACGTGACAATGGGCGACGGACGACATGCCTATACATTCGTGGATGCCGACAGGCAACGCCAATCCACTAAATACATAATTGACGAGGTATTCACTTATCCGGAATGGCTTTTCAACAACGACATCTCCAACTACACGTTCCTTGTGCGTAATACTCCTGTAGGCAGAATTGAGGACTCGCCTACATACACCCTCACCAACATCCAATGCTACATCTTCTGGGATCTCCTCAGCGATGACCGCATCATCAGAATGTATGAGAATGAGGCTGCAAACGGCAACTCCGCATTTAAGGCGTCAGACATGATGGACATGCTTCATAGCGCAATCTTTGAAAAAGTGGCACGCCCCGACGTGCGACAGAGATCGGTGCAGAAGAATTTTGTCGATGCACTCACAATCGCGGCATGTGAGAGCCGTGGTGTGAAGGACGACGTGAAGCGTTCCCTCACGGATGCCGACATGCCCATGAATGCAATGATGCCGTTATGCCGTCACGCTGCTGGCGAACATTCCTCCGCAAGCCGCACGATCAACTTCTATGGCAAACAGGAGAACCGCATCTCCGATGCGATATCCCTGAAGCGAGGCGAACTGATGAGAATACGCACTCTCCTCAAAAGCCGTATCTCCTCTGCTCCACGCGACGTGAAGAACCATTATCAGGATCTCGTAATGCGTATTGACACTGCTCTCGGATTAGACCATCTGAGATAATTTCTCTCCTCTCTCCTCTTCACTCTCTCCTCTAAATTTTCAATTCTCAATTCTCAATTTCCAACTCTTCTCTTTCACTTCAACATGAAAAGAACTGTTTTATTTTTAGCGTTCATGACGCTATTCCTGTTGAATCCGGCTTACGCGGCCCAGACCACCCGGACAATCAAGGGAATAATTGTCGCGGCAGAAGATAAGGAGCCGGTGATCGGTGCCACTGTCGCTGTGTCGCAGACCCAGCTTAAGAAAAGCGGCACCACAAAACCTGTCGGAACCGTCACAGATATTGACGGCAATTTCGAACTGACCATACCTGCCGGCGTAGATCAGATTGAATGTCGCGCTGTCGGCTTCAATCCGCGCACGATATATCTTGTGGATGGCGTCGACTCCTACGACATAATGCTTGACTCTTCAGCCGAGATGCTCGGTGAAGTAGTAGTGACCGGTTATCAGGCTATCGAACGCCGCAAGCTGACCGCATCCATCACTAAGATGAACATCGACGAGGACAAACTCGGATCTGTGATGAACATTGACCAGGCTCTTGCCGGACAAGTGGCGGGTCTGTCCGCAATGCAGAGCAGCGGCACGCCGGGTGCCCCTCTGAAAATACGAATCCGTGGCACATCCTCTTTGCAAGGGAATCAGGACCCCCTATGGGTGATCGACGGTGTGCCGATGAACGGCACCGAGATGCCATCTACCGATGAACTGAAAGATATCGACAATCTTTACCAGTCATCTATCGCCGGACTCAACCCCTCCGACATCGAGAGTATAACCGTGCTGAAGGATGCCGCCGCCACCGCTATCTACGGCACACGTGCCGCAAACGGCGTCATCGTCATAACCACCAAAAACGGCAAGAAAGGTAAGACTCAGGTCTCTTTCTCAACCCGTCTGTCATATTCTCCCAAGCCCGGCATAGGAAGACTTAACCTTCTGAACGCCGATGAAAAGGTGGATCTGGAGTTGGAACTACTGCGCACCAATTTCACATATCGTGAGAATAAGGGCGAGGTATCGAGAATTCTTCAGCAGGCGCAACTCCTTGACGCATACAAGACCGGAGGATGGGACATGCTCCCCTCTGACGTGCAGTCGAGAATAAACGCTCTCCGTAATGTCAACACCGACTGGAACGACATCCTGTTTCGCGACACGTTCAGTCAGGAATACAACATCAGCGCATCCGGCGGCGGCGACAAGGCGACATACTACACATCTCTCGGTTTTCAGGATGAGCGAGGCAATGTGGAAGGCGTGGGCATGAGCAGATTCAACGTAGTGCTGAAGACAAGATACAGTCTTAGCGACAGTTTCAAGATCGGAGCATCGTTATTCGCCAACTACAGGCAGAACGACTCATATCTCACCGACAACGACGGATTCTCCAATCCTGTGTATTACTCCCGACGTGCCAACCCTTACCAGCTCCCATACGACAACGATGGGAACTACATCTACGACACCGACATTCAGGGTCGTGAGGACAGCGAACTGAAGTTTAACGTATTTGAAGAACGCAACAATACCAAATACTCTCAGAAGACCACCGGAGTCACTGCCCTTATCGATGCCAACCTGAGAATCACGGATTTCCTAAAGGCTAACACTCAGATAGGTTTCCAGCTTGATGATGTCAATACGGAATCATACGCCGGAAAGGAGACGTATGCGATGCGTAAGGAGTTCTACCGCACCGAAGTGATGAATCCCGACGGCAATCGTGTATCATTCCTCCCCGACGGCGGACGCCATATCCAGAACAAATCATCCAACAAGCAGATCAACTGGAAAGGTCAGCTTGAATATTCCGACAGATTCGGCACCGACCATGAGCTTGAACTTATGGCAGGCTCCGAGATCCGCAAGACGTGGTATGATTATTTCTCATCCACAGCCTACGGATATGACCCCAAGACCTTGACCAACAAGCCTGTCATATTCCCCAATGAATCGTGGGCACGCACTTTCCCGCTTCATCTTGAAAACAAGACCGAGAATGCGTTCGCCTCTTTCTACGCCAATGGATCCTACTCGCTCAAAAGCCGCTATATCTTAGGTGCGAGCGTGCGTTTTGACGGTAGCGACCTTTTCGGTGTCGACAAGAAATACCGTTTCCTCCCGCTGTATTCTTTCAGTGCCCTATGGAGAATTTCGGAAGAACCGTTCCTTCAGGAGAGCACTGCAGTGAATAATCTCGCATTACGCGCAAGCTACGGTATTCAGGGCAATATCGACAAATCCACCTCTTCGTTCGTAATGGGCAACTATAATCAGGAGTCGATCCTTCCGGGCGTTTCTGAAGATGTGATCGTTCTCGGCACTCCCCCCAACCGTCGCTTGCGTTGGGAGAAGACCTACACCGCCAACGTCGGTATTGATGCCGCATTCTTCGACAATATCCTCACAGCCTCAGTCGATGCATACTACCGAAAGGGCAGCGACCTGATTGCGCTGAAGATGCTCCCGCTTGAGACCGGATTCATGTCGACGATGGTGAACTGGGCAAGTATGCGCAACCGTGGTATAGAGATTGCTCTCTCCTCCCGCAACATCTCAACACCGAAATTCAGATGGACCACCAATTTCAACATCGCCTACAACGAGAATACTGTCCTTCAGGAGACCGTCCCCTTCAACCAGACGACACCCTCACGCGAAGGATACCCCGTCAGCGCATTGTTCGCATACCGCACTGCCGGACTCGACAGCGACGGCTATCCCCTCTTCTGGCTTGACGGGAACAAGGTGACTGCCAAGGAATTTCTGAAGCTAAACGGTGCCGGTGCGTCTACATTGACGGCTGAAGAACAGCGCGAAAGATACTCCTACATCGGTTCCGGTGAACCGCTCTGGACCGGAGGCTTCATCAACAGTTTCTACTACGGCAACTTTGACCTCACCGTCAATTTCGCCTTCAACCTGAAGATGTACACCCGCATACAGCCCTCTTACAGTCCTGTATGGTTTGACCGTGGAATGAACACCAACCGCGACATCCTCGACAGATGGACGCCCTCAAATCCCGATGCTACTCTACCCGCACTTATGCCGGAGGGCTACAGAAGCGACGAGAGAACACAATATGGGGAATTTTCACTCTATTCCATGCTCGACTCTTGGGTGAAACGGAGCGACTACGTGCGTCTGCAAAGCCTCATCCTCGGCTATAATCTCCCGACAAGCCTTCTCGCCCATGCCGGAATATCCACCGTCAGAGTGGCGGTAGAGGCAAGGAACCTTTTCGTATTCGGAGCGAACTACAAAAATTTCCTTGATCCGGAGACTATGGGTAATCCTTTCGCCCAACCTATCCCTAAATCCTTCACTTTTAATCTACAGGTAAAATTCTAATGAAATTCAATAATATTTTTGCAATAGCGATGGTGGCTGCAGCATCCCTTCTCTCCGGATGCGACAGCTTCCTCGACATCAAGCCCGTCGGGAAGGTGATTCCCACCACTGCCCCGGAGTTCCGGAGCCTTCTCACGGAAGCATACACTACTGTCCCTGACGACCGTGGACTTGCATCCTTCAGAAGCGATGAGGTGCTTCTCGACGCCACTATTTCAAGCAACGACCTCAACTCTTATCTCGACATCTGGAGATGGAATGACGACGGTGCTGACGAGAATACCGCCTCTTTCAGCTGGCGACAGTTCTACCACGTGCTCTTTATCGCGAATTACGTGATCGAGTCGGAAAACATGATCACCGACGGCACCCGCGACGAGATACGCCAGATGGTAGGCGAATCATACATGCTACGAGCATATATGCACTTTATCCTTGCCAACCTTCATGCACCGGCATATCAGTCATGCGATCCTGCCACGACCAAGGCAATACCTCTGAAACTTGACAGTGACGTGGAGGGTGTGTTGTCAAGAAACACTGTGGAGGAAGTCTACACCAGCATCCTAAGCGACCTCACAACTGCCGAGACATACCTCAACGTAGCGGAATGGGACAAAGGCTACAACTACCGCTTCAATATAATATCTGCCGATGCACTCCGATCTCGCGTCAATCTATATATGGAGAATTGGAAAGAGGCGTTTGAGGCTTCCGAAAGGGTGCTCGAAGAGAGAAATGAGATTGCCGACATCTCCGCTAAACTCCCGAATGAATATGACTCTCCTGAGATGATTGTAGCTCTGGAGCAAGTGATGACCGCACAATATACCCGTGCACTTAAAGTCGACAGGAATTTCTTCGCTATTTACGAGAACTCCGACCTACGCAGGAAGGCTTATTTCAACCGCATATCCGCATCAAATATCCTCTTGCTGAAAGGCGGCAGCAACACCTACTCCTGCTCACTCCGCGTCGGCGAGATGCTTCTCAACTCTGCTGAGGCGGCGTGGCATCTCGGTAATTATACCCATGCCGCCGACAGGCTTCTTCAGCTCCAGCGTAAGAGATATGCCGACAATGGTGCGGCTAAGGAGGCGGCTGTAGCCGACATGCAGCCCGATCAACTCCTGCAAGAGATCATGAATGAACGTGCAAGGGAACTCGCCTTCGAGGGGCACCGCTGGTTTGATTTGCGACGCACCACAAGACCTCGCATCGAACGCTCTTTCAAAGGGGAAACTTTCATACTTGAAGAGAATGACCCACGCTACACAATACGGATACCTTCCGAGGCTATAACTGCCAATCCCGGTCTCGCTGACTAATTAGGTTTCATTAATACGATGTTGTCCGGTATTACCGGACAACATCAATTTTCACTTAATTTTTTTATTATGAACAGATTTTTACTTTCTGCCATTGCTTGCAGCGTATCTTATGGTGCTTTTGCCACCGCGCCCGCGCTCAACAAGGTATGGGATGCTTCTGCCACACTTCTCAGTGCGGCTGACAAGGTTGCCTACAACTCTCCCGTGGCTGTCGATGCTGACGGCAATATGATTGCTGCCGGTAATTTCGACATCAACGCCACTTTCGGCGACGTAGCTCTTTCTGCCGATGACTTTGAAAGCTACATCGTGAAGTATGACAAAACAGGCGTGGCAAAATGGGCTGTATCCATAAGCCTTGGTGCCACAGTCAAGGATATCACCACCGATGCCAACGGCAATATCTTCGTGGCTGGTTCTTTTGCTGATGAAGTGACTTTCGGCACAACTTCCGGAGAGACAATCACTAAAGAGGGCGCAAAAATCGACGGCGACTTCACGCCATCGCAGAACGCATCTTTCATCGCCAAATATGATGCTAACGGTGTGTTGAAACAAGTTCAAACATTCGTTCCAGAACCTCTTCCTGTTTTTAACGGTAGTGAATCGTATTTCCCAATGGATGGAGACGTATTCTTCCGCATCAACCATATCGAGGTTTCCGACAACGGTGTCTACGCATCCGCCATCTATACGGGCAAGACTACTGTCGGCAATACGTCATTCGAAGGCTCCTACAATGACTTTTTGGGTTTTATGTTCTTAGACCTCAAATCATCTGCCATCCTTAAATGTGATGCAGATCTATCCGGCTGTTCTGCCGTGGCAACATACGGTGTAGATACTCCTCTCGCTACAGAAGATGACCAATATCAGGCAGGTGTCGCAACATTCGGCATAAAAGATAATAATGTGTATGCCGTATTCTCCGGCAACGGTCCTCTTACCATCTCATCTGGGGAATATAATGAAATCACTCTTGATGCTGAACCATCCTCCTACAACTATCTTCTCGCTGAAATCACCGAGTCAGGCGAATTGGGTGAAATGTACCCCGTCGCTTGCCCCGAATCTGGATTCCAAACCAATTACATCCCTGCCATCGTGACTTTCTCCGGTGAGAATATGCTCGTGGCTGGATCTGAGCCTTTTGCAGAAAACTATGGTACTCCCGAAGAGCGCTTATCAAACCGTCTTTTCGTCATCACTGCTCCGTTAGCCAACTTTGAGGCTGCGACAACAGAGGCTAAAGAGATAGCTGAAGGCAAAATCAACTACAACGGCATCAAGAGTGCCGCTGCTCTTGCCGACGGCACAATATACCTCTCCACACTCGGTTACTATTCCGACGTCGAAGGCGACAACAAGAAGGGTGATTTCGCCGGCACCGTCAAGACTTTCTCTTTCTCTGCCGGTGAATTTGCACCCGTGGCTGTAGCTGAGAATGCAATCGGCGTGGCTGCTGCTGAAGACTACGTGGCTTTCGCTACTGAGAATGGCGTGGAAACCAAATTCTCCCTCTTCAACACTTCCGATTCTGCCGTAGATGAGATTCTGTCAGACGATGCTAACGCTCCTGTGGAATATTTCAATCTTCAGGGTCAGCGCGTTGCAAATCCCTCTGAAGGCGTATTCATCCGCCGTCAGGGTTCTAAGGCTACAAAAATCATGGTGAAATAAAATTATAGTTTATGGTTTATGGTTTACGGTTTATGGTTTACGGTTTACGACCAAACGACTATAAACTATAAACTATAAACTATAAACCATACACCTTAAGAGTCCGGTACGTCTGTGCCGGACTCTTTATTTTTCATTGCCGTGTGATAGTTCCAAATGTGAAAAATCAGAACCAAATTCCCTAATAATTGTTCTAAAAATATAAGTAATCTAAATTACACCTAATTCAAGCAAGTAACCAGCCATATTAAAACTATTTGATTTATGAATAAATCAGTTATTCCGGCTCCTGAACCGGCAGTCACAAAATCCGGAAGGAAAAAGATAAGTTCAACTGCAAAAGGATCATTGACCATGGTAGCCATGGCGATTATGATCATTACCTCAATACTGAGTATGCGCGGACTCCCCTCTGAAGCAAAGTTCGGGGTTCAATCGATATTCTACTACGTATTTGCCGCAATTGTGTTTCTATTGCCCTATTCCCTGGTATGTGCCGAACTCGCGTCTACCTACACCAAAGCCGGCGGTCTTTACCGATGGGTGTCGGAGGCATTCGGTCCCAGATGGGGATGGACTGCGATGTATCTTGAATGGCAGACCATCATAATATGGTTCCCTACAGTTCTGATGTTTGGTGCGGTATCTCTCGCATTCGTATTCTGGCCTGAAAGTTTCGATACCAAGTTGGCATCAAACAAGATATATACCCTTATCATCGCTCTCGCCGTATATTGGGGTGTAACTTTCAACTCATTCCGTGGTCAGAAATCAGCCAATAAGCTGAGTACTCTTGGCGGTTTGTTCGGAACCATAATACCGGGAGCAATACTGTTGGTATTGGGCGTAATCTACGTATGCACCGGCAAACCGGATGCTCTCACCCCGATGCCATTCTTCCCCGATTTCTCCAACATGAGCACAATCGTGCTTGCCGCCTCAATTTTCCTTTTCTATGGTGGCATGGAGATACAGGCGGTGCATATCAACGATATGAACAACCCGGCAAAGGAATTTCCGAAATCCGTGTTCCTCGCTATCATTGTGATTGTCGCGGTTTATGCTCTCGGCACTCTCGTAATCGGAATGGTGATACCTTCACAGGAGATTGACCTGCTCCAGTCGCTTCTCGTATCCTACAATGCCCTTTGGGCAAGTTTCGGATTGGAATGGCTCGGTAACGTGATGGCTCTCGTCATAATGTTCGGTGTAATCGGACAGGTCAGTGCTCTCGTGACAGGTCCTGCCACAGGTCTTATGGCTGTCGCACAGTCTGGCTATCTCCCGATGTCGCTCCAGAAAGTCAACGAAAATGGTGTCAACAAGAGCATCCTTATCATTGAAGGCGTATTCGTATCCCTCCTGAGCCTTATCCTTATCGTGCTCCCTACAGTGGAATCAGCCTATCAGATCATGTCGCAGATGGCTACCATCATCTATCTGATCATGGTGCTGCTCATCTACGGTGCATTCATCAGATTAAGACGCACGCAGCCAAACAAGACTCGTGGATTCCGCGTCCCCGGTGGCAAATTCGGTGAAATCATAATATGTGGTATCGGCATAATCGGTGCACTCCTTGCGTTAGTGCTCAGCTATATCCCGCCATCGCAGATTTCCACCGGAAGTCCGATAGTTTACGTCGGTATCATTCTCATAGGTGTAGCCGTATTCGTTGCAATACCTCTGTTCATATACTCAAAGCGTAAACCGTCATGGCGTAACCCGAACGCCCACTTCTACCCCTTCGATTGGCAGATAGAGGGACGTAAACCCTCCGAGGTTTCCAAATGGGCTCCCGGTTACGTGCCTACTGAAGACGAAGTGGAAGAGGCAGAGACCCAAGCCATCAACACCCACGGCACAGGAAAACATTAGCGTGCTTCGCGCAATGTAACAAGTAACAGGTGACACGTAACATGATACAACATGATACAACATGATGCAACATGTTACTTGTCACCTGTTACTTGTCACCTCTATTTGAGAAGTGCTGGCTCCTGTACGTACTACCCGTATCTGCGTCGGTATCCTATCCTTCAGATCCTGTACATGACTTATGATACCGATCCTCCTCCCGCCGAGATTATGAAGGCGGTCAAGCGTATTGATCACCGTCTCAAGAATATCCTTATCCAGAGTGCCGAAACCCTCATCAATAAAAAGCGTATCCACATTGATCTTCTCCTTACTTATGGCAGAGAGTCCCAACGCAAGAGCAAGCGACACCACAAAACTCTCACCACCCGACAGCAGCCCCACGTTGCGAACCGCGCCTCCCAAATGAGCATCTATCACGTTTATTGTCAGTGATCCATCCTCACAGTCAAGACGATATCGCCGCGACAACATGTCGAGATAATAATTCGCCTTCGACAACAATGCCCTAAGCACATAGCTCTGCGCCACACGCTTGAACTTCTTACCGTCGGCACTCCCGAAATTATCATCCAGAAGTTTCCAATTGTTGCGCTCCTCCCTAAGCAGATCAAGCCTACGGCATTCCTCTACCAACTTCTCCTTATTCCTCTTATCATTGGCAAGCAGCGTCTCCAGCTCTATCCTCCGTGATGTCGAGGCATTCCGCTCCACCTCTGTCACCATCTTCAACTCTGCCAACGATTCAACTGTAGCACCATCCTCAATCTCCGGACGAGATTCCTCCATGCTTTCAAGCTGATTCTTCACGACACCGATTTCATGACGAAGTTTCACAATCCTGTCGGCAATCCCCTTGCAGGTCTCCCGCTCTCTTTCAATATCCTCCACCCTCTTCTTCGCTATCTCATCCACATCCTCACGGATGATACCGTCATGCGCCTCAAACCATGCTGCAATATCCCGACAAATCCGCGCATGCTTCTGCTCCTCCCCTCGAATCTCGCCGTCAAGGGTATTAATCCTCTCATTCAGTTTCCGAATAACGTTCTCAAGTGCGCCACATTCTATTGTCCCAGCCTCATATACAGGCAGAAACCTATTCACCAGCCTTTGGGTAGCGGAGACACCATCCTCAATCCTTCGGTTCAGTTCATCCACCTTACGCTGACTCTCTTCCAATCTTCTCTTATCAGATTCATACTTCGCCCCTCTTTCGGAGATATCCTTGGCAACAGATGCCACATTCTCAAACGTGGCTGTCGAATCACGCATATAGCTATTGAAATCAGCAAGGGAATCAGCCGCCTCCTTATCAAATTTCTCTGCAAGCTCATTCTCGCGTGCAGCATTATCAATACAACTCTTTGTTGACTGACACTGCTTATCAAGGGCAGACAAAGCCGCTTCCTTAGCCGCCCGTCTCTGCTCAAACACCTTACGCGACGCGTCAAGTTCATTCAGGCATTCCTGACCCTTCTTTAACCGGGAGGAAATAGTATCCTTTCGCGTCTCCGCCTCACTAAGCTGCTTCTCTAAATTCCCCCTGCATCCATCCGATTCATAATCCTCTGCAAACTGCGAAGCCCTCTCTTTTGCCGATTCAAGGTGGTCGGCACACAGCGTCTCATCCTTTCCGCATGCCTCGGCATCGCGCTTCTCCATATCAAATTTAGCCTTCAGACCACTCTCCATCTTCACAAGCTCATCATATCGCCGCTTCGTGGCGGCAGCCGTTTCCTGTGCGCTGAGAAGTTTATCCGCTATGACTTCATCACCATGAATATGCGCATCGCGGTTTCCGCAAAGAGGGCACTCATGGGTCTTCGTAAATCTCTCACGCAGCGATGCAATATGATCCTTCAACTCCTTCATCCCCTGATAATATGCGTCTGCCCTATCTTTCTCCCTCTCAGACTCAGGCAGCAACGCCTTTGTCTCAGCAAGTGATTTCGCCGTAGCTTCCATTGCATCGCGTGCCTTTGATGCCCGACTACTTGCCGCAACATACTCAGCCTTACATTTCATATAGTCATCAACTGAGGTGATAGCCTTCTGAATCGCAGCTATCTCGTTAACCGTCTTGGTCAACTCCTCAGATATTGCCCCCATGTCATACTCCTTCATGGCTGACTCCCGACTATCCATAGCCGATTGAGCTGCGCTTAGTTCACATTCCGCCTTGGCAAGGGACTCCGCCAATGGTTTCTCCCCTTCTCGCGACTTATCCGCATCCTTCGTGAGCCGATCCCAGTTCTTTCTATGCTTGTCGCGATTCTGTAAAGATTTCTGCACCACCTTTGCTATCTCCTCAACTCTCTGTGCATTGGTATACACCTCAGCATCCCCACCCTGTGCCGACAGTGATGCTGAAAGCTCTGCGATAATACCCTGTAAACCGTTCTGCTCCTTACGCAACCAACTGATTCCGTCAAGCACCTTGGGAAGTGTCTCCCCCGACTCTCTCCCCAATTCCGTATTCAATCCGTCAAGATGACTCTGCGAATTTCTCTCCTCTGAAATAAGTCTGCGCACCTCAACCGTATCATCATACAGCTTCACCATTGACAGACGCGCCTTATTTTCATCCGATTCTATCTCTCCGGCTGCCTCTGTCATACCGGATTCCATCTCGACTAATTGACGATTGAATTTCTGATTCTGACTAAGCCATGAATACCCGGCATCAATCCGCCGCAGACGCGAATCCATCTCCGTGATACCTGATGCAAGTCTCTCAATCTCCCCGGCATACTCCATCTTTGTCTCATCCGGGAGCAGACGCGCACCATCTATCTTCGCCTGAACCACGTCAACCTCCGCCGACTTCCCTCGATATAGCTCGTTTATCTTCCTACCGATTACCGAATAGATCTCCGTACCGGTCAGTTTCTCCAATATATCCGACTTGTCATCATCAGTAGCCTTCATAAACGTGGCAAACTGACCCTGTGCGAGCATAGTAGTGCGCGTGAATTGCTCAAAACTCATCCCCACAACCCTCTGGATCTCCGCATCTATATCATTCTTCTTGGTGTATAGCTTATTCTTCCCCACATCGAGCAGGTTGCGCGGATAGATAGATTTCTGTATCGCACCTGTCGGCTTCTTCCTCGCACGCTGCGATGTCCAACTCGCCTCATACTCCTTCTCATCGTTGCCGACAAAACGAAGCCGCACGCAGCTGTAGCCCGTACCTTTCCGCATGAACTGGCGCGTATTGTTGGTTCTCAACCCTTCGGCATCCTCATCTGCCGAACCTATGGTGTTGAGTGCCGGCACCTTGTCAAACAATGCAAGGCAAATGGCATTCAAAATCGTAGTCTTGCCGGTGCCTGTGTCACCCGTGATCAGAAAAATCGGGTCTGACGACAACGGTCCATTCTCAAAATCTATCTCCGCCCGCTCTATGGAGGCGATATTCTCAATATACAGATGCTGTATTCTCATGATTATTCCTCAATCAGTGATTATTCCTCAATCAGTGATTATTCCTCAGTCAGTGGTTATTCCTCAATCAGTGATTATTCTTCTGCAAGTTCAATTGCCCGGTTCATCATCTCTATCAACAGGTCGTTCATAGCGGTGCCCGTCTTTCTTTCATAACTCCTCCTTACGATATCAATCGGTTTTATCTGCGTGAAATCCTCTATCTCCGTAATCTCCGGCAGGTCGCCATTCTTGGGCACATACTTGCGGGGCTTACGTCGTATCTCACAGAATCGGCAGGCTTTCCCATCCACAATCTTACGCGCCCTATCCTCCGCATCTGCGGCAATGACATCCTCCTGATCCACGAGCACACGGATATAACTGTCGTCGGCATCATCCAGATCACCAAGCGAATCCAAAGCCTCCTGAAGCGGTGCGCCTCCCTGCGGAACAGTCTTCACCCTGCGTTGCGGCACAATCTCAACCTGTTCCACCGTCGGCAGCGCACCCCGCTCCGCTATCTCGACAATATTGACGAAATGACTGTAAGCCTCACTGAAACTCAACGGCAGTGGACTACCGCTGTAATATACCCGTGGGTTTATCTGCTGAGGTCTATGGATATGACCGAGAGCCAGATAATCATAACCCTCACCCAATTCAGAAAGATTCTCCTTCAGCATACCCCCTACCGGTTCATCCTCATGACCGAGCGTGTCGCAACCCGCCACTGCAAGATGCGCCATCATCACGACGGGCAGCCCCGTATCACCGACGCTCCCTAATAACGCATCAAAGAAGCCTCTCTGCCTATCCTCCCTATCCATATCCGCCGATGCAAGCGGATAATTAGAGGTATGGAAATATGGAGCGGCAATTATATACCCCTTACCCGAAATTTCTACTACAAACTGATTCGGATCAAACGTACCGTCCGGCAACCTCTGGCATCCTCCTACGACGTGCACACCGAGTCTACGCCAAAGCAACCTCTCCGCATCCAAACGACTACCGCTGTCATGATTCCCCGCCGTAATTACAATCGTAGTCTCCGGCGACGAATCCGCCAGCATCATCACCCCCTCCACAAAAAGACGCTGGGCAGAAATCGAAGGTGCAGAATTATGAAACACATCCCCGCTCACCACAAGCGCATCCGGACGCTCCCGACGCAACACCTCCGCCAACTGCTCAAAAAAACACAGATGCTCCTCCTCCCTATCAAAACGATAGAAATTCTGCCCCAAATGCCAATCACTCGTATGCACAATCCTCATAACAAAACCTATCTCTTGACTTACTTCACCATACGGCTATAACATAATAGATACTATTCATCTGCATCACATATTACCAAGTATTTTCCTAACCTTATCAATCGCCATATTCGCAATCACTGCAATCTGTTCAATCGGCAAACCGGCTTTCACCATATTGACAATCATCTCAGCTTTCCCTTCCTCTCGTTCCTCTGCTTTGGCGTAGGAAAGCTGACCGACAATATCTCGGTAAGCCTTCAGATCAGCATCATAATCCATCTTATCTTCGTCACTCAGATTCGCGTAGGATGCCACTGACGACAGTCGGCGGAAAAGTCTATCCTTTTGTATAAACGGCATAATCTCCATCTTCGACTCTTCTCTGCCGAAAATATACTTGAAACCGAAATCGGTCATCGAGTTGATATAGGTAGACATGGCAATAGTGTTTTGGTTTCCACAAAAATAGATATTAAAATCCATTTGCGCAAACTTTTACCATAGTTTTTCACCACATTAATGCCCTTTGCAACATAACATGCCTTTCAAGAAACCCACGCCAATATGCAAGCCACCCCAAACCCATTCCAAGCTATAGACCTGGAATGAGCAGAGATGGATATATAACATACCCGTGGGCATCTACTATTGCATTATTCTCGGCTGAATTAAACTGGTCGTTTTTTTAGCTTTGCTAGAATAAAGCGAGTAAACGCCTTTTATATTATCCGCCCGCCTCGCTCCCTCTCTTGGAAGACGCACGGCGTGAGTCTATCTGCAAAATTACAAAAAAATTACAGATTACAATTATATATGTTGTGCAACACATACCTGACACATCTTTTATTTCAATAAGACATCAAATGATAAAAATACAGTAATGGCAATCAAGATTATGGTTGTTTTTTGGGAATACCTATCTGCGAAGTCCGGGGTGTCTGGTGTTTCGCCCTGTATCGGGTGTTTCGGGTGTTTCAGGTGAAACAAGTGAAACACCTGAAACAGGCGATACACCTTGATATAGAGGTGAGGTTCTATTGGATGGGTTGGCTATTAGCTTTTATTATCACGGGGAGGAGTTGACCCGGATAAGTCTTATCACTATGAGAGGTTGACGCTGTTTATATTATAACTGGAGCGGGTTGACTGCTTTGGGTGATGTTTTTCACTAAGAAATAAAAGAATTTCATTTATTTTCAAACAATTAGATCCATTACATTTCTTTCTTTTCTTCGTATCAACAGGTGATTCAGGGTGATTCAGGGTGATTCAGGGCGAATCAAGGCGTTGTCAATAAATATCAAGGTGGATGATGGGGATTAGTTTCAGAATAACACTGCCGTAATAGCCTTCGTTTCTAATTTTGTAGGTAGAAAGTCTTCATCCCCGTAAGAAGGAATGAAGAGGGATGTCGTATATAAAAGGTAATCTTTTATATTTTGATTGCAGACACAGTTATTACTTAAAAATTTTCAAAATAAGTATTGACAAATTCATTGAAAAATATTGAAAAATTAGTAATTTTGCCTACTATTTTTACGATTACTAAGATTTTTCGGTGGTATATATGCCACACATCTATTGATCGGGTTTACGTTATGAAATCACTTAAAGATTATTTCCGTCCACTATACCGGAAAACCATCTCCCTGATACACAGAGGGGACAATGTGAAGTGCAATTGTTGTGGATCTTCCTATAGTAAAATGCGCACTCTAAAATCCGGAGCAACGGGAGTGTGTTGGCTCTGTGGTTCTTACCCTCGAACAAGGGGAATGAAAATAATATTGGAAAAGATTTTGAGAAATATCCCGAAACCTGCAAAAATGCTACATATCGCACCCGAAGTTCAGCACAGAGATTGGTTGAGGAATTACTCTGGTCTGACATATATAGCCGGTGACAAGAGAACTGAGGGATACACATATCCCGATTATGTAACAGACATGGATATCATGTCACTCCCTTTTGAAGACAACTCTTTTGATGTTGTAATGTGCAGTCATGTGCTTGAGCATGTTTTTGATGACATAAAAGCTATGTCTGAGTTTCGCAGAGTGCTCAAACCTGATGGGATCGCGATAATTCAAGTTCCATATAATTCGGATCAAAAGATTACAGATGAGGAAAAGGAGTCGGAACATCTGACTCCTCAACAGAGAAAACAAAGATTCGGACAATTTGACCATGTAAAAACATACGGTCTTGATTTTTTCGATAGAATGAGTAATTGCAATCTGCCAGTCACGTTAATAAAGATGAGCAAAACAGACTGTGATACATACGCACTTTTTGATTGGGAGAATTTCATGGTTGTGAATCCATTACCAATACTTATGGAAAACATTGAATAATAACCAATTCAAAGAAATATTAATTTTAAAATAATTAGAGTATATAATTTCTTTATTTTCTTCGTGCCGACTGATGATTCAAGGTGATTCATCTGATTCAAGCGTATCGGGCGTATCAGGGTGATACAAGCAATACGGATGATACGTTTTTTGGGGAAGAGTTCGGAAACTCCACATCTCCTGAGCTGCATTGATGGCATACCATTGACGAGCTTTGGGATTAGACACCGAAAGCAAACGGCGGATCCGTTTGGAGTAGTTGCGTCCATAGCTTGCAGTCAACTCCTTTGCAAGGCGTGAAATTAGTTGCGAACCATATTCGGCACGTTGCTCTCCGCCTTGCTCCTCCTCTACAATGCGTTTACCTATATGCCAATAGGTCAGTATTCAAAACCTAATACGCTATCTTGTTGGGTAAACGACATTCTCTTCATATTTTTGCTGGTTTGCACAAAAATAGATATTAAAATCCAATTCCGCAAACTTTTACAATATTTTTCCAGGGCTAACGCACGACTTCTTCATTTAAAATATTTTGTCTTTACCTTTAGAATCTGCAATTTTTTTAATTTCACTTTTTTATTTAAATTCTTTTGTCTAAATTTGCCTATTGTTCTATCAACAGTTATTTCACTTTTTCCAAACCCTGCCACATGATACCCTTTATGATGAGACTCGACTTCAAGAAAATTTTAATTATTCTGCCTTACCTGCTGCTGACGTCTTGCAGCAACGACCCATATACTCCTGCCTCTGATAAGGAGATGGTATACTCCTTCACTGCCGTTCTCAACAACCGACCAGGCACTCGCCTAAGTTATGAGGAAGATCAGAATAAGACAAAAATGAAGATGGTGTGGGACGACGGCGACGTGATACGTCTTTATCCTGATGAGAAAATTAAAGGAACGAATGATCCGGAGTATTATGAATTTATAGCAAATACAGGAGCCGGCACTGACCGTACTGTGTTCGTGCATCAGGGATACATAACCCATTGGGAAAACTGGACAGGCAGGGCGATATATGTATTCCCCGATGAAGATAACCTCAACGTCGATCCTGACAATCCAGAAGAGTTCCTTACAAAATCTTTTACTCAAAAGTGCAACAACAATACTGAGCACCTAAGATATGCTGAACATCAGCTCCTTCCGGACGGGAGAAAAGGATATACGGAATACTGGTCGGACGATCTCGTGGATTATAATCTTAAGCATGACCACGAGATGCATTTCTCTCATCCACACACTCTCATCTATAAGATAATGCTGCGGGGACTACTCTATGATGTGCCAGGCGGTTCGCTGCTCAAGGTGAGCGGGGCTTCATGGGCAGAGAAGACGATATCCCTCAATCTCGGCAATAAAGATGATGCCACGCCATTCGTGCAGGTTGGTGATATACCCGGAACACAATATGGAGATAACGAGTATAAAGACAATCCTTTGGTGGCATATATCATACGTCAGGTGCCGGCATCATCCGACATTGATGCGGAGATAAAAAAGGGGGAACATCTGAAGTTTGAGCTATTCACCTACGACCCTGACGATGGCAAGCACTATCCCCTTAATCCAAAAGACAACGAACCACACCGACATCATGAGTATATGCTCGCCACGGCTAAGGACGGCAGCAAAAACTATTTCGTAGATCTCCCGTGGGGTGAGGAATACACGTGGGAAGTAGCCGCTTCTCAAGATATACAATACAGAGCCGGTGATTATGTCGTGGCAGACCTCCTCGACACAAATAACAACAGCTCCTATCCCCACGTAGCCGTAGATCTCGGGCTGACACAGAAATGGGCTTCATGCCATGTCGGTGCTACGAAGATTGATGATTCCGGGTCCATTTTCCTTTATGCCAACACCACGAAATATTCATATTCTTCTGTCAATTTTCCCACGCTGGAAGACAATAAACTTGTAGATAACGATCAATGGACTAAGCAAGCTGACCCCAATTATGATGCAGCCACCAGATGGTGGGGTGATGATTGGAGAATGCCTACCTTCTTTGAAATGATAGACCTTTTCCAATACACGAAATTTACTTTACCTGGCGGAGAAGAAATCACATCTGAGACTATTTTTGACCCTTCCAAATCATGGATAGAGGGTGAGAAACAATTGTCTACTACAGAGAAAAAGGATTTGTCGTATGCATGGAACACGCACGAAGATCAATACAACCTGTTCAGACTATGTTCCAATTGGAAAAAAGGAAGAGAAGGTGAAGCGAAATGTATCTACATACCGCTGTCGGGCACCAATAATTCCAAGCAAGGAGAGTATGGTCGTTTTTTCGCAACAGGAGCTCTTCTGGCTGAAGATGCAGGAATCGCAAGCACTTCCAGGGTAATCCTTAATTATTGTTGTAGACATACCATAACAGGCAGCGGCTGGTTCCAAAAAATAAACACCGGTATAAGTATCGAGTCATCAATAAATCCGAAAGAGTGTGCTTATTCTATCAGACCTGTGAAACGTGACAAAAACGAACCGTCAAAAATAATATACTACCCATTCGATAAAAATATGCCGTCAACTCCGCAACGGAAATAACCACTGCCGAATGTCGCTTTCGGCCAGATCGGAATGCAAAAGCACCCGGGGAATCCGATTCATTCGGTGTTTCGCCCTATCTTATAACTGGGGAAGGTTGACTGCATTGGGTGATGTTTTTCATTAAGAAATAAAAGAAATTTATTTTCAAATAATTAGAGTATATAATTTCTTTATTTTCTTCGTGCCGACCGATAATTCAAGGTGATTCAAGTGATTCAGAGTGAATCAGTGAATCACCCTGAATCACTTGGATCACCAGATTTCTTTTATACAATTAAGGTCATTAAAGTATTTAATGACCTTAATGACCTTAACGATTGATCCTTCAAGTTATAGACTATGACTGCCGTTCGGTGCGGAAGATCAGAATGAAGAGTATCGAGACTACGGCGGCGAAGGCTGCAAACGCGTACCATACGGATGACCAATCTCCGACGAGAAATGCCATACTTCCCTTGCCTCCCTGCCAATGGCAATAATGTTCTACCACGTAGCCTGCCAATACGGTGCCGACTGAGGCTCCGATGCCGTTGCTCATCATCATCCACAGTCCCTGTGCCGAGGCTGTGATGCTCTTGTCGGTCTCCCGCTCAAGATAGACGGCTCCCGCTATGTTGAAAAAGTCGAAAGCCACGCCATAGACTATCATCGAGAAGATCAGCAACCATAATCCTTCGCCCGGATTGCCGAGTCCGAAACTCCCGAACCGTAATGCCCACGCCACCATTGAGATCGCAAGCACCACCTTAACGCCATATCTCTTCATGAAGAAGGGTATCAACAGGATACAGCACGCTTCCGACACCTGCGATATCGATGTCAACAGAGTGGCATTTGATGCCCCGAATGAAGTGGCAAATTCCGGATCTGCCATAAAACTCGTGATGAACGGACCTGCGTATGCGTTAGTGACCTTCACGCACATGCCCATAAGTATGGAGAATATGAAGAACACCACTATCTGCTTATTCCGGAATATCCCGAGGGCATTAAAACCCAATTTATCTGCCAATGACGCGCCGGAGCCACTTTTTGCAAGCCCGACATACGGCAGGGTGAAACTGTAGACAGCAAGCATAAGGCTTATAATTGCCGACACGAGAAACTGCCAGTATTCAAACTGAAAGCGATTCGTGCCTACCGATGTGAAGGTGAACGAGCCATTATCCAATGATGCGAAATTGACAAACACCATGGCACAGATAAATCCGATCGTGCCCCACACCCTGATTCTTGGGAAACCCTTCACCGTGTCGATGCCACGGCTGCGCATCACCCTGAATGCAATCGTGTTGCTCAATGCAACTGTCGGCATGAAGAATGCCGAGCTTAGCGTGTACATCACCGTAAACATCACCTTGTCGGGCATAGGCGATGAGTATCCCAACCACCAGCACATACCCATCGACACGCCTGCCATCAGCTGACATGCCGACAGCAGATGGACAGGTGCAATGTAACGGTCTGCAAGGATACCTATGACGGGGGGCGTTATCAGGCACACCAACCCCTGTATGGCAAAGAACCATGGGATTAACATTCCGAGACCCGCACTCCCCATATAGTTGCTCATGCTCGTGAGATACGCACCCCATACGGCAAACTCAAGGAAACTCATCGCCGAAAGGCGAAGGATTATTTTTATCTGACTCTGCATCCCTTACTTTTTACGCTGACCGCAAGGCCAATAATTATCATTGATATATGGCAACAGTCTGTCTTCGAATATACCTCTCTCTATAATGCGGTAATGCGGATCATACTCCTTCACATAATCCTCACTGTGATGCCAGGCATATCTACCCTCTTTCAACGCATTCCCTATTGCCTGACGCTCCACCTCGAAATCCGGAAGATCAAGATCCATCGATTCTATGACGGATAGAATCTCGCTCCAATCGGAAATCCATTGCTCCAGCGGCTCCCCCTTCACCTTTCCGCAACTCTCAAGAAAAGACGATACGAATACATCATTCGGTATCACGCCATTCTTTACCAAATCAATGTTCACACGATAGAAATGACCCTCATAGAGTGTAGGTTCATAGTCGGCATAGCCGGGACGTATCTCACCGAGAATCTCCGATTTAAGATAATCCAGCGCGGCAACCGTATCCGTAATCAGGTGTCCGGGACCGAAACGGTCCTGGAACGCTGATTTATATATATCCGTGAGATGAGCCTTAGGATAGGTAGCCACAAGGCGCGATACGGATTCCCGTATCGAGTCTTGCCGTGTGGCTGCCACTCCGTCAAATATTCCGCATGCCATGAAAAGCATGGCAATGAATAAAAATGCTGATCTTTTCATAAAATCTTTATTAGAACTTCAGGTCTATGCCCGCCATGGCTGTGGCACGTGGCATCGGGAAGCCATAGATGGTTTCATATTTTGTAGCGGTGATATTGTCTACCTTGCAGAAGAATGTGGCACTGTATCTGCCGCTGAAATTCCATTTATATGCCACGCGACCGTTAAGGAGTGAATAGCTCTCTGTCTCCGGTCCACCCGTGCGCATGCTCCAGACGCTACTCGATTCAAGGGAGAACTGCCAGTTGCCGGGATGATAGCTCACCTCTCCGAAAAGCTTGTTCTTCGGTGTGTAAAGCACGTTGTCAGAGCTCCAGATATAGCCGTAGTTGGCATTTACGCTCCATTGGTCATTGATATGGTAAGCTGCATCTATCTCAAAACCCTTGTTGCGGAAGTCGCCGATATTCTTGTTCATCATCTGTCCTCCTGTGTAGGGATTCTTCTCCTTCACGGTCTGGATCATATCCTTACCGTCGATATAGAAGAGTGACAATCCGGCATCAAGACGCCCGTCAAGCAGAAGCTGACGCCATTCTATCTCATAATTCCACAGATATTCAGGCTTCAGGTCGGGGTTGTGAGGAGGATACATGTAGAGCTCGCGGAGATTAGGACTTCTGAAACCCTTACCCCATGAGAATTTGAATGTGTTGCCTGCGAAGAGACGAGCGATGAAGCCTGCCTGCGGCACAAGCACGTTGCCGAACTGTGAGGAATGTTGGAGACGCAGACCGGCATTGACCGATAATTTCTCGTCGATGAAGCCCTGCTGCATCATGAGGTAGCCGGCTATCTCATTCACGTGCTTATTTACTCCCGGCTCATTCTCCCCATTGTTCTTAATATTCCATGTCTTTCCTCCCCAATGCTGAAAGTCAATACCCACCGACGTGGTGTTGGCTGCCCAGGGATGGATATTCTGATAGACGTTAAGACCCGTATTGAAATCCTTTGAATGGAAGATATAATTGCGTGGTTTCCCTCCGTTGGTCGGTCCTCCCGGTATTGCAGAATAGCCGTCGTTCACCTCATGATTACCCCAATTGGTATAGAACTGCACCTGTCCGGACGAAACATCGTAATTGTTGTTGACGTAGACGGATGCCGTGCCACGTACCACGCGGGTCCACATGTCGATCAGCGGGTCGTCAATCGAACCGGGATTGTGAGGTTTTGTCTCTGTCATGGTGATATTGGCGCCGGCATTCCAATGATCCGAGAATTTATAGCGAAGCTGACCAAATTGGCTTGCCAGCCATGTACGGCTGTTCTTGCGATGACCATCCGTGCTCTCATACGTGGCACTCACAAAGGCATTGAGCTTACTATTGCTGTAGCCGAGATTCACTCCATATTTCTGAGTGCCGTAGCTGCCCCACATAAGACGAGCCGAGCCGTTGAATCCTTGTTGTGTGGCATGCTTGGTGATGATATTTACCGACCCTCCCATGGCATTTGAGCCGTAAAGCATGGACGACGGACCACGGACCACCTCAACCTTAGCCACATCACCCGATGTATATGTGTCGGGCAACGCATGTCCGAATATAGATGCCCATTGAGGCTGTCCGTCTATCATGAAGAGCACCTTATTGCCCCCACCCACTCCACGGATGCTGACTCCTCCGGCTGCTCCCCCGGATACACCAAAACCAAGGATACCGCGTTCGGTCACAAAGAAACCCGGCACATGGTTCGCAAGTACCGGGAGAATATTCGACTCTGTGCTTTTTTCAATCTGGTTCGCATCTATGATAGATACGCTTAGTGGCGTAAGTTCCACCGGTGCCTTCGGGGTGCCATACACTGTCACCTCATGCAATTTCAACGTGTCGCTCTCCGATGCATGAACCGACCCACTGACTGCCATAGCTCCTGCACAAGCAATAATAATCGTCCTTTTCATTTATAGTTGAATCGTTATTTAAGTTTCGCAAGTTTTCCAACTTGCTTCACTTAAATGGTTTAAGGTTTAATGTTTATGGTTTATGATCATTAAATTTTGTATAATGAAAAGATTTGTGGATTTTCGTGAATCTTAAACCTTAAACTATAAACTTTAAACCACTGAAGTGCAGCTTGCGAAACTTCAGTTAATTGAATTATTATAGTGAAGTTGTATAAACTTCATATTGGTAAAACAATCCGCATGTAAAAATTATTTCACACAAAATATTAATAATTAACGATATTTTAATCTAAAAATGACTTATTTGTAGATTTTAAACCATTATATTTGACTTATTTGTAGCAATATAAGGGAATATCTCCGAAAAAACGCACCTACAGATAAAATTTTAAAGCAAATGATATTTATCAAGCAGAAACTCATAGACAGGCACCATCGTCACCTCCATCCCTTTCGTATTTATGACTGAAGATTGCCCGTCGGAAAGTATGAACATACGCTTGCATCCCGTCTCCCTTGACAGTGAGACCATCCCTGCAATTTTCTCCTTCAGCATGGCTTCAGACTCCTCCTCCGGCATAATCTGAATCAATACCCTCATGCGCATATCCTTGCACACGGCAAAACTGCATGCAAGCTCCCGACTCGAATAATAGTGAACGAAATAGCCATGCCTTTGCGCTGCCCTGAGCAACTGAATGTATACAGCAGTCTCGACCCTTGCCACTATATTCTCAGCAGACACGAGGGAGACGTCGGCGGCATAAAGTTTCTCCCTGTAATTCCTGACCTTATCGAAAAGCGATAGCCTTGCAAGCCTTACGAGCAAGCATGTACGCTTAATTGACTCGACATACTTCCTGAGCGTGTTGACAGATGCCACCTCATAATGATGCAGGCTCTCCTTATAGTCCATGCTCATTGGGGTATCCCTGACGAGATTACATGCCAGGCGCTTTATCTCCGGGATTTTAGCGGCACGTAAATCATTCGGCATGTCTCTTTCCATTATTTTGGAAATAACAGGATCCGTCGACCTCCTGTGATATTTTCTTGACTGGTCAGCCGGGAAACCTCCCCTCTTCAGGAAATCCTCAAATGCAGCAGCCGCAATTCCTCGTGATACGGGGGACTGGGAATCATAATCTATACCATGCCATATACAATATTCCGAAAAGGATAGGGTAAACATGTCGGTCGTTTTCGCATTGAGACAATTCTCCGGGATTTCCCCCGAATTTATCGCCACCACCTTTATGCCCAACTCCCTAAACGAGCCTATCAGAATCTCCCACGACGGATATTTCACCACCTCATCAATTATGACCACATCAAACTGACCGTACACACCCGTCAGAATCTCAATTATGGCTGACGCCGGAATACGGTCCAATCCGTTTTGAACAGATTCCGACACGTCGATATATGCAAATCTCTTTCCCGAATCTTTTAGCTTTCTCACGATTGCCGTTGTCTTGCCTGCCCCTCTGACACCCTGCACAAAATTAACGTCTGCGTCCAAGTCAATCACCGACAGACCATGACGATGGTGATACTCCCCCTTACATATCTTATCGACGATAAGATTCTGATTCTGTATCAATTCCTTAATACCGGCATACCACATTTCCTCAGCATTTTACTATGCGCACTATGTAATATTCCCCATTGTCTTCCAGATAGTCTACCGTGAGTCCGAGGCTCTCCAACTGCGAAGCAAAGACCTTACCGTCAATCAGATGGTCGGAATGCACCGAACCGTCGTTATGACGGTGTATCCCGTTGATTGATTCCTTACTTTCCGGGAAAGCTATCACCAGACGACCTCCCGGATTAAGATTGAGCTTCACAAGCCATTCCAGAGTGTCGAACGGTCGGTCCAGATGCGGATACATGCAGTAAAGCATCATGCAGTCATACGTAGCATCTATCGTGTCTTCCTCAACGTCAATATTGAGGTAGTCAACGTTGAGGTATTGAGGGTATTTTGCGGCTGCACGCTTAAGCATCTCTTCCGAAATGTCAGCGGCATCTATATGCCCCGTCTCCCCTATCCTCTCTTCAAGATAAGGGATAAGCACGCCGGTGCCCGTGCCTACATCAAGCACTCTATCGCCCGGCTTTAAATCCGCGATATCAAGTATATGGGAGATTCTGGCGGGATTCACGTCAGTGATCTTATCCCAGTTTTCAGCCATCTCATTAAAAAATTCCCGGTTGGTCTGTTTTCCGCAAGACATAGTTCTGTTGGTTATGGTTCATTTTATGAATAACAAAATCCGGAGTTGTTTTGTTTCACGACCCGGCGATTCTCTTGAAAATCGAAAGTAATAGGAGATTGTATAAACATTATCTCACGTCACTACGTTCTAAATTTTGTAATCAAAACTTAATAAATATGACACAGAAAGAATTCAGACAAATATTGAGGGAATGCATACAAGAGTATATCGATAATTTCGACCGTTTTGATTCCGACCCACAGCTTCGGATAAATCCCCTATCTCTTGACGTGGAGCTTGTCAACGGTGCCGATATGCGTGAGGAGATTGAAGATTCAGATGAAGCTATCGAGGATGCCGCGGCAGCTCAAGGGATGGAGAATCAGGATGCCTCTGACTACCAGGCTAAACAGAATCCCGATTTTTATCCTGTGAAAAAACTTCTCCAGGCATCCGGTAATACTGATGTGCCGTCGGAGACCGCGATAGAGAGAATTGTCGTGAATTATATCAAATGACTCGGAGTCTCCCGCCGTTATTGCGACTTAGGCAATTACATTAACCAATCTTAATTATGCAAATATGAAAACTACAATTATCGCCGGCTTAGGTGGCTTTCTCGGCACTTGCCTCCGGTTTCTATCTGAGAAACTCGGAGCTCTGATATGCCACCTTTCATTTCCGCTCGGCACATTCATGGCAAACATGTTGGGATGCCTTATAATAGGACTCCTATACGGCTATCTCGACAAGACCGGAAAATTAAGCAAGACCCAGAACGCTTTATGGATCACAGGATTCTGCGGAGGTTTCACCACATTCTCCTCTTTCAGCGATGAGATGGTGGGGATGCTGAAGACGGGCGACTGCGCAATGTTCTGGTTTTATCTTTTAGTGAGTTTATTCTTCGGCATCTCAATGGTTGCACTGGGTGCCTCTGTCAATTATAAAAACACAGCGAATTCATGATGAGTCAATGATAATAGCCGGAGTCGGAGGTTTTTTCGGCACGGCATGCCGATACCTCGCAGGAATAGCCGGCAAGAAATTTTTTGGTGACAAGTATCCCGCCGGGACATTCTTCGTGAACGTTGTAGGATGTTTCATCATCGGCATTCTCGCCGGACTTTGGACACGACATGAGATGAGCGCGGAAATGAATGCCCTTCTCATCACAGGTTTCTGCGGAGGTCTCACCACGTTCTCCTCCTTCAGCCATGATGCATTTGCCATGATTCAGAAAGGTGAATGGATTAAGTTTATTCTTTATGTAGTGCCATCCGTAGCCCTCGGACTTCTCTTCGTATGGCTCGGGATGTCAATAACAGACTGACAGATAGAGAATCCTTATCATCCGACACACTCCAAAAGCCTCACACCCGGCTTTTGGAGTGTGTCTCTTTTTTCGATACCATACACACCGAATATACATTTGCGTTAAACCAAAATTTTATATAAATTTGTAGACGATAAGAAAAGACAGGAAAAGCATTGATTTAGCGACATGAAGCTCCGTTGCGTTGTCGAACATATAACTTACCAGAATCCGGAGAACGGATGGTCGGTAATGAAAGTCAAGGTCAAGGGATATGATAATCCCGTGACCTTGGTCGGCTCATTGCTTGAAGTTCCGGTGGGTAGTGTCCTGCTCGTTGACGGAGAATGGAAAGTAAACCAGCAGTATGGCAACCAGTTCGTGGCGCAATCATGGGAAGAGGTGATGCCTGCCACAATCTACGGCATTGAGAAATACCTCGGTAGCGGTCTTGTAAAAGGTATCGGACCGGTGTTTGCAAAAGCCATAGTCAACAAATTCGGTCTGGATACTATCAATGTCATAGAAAATGACATCGACCGATTGAAAGAGGTGCCGAATCTCGGAAAGAAACGTATCGACAAGATACGCGAGAGCTGGGAGAAACAGAAGGACATCAAAAATGTTATGGTCTTTCTCCAGGGATACGGGGTAAGCACCGCATACGCCGCCAAGATTTACCGTCACTACGGCAAGGAATCCATCACAAAGGTAAAGGATAATCCCTACCGTCTTGCTGACGACATTTGGGGGATCGGCTTCAAGACAGCCGACGGGATAGCCTCAAAGATGGGCTATGAGAAGAATGATCCCCGGCGATGCCGGAGCGGTCTGCTATACACCCTAAACCAGCTTGCGGAGGATGGTCATGTATATGCCGGACCGGAGCAACTTGTAGCAACGGCTCGCGAATTGCTTGAAGCCGAAGAGGAACCGATCCGACAGGCGTTGTCTGACATGATTACTGACAAGGATCTGATTCAGGATAATGAGGCGGTATATCTTCCACCCTTCTATTATGCAGAACAAGGGTCTGCTAAACGCCTTACGGAACTGTTGGCTTCAGACCAACCGCAGATTGCAGCCGAGCCGGAGACGGAATACGGCAATCGGTCTGCGGATATAGTGTATGATGATGTTCAGCTTGAAGCCATCAGACGTGCGCTTGAAACTAAGGTGATGGTGCTTACCGGCGGACCCGGCACCGGCAAGACAACGACTACAAAGGGGATAATAGAGGCTTTCAAGGCAAGGGGGAAAAAGATACTCCTTGCCGCGCCTACGGGTCGTGCAGCAAAACGCATGAGTGAGGCTACCAGTATGGAGGCGAAGACTATACACCGCCTGCTTGAATACAATCCGAAGGATGGATACAAGATCAATGACGAGAACCCATTAGACGGTGACGTGCTGATCGTGGATGAATGTTCGATGATCGATCAGATTCTTCTGTATAATCTGCTGAAGGCTGTGCCGCCGACAATGAACCTTATCCTTGTAGGCGATATCGACCAGTTGCCGAGCGTGGGTGCCGGCAACGTGCTACGCGACATCATTGATTCAAACAGGATTCCGGTGGTCAGACTTTCCAGAATATTCCGTCAGGCTCAGTCAAGCCGTATCGTGATGAACGCCCATGCCATCAATGCCGGACATTTCCCTAATATCAGCAACGGACGTGACACCGATTTCTTCTTCATCAAGGCAGAGGATGCCGAGGCTATGCCGGAGATGATTGTGAGTCTTGTCAGGGACAGGCTTTCGAGAGCATATAATCTCCCTGCGAATGAAGTGCAGGTGCTCACCCCCATGCAGCGTGGAACTGTAGGCGCATCAAACCTCAACATATTGCTCCAGCAGCGACTGAATCCAATAGGCGCGAGTCTCAGCCGTTCGGGCTACATCTACCGTCAGGGTGACAAGGTGATGCAAATCCGCAATAATTACGACAAGAGCGTGTTTAATGGCGATATCGGCTTTATAAGCAGTGTAGACGTCAATGAGAAGAGATTGACAGTGACATTCGATGGCAAACCTGTGGAATATGAGCAGTCGGAACTTGATGAGTTGACATTGGCATACGCCATAACTATCCATAAGAGTCAAGGTTCGGAGTTCCCGATTGTCGTGATGCCTGTCACGATGAAGCATTTCGTTATGCTCCAACGCAATCTGATATACACCGGCATTACCCGTGCCAAGAGAATCTGCGTACTTGTCGGCACCACCAAGGCACTCGCATACGCCATCCGAAACCAGACCGTCTCAAAGCGAAATACCCGACTAAAAGAACGGCTTAACTTCAGCAACTAACAAAAAACAGTTTCCGAAACCGCCGTTTCCGAAACGGTGGTTTCGGAAATGTATATTCAATTAAATTTATGTACAAATCTACATTACTTTCAAAAATATGCAGTAACTTTGTACATCTAAAAATATGGCAAATATATTCCTAAAAACCTTAAAAACGAACTCGCTGACCTCAACGACCAAGGTCGTGAACTGATGGATAGCATTATGTCGAACCTCAAAAAAACTTGGAATATGACACCCGAACGTACCCCACATGACCTCCTTTCGGAAATACGTGCGTCACTATCCGAAGCTCGCACATCAATAGCCCGCACTGTCAATACTACTTTGGTCAATACATATTGGCAGGTAGGTAAATATATAGTCGAATATGAACAGCGTGGCGAAGCTCGCGCCGAATATGCAAAAGGCTTGATTGACTTTCTCGCCAAGCACCTCACCAAAGAGTTCGGTGGTGGCTTTACTGCCACTAACCTCAAATATATGCGTTTGTTTTACAAGCGTTTCCTAATTCGTCACTCACTGCGTGACGAATTGACATGGACACACTACCGCACCCTGCTCAAAGTGCAGAACGACGATGCGCTCGCTTACTACATAAGCGAATGTGCCTCCGAGAATTGGAGTGTGCGACAGCTTTAACGCCAAATCCACACGCTTCATTATGAACGCCTTCTCGCAAGCCGCGACAAAGCTGCGGTGAAACAAGAAGCCAATACTCCTAAGGAGGGTGAGATGTTCAACCCACGCGAAATCATCCGCGACCCATATATTCTGGAATTTCTTGGTATAGCGCAGGGCGAACATTTCCTCGAAAGCAATTTGGAGCAACAGCTTATTTCCAAATTGCAGAAGTTTCTTTTAGAACTTGGTCGCGGTTTTACTTTCGTGGCGCGACAAAAGCGAATCACCGTTGACGATGAGCACTATTATATTGATTTGGTGTTTTATAACATCCTCTCGCGCTGCTATGTGCTTATTGACCTCAAAACCGGGCGGCTCACCCACCAAGACCTCGGACAGATGCAGATGTATGTCAACTATTATACACGCACTCAGATGAACCCCGGAGACAATCCTCCTGTTGGCATAGTTTTGTGCGCCGAGAAATCCGACATGCTCGTTCGTTTCACATTGCCGGAGGGCGAAAATCAAATCTTCGCAGCAAAATATATGACATATATGCCCACCTCTGATGAACTTAAACAACTATTGCTATGAAATTAACAAATACAACATTTGGAGATGTGGCTTTGGTTATACAGACAGGTACCTTTCTGCTTTCAACTCCATTAATATGCGAACCTATCGCGAATACAAAATGAAACATTCTCTGTAGAAGGGTTTGTTATTCGCCATCCGAAACCAGACCGTCTCAAAGCGAAACACCCGACTAAAAGAACAGCTTAACTTCAGCAACTAACAAAAAATAGTTTCCGAAACCGCCGTTTCCGAAACGGTGGTTTCGGAAATGTATATTCAATTAAATTTATGTACAAATCTACATTACTTTCAAAAATATGCAGTAACTTTGTACATCTAAAAATATGGCAAATATACTTCTAATAATCTGAATAGCAATTACATTAAATGACTATATGGATGTAATATCTTTAAGAGAATCATCTCCTGAGTATCCAGAATCTGCGATAACCTATTTTCAAGAGAAGTGGGCAACGGAAGAATCAAAAAACTAATGGAATTTAAGAATTTAGTAAACACAGATTTTGATACGCTCTTTCAATGCTTTGAAAAGGCGTTTGCCGATTATGACATCCATTTTGAGAAAGAAGAGGTGCGCTCCATGCTCAAACGACGTGGATACAATCCACACCTATCCTTTACCGCTTTCGATAACAATGAAATGGTAGCATTCACGTTGAATGGAATCGGGACCTTCAACGGGATTCCCTCCGCATACGATACAGGCACCGGGACTGTAAAAGAATATCGAGGACAACGTATCGTCGGAAAAATTTTTACAGAATCAATCCAATTTCTTAAAGAAGCCGGCATCCATCAATATTTGTTGGAAGTGCTGCAAAACAACCATAAAGCGATCTCTGCATATCGGCGGATGAATTTTGAAGTAACCCGCGAACTTAACTGTTTCAGACAAAAGATTGAACATATTGACAACGCAATAGTAAACAATGACTGCATCATAAGGCAAGTCAATACAGATTCCATCAGAAATGCCCGGCACTACTGCGACTTTAATCCCTCATGGCAAAACAGCATAGAGTCCATTGAAAGAGGAATATCTGAGTTGACGTGTCTTGGCACCTTCCTTGACGGCAATATGGTCGGCTATTGTGTGTTTGATACTCATACCGGAGATCTGAGTCAAATAGCGGTGCAAAGCGAATACAGACGGAAAGGCATAGCCTCACGATTATTGCAGGAAACTATTGCAAATATGAAAACCGATTTCATCAAAGTTTTAAACATCATCTCCACCGACACAACCATGCCAGCCTTCCTCAAAAGCAAGAACATCACTATGGCAAACAATCAATTTGAAATGACATTGACACTCTGACCATAACAAGGGCCGCGTCGTTTGACACAGCCCTTGTAATAAAACTTATCTCTCCATGCCGAAATTTCTCCTTGCTATGCAAGGTTTTCCTGTTGCTCGGCTTTCTTTTTCTCAAGGAACTCGTTAATGCCGCAAAGGTGTTCTCGTACACGTCCACCACCAAATTCGTAGACCTTAGACACAAGACCGTCAAGAAAGTCTCGGTCATGGCTGACTACTATGAGCGTGCCGTCGAAATCCCGGAGTGCCTGTTTAAGGATATCCTTAGTCTTGAGGTCAAGATGGTTAGTGGGCTCGTCAAGTATCAGCAGGTTGATTGGCTCCAGCAAAAGTTTTATCATACACAAGCGCACACGCTCACCACCGGATAGCACCTTAACTTTCTTCTGATTCTCCTCGCCACCGAACATGAATGCACCAAGCAGGTCGCGAATCTTGAGTCGCACATCGCCTACTGCAATATCATCGATGGTTTGGAAAACAGTGAGGTTTTCGTCAAGCAACGAAGCACTGTTTTGTGCAAAATAGCCGATTTTAACGTTATGTCCGAGGGTGAGATTGCCATGGTGGGTTATCTCTTTCATAATAGCCTTGACCATCGTTGACTTACCCTCTCCGTTGCGACCGGCAAAAGCCACCTTGTCACCACGCTCAATAGTAAAAGAGGCGTTGGAAAACACTGTCTCACCATCGTAGCTCTTGCCTACTCCATCAGCAATTACAGGATAATTGCCACTACGGGGACAGGGTGGGAATTTTAGTCTTAGAGCAGATGTATCCTCCTCATCAACCTCGACAATCTCAAGTTTTTCAAGCCACTTTACCTTGCTCTGCACCTGGAAGGTCTTTGAGTAAGTGCCTTTGAAACGTTCGATAAATTCACGAGCCTCGGCTATCTGTTTTTGCTGGTCGTCATACTGCTTCTGCTGTTGCTGGCGGCGTTCCTTACGAAGCTCAAGATAATGACTGTAAGTGGCCTTGTAATCATAAATCCGTCCAAGCGTCACCTCGATGGTGCGCGTCGTGATATTGTCAATAAAACGGCGGTCATGACTGATTACCACCACCGCCATGGGGCTATTGATGATAAAATTCTCAAGCCAGCCGATTGATTCGATATCGAGGTGATTGGTAGGCTCATCAAGCAGCAGGACATCCGGCTTACGGAGCAGCAATTTTGAAAGTTCGATACGCATACGCCAACCGCTGGAAAAATCCGAAGTAGGACGGTTGAAATCAGATCGCTCAAAGCCAAGACCAAGCAGCGCTTTTTCCACATCCTCCTCAAAGTGGGTCATGTCGATGGAGTAGAATTTTTCGCTCATGGTCGCAACCTTCTCAATCAAAGCCATATATTCATCGCTCTCATAGTCGGTACGAGTTGCCAGTTCATTATTCAAAGCATTTATCTCTGACTCCATCTCAGAGAGATGAGAAAAGGCTTGAGATGCCTCCTCGAAGACCGTGCGACCATCCTCAGTCATCATGTGCTGAGGCAGATAACAGATGGTACAATCCTTTGGCACCGACACCGATCCACGGGTAGCACCCTGCACCCCTGCAAGAATTTTAAGCAGAGTACTCTTGCCGGCACCATTCTTCCCCATAAGAGCAATGCGGTCCTTGGGATTAATAACAAAAGAAACGTCTTTAAAGAGAGTCGTTCCTCCAAATTCAACAGTCAATCCATCAACTGACACCATATTATTTCGTAATTTTTGATGTAAAGTTACAAATAAAAAATGAAATCCAGAAACGAATAATGCCAAGCCTCAAAGTCATTCACTTTTCAAGGAAGGTCAGTGTGTCTTGGGGCGCATATCTGTTCACTCGGATTTATTTGTTGGACGCTTCGAGAGAGAGTTTTCTGAAACGCTTTAATAGCGGTTCCATATCGAGCGAAGTGATGGAGGCATACGAGACGTGGCACCAGAATCGCGGCAATGCCCCCATGTACCCTGATGGAATATGAAGCACAAGCCGAAGAAACTTAAGCCTACTACAAAGTACAAGAAGGATTACAAACGGTTCAGGAACAATCCAAAGAAAGTTGAGAAACTGTTTGAGATTCTGAAGATAGGTGTCCGTATTTATCGTTAATTTGGCTCGCAGAGTGAATCCAAATATACGAACCGTCTAAGAACAGCTTAGGCTGTAACTGTTGTTTTGCAACAAGTTACAGCCTAAGTATATTATGTAGTCAGACTATCGCTTAGTCCTCTATTGCAGCCTGGGCGGCGGCTACGCGGGCGATGGGCACGCGGAAGGGTGAGCAGCTGACGTAGTTCATGCCGAGTTTGGCGCAGAACTTCACGCTTGAGGGCTCGCCACCGTGCTCGCCGCAGATACCTACCTTGAGGTCGGGATTTGTGGAGCGGCCTTTCTCTACACCCATCTTCACGAGCTGACCTACACCCTCCTGGTCAAGCACCTCGAACGGATCGACTTTCACGATGCCATTCTCTTTGTAGAACTTGAGGAATTTGGGTGCGTCGTCACGTGAGTAACCGAAGGTCATCTGAGTGAGGTCGTTTGTACCGAATGAGAAGAAATCGGCTACCTCGGCGATCTTGTTGGCGGTGAGGGCTGCACGCGGAACCTCGATCATTGTGCCTACCTTGTAGTGGATCGATTCACCTCTCTCTTCAAATACCTTTGCAGCTGTAGTGTTGATCACGTCTGCCTGGTTCTGAAGCTCTTTGAGAACGCCTACAAGCGGAACCATGATTTCCGGCTCTACCTTGATGCCACGTGCCTTGCAGTTGAGGGCTGCCTCAAGGATAGCACGGGTCTGCATCTCGGTGATCTCGGGATAAGTGATGCCAAGACGGCAGCCACGGTGACCGAGCATCGGGTTGAACTCCTCAAGAGCATCAACTTTTGCCTTCACCTCCTCAAGGGAGATGCCCATCTCGTTGGCAAGTTCCTTCTGAGTTGCAGTCTGATGAGGTACGAACTCATGCAACGGGGGATCGAGAAGACGGATGGTCACTCCGTAGCCGTCCATTGCCTCGAAGATACCCTCGAAGTCGCCACGCTGCATCGGGAGAAGTTTTGCAAGAGCTGCACGACGTCCTTCAACGTCGGAAGCAAGGATCATCTCGCGTACTGCCTTGATACGGTCGCCTTCGAAGAACATGTGCTCTGTGCGGCAGAGACCGATACCCTGAGCACCGAAGTGACGTGCCTGTTTTGCATCACGCGGAGAATCGGCGTTGGTACGAACGAGAGTCTTTGTATATTTTGCTGCAAGGTTCATGATTGCGCCGAAATCGCCGTCAAGTTCGGGATCGCGGGTCGGCACCTGACCATCGTAAACCTCACCTGTAGAGCCGTTGAGAGAGATCCAGTCGCCTTCATTGTAGACTTTGCCATTCATCTCTACGGTCTTAGCCTTGTAGTCAACTTTGATTTCACCTGCACCGGATACGCAGCATTTACCCATACCACGGGCTACCACAGCAGCGTGGCTGGTCATACCGCCGCGCATTGTGAGGATGCCCTGAGCCACTGCCATACCACGAAGGTCTTCGGGAGATGTCTCGATACGGACAAGCACCACTTTCTTCTTCTTCTCAGCCCATGCCTCAGCATCATCTGCCTGGAATACAATCTGTCCGGCAGCTGCACCCGGAGATGCGGGAAGACCCTTAGCCATTACTTTGGCCTTCTTGATGTCTGACTTGTCGAATACGGGGTGAAGCAGCTCGTCGAGTTTCTGGGGCTCCATACGGAGAAGAGCCTCTTTCTCGTCGATCATGCCCTCGCGGAGAAGCTCCATTGCGATACGTACCATAGCAGCACCTGTGCGCTTGCCGTTACGGGTCTGGAGCATCCAGAGCTTGCCATCCTGGATAGTGAACTCCATATCCTGCATATCCTTGTAGTAGCCTTCGAGCTTGTTGGCGATTGCGATAAGCTCGGCAGCACATACAGGCATTGACTCTTCGAGAGAGGGATATTTTGAAGCACGTTCCTCTTCGCTGATCCCCTGGAGAGCAGCCCAACGACGAGAACCCTCGACTGTGATCTGCTGCGGAGTGCGCACGCCGGCAACCACGTCCTCGCCCTGAGCGTTGATGAGGTACTCACCGTTGAAGATGTTCTCACCGGTAGCGGCATCACGGCTGAAAGCAACGCCTGTAGCGGAGTTGTCGCCCATGTTGCCATATACCATCGCCTGAACGTTAACAGCTGTGCCCCACTCCTCCGGAATCTGGTTCATACGGCGGTAAAGGATAGCACGCTCGTTCATCCAGCTGTCAAACACGGCGCAGATACCTCCCCAGAGCTGTTCCCAAGCTGATTCGGGGAAATCCTTGCCTGTATAATCTTTTACGGCAGCCTTGAAACGAACTACGAGTTCCTTAAGGTCTTCCACCTCGAGCTCGTTGTCGAATTTCACGCCCTTCTCCTCTTTCACCTTATCCATGATAGCCTCGAAAGGATCGATGTCAGTCTTGCTCTTCGGTTTCATGCCGAGCACCACGTCGCCATACATCTGCACGAAACGACGGTAGCTATCCCAAGCGAAACGCGGGTTGCCGCTCTTCTCAGCCATAGTGGCAACAGTTGCGTCGTTCATACCGAGGTTGAGGACAGTGTCCATCATACCGGGCATGGAAGCACGCGCACCTGAACGTACAGATACGAGCAGCGGATTGGAAGAATCATCAAATTTCTTACCGGTAAGAGTCTCCACGTGAGCGATAGCCTCCTCCACTTCGTTCTTGATGTCGGCTACAACTTTATCGCGGCCATATTGAGTGTACTCAGTGCAGACGTCGGTCGTGATGGTGAATCCCGGAGGTACGGGCATTCCCAAAAGGTTCATTTCCGCAAGGTTTGCGCCCTTGCCGCCAAGGAGATTTCTCATCCCGGCATTACCTTCGGCCTTACCATCGCCGAACGTATAAATAGCTTTTGCCATAATTATTATATATTAATACAGATATTTTATTTATTAAACTTCAGCGGGTTAACGGCTCGTAAACCCTATCGTCTAAAGTGTCTGTTTTTGGGTTTTTCTACTTAGATTTTCAAAGTATATCATTTTCGATGTGCAAATTTATAAAATCTTTGGGAAATTCACTAATTTTGCATCATTAAATAGTGTCAAAAATGGCAAGAAAAAGAAAAGAACTACCCGAATTGCATGGAGTGGAGGTTTCCGGCGTGGCTGCCGAGGGCAAGGCGATAGCCCGCGTGAAGCTCCGTGAGACGGATGAGACGCCCATCGTAGTGTTTATCCCATACGCCGCTCCGGGCGATATCGTGGATCTGAAGATCGACAAGAAGAAACACAGTTATGCAGAGGCTCACATCACCCGCATTGTGGAGCCATCCCCTATCCGCATGGCTCCACGTTGCCCTTCGTTCGGCACGTGCGGAGGATGCAAATGGCAGCATATCCCTTATCAGGAGCAGCTCAGGCATAAGCATCGCATTGTGGCGGATGCCCTTGAGAGGATTGCAAAAGTGGATCTGCCGGAGATCCGCCCTACCCTCGGCTCTGACAACATCTGGGGCTACCGGAATAAGATGGAATACACATTCTCCAACAAAAAATGGCGTTCATGGGAGGATATAAGATCCGGGAAGGAGTTCGCCGACAGCAGCAACGCCCTTGGATTCCATATCCCCGGAGCCTTCGACAAGGTGCTGCATATCGACAACTGCCATCTACAGGATACCAAGGGGGATGAGATACGCAATTTCATATATGACTTCGCCGAGAGCCACGGCTACTCCTTTTATAATATAAAGGAGAACCACGGACTCCTCCGCACGCTCATGCTCCGTATCGCCTCCACCGGGGAGATAATGGTGTGCCTGACGTTCGGAGAGGACGACCGCGAACGTATCGCCGAGATTCTGACCGCTATAAAGGAGAGATTCCCGGAGATCACGTCACTGCTCTACGTGGTCAACAGGAAACTCAATGATTCGATAGCTGATCAGGAGGTGATAGCATTCAGCGGTCCGGAATATATAGAGGAGGAGATGGAGGGACTCAGATTCCGTATAAATGCGAAATCCTTCTATCAGACCAATTCGCTCCAGGCCTACGAGCTTTATAAAGTGGCGAGGGAGTTCGCCGGACTTGACCCGAAGGGGAATAATGACGGGAAGAAACCCTTGGTCTACGACCTTTATACCGGCACCGGCACAATCGCCAATTTCGTGGCGCGCCAGGCAAGCCGGGTCATCGGTATTGAATACGTGGAGGAGGCGATCGAGGATGCCAAATTGAATGCCTCGGTCAATGGTCTTGACAATACCCTCTTCTATGCAGGCGACATGAAGGATATACTCACGGATGAGTTTGTACGCCGTCATGGGGTTCCTGACGTCATGATTGTAGACCCACCGCGTGCAGGTATGCATGAGGATGTGGTGAAGGTTATCCTCAACGCCTCCCCTGCCGTCATAGTCTACGTGAGCTGTAATCCCGCCACGCAGGCACGCGATCTTGCGTTACTTGATGCGAGATATAAGGTCACGGCAGTGCAGCCTGTCGATATGTTCCCCCACACTCATCATGTGGAGAATGTGGTGCGTCTCGAACTTAGGCAACCGGAGGAATCATCCTCTGCCGATAATGACTCAGCTGATATAAATAACTGTATAAACAACGAATGATGACCCCATTACAGACCTTACAGTCACGCCACTCCGTGAGGGCCTTCCGAGAGGAGGCTCTCTCGGATACTCACGTCAAGAAGCTGAAGGCGTGCATTACGATGATCAACACCCATCAACAGGGGCTGAAATTCCAGTTGATCACCAATGATCCCGACCCATTGGCAGGCTTCAGCAAGAGTTATGGAGTCTTCACCAACCCCCGAAACTACATGGCAGCTGTAGTAGATACCGCCACTCCCGACGTGCTCGAAAGGGCGGGCTATTATGCGGAACAGGTGGTGATAAAGTCCTGTGAGCTGGGCGTGGGGAGCTGTTTCGTCGGTGGCACCTATAATGAAAGCAAGGTGAAGGTACAGCTACGCGCCGGAGAGAAGGTGCTGTTTCTTGTGCTTCTCGGTTATCCGGCAGAGAAGACAAAATTCATGGCGAAGATAATGGCGAAGATGGTTCATCTGAAGAGAATGGACGCGGAGCAATTCTTCGAGCCCTCCGGAGATCTTACTGAGGCGATTGGCAAATTCCCGTTTCTGACCGTCGGGCTTGAGGCAGTGGCATGTGCCCCCTCCGCACTCAACAAGCGACCCACCCGCATATTCCTGCGCCATGACAGCGCCGGCGACGCGCTCTGCGCCCGCGTGGACGATTCCAACCCCAAGAACCTCATCGACCTCGGCATCGCCAAATACAATTTCAACTATGCCACCTCCACTGAATGTGAATGGGGCAACGGCGCGCCGCTCACAGGAGGCTACACGCTACTCTGACCGCTACCCCCTTATTCATTTAGAATCCGGCATCTCCAAAAATAAATTCACCACTCTATTAAAACTAAAAATATGAATAAGACCATATACCTTGCAGGAGGATGCTTCTGGGGAACCGCCCACCTGTTTTCTTTAGTGCCGGGCGTAGTCTCTGCTACCGCCGGTTACGCCAACTCCATTGTGGAGAATCCGTCATATAAACTTGTATGCACAGGCATCACCAATGCTGCTGAGACCGTCATGGTGGTATACAATGATCAAAAAGTGTCGCTCTCCTCTTTACTGTCGCTATATTTCAGAAGTATTGATCCTCTGAGCATCAACAGACAGGGAGGGGATATAGGCACGCAATACCGCACCGGAATATACTATACCGACTCAGCAGACTCTGCGGTAATAGAATCCCAAATAGCCGCCCTACAGACCCATTATGACAAACCGATTGCTGTGGAACATTCACCACTTATCAATTTCTATCCTGCCGAAGAGTATCATCAGGACTATCTGTATAAGAATCCTGACGGATATTGCCATGTCGATCCCATTCTATTCCGCGAAGCCAGGGAAATTGGGAAACCATAGGATTATCCCAACCCCACCCTCACGACCGGCTTCAAAAAAACGGTTGTGAATTTTGTGATTTTAGATTTTAGTTGTAACTTTGCGCCACGTTCTGGTGCGCACAATGCGTGAAAAGGGAATCCGGTGAAAATCCGGAACAGACCCGCTACTGTAATTCCTACCACAACTCCCGGCATAATGCCACTGTCGCTGTCAACGATGGGAAGGCGCCGGGAAGTCAGGATAAGTCAGGAGACCTGCCAGGACAACATATAGTTTTGTAGTTTTCGGGTTATATCACCACAAAACGTCAATGCGCTTTTACTTTTTCCATGTCATCCCCGGCATAGAGGAGTGCTTTTACGGTCTGCTGCGTGATAATGCCTACAAATCTTTCAGTCAATGAGCAAGCAGACTACCGGAATGAAATCTCTTTTATTCCTATCCACAATTCTCGTCAGCCAACTGCCGGCACTGGCGCAATCCACTGTCCATGGCAATGACTCCATTAAAGATCGACAATCTGTTGATCTCAATGAGGTGAAAGTCTTTGGAAAATCTGCTGCCCGAAAACTTGAAGAGGGGGTGTTTGCAGTAAATGCCCTGGAAATAGCCCCCGACATAAACAGGATGGTCACCATCAACGATCTTGTCAATCGCACAGCCGGAGTGAAAGTGCGCCGTGAAGGGGGAGTCGGCTCTGACTTTGACCTGACCATAAACGGCATGTCGGGCAATTCCATACGCTATTTTATTGACGGAGTGCCCCTGGAGTCAAAAGGTTCCGGGGTATCGCTGGAAAATATCCCCCTGAATATAGTCGAACGTGTGGAGCTTTATAAAGGCGTGGTCCCCTCTCACCTTGGTGCCGACGCATTGGGTGGAGCCGTCAACATCATAACCAAGAAAAAACGTCAGAATTTCCTGGATGCATCCTATGGCATCGGATCTTTTCATACGCATACCGCCGATCTGACAGGACAATGGTTCATACCCCGCACTGCAATTGCACTACGCCCCACAGTAGGGGTCAACTACTCCAAAAACGACTACAAGATGAAAGGGGTGGAGATATGGGACGAGGATGAAGAACGGTACATACTCACTGACCGCCGGCGTTTCCACGACGACTATCTCTCCATATTCGGACAACTTGAAGCGGGCGTAAATAATGTCGGATGGGCCGACATGTTCTTCTTAGGGGTATCCTACAACGCTGTCGACAAAGAGATCCAGACAGGAGCCATGCAGAACAAAGTGTATGGTAAGGCGGAACGTCATTCCCACTCACTGGCTTTCTCTGCCATATACTCAAAACGATGGGGTGATATCGCCTCCCGAATCAACATATCCCACACCCTTGATCATAGCGAGACTGTCGACACGGCATACCGCAAATATTCCTGGGACGGTTCATGGCTCCCATCGTCAGGCAACGAGATGACAAACCATGCGCGGACAATAAGGGTATATAATCGCCCCTTGACCATGATCAATGCCGGAATTGACTATGAACTCAATGAGCATAACTCCTTTGCATTCAACTATATGTTCAACAGAAGGGGAAATGATAGGCATGACAAGGTTGACAAGTTGTTTGAACCCACAAATGATGTTGTGACAAAACACATATTGTCGCTCACATATTCACAGTCCTTCTTTGACCAAAAGTGGCAGACATCCTACTTTGTGAAAGACTATATCAACACGCTCCACATAAGACAGACCAATGATTTCACAATCACAGGTTCGGATAAGATAGACACCAACGCAACCAAGAACTATATGGGAGCCGGCATCGGGAGCCGATATGCCTTGTGCGAACCCTTTGCTGTGAAGGCTTCATACGAACATAGTGTCAGGCTCCCTCTCTCCAGGGAACTTCTTGGAAACGGAACCACTGTCTACGCCAACCTCGCGCTGAAACCAGAACAAAGCAACAACTATAATGCAGGCATCTTCGGGTCATGTTTTTTTGGAGATGCCAATCATCTTACCTACGAGGCGAATGGCTTCATACGTCACGTACAGAACTTCATACGTGCCACTGTCTCCGAGCGTGAAGGGATGATGCAATACGTCAACGAGCCTGCAATACATATCAAAGGATTCGATTTCGACGTGTCATATTTCTGGGAAGACCGTCTGAAGATTTCCATAAACGGGAGCTGGAACGATGCCCGCGACCTTAAGAAATATAAGACCGACGGCAATCCTTCCGCCACCTACAAGAACCGCGTTCCCAACCGCCCCTGGATGTTTGGGAATATGGAAACCACCTACTCATTCCACAACATTATATCCAAAACTGACCAACTGAATGTCGGAGTCGCTCACCAATACATCCATTGGTACTTCCTGAATTGGGAAGCATTCGGAGCCATCTCCACTAAAGCCCGTATCCCAACACAGAATATCACCGACCTCTCATTATCTTACTCCTGGCAAGCAGACCGATTCAACATCTCGCTGGAATGTAATAATCTGTTTGACCGCCTTGCGTATGACAACTATATGCTTCCGAAACCGGGACGCAGTTTTGCTGCAAAATTCCGTATTTTCCTAAAATGAACTTCAATCTCTCCTCAGCCTCTTCTCCAAATGTTACCGAAGTGGGAGCAGAAAGTACATTGATTATTCACCAACCAATAAATATCAATCACTTATGAAGAAATTCAAATTCAGTATCCTTCAGCTGTTTGCACTTTTCATGTGCATCCTGCCGACAGCATGTTCAGACGATGACAAACCCGAAATCCCAGATGACCCAACAATCATCCAGGACTATCACTTCGATCTCTGGGTTGCTCTTGACCGTCATGGGGGAATGGGAAGGGATGTACAGACTCTAGTGCGCAGCCTCAACTCGCTTGATGCCGACCAACCGGAAATCACTTTCAAGGGTGTGGGCACAGAGGTCAATTCAATCCTCTCCTTGGAAACTATCCTGAAGGGTGGGTATTACTATCAGGTGCCCGTTTCCGGCGACCGTTTCGCAAAATACACCATCACCGACAATAAGATTGAGGTGGTAAAGGAGCGTCGATTTAAGGACAACACCTACGATACACGCAAATACACCCATGCATGGATCTCTGACAACACTCTCATCATCATGGCAGCCAACGGCGACGCAAACAAGATTATCTGGACAAAACTGAATTCCGACGATATGTCAATCATCTCGGAAGGCACTCTCGATGTGAAAATGCCGGAAGGTGGCGAAATCTACACCACTTCCGGAATACTCACCTACCGTCAGTCAGACAATAAGCTATTCTATTTCTATTATGCTAAGACGGGTGGGAAACGCGGAAAACGTGTCACGCCTATGATGACTGCCGTCATAGACCCGGCTACAATGGCAGTCGAAAGCGACACACCTTGCTTCCTTGACTGCGAGATGGTGGGCACTGCCTACGGCGAACTCCTTCAGACCACCACCTTCATTGACGGCAACAACAATCTATATATCGCATGCGTGACCGATGATGCCGACGGCAATGAGATAAGCCACCTCCTCAAGATTCCGGCAGGCTCAACCTCATTTGATAAGAATTATGATGGGTTCACAGCAGGTGGGAAACTTGTCTCCATTCTTTATATTGGAGACAATAAGGCACTTGCATACGCACGCGACGACAAAGCGGGAACCGGCATAGATTCGTTCAGCCATTACTATACAGTCATCGACGTAGTGACGAAAACGAGCACCCCAATCACATACAACGGTGCCGCCCTACCCTACAGCAGCGGACGATTCTCCTCGCGTATGGCATACGTCAACCACAAGGCATATATCGGAGTAGATGCAGAGAATCAGAAACCTCAAATCTATATCTATGATGTCAAGACAAACTCGACATCGCTCGGAGCAACAATGGCGTCAGGTTATTATTTCGAGCAGATCCGTGTAGTGGAAAACGTGAAATAATACAGAATACCTACATTTTATTTAATCCAGACCGGTCGTCGGTAACAGATGAACACGACGACCGGTCCTAAAAACCGACGACATGAGACGAACAATTACTTTTCTTCTGATATTCGTAGCCTTCATTGTTATGAAGGCACAGGATTTAAAAGATATGCCCAAAGATAAGACAGCTATACTTATGGTGCATTTCGGCACTACATTCGACGATACGCGTGCTGCCACTATTGATGCCATAAATACAATGGTAAAGGACACGTTTCCGGGAGTGAAAGTTACAGAAGCCTACACCTCACGCATAATAATAAAGAGGCTCTCCAAACGAGGCATGCACAAATCAACACCGACGGAAGCCCTCTTACGTCTGGCAGCCGACGGATACACTCACGTCGTGGTGCAACCGACAAACATTATTTGTGGCATAGAGGTGGAGACTCTCCGTAAGGAGGCATCTCTCATGACCCCATTCTTCTCCGATATTCGGGTAGGGAATCCTTTACTATACTCTGTTGATGACTGTGAGAATGTGGTCAAGATTCTCTCTGCACGCTACGCCAAATATATCGGCAAGAACAACGCTGTCGTGCTGATCGGACATGGCACTTCAACTCCCGCCACTTCCATATACTCTCAGATGGACTATATGTTTACGTCAGGTGGGGCACCATCCTTCCATGTCGCGACAGTAGAGGGTTATCCGACGTATATGACGACTCTCCAACGTCTGAAGAACGGACGCGTGAAAAATGTCACACTCATCCCTTTCATGTTTGTCGCCGGAGACCATGCACGTAATGATATCGATGGAGAATGGAAAGAGATGCTCGGTAAGGATGGATTCAACGTCTCTTCCGTAATTGAAGGTCTCGGAGAGATTCCTGAAATACAAAACATATACATTGACCATATCCGTCAGGCAATCGAGACTCCCGTCACCGATATCTCTGCACAAAAAGCATCCTATCTGAAAGAGAATTTATAACCAACAAGAAAACTATGTCACGTATCAAGAAGACTGTATTGACATGCATCGGAATTGCTATGGCACTCATAGCGATCCTTATGGTCTGGCATTCCCTACTGAGACCCACCAAAATATTGGTGGTCAATCCTCTTCCTGCTCAAAAGGCGGAGATTATACTGAACAACGACAGCCGTCTGATTTCCGTGACATGCACGACAATGGAAGAAGCCCGCGATTTCAGCAAATATGATGCCGTCCTCATGTACGGTCGCGGGCTTTATCTTGACTCCATACAGATGGCTGACCTTGAGAAGGCGGCACACAATGGAGTGCCTGTATTCACCAACTCACTACGTAACTTCAATTTTGTCGTAAACCACAATCTCGATTCCATACAGTCTGCCACATTGCAGACTTATTTCGCAAACCCATGCCGACCCAACTACCGCAATCTTCTCCGATACGTGCGTCATCTTTCAACTCCACGCCGACTCGGAGACCAAGACTATGATCTTCCCGTAAATATACCATCCGAATTATTCTATCATCTCGAGCCGGGGAAATATTTCAAGGATGCTCACGCCCTGACGCAATATCTCAAGGACAAAGGTCTATATCACCAAGATGGGCGCGACGTGGCTTTCATCTCAGGAGTGAGCTTTCCGGTGGAAAGCAACCGTGCCCACGTCGATACAATCGTCACGCGCCTCACACAATCCGGATATAATGTCTATCCCATCACAGCTACCGGAGAGAAACGCAGCGCAATGATAAAGGAGGTTAACCCTGATGCCATTGTCTATTTCCCGATGGGGCGCCTCGGCAATGACTCTCTTTTGAATTGGGTCTATGCCCACAAGATACCTCTTTTCATGCCTTTCCCTCTTACCCAGACACAGTCGGAATGGCTAGATATCAGAAAACCGTTGGAAGGGGGTACTCTCAATGCCAGAATCGTCGTGCCTGAAATCGACGGAGGGATGTCGCCTTTATGCATTGCGACACAAGATCCGGATCCAGAAGGATACATCCTCTTCACTCCTCAGCGGGAACGTGTGGATGCTTTCATGGATCAGTTCAACAGATTCATGCGACTACAAGTGATTCCAGACAAAGAGAAAAGGATTGCCATAGTCTATTTCAAGTCGCCAGGGAAAGATGCACTCCTTGCCTCGGGTATGGAGGTAGTGCCTTCTCTCTATAATTTTCTGTCGCGTCTGTCAGCAGAGGGATATGACGTCAGCGGACTACCCTCCTCAATGGAAGAATTCGGGAAGATGCTGAATGAACAGGGGAGCGTGATGGGATCCTATGCTCCTGCCGCTCAGAAACGATTCATTGAAGAATGTAACCCCATCCGTATAGATAAAAGACTCTATGAAAAATGGGCAGAGACAACACTAAGTCCTGAAAAATACGCCGAGGTAGAAATGCGTTATGGCAAGGCTCCGGGAAATCTTCTCGCGAGTGGCGACACTATATGCATGGCAGCCCTCCGATTCGGCAACATACTCCTCTTCCCTCAGCCCCGTCCCGCACTCGGCGATGATGATTTCAAACTCGTGCATGGTGCTGACGTAGCACCTCCTCATTCCTACATAGCTCCCTACCTCTATATGCAGAATGAATTCGATGCCGATGCCATAATCCATTTCGGTACTCACGGCAACCTGGAATTCACACCCGGTAAAAACGCTGCCCTCTCAAAATCCGACTGGGCAGACGTCTTGATCGGCGGCCGACCGCATTTCTATTTCTATACCACTGGAAACATAGGAGAGGCTATCATTGCCAAAAGAAGATCCCATGCCGTGATTGTTACCCATCTTACACCACCCTTCACAAAAAGCGGGCTACGGCAAAAATATGCATCCCTTCTGATGAAAATACATGAGGCTATCTCGAATTCCTCCGCCAATTCCCAAGACTTAAAGAGGGAAATCATCGCGCAAGGGTTCCACAAGGATCTCGGACTTGATTCCATCCCGGAAGGGAGATATACCACCCTTGAATTGCAAAAAATCGATGCCTTCCTGGAGGAACTTGCAAATGAAAAAATCACAGGGGCATACTACGTAATGGGAGTACCCTACTCCGGTGACGATATGACGGAAAGTATTCTCGCAATAACCGCCGACAAACTCGCATATTCCCGTGCCAAGAATGATTTCCACGCCGGGAAAATATCTCAAAAATCGCTTCAGGACTTCGCATTAATCGCCCACAATTATCATCCAGGAGCATCCCGTGACATCAAATCGGCATTATCAGGCAACCCGGCTCCTGCCGATGCTGCAGAAGCCTTGCGTATACGCCAACTTCTCACAGAATCGGCAGGAGCCGAGATCGACGCAATGGTAGGGGCCCTGAACGGCATTCCGCTGTGCCCGGCACCAGGCGGAGATCCTGTAATAAACACCAACGTGCTCCCTATGGGACGCAACATGTTCAGCATTAATGCAGAAGTCACTCCCGGAGAAAAAGCATGGAACGACGGTGTGGTTCTCGCAGAACACACTCTCGATAGTTATCTCAAAAAACATGGTGAATATCCTCGGAAAATAAGTTTTACATTCTGGGCGGGAGAATTCATCTCCTCGCAGGGTGCGACCGTAGCACAGGCATTAAGAATGCTCGGTGTGGAGCCCGTGCGCGACGGGCAAGGGCGCGTGATAGACCTGAAGCTCACCTCTTCCGAAGAATTGGGCCGCCCGAGAATCAACATTCTTGTGCAGGTGTCGGGACAGCTGCGCGACATAGCGTCATCGCGCCTGAAAATGCTCACCGATGCAGTCACTCTTGCCGCCTCGGCAAAGGATGACAAATATCCAAACTTCGTGGCAGAAGGCACTATCGAGCAGGAAAAAGCCCTTTTGGATAAGGGGGAGTCGCCAAAAAGAGCACGTGAGCTTTCAACAATGAGAGTGTTCGGTCCGGTCAACTCCGGATATAGCACCGGGATGCTTCATTTTACTGAAAATTCCGGAGAATGGGATGACCGCGAGCAACTGGTAGATGGTTTTCTCAACAACATGTGCGCCATATATGGCGACGACAGCAATTGGGGCACAATGAATAAAGACCTGTTTAAGTCTGCCGTTGCCGGCACAGACGTCATCGTACAGCCACGCCAGAGCAACACGTGGGGTCCCATATCTCTCGACCATGTTTATGAATTCACCGGAGCATTGTCGCTGGCGGCAAAATCTTTGGGGGGCAAAGAGCCGGACGCTGTCATGGCAGACTATCGCAATCCTTGGGTACCTCGTATGCAAGACACAAAAGAGGCAGTCGCCGTCGAGACACGCGCCACTATCCTAAACCCCGAATATATCAAGAACCGTATGAAAGGAGGGGCGACTACGGCACAGATGTTTGGAGAGATATTTCGAAACATCTTCGGATGGAGTGCCACGCGTCCTTCTGTGCTTGCCGATGATATCTATGACCGTCTTTACGATATATACGTGGCAGACAAGGATGGGATCGGGATTGAGGAATATTTCAACCGTGTGAATCCGGCTGCCCTGCAGGAAATGACAGCCACGATGCTTGAAAGCGCACGTAAAGGATTCTGGAAAGCCGACGACAAACGCATCTCTGCCGTCGCCGAAATGCATGCCCGTATTACCCGGCGGCACGGCGCACCATGCACGGAATTCGTCTGTGCAAACAGGAAACTTCAGGAGTATACCGCCTCACACCTCTCTGCCAAGGACGCTGACAAATTCCTCGGAGAGATCGGGAAAGCCACAGCAGCCCAATCAGGATCCCAAATTCTGAAAAAAGATGAGAGGAACCTCATGCAGAAAATCTCACCTGACAAAACAGGTCTCTATGTGATAATTGCCTTAGCACTGTGTATTTGTGCATACGGGTGCGTCGTAATATTCCGGAGAAGAGCCAATCATAAAACCGGTGGCAGAAAGGAGAACCGATGACAGTGATATTGATGATATTTTGCATAGCGTCTATTGCGGGATGCATAGTGAATATTTCACTCATGCCCGTGAAAATGCGTGTGGCATTATGTCTGCTATGGGGAATAGGCGCCGGCATCATCGCAATGATAATGTTCGGACTCCCCCGTCAGGAGATATGGACAGCGAAATGGATTGTATATGCCGTTATCTTGGCATCGGTAGACGTGATTTTCTTTCTCCGCCACATCTTTTCTGACAGACATCTTCCCCGGATTGCAGGTCTATACCCCGGCTTCTCAATCCTATATCCCATGATAGTCTTGGATTGCATCTGCACACGCTCTTTTCCGGGAGCCGACTTCGCGACTATCTCAATACTTACCGGGATTGCTGTCGTTCTGCTCCTTGCCGGCAGTGTTGCCATCTGTCGCCATCTCAATGCCGGATTCGGCACACTATACGGCATCACTATCGTTCTGACAATCACAAGTATAATTTTATATGGTATGACATGAAACCTATCTCAGATATACTGTTTATAATTTCCAACGGATTACTGATTCCGGTAATCCTTTCCCTATTGTTTCTGCTGTCGCTCTCATTGATCAGAGCGATCGGATTCTATCATCTCTTTCGTGAGCATCGTCGCATTTCCGACGCATTGAAGACAGTGGTGGGCAACTACTCACTTGACAGTTTGAAAGAGACGCTGGATAGTCTCAACGATCTCGAAGATTCGCCGGAAATCAGATGTCTGCGCTTGTTAGTCAGTCATAGTGCGGATGCTGATTATTGCGAACATGCTTTGGGAGACTATCAGATAGAGATAGAGCGGAAACTCTCGAAAAGCCGACTCTTAGTGAAATTCGGACCAATGCTCGGACTCATGGGGACCCTCATACCGATGGGACCCGCTCTCGTAGGACTCTCTGCCGGCGACATATCATCAATGGCATACAACATGCAAGTGGCATTTGCCACGACCGTCATCGGCATGCTCATTGCAGCTATCGGTCTCCTGCAGCTTCAGTCAGACAAACGCTTCTTTGCCCGCTCTTTCAACGACATTGGGTTCATTCTTCGTAAAATTATCGGAATATGAAACAGAATCCAATTCTTCACAACTCCAACGATGAGGATGATAATCCCCTCGGAATGCTTACGAATCTATTCGATATAGCGATGGTCTTTGCCGTGGCTCTTATGGTGGCGCTCACCACGCATTTCAGCATGAGTGAGATTTTCTCTGATGATGACTTCACCATTGTCAAGAACCCCGGGACTGACAACATGGAAATCATAACCAGAGAGGGGGAGAAAATAAATCGTTACACCCCTTCCGACACAGAGTCGCCCACATCAGGCAACCGAGGGAAACGTGTCGGGACAGCTTATCAACTTGAGAACGGAGAAATAATATACATACCTGAATAACAGACACCCATATAAATATGAAAAAAGCCATCCATATCCTCTGCCTCGCAGCTGCCGTGATGCTGACAGCATGCGGAGCTCGCAATGCCGCCGGAGCCAATGATGCGGAAGCATCATCGGCAACTGACTCAATCGCAACCGTTATTCCTAAATATGCACAGGGTTTCCACGTGAAAAATAGCGGGGATATCACTCTCCTCGACATCAATGACCCTGAGAACCGAGAGGCGGAAAAATTCCATTTCGCGCTCACCGATAAGGATTTCATCGGAGAGATACCGCAAGGATATAAGCGCATCAATATCCCGATAGAGTCAGCTATATGCATGACATCTCTCCAACTGTCAAATTTCCTGAAACTTGATATTCCGGAAAAGGTCGTAGGTATTACAAGCACGCGCCATCTGCATAATGAGAAAATGAACCGTCAGATAAAGGAGGGCACTACCCACAAGATAGGGATCGAGGGAAATTTCGACAATGAGGTCATAATCGCCATAGATCCTGACGTCATTTTCGTCTCCCCTTTCAAACGTGGCGGATATGATGCCATACGCAACGTCGATATCCCGCTCCTCCCCCATCTCGGCTACAAGGAGCTGTCGCCACTCGGACAAGCGGAATGGATAAAGGTGGTGGGACTCCTTACGGGAAACACGGCAAAAGCAAATGAGATATTTTCGGATATCGAGCGCCGCTATCTCGCGCTGAAAGCAATGGTTGACACTGTCGGGGTGCGCCCCACTGTGTTCAGCGGGGAGATGCGCGGTGGCAACTGGTATGCCGTCGGTGGGAAAAGTTTCCTCGCCCAGCTATTCCGTGATGCCGGCGGCGACTATTTTCTGAAAGACAATACCGAATCCGGCGGTATCACCCTTGACTACGAGACGGTGTATGCAAATGCTTCCGAGGCAGACTATTGGAGAATTGTCAACAGTTTTGATGGAGATTTCTCCTACGATGCACTAAAAAAGATCGACAACCGTTATACTGATTTCAAGGCATGGAAAAATAAAGGGGTCATTTACTGCAACATGAATGAGGTGCCATTCTACGAGCGGATGCCCGTAGAGCCGGAAGTTGTGCTCGCTGACTTCATCCATGTGTTTCATCCTGACATCCTGCCTGACCATCAACCTGCATATTATCATCTGCTTAAGAAATGAACCACACTCGCACAGGACTCATAATGACCCTCCTGGGGGTATCTATTCTGCTTTTCTTTTTCCTTAACCTTCTCCTCGGTTCGGTGAAGATTCCAGCAGATGCCATCTACAATATCCTGACAGGAAGTGAAGATGAGTCTCCGATATGGACCAACATAATAATGAAGTCAAGGCTCCCGCAATCGTTCACCGCTGCCATGGCGGGTGCAGGTCTGGGAGTAAGCGGACTACTGATGCAGACTGTATTCCGGAATCCACTTGCCGGTCCCTCTGTGCTCGGAATAAGCTCCGGAGCAAGTCTCGGTGTGGCTTTTGTAGTGCTCCTTTCCGGCAGCATAGGGGGTGTGACATTAAGCAAGCTCGGAGTAATAGGAGAGGTCACCATCACCCTTTCCGCCATATTTGGAGCCCTACTTATAATGGCACTCATCGCCTTCGTTGCCGGAAAAGTAAGGGGGAATGTGACCCTTCTGATAATGGGCGTCATGATCGGATACGTCGCAAACGCAATAATTGGCGTGCTGAAGTTTTTCAGTGCCGAGGAAGACATAAGGGCTTACGTGATTTGGGGGCTCGGAAGTTTCTCGCGTGTTTCAGGTGGGCAGACAAATGTATTCATCTTTCTGATGAGTGTGCTTCTCCCTATCTCCTTCCTACTTATCAAGACCCTCAACCTTCTCCTGCTCGGCGACTCTTATGCCCGCAATCTCGGGCTCGATATTAAGAGAGCACGTATGCTCGTCATAGCAAGTTCCGGAATATTGGTGGCTGTCGTGACTGCATATTGCGGACCAGTTATATTTCTGGGACTCGCTGTCCCTCACATCTGTCGAGGTCTATTCCATAGATCTAACCACGCAGTGATTCTGCCGGCATCCATGCTGGCGGGGGCATCTCTGGCTCTCCTCTGCAACCTCATCGCCAGATTACCCGGATTTGAGGGTGCGCTTCCGGTAAACTCCGTGACAGCTCTTATCGGCGCGCCTGTCGTCATGTGGGTGCTTTTCAACAAAAGAAGAAATGAAGTATGAAAAAAAACAATGAGACAATAAAAATTTCAGGACTTGAGACCGGATACATCTCTAAAAAGGGCAACACCGTCATCACACGTGATATCGACGCATCCCTTGAATCGGGTGAGCTGACGTGTCTTCTGGGTCCTAACGGTGCAGGCAAATCAACTCTCCTGAAGACATTGACAGCTTTCATCCCCCCTATTCAAGGGGATATCTTCATAGAGGGGAAATCCCTAAAGGATTATTCCGCTCCGGAATTGGCAAAAGTGATCGGGGTTGTACTCACTGAGAAACTGAGCATCAGCAATATGACTGTGGAAGAACTGATATCTATGGGCAGAAGTCCCTACACGGGTTTCTGGGGAAAGATGTCAGAATATGATAAAATGGCGGTTGAGGAATCAATCAACCTTGTCAATATCAATAATCTGCGAGGCAGGATGGTGCAGACACTGAGCGACGGCGAACGCCAGAAGGTGATGATCGCCAAAGCATTGGCACAAGAGACTCCTGTCATTTTCCTTGATGAGCCAACAGCCTTTCTTGACTATCCGAGCAAAGTGGAGATCCTGCAGCTCCTAAAGAGGCTTGCCATCGAGAAAGACAAGACAGTCTTTCTATCAACCCACGATATGGAGCTTGCCCTGCAGATAGCCGACAAAGTATGGCTCATCGACAAGCCGCATGGTGTCACTATCGGCACCCCGGAAGACCTTGCCCTGAACGGGGAAATGAACCGCTATTTCCATAGCGACGGTGTGGTGTTCGACATTGACAACGGACTTTTCAAAATATCTCAAGAAATGCACGGATCAGTCAGCCTGACAGGAGAAGGACAGCATCTCAACATGGTAAGGAAAGCCCTTACCCGACGGGGCATATCCACCGCCGAAAAGGATTCCTCGGTCTTTGTTGAGGCTACCCCTCGATGTCTGTCTGTCAACGGAAGAGACGTGAAGTCAATCGCCGAGCTACTTGATGAGATAGATTCAATAATAGACAACGACAACAATTCATAAACTCAGAGGAATGAGATAATGAGACCAAAGATCACAATCATCGGGATAGGACCCGGAAACGTTGGCGATATGACGGGACGCGCCATGACTGCCCTCCGTGAGGCAGAAATCATTGTGGGCTACAAATACTACATCCCTTTCATTTCCGGAATCGTCTGCGAAAAGGCAGAGATTATTCAGAACGGCATGCGTCAGGAAGAGGCGCGGATTGAGAAGGCGTTTGAGATTGCTGCAGAAGGGCGTGATGTATGCGTCATAAGCTCAGGCGACTGCGGAATATATGGTATGGCTCCCCTTGTATTTGAAATGATACGCCGAGAAGATGCCGACATTGAGGTGGAAGTGATTCCGGGAATAAGCGCATTCCAGAAAGCCGCCTCTCTCCTCGGTGCTCCGATGGGTCACGATTTTTGCGTCATCTCACTCAGCCATCTGATGACTCCTTGGCAAGTCATCGAGCAACGAATAAAAGCTGCTGCCGATGCTGATTTTGTCACCGCTGTCTATAATCCCAAAAGCAACGGCCGCTACTGGGAACTGCACAGGCTCAAAGAACTGTTTCTGAGCGTCAGGCATCCTGCCACTCCCGTTGGTTATGTGCGTCAGGCAGGTCGTGCCGGAGAAACTGTGAAAGTGACCAATCTTGCGGAGTTTGATCCTGAGGATGTGGATATGTTCACCGTGGTCATCATCGGGAACTCAAATTCATTTGAATGGAACCGACATATCGTCACCCCACGGGGATACTACACCGGCAAGACCGGTGAAAAAGAGAAACTCGGACAATCCATCATGATAGAGAGCTTCCGCACCATTGAAAAGGAGCTTTCCAATCCGGATATCCCACTCAACTTGAAATGGCCATTGCTCCATGCCATCCACACGACCGCCGATTTCGATATGGAGAATATAATAAAAGTGGATGAGGATGCCGTGGAAAGGATCTACAAGAGGTTGACTGAAGGGGGAGTGAAGACAATCGTAACCGACGTGACTATGGCTGCTTCCGGAATCAGGAAGGGTGCTCTCGCTCGTCTCGGTCTTAACGTGAAATGTTATCTCAACGAGCCGCAAGTAGCGGAGCTGGCGACATCTAAAGGCTTGACGCGCACTCAGGCAGCCATACGCCTCGCCGTGAAAGAGGATCCTGATGCCCTCTATGTATTCGGTAATGCACCCACTGCCCTCATGGAACTTTGTTCCCTGATAAGACGTGGTGAGGCACATCCGGCAGGAATCATAGCTGCCCCTGTAGGATTCGTCCATGTCTGTGAAAGCAAACACATGGTAAAGCCTTTCACCGACATACCTAAGATTATCGTGGAGGGGAGAAAAGGGGGAAGCAACCTTGCCGCCACTCTTGTCAATTCCATCCTGTGCTGGCCCGATGCCGGGATGCTAAAACCCGGAAGAGATGTCTGAGACGCGTTTTATAATCATCGGTATATCCGATAGCCGTATGCAGACATTCTCTCCGGAAATAATGCAGGCTATCAAGGCTGCGAAAGTATTTTCCGGAGGGAAACGTCATCATGATATTGTCGCGCCCATGCTCCCCCCCGGCTCGTTATGGATTGATGTGACAGTGCCGCTTGCTTCCGTTTTCGATAAATATACCGACCATGATGAGATAGTGGTGTTTGCATCAGGTGACCCTCTATTCTTTGGATTTGCCGCTACACTGCAGCGTGCATTTCCCGACACCGAGATAACAGTCTATCCTTCATTCAATTCATTGCAGACACTCTCCCACCGGCTCCTCCTCCCTTACGCGGAGATGAAAAATGTGTCGCTGACGGGGCGTCCGTGGAAGAATCTTGATGTTGCCCTTATCACTGGCTACCCTCTGATTGGGATACTTACCGATCGGTCCAAGACTCCTGCCGAGATTGCCCGGCATCTTCTCCGATATGGCTATGACAACTATTCGATCAGCGTAGGGGAATGTCTCGGGAATGACACTGAACGGATACGCATCATGTCTCTTGAAGAGACGGCGCAAGAGGGTTTTGCATTCCCCAACTGCGTAATCCTGAAGATGACTCATCCTCGCAAACGCTATTTCGGGCTACCGGAAAATCTATTCCGGCATCTTGAGGGTAGAAATAACATGATCACAAAAATGCCGGTCAGGCTATTATCCCTCTCTATGCTTGATCTTTCCGAGAGGAGAGTGATGTGGGACGTAGGGTTCTGCACCGGTTCCGTATCTATTGAAGCGAAACTAAGATTTCCGCAATTAGATATCATTTCATTTGAACGTCGCGCAGAATCCAAAGCAATTTTTGAAGAGAATTGCAGGATCTTCGGCACTCCCGGAATCGAGGCAGTCATAGCCGACTTCCTTGACTGCGAACTATCCACATTCCCCGCTCCGGATGCCGTCTTCATCGGCGGCCACGGAGGAAGGCTCCCTGAAATGATGAGACGTATTTTCGGGAATCTCACGGCGGATGGCATCGTGGTGTTCAACTCTGTTAGTGACGAAAGTCGGTGTGACTTCCTATCCTCTGTCGAAAGCTGCGGAGGTAAGATTCAGGAAGAGCATCTCCTTTGCTACGATGCCCATAATCCGGTAAAGATAATCAAAGCCTCCAAATGATTTAAAACATCTCCTTGAAATATCTATGAAAAGAATTATATATCTGAATGACAGCGGACGCACTGTGGCAGACCGTATTCTCTCCGTTTCATCCGATTTTGAGGCGGTCTCCTACAAGGATTTTGATATGGCGCGCTTTCAAGAATGCGAATCGATTGTCTTCATCGGAGCTCTGGGGGTATGTGTGCGGTCGATAGCACCATATATCTCCGACAAATATTCCGATCCTGCGGTAGTCTGTATCGATAGCCTGGGGCACAACGTGATTTCCGTATTGTCAGGACATGTCGGCGGCGCCAACGCTTTATGCCTGCAACTTGCCCGTGCGCTCGGAGCAAACCCTGTAGTCACCACCCAGAGCGACATGGCGCGGATATGGCAACTCGACACTCTCGCCCCCCGTTTCGGGTGGATAGCAGACGCGAGCCATGAGGAGATGAACAGGGCGATTGCCACTCTCGTGAATGGCAGACCTGTGGGTCTTCTGTTAGACGTCAGAGATGAAGGCACCCGATGGCTTGAATCTACTCTCCCTCCCAACGTCAGGATCATTTGCGATTGCAATGAGATGCCGGAGGCGGAATTGATTATCTCCGTCTCCCCTTTCATTCACAACTGCCACACACCGCTCCTATCATTCCGCCCCAAGGTGCTGAATCTCGGCTTCGGGTGCCGACGCGACTGCAATCCCGACGGGATCTACAACCACATCGCCGAATCTATGATCAGATTTGGTGTCAGCCCGTTGTCAGTGAAATCTGTAGCAACAATCCCACTGAAGAAAGACGAGAGGGCTGTTGCTCACCTCGTCAACGCTTTCGGATTAAATGAATGTGATGTATACACCGCCGACGACCTTAAAGGAATCGATGTGCCGAATCCTTCTGAAAAAGTATCAGAGGTCACAGGCATCCCCGGAGTTGCCGAAAGCTGCGCTTTAAAAAGTGCTGACGGGGGGCGACTGATCATTGAGAAACAGAAATGCAAACTCAATGATGGCTCCGACTTCACTTTCGCAGTGGCAATAGATGCCGATGCCGAACGGGAAGGTCATATTGAGATTGTGGGTGCCGGTCCGGGAGATCCGGAGCTGATATCGGTGCGGGGGAAACGTTTCCTTCAGCAAGCCGACCTCATACTGTATGCCGGAAGCCTTGTGCCTGTGGAGCTGACCCACTATGCAAAACCGGGATGCACAGTGAGGAGTTCTGCGCCTATGAATCTTGCAGAGCAATTTGCCCTCATGAAAGAGTTCTACGACCGAGGTGCGCTCGTGGTGCGCCTGCATACCGGCGACCCGTGCATCTATGGAGCGATACAGGAACAGATGGCATTCTTCGACCGCCACGGCATGTCATACCACATAATGCCCGGAATATCATCTTTTCAGGCGGCGGCCGCCGCGCTCCGCTCTCAATTCACCATACCGGAGAAAGTGCAGACAATAATCCTGACTCGAGGAGAGGGACACACGCCGATGCCAGAGCGAGAACAGCTTCACAAACTCGCACAGTCACGGAGCACAATGTGCATCTATCTCAGCGCGGCTATTGTAGACGACGTGCAGAGGGAACTCCTTATGGCATATCCTCCGGAGACCCCTGTCGCAGCATGCTATAAACTCACGTGGAAAGAGGAGCGCATATATCGTGGCGTGCTTGCTGATCTCGCACGCATCGTCCATGATAACCGGCTCTCACTCACCACTCTTCTCGTCGTTGGCGATGCAATAGACAACAGAAAGGGTCTTTCTCGTCTTTATGACCACAATTTCAAACATCTTTTCAGAAAATGATTCTTGTATTCGGAGGCACCACGGAAGGACGTATAGCTGTCAGCACCCTCGATGAAGGGGAAGGGGGATATTTCTACTCCACATTATCCGACGCGCAGGAAATAGAATGTGCCCACGGGACCCGGATCTCAGGATCCATGTCGGCTGACTCCATGCTCTCTTTCTGCAAGCAACATGGCATACGGATTATTGTGGATGCCGCCCACCCTTTCGCGACACGTCTGCATGACACGGTAGCCGTGACAGCTGACCGTCTCGCCATTCCTGTGATCAGGCTGGAACGTCTGCCTGCCGATTGCGAATCAGATCATATTATCCCCTGCTCCGATTTCAATGATGCTATCGGGAAGATGCGTCATGACGGCGTGACCCGTCTGTTAGCTCTCACCGGGGTAAACACTATCTCCCCCCTGAAGCCTTTCTGGGAAAAGAGAGAGACGTTTTTCCGAATCCTTGATCGCGAGGATTCCGTGAAAAAGGCACTCGACGCAGGATTTCCCACATCCCGCCTCATATATTACAGACCTGACGACACGCCACGCCTTATATCCGAGCTACATCCCAATGCCATAATCACGAAGGAGAGCGGCGCATCAGGAGGATTCGCCGAGAAAGTTCAGGCAGCCATTCAGCACAACATACTGATCTACGTGGTCCGACGTCCCCCCCTCCCGAAATCATTCATAACAGTTGAGGGTACTCACGGACTGCGGCGTGCCATAGAAAGACTGTTGCCTCAATTCTATCCTCTCCACACCGGGTTCACTACCGGCAGCTGCGCCACTGCTGCTGCAAAGGCAGCTCTCATCGCTCTGCTGACGGGAGAAAAGAGAACGGAGATCACCTTCAGGATTCCGGAGGGTGAAAGGATGGCGATGTCGGTGAAGTCTGTAGAGACCCGAGATGAGGATGCGACGGCAACTGTCATCAAAGACGCGGGAGATGATCCCGACGTCACCGACAAAAGTGAAATATCGGCACGCGTGGCTTTTGCCCGGCATGAAGGAATCCGGTTCTCTGGGGGTGAAGGGATCGGCATCGTGACGTTGCCCGGACTTGGGTTGGAAGTGGGAGAGGCTGCCATAAATCCGGTGCCCCGACGCATGATAACAGAGGAACTCACCGCACTCTATGCCGGAGGATTAGACGTGACCATCTCCCTGAAAGGGGGTGCGGAACTTGCCGCCCGCACGTTCAATCCCCGTGTCGGGATATCCGGAGGGGTCTCCATCATCGGCACAAGCGGCATTGTGCGTCCCTTTTCTCACGAGGCATTCGTGGAATCGTTATGCCGCGAGATGAATGTGGCTATTGCTATGGGATGCCGACCGATCGTGGTCAATTCCGGTGCAAAGAGCGAGAAGTTTTTGAAAAAACTATTTCCGGCGCTCCCTCCGCAAGGATTCATACATTATGGGAATGCCATCGGAGAGATCATGACCATATCCCGCGATCTTGGGGTGGAGTCGCTCGTCATCGGAATCCTGATAGGGAAAGCTGTAAAACTTGCAGAAGGTCATATTGACACCCACAGCCACAAAACGACCTTCAACCGTGATTTCCTTCTCAATGTCGCAAGGGAATGCGGTTGCTCGCAAGAGGCATCAGTTGCTATATCGGGGATGAATATCGCCAGAGAACTGTGGTCTATCCTGTCGCCAAGCGATGCCGAAATGTTTTTTCAAGAGATTCTTCGGAGATGCCATGAGCAATGTGCGCGTATTTATCCGGGAAATCTTGAATCCATTCTTCTCTCCGATGACGGAAGCATATTTTATTCCTCTCGCTCATATTTATCTCGAGAATCAAATAAATCTACAAAATGAAACCATCATTTCTGATAGCCTCCGCCTCGTCCGGCAGTGGAAAAACCACATTCTCACTCGGAATCATGCGTGCGCTGCGCAGGAGAGGATTAAGCGTGCAACCTTTCAAATGCGGACCGGATTATATTGACACCCAATTCCAGACTCTCGCCGCCTCACGTGAGTCGGTCAACCTTGATCTATTCATGTCATCTCCGGAGCACGCAGGCGGTCTCTTCAGCCATTTTTCCGACAATGCGGGTGCCAATGTCATCGAAGGAGCGATGGGGATGTTTGATGGCTTCAACGGATGGGAAGGAAGCGCAGCCAGAATTGCCATAACAATCGGTCTGCCTGTCATTCTCGTTGTCGATGCCTCGTCAACAGCATATTCTGTGGCTGCTACAATCTACGGATTCACTCATTTCAAGAAGGATATTAAAGTGGTGGGAGTGGTATTCAACCGGGTTGCTTCAGAAAGCCACTTCTCTTTCTTGAAAAAGGCATGTGCCGATGTCAACGTCTCATGTTTCGGATACATGAAAAAGAGCTCCGATCTGATCATACCATCCCGTCATCTTGGATTGACACTGACATCGCAGGATGAAATGGAACGTTTCATTGATATGGCGGCGGATGAAGTAGAACGCCACGTGGATATTGATGCAATACTTCACGCCACCTCCACACAGCCGAAGAGATGCAGTCTTGACATCCCACGTCTGACCGCCACCAAGGTGGCGGTGGCAGCAGATGAGGCGTTTAATTTCATCTATAAGGCAAATATTATCGCCTTAGGAGGTGACGTGAGATATTTCTCACCCATCAACGACATCCGATTGCCAGACGCTGATCTTCTCTATCTTCCGGGTGGATACCCGGAGCTTTATGCGGATAAACTTGCTGCCAACACCTCAATGAGAGCTTCAGTAAGGGATTTTGTCGAATCGGGAAGGAAGGTGATCGCAGAATGCGGAGGATTCATTTATCTCACGGAAGAGATCGACGGAAACCCTATGTGCGGAGTATTCCCTCTGAAAACCACCATGAGGGAGTCGCGTCTGAAACTCGGATACCGTGAAGTTGATTTCGGGAATATGGTTCTACGTGGGCATGAGTTTCATTACTCCCGGGTCGAACCATCCGGCAGCAGACCCGTGACAACCACCGCTTTCCCTCAGAAAAATGCTAAAGGGATACCAGTGGAATCCCTTACATACCGATACAAGAATGCAATAGCCGGATATACCCATCTTTATTGGGCAGAACACGGCATTAGTGATATTTTTAAGTCATAAATTAAGAGATGCATTATGAGAATATATACTCGAACCGGCGACAATGGATTCACCTCCATACACGGCAGAATAAGGGTGCCTAAGACCGATATACGCATAGAGGCTAATGGCACTCTTGATGAGCTTAACGTAGTTGTGGGGACTATCCGCACATATCTGTCTGAGACGCATCCGTTTCAGTCGCTGCTGTATGGCATACAGGTCAATCTTATGTCGGTAATGAGCCTTGTCGCCACCAAAAGCGAGATGCGCGGTGACAATCCCAATCAACTTGACGATATTGTCACTCCTATCGAGAGGGCAATCGATTCGATAAGCGCCGAATGCACCCCATCCGACTCCTTCATTCTCCCCGGAGGCACACCAATGGCTTGCATGATGCATCAGGCAAGGGTGCTTGCCCGCAAGGCTGAACGAAGACTTTGGAGGCTGAATGAATGCGATGCAGTGGACCACACGATCCTGCAATACGTCAACCGTCTCTCCGACCTTTTCTTCCTAATGGCACGTCATGAACTACAATTCGGCAACGTGAAGGAGGAGGTGTGGCGAAGATTCGGGTACAAGACCAAACTAAAATCCAAATAAATAAATAAATCCATGTAGACAAAATTGATATGACCACGAATACGGTGATCTCTCGGAAGAGAGAGGGAACCCGGTGAGATTCCGGGACAGTACCCGCTACTGTAACGCTTACACAAAACGCGAGGGAAATATGCCACTGTGCCCATGCATGGGAAGGCCCCCCGACGGAGCCAAGTCAGGAGACCGACCGTATTCTGCATTAATATTATTTCCGGGATAGTCTTATCCCATTCTTAAGAAAGGATAAAAGACTTATTGAAGTTTATATTAATAAAATCATGATTACCTATTTTATTAGAACGACAGTCGCCATCACAATGATGAGTGCTGTCTCGGCAATCGGTTCTGCAGCGTATGCAGACAACTTCGTCAAGGTTGAACCTGACGACAACGACAGCATCGTGACCCTGCTTGATTTCCACGTGGTAGGGCACAAGATCAAACAGACCAAGATGCTCCCCTTTGATGTTGATGAGAAGCATCTGCCAATCAACATGGCAAAAGTGGACAGAAAAATGCTTGAGAACCGCGACATAAACGATATCTCAAGCGCGACCCGTTTTCTGCCATCAGTAAAAAACCGCACGACGTATGGCGGCTTTCAGGAATTCTACATCCGAGGATTCTCAAGCCAGCTCGTCGCTACAGACGGTATCGCCGATCAGAGATCGTTCATCACGTCAATGCCTATGCATGACCTCTCCAATGTGGAAAGAATAGAGCTGCTGAGAGGTCCAGCCTCTGCGCTCTACGGGCAATCTATTGTCGGAGGCGTAATCAACATCTCTCGCATGCAACCTACTCATGAGACTCATTTCAGAACAAAACTAAGCGTAGACTCATGGCATTCCTACTCAGCTTTCGCCGGGATGTCGGGTAAACTCATTGGTCCGTTCAATTACTATGCATCTGTCAACGTAGGCAACAGCGATGGTTGGCGCGACAATTTCGAACGCCGCTTCACGGCATACGCCACAATATCCGGATGGTTCACCGACAAAGACTATCTTCAGCTCATATACGATTTCTCTAACGACAAATACGGCACTGACACCGGTCTGCCACCGTTGATGAGTCATGATATTCTCAACGCGTCCGACGGCTCTCTGTATCTGCCGGCGTTCTCCAGCCTTCCCGACCTTCCCCGTAAAGCAAGATACAACAACAATTCCGACTATCTTCGCAACAGAACCCAGGATGTAGAACTCCGCTATGAGCATATCTTCAATGAAGCTTTCAAACTCAGAGACATCGCGATGTTCCGTTTTGACAACATCGATTATCTCTCAACCGAAGAGCTGTCTTACGTGACGAGTGAGGAGCCTGTCTATCCGTATTACTACGAAAACAAGGGTAAGAAAATATATATAAACCTTGAGGAACTGACCAACAGTTATCCTCTTGCTTTCAACCATAAGGCTTATTCATATCACAACCAGCTTGAGCTCTCCGGTAAATTCAACATTGGAAAAGTGAAAAACAACTATGTGGCAGGATGGTCAGTCAACTATCTTCACCGTCCCTCTTTCGGAGGATCGAAATTCTTTGGACCGGGAAAATCATACACGTTCCCTACCTACGATCCCTATTCCGGCGGATCATACTGGGCGCAGAGCGGACGCGTAAGCATATCCGATCGTATGTCGCAAGGTGTGTACATATCAGACGTAGTTGATGTTTGCCGTCAATTCAAGTTCATGCTTGCCGGAAGATACGACTACTACAAATATCGTTCCACAACCGTACAGCTGAAAGATGGAGATCGTAATTATGAAAAACCAGCTTCGGATGCCTATAAATCAATTGTCAACAATGCCCTCTCCTACAGGGTTGGTGCCGTCTATGAGCCAACTGAGGCTCTATCTCTGTTTGCTTCAATGGGATCCTTTTTCAAACCCAACAACACCGTCTACACAGACAATTACATCTATCTTGACAAAAACGGTCAACGCTATCATCCCGAAGATGGTGGCGAGGTGTTTGCCCCTGAAAAGGGATGGCAATTTGAAATCGGGATAAAATACGATTGGAAAGGTCTGACGCTCAACGGATCATACTTCTATATCCATAAGGATAATGTGGTTACATCACTCGGGAATGTTGAGGAAGACGGTGTGACGAAGCAGGTGCGCGGACAGGTCGGCAGAATGCACTCCCAAGGCTTCGACATTGATCTTTCGTATGCCATAGGCGATTTCCTCTTAGGAGCCGGATATGCATATACTGACCCTCGCGTAGGGAAGATTGCCAAGAACTCATACGTAGAGGTCAATGCCGACAGAGGAAACAGATACACTTATATTCCCAAAAACCAGTTCTTCGTTACCGGAGACTATGAAACTTCCTCTGGAGCGTTAAAACGTTTTGGAGCCTCTGTATCGCTCACTTATCAAGACCGTGTCTACACCAACCTGACAAACAATATATCTCTTGATCCATATCTCTTGTGCGACTTGTCGCTAAGATATAAACTCAAGAATGGAGTGGGATTCATGGCAACTGTCAATAACTTGTTCAACCGTCATTACAACGTATCCAATCTGGGCACACAGATGATACCCGGACAGGATATCAATTACAAACTCAGCGTGACTTATTCGTTCTGACAAACAGAGGGGATGCCTTAAAAAGCATCCCCTCTACTACATAATCTTATCACTGATTTTTCCTATGAAGAAAGTTTTCTCATTCATGTATAAATGCCATAAATGGTTTGGATTACCATTGGCATTGATGTTCTTGATGTGGTATTGCTCAGGCATAGTCATGATGTATCATTCTTTTCCTCGGATCTCTCCTTCTGAAATCCCTGTTGAAAAGACTGACAGCGCAATTCTCTCAACTCTTTGGTTTAATCTCCCCGACACGCTGCGCTCCTGCCGGATAACACATTCCGCCAGACACATGCTCATCCACGCCAACGGAGAGACTTACGGGGCATTCTCCCCTACCCGCATGGATCTTGACCGGATAGCTGCATCATTCGGAACAAAAATTGAAAAAATCGACACTCTCCACGATGTGGACAAATGGACTCCTTTCAATCAACTAATGACAAAGCTGCCATTCTACAGGATAATCGGCGACGACAGTTCCTACATCTACGTCTCATCAAAAACGGGAGAGATAGTTCAACAATGCACCCTCTCTGAAAGACGATGGGCATGGGTCGGGGCTCTTCCTCACTACGTCTACATCACTCCTATACGTAGAGATGCAAAACTATGGAGAACCATCGTAATCTGGATGTCGGGGCTTTCAACTGTTTCTGTGATCTTTGGCATCATAATTGCCATACGCTTCCTCTTAAAAAAGCATAAATGGCATCTTTTCAAAAAGAGATCATGGCAGTGGCATTATTCTTGGGGACTTGTTTTCGGATTATTTATGCTTGCCTTCATATTCAGCGGCATGATGTCGCTCGCACAGATTCCGGATTGGATCATGAAGTCAAGGGAACTTGCCAATTCTCCTGTGATGTCTGTCGCCAAATCCCGGATAGACCTCTCGACGATTCCACAATCATTCGGAAGCGCGTCATTGATGACAGACCCCCAATTGATGTGGAGCGTCACATCAGGAAAGAAAACCTCCACCATCGCAGCGTCAGCAAGTCCCATTGATTTTTCACCCGCATTCATGACCCCCATCATTGAGCATCAGACAGGAGAGAAAGTAATATCCGTCAGAAAGATTGAGGAAGATTTCTTCTATCATCGGGGAGGGATCCCAGGATGGCGTGCCCGGACAGATCATTTCTCCGTATATTGGAACGAGAAAGGCTATTTCCGAATCCTTGACAGAAAGGCTAAGGCTCACTACGTATGCTATCGCTTCCTGCACACTATGAAAATACCCGGTCTTTATCAGATAAAATGGCTACACAGCATCTACATGTGGGTTATTCTCTTGGGAGGGCTAATGATTGTGGGAACAGGGACCTGGCTCTCTTTGAAAGCATTGAAGAATCTTTAGAGGTCTAAATTACAACGAAAGCGACATCAGACAACCCCATACCTGAAGTTTCACCATCCTATAGGATTATCGTGAAGCGGGTGTGGGGCTTTGTCGTGAGGGTCAGAGTGCCGTCGAGGCGCGTGATGATGCGTCGGGAGAGGCTTAGGCCTATACCGCTACCGGTGGGTTTGGTCGTGAAGAAGGGGGTGAAAATCTGGGAGGCTATGTGCTCGGGCACGGGGGTGCCGTCGTTGGTGAGCTTTATCTCAAGGGATTCATCTTCCCTGATCTCTGCCTCTATCGTCACTATCCCTGCGCCTGCCTCTACGGCATTCTTAAGTATGTTGAGGATCACCTGTCCGAGCAGGTCGCTGTCGGTATATGCCATGGCATCCGGTGGGAAGATGGTCAGTCTCACGTCTACTTCGCCGACATTCGGCAACCCCCTTACCAGAGACACTATCCTTTCCAAGAATGGCTTGACATAGAATACCCTCATCTGCGGTTCGGGGAGTATAGTGAATTGACGGAAGTTCTTCACAAACGACATCAGCGAACGGCTACTTGAGCATATCACCTCCATCTGGTGGCTTATCTCCTCTCTGTCAGACTCTTCGGTAAGCCTTTCATCCGAAATTCCGGCACTCAGCGATTCCGCTATCGAGCATACGGGGGTGAGTGAGTTCATTATCTCATGCGTGAGCACACGGATCAGTTTTTCAAGCGACTCCACCTCCGCCAATTGCAGGTCTCTCCGCATGTCGCTCAACGTAAGCACCTCAATATCATCATTGCCGAGACGGGCGTTTGATCTCTTCATGACAATATCGGGCAATTCTGCCGGCAACTGACGTATATCCTTCAGCACCGGCACGGAGAGCATCTTCAAGGCGGCGTTGTTGACATACATCACATGCCCGTCGCTGTTAGCCACTATGATCCCTACCTCAACCCTATTGATCACGTTATTAAGGAATCGCTCCCTCTGACGTGCCTCCTCGCTCAATTTCTCGATATGGCTGACAAGACTGTTGAGCATGACGTTGATATTGCGCTGATATTCCGGCACCCCTCTCAACGGGAATTTATAGGAGAAATCCCCGTTCATGGCTGCCGAGATAAGGTATTCCACATTCCTCCGCATACGATATATGCCGCTGACCACCCTCTCCCCACAGAACAATGCGCACAGAAAGCATCCGATCCCCCACCACGTCTCCGAGGAGGAATACAATATGCACGCCGCGACAGTCGACAATATCGACAGACCCGACCACAACAAGGGGGAATGCCATGTGTCATGCAATATATCGGTTATCTTCTTCCGCGCCATCTCCTCATAGGGCTTACAGACCGTATTTCTTTATCTTATTGTATAGCGTCTGGCGCGTGATTCCAAGTTGTCGCGCCACCTCCGCAAGATTACCGTTGTGCTGATGTATCGATGCCACTATCGTGCGTCGCTCGATATCCTCGAGGGTGCCGCCCGCTGCAGCTAATGCCGACGCAGGCTCATCAAACAACTCAAAATCCTCGGCTCTTAGCATGTCGCCGTCGCACATGATCAGAGCCTTCTCCACAACGTGCTCAAGCTGGCGTATGTTGCCCGGCCATTGGCGCGATTTCAACCTACGCATGGCATCGTCGGAGACCATCGGCACATCCTTACCGTAGACCTTGGCATATTTATGCAGAAAGAGATCCACAAATTCCGGGATATCATCGCTTCGGTCTCGCAATGAGGGGAGTTCGATGTGGATGGTATTTATGCGATAATACAGATCCTGACGGAACTTCCCCTCCGCCACCATCTGCGGAAGATCGCGGTTTGTGGCGCATATCAGTCGGATGTCGATCGGACGCGGCGTGTTGCTACCCACCCTGACCACCATACGCTGCTGCAACGCGGTCAGTAGTTTCGCCTGAAGATGATATGGTATATTCCCTATCTCATCGAGAAACAGGGTGCCGCCATGGGCTGTCTCAAACTTGCCTGCGCGGTCGGCACGCGCATCCGTGAAGGCACCCTTCACGTGCCCATACAGTTCGCTCTCAAACAGCGACTCCACCACCGCCCCCATGTCGACCGTCTCAATCGGACCCCGGCAACGGAGGGATAATCTGTGAATCTCCCTTGCCAGGAGATCCTTACCGGTACCGTTCTCCCCGGTTATCAGTATATTGGCGTCAGTAGCCGCCACCCTATCCACAATCTTACGGAGCGAAACCATAGACTCCGATGATCCCCATAGCATGTGGGAAGCAGCCTTACTTCCCGGCATACCCTTATCACCGAATGCCCTTTTCAGCACCTCCATCAGCACGCTGTTCTCAAATGGCTTGACCACGAAATCCACCGCCCCGAGTTTCATCCCCTCCACAGCCAATTTCACATCGGCGTATGCCGTGAACAGCACCACAGAGGTCTGGGGGCTTAGCCTCCGTATCTCCTGAAGCCAGAACAGGCCCTCATTGCCTGTATTTACCACAGCACGGAAGTTCATATCGAGAAGCACCACCTGCGGCTTATGCTTCCTCAGTAGCATGGGGATAGAATCGGGCGTGGACGAGGTGACAACCTCATCCACGCTTTTTCTCATCAGAAGCCTTACCGCCTCCAATATATCCTGATTGTCGTCTACTACAAGTAGTGTCTTCATTTCCATCGCTTTTTAAGTAACCGATCATATTAAAACGATACTAAGTTACTTTTGCAAAGTTATAACTTTTCCAAGCAATATGCAACACCACTCCAATCAGAGATCCATATTATCCACGATCTTACCGTCGAAGAGATTGATGACACGGTTTGTATATGCCGCATCGTGGCGAGAGTGAGTCACCATCACTATCGTGGTGCCCTCGCGGTTAAGTTCCGTCAGCAGATCCATCACTTCCTGACCGTTCTTTGAATCGAGATTACCCGTAGGCTCGTCGGCAAGTATCAGTTCGGGACGCGCTATGACGGCACGTGCTATGGCGGCACGCTGCTGCTGACCGCCCGACAACTGCTGTGGGAAATGCTTCGCACGGTGGGAGATACCCATGCGCTCAAGCACCTCTTTCACCCTTGTCTTCCTCTCCGAAGCACTCACATTGAGATAGCGCAGCGGTAATTCCACGTTCTCCTCCACCGTGAGTTCATCTATAAGATTGAAATTCTGGAAGACAAAACCGATCTTACCCTTACGCAGTCCGGTGCGCTGCTTCTCTTTAAGGGAGCTTACGTCGGTTCCGTCAAGGATATATTTCCCATCCGACGGATTATCGAGCAATCCGAGGATATTGAGCAACGTGGATTTGCCACATCCCGAAGGACCCATGATGGCAACGAACTCACCTTTGTTAACATCGAGCGACACCCCTCTGAGTGCGAATGTCTCCACCTCTTCCGTGCGGAATGACTTACTTACATTCTCTATCTTTATCATAATTGTTTTTGGTTTTTATTGATTAATTCTGATATAATGCCTTTATCGGATTCTCTGATGCTGCCTTGCGGCTCTGGAAATAGACGCTTATGACGCTTATGACCATGCACGCCAAGCCCGACACAAGGTATATCCACCAGTAGACCGATATCCGGTAGCTGAAACCGGAGAGCCAGTCGTTCATTATCAGATATATGATGGGTATGGCTATCACGAAGGCAATCACCACATACATCAGAAACGACAGCACCAGTTTGCGAAGCATCTCACTCGTCTCGCATCCGAACACCTTCTTCACCGCAATCTCCCGACGTCGTTGCTGCACGAAGTAGGTGCTCATCGCCACGAGTCCGAGGAGGGAGATGATCACTGCGATTCCGGCAAATATCGCCACAATCTTGGCAAGATTGCTCTGAGAGCGGAAACGCTCCTCTATCTGCTGGGTGAGATACGGCATGGTGTCTTCATTATCCCATTCATATATCTCCTTGAAAATCTTATTGACCTCTTCGTATGTGGTCATCTGATCCCCCTTCACTTTTATCAGGAATCCCCACGGATAGAAATTATCCACATCCGTGATACTTATCCGGAGGGGATGCTGGTCGTCAAGAATCGTGCGGATATGGAAATCCTTGATTATACCGGCTATCGGCTCCACATTCTCATAATATTGGTATGACTCCGCATCCTCCTTAAGCCCGAGTTCATTTATCGCCTGACGGTTGAGATACGTCTTCACAGGATCTGTAGTCTTATTGTCGCGCTCAAGACCAAGCCCGAATATTTTCATGAAATTCTCATCCGCTATAAACGACTGGAAGGAGATCGTGCGGTCATTCCACGACATGGTGTTGTTGTTGCCACCCTGAAGAGGATGACCGCATGACGCGCTCACCATCTCGACTCCGGGAAGCTGCTCCACTCTCTGCATGAATACCTTCGTCTTATCCTTTATCCCTCCATTCTCAATATACATTATACCCTCTGTATTATATCCCAACGGAGCATTGATAAGATGGTTTATCTGAAGATACATCGTAACAGCCACAGCTATCATTGTGATGGTCACCATGTTCTGCACCACGATAAACACCTTGCTGAAGACCATCTTCGTCTGGCGCCGGAACGTGCCGCGAACCACGTCGATCGGCTTTGACGAGGATATGAGCAACGACGGCACTATACCTGCCAACACTCCCATCAGCAGGATTATACAGATGAGAATTGCCATCGTCACAGGCGTCACACAATAGTGGATATCAATCTTACGGTCAAGCAGGTTTTCGGCATACGGCCATGCCAGCCATGCCAGAGCCGCCCCTATCAGGAACGATACGAAGCAAAGCAGGGTGCTCTCCCCCATCAGCTTCATCATGATTCCGGCGCGACTGTCGCCCAACAGACGGCGCGTTGCCATCTCCTTAGCCCGGTAGCCCGAAAGAGCCACCGTGAGATTGATATAATTCATCAGCGCGAAAAGGAGGATCGCAAGACCTGTGGCAAACAGAATCTTGACAAGCTTCACATCGCCGCGTCCCAATGCTCCCGTACTGCTTGCATATCCGGAGAAATAATGATCCTTAAAAGGGATGAGCTTCATACGACATTCCACGCCAGGCATCTTGAGTATCCAATAGAATTCCTTCGCAAAATCATTATATCGCTGCTCATTCTCGGAAAGGTCAGTGCCATCCTTGGCAAGAAGCACTATTTCCGCACCCGTGGCATTGTTCATCTCGTCGGCATACACTGAGTAGTTCCAATACTTAGTCATCTCAAACGGTATCAGCGCATCGACCGGCTTATCATCCGGAGAGAAGATTGAGGTGTTCTCCATCGGTGCCATTATACCCGACACGATCAGAGGATCCTCTTGACTGTTATATATGATAGTCTTCCCTATCGGATCCTCATCTTTCCATATACGGCGGGCATAATCCTCCGTGACGACGATGGAATTAGGATTTGCCAGCACTTTCTTTCTGTCGCCGCGGATAAGCTGGAAATCAAACATATCGTAGAAGGTGGAATCAACGAATACCACGTTGGTCGGCACATTCTCGCCATCCACGGTCTTAAGCCAACGGTGATTGGTAGCTAATGCCGTGCCGTTCTCTATCTCCGGGAACTGATCCATCAATTTGCGGATCATTCGCCAATGCGAACCGGTAGTGGTAGAACCTTCCATGTCTAATCCGATGACGTACATCCTGTCGATCTTGCTGTGCTGACTGTCAAGATGCGTCTCCTGCCAGGTATAGGCTCCTATCAATATGATGAACATGACACTGAGTGCCAGTCCCAGCACATCGATGAGCGTATATGCCTTGTTTTTTCTTAGAAATTTGAAATAAGATCTCATTGTATATAGTTGATAGTTGATAGTTGATGGTTGATGGTTGATGTGATTTTGGCGGACAGTCCCCTCGCCCATGGGCTCGGGCACTCAACTCCAGCCAACACATTTTTTGCTCCCCCTTTAGGGAGCTGGGGGGCTGAGCTGAATCGGATCCTCAATTTATTTTTAGCTTCTTGGAGTCGCCGTACGCCTCATAGCCATTGACTATTACTCTCTCTCCCGGCTCAAGACCCTCGAGCACTTCGTAATACTGCGGATTCTGACGCCCAAGACGGATGTTGCGGCGATAGGCATTCTTGCCGTCCTTGTCTACCACGAATATCCATTTCCCTCCCGTGGTGGAATAGAACGTACCTTTCGGAATGAGCACGGCATCTGTCGATTGTCCCAACTGTAGATTCATGTAGTAGGTCTGTCCGCTGCGTATATTGTCGGGATGGGCATCAGTGAATAGGAACTCCACCCGGAATTTACCTTCGCGCACCTCCGGATATACCTTTCTTACGCGCATGTCGTAGCGTTGTCCGCCACGTTCGAAGGTGGCGTCAAGTCCGGCACGCACCCTGTCGATGTAATGCTCATCTATCTGCGCCTCCACCTTATAATCGCTGAGGTCATTGATCTGACCGATCTTCTGACCTGCCGTGATATTCTGACCAAGCTCAACGTCAAGCAGACCCAACTCACCGTCAATATCGCTCACTATGTTGAGATGCTCCTTGCGTTCGCGTATAAGCACCACGTTGCGCTGCATGTTGGCAAGATTCTCCTCCATCTGATCCACCTGCGACAGACGGAAAATGCTGTCCTTGTCAAGACGCTGGTTGACGAGCGACTGACGGCGCACGGCAAGCTCATAATCCTCCTTGCTCTGAAGATAATCCTCGCGTGGAGTCAGCTTCTCATCATAGAGACGCTTCTGCTGCTCATGGGCACGACGCTTGCGCGTCACCTCCAGATCAAGCTGCGCCTGCTCATTGCGGTTGTTAAGGCGATCCTGCTCCATACTTATCTGCGTGTTGCGCAGAATGTTCTGTTTCTCCGCAAGCTCTGCCTCAGCATTTAGGATCTGAAGGTCGAGATTGCTGTTGCTGAGACGCACGATAACGTCACCCTTCTTTACTCTCGTGCCCTCCTCTGCCACTATCTCACGGACGATGCCACCCTCCTCCGGACTTATCTGCACCGTGCGTATCGGAAGCACCCTGCCATCCACGCGCACAAAATCGTCAAACTGCCCTTTCTTGACATCGGCTATGTTGAGACCTACCTTATCCACCTTATAGGTAGACGCCATATCGCTCGTGGCTATCCACACGAAGGCTCCCAACACTGCAGCAGCAATACTGCCGTAGACCCAATATCTCGGTTTTATTCCACGCAATCCCTTCTTTTTCTCTATCTTTACATCCATAGACAGTTTCCCTTATAATAATCTACCAATTTATTTTTCAATATATAAAGCATCTGCTTCTGCAGTAGCGACAGACGCGAGGAGAAGTAGGTGTTGGCGGAGAGCTGACGGTCGATTAGCGTGATCAACCCCTCCTCATATTTCCGGCTGTTCAGCTCGTATGCCTCGCGATCTGCCTCCACCTTAGTATTAAGCGACATAACCTCCATTGCATATCCGTCGCGATCAGTCACGGCAGAGATCACATCGTCGTGCAGTTTGCGAAGCTGCTCGTCGCGACGCGACACAGCCTTATTCTTCGCATATCGCGCACGTCTGACCGACGAGATTCTTCCCAAATTTGAGAATAGCGGTATTGAGATTGTAGCCGACACGTATTCACCCCTGTTGTTGCGGAACTGCTCCCCGAAGTTTGGGGCGGCGGAACCGCCGGTGATTGTCTTGTAATATGAGGTTGAGATGCCTGCGTTGATTCCGATAGTCGGGAATAGCAAACCCTTCGACGCCTTATATGCATACTCGCTCGCCTTCACGCCCAACTCTGCCTCACGTGCCACAGGATTCGACATCAACGACATCGTGTAGACCACCTCCGCATCATCACCACCTGCCAAGGCATTGATATCGGATATTGCCACACTATCAAGCTCAAGCTGCTCCTCATACGGGAGATTCATGTGGGAACGCAGTTTGAGCATAGCCTGCGTATAGAGATTCTGCTGATTCACTAAGTTGTATTCATCTCCGGCAACCGTGGCCTTAGCCTCCGCCACATCGGGGAGACCCTTTATCCCCAACTCCTCCTGGCGTTGGGTCAGCGTCAGCACCCCCTTGCTCTGAGCAAGTTTATCCTCGGCTATTTTCACCGACCCTCTGTAATAAACCGCATCCACGTATGCCATCATCGTGGCTATCGCACGGTCATCACGCTGCATATCCACAGAACTTGAACTGCGCTTACGCTCCACCCTCGCCTGTTTATAGCGGTTGAAGGTCTGTCCGCCGTCAAACAGGGTCAGCGAGGCATACACGCCATAACCATTGTTGAAGGTGGTCACGTTGTTATAGGTATTGGTTTCCGGATCAATATTTCGACCCCAGTTGAACTGTCCGCCCACTTGTGCCGACACTGACGGGAAAAAAGCTGCCAACGCCTCATCCTTATCCGCCGAGGCAGATGCCAGATCCCAGCGCGCCTGTTCAACATCGGCAGAATGCTCAGCGGCATACGCCATACACTCCTCCATTGTCCATGGATTCCGACCTGACGCCGAAGCAGCTGCCAATGCGATTGATAATGCTATTACAAATTTTTTCATAATTTTTAATCATTCTACACCTAACAATATCCAAACCGCGTGCCAAAAACATAAACATAACCATATCAATAGATTACAAACCTCACCTCGCATACTATGTCAAAAAATCATACACACACAGGTAAAAATAATTTACAGGATAGTCCCCGGAATCGACCCATCGCCGGATAAGCCACTATCACCCTAAGAGGAAGATCTTAATTCCCCGGATTTGCGCATTAATCTATATTTTATTATATTTGCACATATTTTAACACTGACCAATAAATTTTCACTAAGCCATTTAAACTTAATCGAATTTTTATTGACTGAAGTTTCGCAAGCTGCACTTCAGTGGTTTATAGTTTATAGTTTAAGGTTTAAGATTCACGAAAATCCACGAATCTTTTCATTATACAAAATTTAATGATCATAAACCATAAACATTAAACCATTTAAGTGAAGCAAGTTGGAAAACTTGCGAAAATTAAATTATTGATTTATATCTTAATTAATTCAGAACATTTATCTAAAACACTGACCTTATGAGACATTTATTTTTGACTCTATGCTTGTGCATACTCTCACTGGCAGACATAGCTGCCCAGGAGATTGTCAGCGGCACCATCGTCGACAATAAGAACGAGCCATTGCCTGGTGCCCGTATTGAGATAGTAGGGCGTTCCGAGACAGCCTACTCCGATATCGACGGCACATTCCGTATTGAAGTGCCCGAGAAGATAAAGAAAATCAGGGTGATATATGTAGGATATAAGCCTATTGAGCGGAAATACAAGCCCGGTATGATCGTGAAACTTGGAAACGGATGGGCAGGAAATCCAAGCGGATTCAGAGGCTTCTTCGAACTGAACGGTGGTTTCGGATTCGGCGGCAACGTCAACATACATGCCGGAAATATGAGTGTAGAAGATCTACGCACCTTCCTTAATGCTGGTATTTTATTCTCGTTCGGATACCAGATAAACCGGAATTTTTATACCGGTCTCGGTTTAGGATTTATGGCTCAGATGGCAAAATACAAGGAAAGAGTCTATAATCCCTCTTCCAATAGCAATTACTCAAACTATGTACAAACATATTCTGATTACCTATACGAATCGCTCCCCCTCTTTCTTGATTTAAGATATGACCTTGACATTGCAGCCAAGACCACTCCATACATCGGTCTGAAAATAGGATATCAATTTCTATTTGGAGGTTGTGAGGGAGAAGATTACTTCATGTCAGTATACGATTCAAATAACGAATTGGAACTATACACAGACGATGTAGGTGCGTTTCTCTTCCAGCCATCAATAGGATTCCGTACATCATTAGGGAAAAAAGCCGGTATTAACTTCGGCTTATCATACAATATAAGACAACCAAAAAAATTATATGGGATATATCATTACAATCAGTTAGGTCAGGACGGATCCATAATTAACAATGATGAACGCATGGATTTCGGTAAGTCTTATTCCGGCGTGCTGATGTTTAATATCTCATTTGATTATTAATTATTGAAATTCTATAATTATGAAATTATCTTATATCAACATATTATTCCTCTCAATCTTTATTCTGTCAGGATGCTCTGAAGATAAGACATTCATATTTCCGGGCCACAGAACCGATAACGTAAATTTCACGGTCTCCAATAAAAATATCGAGAATGGCGAGGCAATATCTGTCTTTACCAATCTTGTATATGAAAAGGTATTTAATAACAACTCTAAGACTGTTGAATTTGAATATTATCACCCTGATTATGATTCATCTTACGAATCTATTGAAACTTTCAGCCAACCCCAATATTACACCAACGCCATATTGGCTGGAGGAAATAATACCCTCACTTTCACGTTCTATCCTAATTCTCCAGAGGAAGAGAGTGCGGAATTCATAATGCCTGACGGCAAGATATACACCGCCACTCGACAGAATCCTTCTTTCGAATGGACACTTAATTTGAATGTGATGCAGAATCTCATTGATAATGGACATCAAAGCAACGATGAATTATTAGTAACTGCAAAAAGTTCATACACAAAGAATGGGGAGCTTTTCGAGAATATCGGTTATATATTCATTGATGTGCTATCTGATTTTATTTATTATCCATCCCTTGATAAATGGTATCTGCATAGCTGGACTTCCGGTATGCCCATGCAGCTACAGCCAACAGTCAATTTCGAAGTGGTGAATACATCCGTAGGCGATATTGATAATGCCTCGTCTGCAAACCTCAATGAGATAATATATAGGGATCCCATGGTGACAATACCTATAACGTATTATCTGATGCCATCTACAGGTGATAATTCTCCCTATCGCAAGGATATAGATCTCAGATACCAATTTGCCTTGTGGACAGGCGGTGATAACAGCATCAAAGTGACATATCATCCGGCTTGCGACGAGGAGAAAGATAACGTCGTGTTCATACTCCCCACCGGTGAAAGATTCACCCCAACAAGCAATGATCTCTCTTTCACCATCAATATCAATAAAGAACTTATCAGCAATATTGATATGGAAGCCACCGACATGCTCATGGTTAAGGCTGAGAGCAACTATATTAAAGATGGTATCCAATTTAATGCCACTGGATATATCCTCTTAGATATTGACACGGAGTTATGGTTGAACAATAACGACGGCAAGTGGTATTTCTCCGACTGGACAAAATAAAATCAATCGTCCGGAATTTATTCATATTAAAATTGCCAACTTAATTTTATGCAAATATGACAATGAACAAGATATTAATTACAATACTGCTGGCGGTATCCTCATTCTCTCTGAAAGCCCAGGATTTCATGGACGGATTCCATACTTTTATCGACCTGTACGCCGGATTTCCATCGGGCAGTTTTTCAGGCGAGTATTCTGATGATTCTGGTTATTATGCCAAGAATATAAAACCGACGTTCAGTTTCGGCATGAACATCACCGAAGGTTATCAGGTGCTTCCAAACTTATTCGCCGGCATAGGATTCGGAGCCTACGCACCCGTCATTTATCACAAAGATGGTTATAACGGTCCGGATTATCAATATGCATATACTGAGCATAATATAAATTCCATCTATTTCCCATTCTATGCTGACGTGAGATGGACCCTAAAACCGGAGGCTACCATAACCCCGTATGCCGACATCAAGATAGGATATCAGGCGGGCATAGATTTTGAAGATTCTGAATTATTGTGGGAAGGCACGAAAAATTATGAGAAAGCACATATCAACGGTGTCTACTTCGTGCCGTCGATAGGCGTCAGATTCGGACGTGCAGCAGGTTTCAACCTGGGCATTGCCTACAACACTTCCATGCGAGCCAAGATTATAGAGACTTACTCCAACGGACAAGAACCCAAGACTATAGAAAAGAAGAATTTTGGAGTATTCATGCTGACCATCGGTGCTGATTTCTAAGACTCCATCACACCCCCTATAAGAAACCGACCTCGCTACAATGCCTTTACAGCATTGCCGCGAGGTCGGTTCTTTTTGCGATTATTACCTTCGGCTTAATCCCGATGGCACATTCGTCAGACTGCCACGACGGGTGCCGGCTCCTCCAGTGTCTCTCCTCTGCCGACAAAACTCTTGGTCTGCCATTTGCGGCGGTGCCAACGGCGTATCAGGATGACGCCACGAAGATTCTCGTCCATACAGAAGGCAAGCCATATTCCTATGATGCCGAAGCCTAAATGAATACCAAGGACATACGCCATACCTACGGCTACCGACCACTGTACGATCACTCCGACTATGACGGGGAACACGGCATCTCCCGCCGCACGCAACGTGCCGCACGCAAAGATATTAGTGACCCTCCCGAACTCAAGGAAACAGTCGATTATGAATATCCACATGCCGGCACGCACTATCTCCTGATTGTCGGTAAGCGCACCTAATATCAGGGTGCTGCAAGATGCCAACACCACGGCAAGTGAGAGGGTTATACGCATCGACCACTTGTAGAAATAATTGCCTAAGGCATACGCCACCCTATGTTTCCCGGCTCCGACAAGATGCCCCACAAGTATGTCGCCACCCTGCGTCACGGAGCAGCAGAACAGTATCGCAAACATGAGGATGTTCCAGCAATATGTGCGCGTGGCAAGGGCTTCGGTGCCGAGCTGGTTTATGAACAGCGTGATCACAATCTGCGACATACAGTAAGACAATTCCTCACTCATGGCAGGGATGCCTATATGCACAAGATTCTTAAGCTCCCGCCAAGGAAACGGACGGAAATATTCCAATGGGAAACGTGGGATATGCTTGTTGAAATGGAAATATGTGAGGGCAAGCAAACCGACTGTGCGGCATATCGCAGTGCTTATGGCTGCACCCTCCACACCAAGTGCCGGACATCCGAACCGTCCGAAAATCAGCACGTAGTTGCCAAAGATGTTAAGCACGTTGACCAAAGCCGTGACTATCATCGGATACATCACCTTATCGACGCTTCTTAGAGAGGCGGAGAAGGTGAATGCCAATGCCTGCACGAATGACAGCGAACCCGTGATCTGAAGATATATCAATGCATCTGCCATAAGATCCTCGTTGAGATCCATCGCCGTAAGTATCGACGGAGCATAGAAATAGAGCAACGAGCTGACTGCCGCACCCATCACGAAATTCAGCATCAATGCGATACCAACTACCTGCACGAGCCGTTTACGCAAACCCGCTCCGAAATATTGCGAGCATAGTATACCTGCCCCCATCGACATAAACTGGTAGACAAGAAACACAAGGGAGATGATCTGATTGTCGAATCCCACAGCCGCAACCGCATTATCGGAATGACGGCTAAGCATGATAGTGTCGGTGGCTCCGAGCATCATCACCAACGCAAGTTCCACAAAGATAGGTATAACCAACCTGCGCAACTGCTTTTTCAAATTCATCATATCTAAAAACCGCTTCTTTGCCCGGACCATTTCCGGACAGTATTACTAAATTATCTTGAAAACGAGCGCAAAATTACATAAAATCGCAATTCCGGCAAAATTTTTGCGCAGATTACGAAAGCCACAAAAAATAAATCAGCTATTTTTTATATTTTATTAATTTTTTTATTCTTTTGCTTGCAAATTACAAAACATTTCAATAAATTTGCAATCATCACTAAAATAGGTTCATAATTATTGATATCGGCATCTTCCGTTGCCATCCCTTTAGTTTACACACCTGTTTTTTTGCGCTTGAGATGATCCGGCAGAACTATCTGACCGATCCGTATAGTATTAACCCTAATATCAAAATTATGACAAGTCCATGTAAAATCTCATTCTTGTCGGTCATGTCGATCATAGGATTGGCAGCTTGTTCTAATGAGAAATTATCCGACATTCCCAATGAACCTAATGAAACCCAATCTTCTGAAATCCGGTTTCATCTTAACACCAACGACTTCACACGAGCCGACAATCACGATTCCGATATAAAGACTCTGCATCTCGCCTTCTATAAATCCGGAGCGACGACTCCCTCCCTTATTACCGTAAAGAAAGCGACTCTTTCGGGTGAACCCGGCAATTACACCGTCAAGGCAGAGTTCTCCCCCATCGATATGCCGGATATGGTGGTGGCGTATGCAAATATTGATGATCTTACTCTTATTGAAACGGGTCTCTTCACTACCACTACCGACAAAGTCATTCTTGACGACGGCTATCCTATCATGTCGTCTGCAACATACTTCACCAATACGGAATCTAACGAAATTGCCTACTTCTCCAAACTCACGCCAGACAACATTTCCGGCAAAGACCCTGTAAATATATATCTTGATCGCCTGGCTGCAAAAGTGCAGGTCAAAAAGGCTTCCGAAATCGGACTGACCGATGTTAAAGCCATTGACAAAGATAACAACAACATCACCCTTTCCATTAATGCCGACGATATGAAGTGGGGAATACTCGCCACTGACAAATCAACATATCTCCTTAAAAAAGTGGAGAATAAATCGTATGAAGACTATGCCAAGCTACTTTCCCTATGGAAAACCCCCGACAAGTGGAATGATACGGAGAAACATACTTTCCATTGGGCAAATTCCGTGAATCACGGCACTTCATTCAATTCTGAGAATATATCCTCTTTGGCAGTCAAGGATATAACGACAGGATTAGGGGTAGATCCAATATATACACATGAGACTACCCGTTCGGGAGAGGAGACGGCAAAGGTGAACGCACGACCATCAATTGTGATTTCCGCTCAATATTACAAATCCGACAATACTCCGGCTAATACTTTCTTCCGCTACCGAAGCGGCGGTAAGGACCGTATCTATACTGATGCCGCTGACTTCATCGCAGAAGTGGAGAAAGCGCAACGTTGCATCTATACTAAGGAAGAAGGCTCCGAGAATCCTACGCTCGCCAATCCGGGATCGCTGACATCCATGCTGACACTCTCGCATCCATCTGCTGACATAACATCCACAGATGGCACGGAATTTCCTGCACAATATCTTTCACCTCAGATAAATACTGAATCCTTCTCCAACTATTGTGATGCGTCAGGCAAGTCGTATGAGAATGCCGCCGATATCAACAAGGCTCTCTTCGCCCAATTCAATGTTATTGAAGAATATAACGCCGGCAAATGCGTGTTCATAATACCGATTGAGCACATCAACGGTGAGAATCCGCTTTACGGACTCGTGCGTAACCATTCTTATACACTGACTCTAAAGTCGATTGCCGGATTCGGACGTGGTGTCGCCAAGGAAGACTCACCGATTTCCGATATGGTGGTGCCCGGATTATCCGACTCTTACACTATCAATGCCTCCCTTCAAGTAAACGATTGGACAGAAATAACGCAAGAGATCGACATTTCTAACCAATAACTCATCCACTATACTTACAATGTCGCGGGCTTCGGTATTCTTGTGCCGGAGCCCATTTTATTGTATATTATATTTTTTGTAACTTTGCAGTCGGATAAAAAATATGTATATGTCATCAACAACCCTATCTTTGCCGACGAAAGAGCGTGTAATCTCTTTCATCTGGCAACATCTCTTATTGCTTATCTCTCTTAATTTCATGACTCTTGGAGTCGCATTGTGTATCAAATCTGATCTCGGAAGCAGCGTAATCTCCTCGTTGCCCTTATCCTGCTCGATGGCAGGACAACAAGGTATGGCTCCGGCTCTGACTGTAGGAGGCTATACCATCATCATGAATTTTATCCTTGTGTTTCTACAGATTCTCGTGCTCCGACGCCGCTTCAATCCGCTTCAGCTATTCCAACTTGTAATCGGCTTTGTATTCGGCTGGCTCATCGACATGAATATGATGCTTACCTCCGGCATACAATGCGACACACTGCTTGAAAAAGCCATTACCCAATTCGCAGGATGCGCAGTTATGGGTGCAGGCATTGCATTTGAGGTGAAATGCGGCTCTGTCACTATGCCGGGAGAAGGATTCCCCGTCGCACTCAGCAGAATCACCGGAATACCTTTCCCAAAGATGAAGATTGTGGTCGACACATCCCTTGTGATTCTCGCCGTGGCAAGCAGCTTCCTATTCTTCAGCAAATGGGAATGGAACATCATAGGACCCGGCACGCTCTTCGCCATGTTCTTTGTCGGCTGGGAAATCAAACTTATCAATCCCCACATTCAATGGTTTGACCGCCTGCTCCACTACCGACCCGGATTCCGACGCTACATCGTAGGTCTCGCCCGCTTCATCTACAAAAAGTAAATACAACCTCTACTTTGAAATAGGGTCTTAGACAACTTCAATGGTTTGAGGATATATCAGAAATAGGAGGAAAATATGACAAGGAGCTTGACCGAACAGTTCAACATAATAAAGAAGTTTATAAAGTGCCATGCTGGCGAGGGCGACCATGTCCAGGCACGTCAAGCGGCAGAAACGATAACACCGGCGGCAGAGCAAGGCGATGGAACGGCTCAATTTCTTCTCGGACGATATTTTTCATGGGGCTATCATAGCGACTGCGACAACCGGAAAGCGATTTATTGGTATGAGAAAGCCGCGAATGACGGCAATCCCGAAGCGGCTGAACAAATAATGAATATCTATCGCAACGATTGTCCCGATGAAACGGATACCGATGAGCGAAAGACATTGATACTGAAATGGCACAAGCGTTGGTTTGACATTTTGGCAGCAAAAGCAGATAACGGTTCGGCAAATGCGGCAAAAGCATTGATGAATCTGTATGTTGAAGACTGTTTGGAGGATATAAATCCCCAAGAGGGTGTCAAAACAGCCCGCAAGTGGTATGACCGTTGGATTGAACTTTTGAGCGCAAAAGCCAGTAAAGGCGATGTTGCAGACAAGATGCTTTTGGCGGATATTCTGCTGTATGGCGACGATGTGCCTGAGGAACTTTTGGATTGCTTTACAAATGAGGACGACGAGCATGGTTTATTAAAAGCCATACAGCTTTACAAGGAGATTGCAGACGGGGCGAATAACGAAGCTCTCAAAGCAGAAGCTTGTTACAAGATGGGGCGTGCATATCATGATTTAGGCGAAGAGAAAAAGGCTCTCGCCTGTTTCAAAAAAGCCGTGAAACTGAATTATCACGAAGCGTATGCCAAAGTCGGCGATGCTTATCTTTATGGCAACGGCGTGGAACAAGACGATGTGCAAGCCCGCAAATGGTATCGGAAAGGGGCGGAGCTGGGTGAAATAACGGCAATGCTTGGATTGGCTGATTGCTACAAGAATGGCATCGGCGGCAAGCAAGATTATGACAAAGCCATGATTGAATATCTGCATCTTGCCGAACGCACCGGCAACCGATGGAAACATCAGGCAGTCGGAATCGGAACAGCCTTGTACGAACTCGGCAATATGTATCTCAATGGGCTTGGCGTTGAAGTTGATTTACGAAAGGCATACGACTACTTCAAACGAGCTGTATCCCATTATAACCGTGCCGCAGAAAACGCTCTAAACAACAAAAAGTTCCGCGATTTCAAATAACCGACTGAAGCAACAGCGTGACGAGATACTGCAAAGGCTGCGCAACTGCGGATTCAAAAAGAAGATACTGCTTGTATTGCACCGCAGATTTTCCGAGTTTTATGAAAATTACGGATTTTCGGCATCCATATCTTCCAATCCATTCAAGAATGTAAATATTGAATACTATGAACGCCTTCCTGACAATATTCAAAAAGACCAAATATAAGCCGGAGGATTTCAAGCCGGAGGATATTCTTGGCTTCAAGGAATTCATCATGAACGAATACAAGTATGTTGACAAGTATGTTGACAAGTATGTTGACAAGTATCCTCACATCTACAAAAATCTTGATAGACGTAGGGTTGACAAGGAGCTGAATGTGGTGGGAAACGAGGTCAACGTAACAGAGAAATAAACTTTTTCATGTAAAATCACGTTGATATTTTGTAGAGTACGGAAATTTCTGTATCTTTGCATCAGAAAAAGCAACGCCCTACTTTCTTGTAGGGAACAGGCCGCTTACGAGCGGCTTTTTTTATTTAACAACATGGAACAGACCAAACGAGTGACATTCTACATAGATGGCTTCAATTTCTATTTCGGTCTCAAGCGCACTAAACGTATTGATCCGGCATGGAAGCGGTTCTATTGGATTGATATGGTGAAGCTGTGCGAGAGTTTTCTTGGCACCGGGCAGGTGCTTGAAAAAGTCATTTATTTCACGGCATCCCCTCTCAGTCCTCAGAAAAATAGCCGTCAAAGTGCTTTTCTTAATGCCAATAAACTGATAAACGGAAACAGGTTTGAAGTTGTCCGGGACAAGTATCTTGAAAAGCATATTATCTGCCCATACTGCAAAGGAGATATTTAACGCCCCGAAGAAAAGAAAACGGATGTCAACATTTCAATCCGAATGATTGAGGATTGTGTTTTGGGAGCGACTGACATTGTTTCCCTCGTCAGCGCAGACAGTGACCTTGTTCCGCCTCTTGAACTGATATAACGAAGATTCCCACAAATAAGCATAAAGGTTTATTTCCCACCGTCCAATTTCAGCAATGATCTCAAGGACAATGTGATTCACCATCGTAGTAAGCCTGTACTGATGTTGAAAAATATGCGGCGTTTCCAATCTGCGATAATGCCTGACATTGTGTCAAAGGATGGGAAAAGTTATTCCGTTCCCGACAAATGGAAACTATGAGGATGATTTAGAATGAAATTAGATTCACTTTCGGAATTAGAAATTCTACAAGGTAGCCATAATCAATTGAACAGAACAATCAAACAAGCTGCTCTGTTTCATCGTAAACACCTGCATTTCTGCATTTTGTAGAACCAAAATGTAGTTGAACTCTCAATCTTAGAAGCGATACAACGTTTTGCAATTGGCTGATATTTTGGCATCTGCCTGACACTCATCTCAAAAATAAATATTAACTTTGCAAGCGGATAGGCGAAAGTCTATCCACAATATTTTGGAAAATAAGAAGGAATATGGAAATAAAATTCTGTCAGAGTTGCGGTATGCCGCTGACTGACGACAACAAAGGCACAAATGTCGATGGCTCTCTGAGCGAGGATTACTGCATGTATTGCTACAAGGACGGGAAGTTCTTGCAGGATATCACTATGGAACAGATGATTGACCACTGTGCCCAATTCACGGATGAAATTAACAAGCAGTCGGGGCAGAATCTGACCATAGAACAGGCTAAAGAGATGATGCGGCAGTTCTTCCCGCATCTGAAGCGTTGGAGACAGTAATCAAGTATAATAATGGCCTGCTCAACCGAGTATATTGATTACATTTGTCGCCTTCTTTCCCCACTTGGTGAGGTCAGGAGTCGCAAGATGATGGGCGATTATGTAATCTATGTAAATGAAAAGTGTGTGATTACAGCTTGCGATAATATGGCTTTTGTCAAGAAACTGCCATGTGTCGAAGCATTGATGAAAGATGCCGAGACTGGCATGCCTTATCCGGGAGCAAAGGAAGCGTACATACTTGATATATCCAACCAATCGCTCGCATTGAAAGTCATATCTATTTTGTGGGATAATCTGCCGTTCCCAAAGAGCAAAACAAAAAAATAATCAGTATTATGTTTATAGCAATTCTTACTTACAAGAAACCTCTTAGCGAGGTTGACAAACACCTTCAGGCACACCGAGAGTATCTGGCAGAGAATTATGCCGCAGGACGTTTCATTGCGTCCGGACCTCAGACGCCGCGCGTCGGTGGCGTGATTGTGATGAAAGCCGCCAATCGTGAAGATGTCGATGTTTTGATTGCTCAAGATCCATTCCACATCAACGGAATTGCCGATTATCAGGTCGTGGAGTTTACGCCGACAATGTTCTGTGACGATAGTCTGAAATCATTGCTATGATTGAGACTGAAAGACTTGTGCTGCGACATTGGCGAGTAAAAGATGCTTCGGCTCTCTATAAATATGCTTCGGACAATCGGGTAAGTGAATTGGCATTGTGGCCGACACATACTTCAGTCAAGATGAGCCATGAGGTGATTGAAAAAGTATTTATGCCCAATCCATATTGCCTTGCAATCGTCCTGAGAATGATGTCAGCTTTGGCTGTTCAGTCCGCGTGGCTCTGCAAGCTGACGGAACAGTCCAATCGGAGTGTATCGGCTTGTTCTCAGGGTTACTGCTGAAATAGTCCTTCGGGGTGCGGTGGTAACCGCAACTCTGCTCCCGGTCGCATCTGCCGACATTATCGGGAAATGTTATCTCACCCTCGATGTCGATATACCAAGAGAAGCATCGTTTGCGGTGGCAGGACGGGCAAGTGTGGCGCGTGGCAACCCCTTTATACGGTTGCAGAATAAATGTAAGAATCGGCAGATATATCTTCCAATCCTAACATAAATATAATTTTTGGTGCCGGGGATTTTTTGCACATAAATTTGCGCTAAAAAAGAGACAGTCGCCGCTTTCACGGAAACCGTCTCTAATGTATAGGGATATTTATGATTCTGTTGAATTGGATTATCAGCAATTGCCGCCGCCGTCTATCGGAAGGATCTTGCCGTCGGCATCATAGTGGAGCTCACATACCTTCAGACTGCGAAGCCATGACTTACCTCCTGACGGCACACTGTCATGGTGGAACAGGTACCATTTACCCTCGTATTCGATGATGCTGTGGTGAGTGGTCCAGCCTACTACCGGAGTGAGTATCTCTCCCTGATATACGAATGGTCCGTAAGGATTGTCGCCTACGGCATAGCAGAGAAGATGGCTGTCGCCCGTAGAGTATGAGAAATAATACTTCCCATTATATTTATGCACCCATGATGCCTCAAAGAATCTGTGGGGATCATTAGCCTTCAACGGATTGCCCTCCTCATCTACCACCTGTATCGGACGCGGCTCCTCCGCATACTGAAGCATATCCTTGCTCAGACGCACGCAACGGCTCGGCAACGAAGGCGCATCCCCCTCCGGAAGCTCCGGAAACTCGAGTGCCTTGTTATCCTTATATCTCTGAAGCTGTCCGCCCCAAAGACCACCGAAATAGAGATAATAATCCTCCCCATCCTTAAGCACGCATATATCAATAGAGTAGCTTCCTCTGATTGGATCCGGCTGCGCCACAAACGGACCCTCCGGACGGTCAGCCACAGCCACACCTATACGGAATATGTCGTTCTTATCCTTCAGCGGGAAATAGAGATAGTACTTACCATCCTTCTCAACGCAATCGCAATCCCATAGCTGGCGGCCTGCCCACGGTATATCGGCTATATCAAGAGCCTTGCCATGATCTGTCACTTTCCCTGTCATCGGGTCACCATCAATTGAGAGCACGTGCATATCCTTCATCACGTACTGGTCGCCGTTGTCATTCTCCACGTTCGCACACTCCCAATCGTGCGACGGATATATATAGATCTTACCGTCAAATACGTGCACACTCGGATCTGCCATATAATCCTCCGGGAAGAGATATCTTTTTTCTGGATTCTGTAGTTTCATATCAACAGTTGTTAAAATTATCAGATTGATGAAGATTCACCATTTATCATGTTCTGCATGAACGGTTTCAGATTATACTCGCGGTCAAACGGAAGAGGATAATCCGTGCGTCCGTGCATCGGGAAATCATTCTTCCACGACATACCATCCTGCGTGCCCCAGAACGTGATGCGGGTTATAACATCGGAATGCTTCCTGTAGAGATTCATCACGCTGTCCATACGTGCATTCCAATGTGCCGACACCTCCGCCGGAAGTCCGTCGGGATAAGGATTCCGCATCGCGTTAAACGCAACGCTATCTGAAATATTCGCGCCCATCTGCACCGTAGGGAGTGCCGACATATCCAATTCCGTCATCATGACATTTACACCTGTATTGGCAAACTCCACGATCGACTTCTCATAATCCTCCATATTGGGATAATCCATACCGATATGGCTCTGCATACCTATGCCATCGATACGCAATCCGCGAGCCTTCAAATCCTTTATCAGTTTAACGTAGGCATCACGTTTTCCCGGAACCGACATAGAAAAATCATTCAGATAAAGTTCGGCATCAGGATCCGCCTCATGAGCATATTGGAATGCCAGCGGGATAAACTCCTCTCCTATTATCTCATAGAACGGCGACTTACGATATGAACCATCGTCAAGTATAGCCTCATTGACCACGTCCCAACCATGAATCTTACCCTTATAGCGGGTCATGACCGTGGTGATATGGTCTTTCATGCGCTGTTTAAGCACGTCGGCACTCACATTATTACCCAGACTGTCTTTCGCAAACCAGGGGGCAAGCTGGGAATGCCAGAGGAGAGTATGTCCGATTATCTCCATTCCTCGGTCGGTGCCATATTTCACAAAAGCATCGGCATCATCCCAGAAATAAACGTTCTCCTCCGGATGAATCTTCTCACACTTCATGCAATTTTCCGCTACAATGGAATTATAATGCAGCGTCACGATGGAATCAGCCTTCGGATCAGCACCATTCACATGCGATACCGGAATTGCCGCACCTATCGTGAAATCATTCTTGAAATAATCTTTCATCGTCGCCACTGGGGTCTCTTTTTTTGCCTGGCATGATGAAAGTGCTAAGGCTATAACTGCCGGGATTAAATAAGTAGTTCGCATAATCATAAAATTATTTATCATGATGACGGGCCTCGATTTCCATATTGATCTTATCTATCACATCATCCGTCAATTCATATCTTGAAATTATGAATATCGCCAAAGCAAGCAATATTGCAGGTATGACAGCCACGAGCCAAAGTATACCCTGCTGTGCGAGTGCCGTCTGCTCTGATGCCTGATTATCGAAACCTACAAACGCCAGCACCAATCCCGGGACAACGCCGCCAAGTGCCATGCCTGCCTTATAGAAGATGCCAGTCAATGCGTTGACGATACCGGAGATGCGGCGTCCGTGGGTATATTCCCCGAAGGAGATTACCTCCGGCACGAGTGCCCACATATATCCGGTCGCCACTATCACGCCCGTAGATTTGATAAACTGCGCAACGTATACAAGCCACATCTGATCCTTAAGGCTATCCACCATCGAGATGACGTAGAGCATTGCCATTCCGACGAGTGCCACAATAAGGAAGATATAGAACATGCCCCTCTTCCCTACCATGCGCTTTATTGCCGGAATCATCGGCATGAAGATGAATGCCGGTATGGAACCGAGTCCCATGAAGATGGAGAGTTCGCCTGCCGAGCCATGAAGGTTGTAGTTGATATAGTAAGCTCCGGCGGCATTTGCCACTGCCATCATCGCGAATGCCGTGATGAAGAAGAAAGCAAGTATGCGCAAGGGGCGGTTGTGTACAAACTCCATCCAGAGGTCAGATACCTTCACATTCTCCGTCTCCTTCTTATCCATCACGACCCGCTCGCGGCTCTGCGAGAAGCAGAAGAAGAGAAGCAGAAGACCCACGATGCCATAGATGCCCATCGTGTAGAGCCAGGATGTGTCGTTCATTGAAAGGTCGCTGCTCTCCGACGGGTCAAAAATCTTGAGCACGATGGGGATACCCATACCTACTGCAAGACCGCCTACGTTTGCCATAAACATTCTGACGGAGGTCAGTTTTGTTATCTCATTCGTGTCGCGTGTGAGCGATGCGTTGAGCGCACCGTAGGGTACGTTGACAAGCGTGTAGCACATCGACAGACCCACATACGTCACATAAGCGTAAAGAAGCGAGCCGGAGAAGCCGTTCCAGAAGCAAAGGATAGCAAAGATTGTCAATGGTATGCCACCCAAGATAAGATACGAGCGGTATTTGCCCAGCTTGGGGTCATGCTTGTCGACGAAAGTGCCTACCAAGGGATCCCAGATCACGTCGATGATCCTGACCACGAGAAACATCACGGCAGCCACTGCCGGATCAAGCCCATAGACGTTGGTATAGAAGAAGAGAAGATACATGCTGATGGTCTGATAGATCAGATTCTGGGCAAGATCGCCCGAACCGAAACCTATGCATTGCAGCATCGAAAGTTTATAGAAGCCATTGGCTTCCCTTGCCGTTCCGGCATTTTGAGTCGAGTTCATTGCTATTAGGGTTAATTATTGTTTCGGAGCTATTACGAATCCACCGTTGGCGGGAATAGTTATTTTCACTTTTCCTTTCTTATCAGGCTTGCAGTCCGTCTTTGATCCTACAAGATCCTTATTGTCGGAATAAAGGGAGAGTGACGCGCCTCTCATCTCCTCCGGAAGTTCCACGGTCAGTTTCACCGGTGTCTTGTCGGCACTCACGCCGGCATAATACCAATCATTGCCATGACGGCGTGCCAGCACCACATACTTGCCGGGATAACCATCTATGAAACGCACATCATCCCACGTTGTCGGCACGTTCTTCATGAAATCTATCGCCCATGACGGTGCATCAGTAAGATTATTGGGTGCGAGAGCGAAATGCTGCACCGGACTCTGGAAGAGAACAGCTGTGGCAAGGGCAAACACATCAGACGTCATACGCTTTGACCCTTTAGCCTCATTATTGCTTGAATAATACTTGTTGAGCGCACTCCCTCCGAAGTCCATGCTCCCCACCGTATTCCTGACGTAGGGGTGGATGCTGGCATTCTGAGCCTCTGCATCGCACATCCCCTGAGAGAAATGAAGATTCTCACTTGCCAAAACCGCCTCCGACGCCGCAAAATTGGGATACATGCGCTCCCATCCTCTCGGCAGGGTGCAGCCATGGAAGATGACGAGTATGCCATAGTCGTTGGCATCGGAAAGTATGTCATGATAGAGGCGCATCGTCTCCTGCTTGTCGCCGCCGAAGAAATCCACCTTTATACCCCTGACGCCATTCTCCTGCATCCATTTCATAGCCTTGCGTCGCTTCACGATATCGCTCATGATTCCGCGCGGTCCCTGGGGAGCATCATTCCACGAACCGTTGGAGTTATACCACAGGTAGAGCGCAACGCCCTTTGATTTGGCATACTGCGCAAGCCTCTCTATACCCTCATATCCTATCTGGGTATCCCAAAGGGCATCCACAAGCACTGTCTCATACCCCATGTCGGCTGCAAAATCAACGTAACGTTTCTGCTCATCGAAATTGCAGCTCGGATCCATCTTGATGATCCAGCTCCACACCCCCTTGCCATACTTATACGGACGGGATGCCTCATAAAGCGGCTCCACAACATCGAAGGGCACCGTGGTCTCCACTATCGGAGCCAACGTCTCGCCTACAGTCACCGTGCGCCATGGGGTATAACCCGGAAGTGCTATCGCAGCACCCGTTGAGCCGAAACCGTTCTGTTCACCGGGCTGTGCGTAGGCTATCTGATATTCCCCGCCATCTTTACCCGTGAGATGCGACGCTACATAATCACCCGCTATACCGGTCTCGGATATGAGGGTCCATCCATTGTCGCCATTGCGGAAAAGACATGGGAAGGAATACCCGTTGCCCCAGCCATTCTTGCCCATCGTGTCGTCAAGGGTATAATTGGTCTCATAACTTGGTGCTGTACGTGCGAATCCACCCATCGGACCACTCTGCGGACACAGGAACGTGGTCGTGCCCTCCGGCATATCAAAACCGGTGGACTCCTCCTCCACCACGCAGCAGAGTGTCTCTTTCTGCGGCAACAATCTGTAGCGGAAAGCCACATTGTTGTCGCTCACCTCAAACTCAACGTCAAACACCGGCTGACCATCCTTCCCTACCTTGAAAGACTGGGCATTCGCCTTATAGTCGACCTTGCTTCTCTTGATATTGGGCAATGAATACGACTCATCCACTGATTCCTTCACCGTGGTCCCCAATATTGAGAGACCTGAACGATAGTCGCCTATATTGGTGAGCATCCCCAATGGTGAGGGCATGATGAAATCCTTTCCGTCAAGTTTTACTGAATATTTCAAGGCTCCCCCCGCATCGGCGATACACACCTGTGTGCGTCCGTCAGGGCTTGCCAACAAATACTCTGAAGCATTCGCCACCCCTGCGAAGGAGAGAAGCGACATACATATTACGCTACTAAAAATCGTTTTCATGTCAAGTGTTTAATTTTGATTCCAAACTCAAATCTCAGGTTTAACAAGCATTTTCTTCCCTCCGGATATATATATACCCGGCGACAGAATTGTGTCGGATTCTATACTCTCCGCCACCTTTCTCCCGGAAAGATCATATACCGCCTCATCCATGAGCACATCCGATGCAATGGCATCGATGCCCGAATCATACGGATTCTCGTTGGTGGCATACACCTGTTTCACGTGAATCGGATTGTTGCCATACCCCCAGAATCCCACGCGGTAGATCTCCGACGTATTGAGCGGGACTATGCCGCTTGAAAGATTCTTCATCATGCCGGCAAGTTCTCCTACGAGGAGCGTCCCACCGTTGAATTTATAGGCATACGGTATCTCCCAATAGCTGGCCGTATCAAACACCTTGAACTCAACACCGTCGCGATCCTGCTCTCCAAGTTCAGCCACGATATATTTGTAGCCTGAAAGATCAATCGGAAGAGTATATTCCCAACCGCCGAATCCATACTGACCACATTTAAATTCACCGGTCTCTATATTAAACGTGCCCTTCTCCCAAATATTTGGATTAAATGAGTCTAAAGCAAACACGAAGTCGCCCTCCGAAGGTTCAGGCTTAGGCACGTAGGGTATCTCCTCAGAATATGCCACGTCGGGATTCATGATACCCATCGTCGCAAGCATCTCCACGGCATAACGGCATCCGAGCACACGATAGCCATGCGCCGTGAAATGCAGACCGTCACCCTTCTGCGGAAGATTGCCGGCTGAGACCACATGAGCTGTCGGCAACGTCTTGGGGAGACGGTTGATTATGGTGTTCATACCGCCGCACACGCCACCCTGTTCCGTCGTGACCACCTCTCCGGCAAGAAGCGGAACGGAACCCGACTCCATGCCTAAATCTGACAACAGGTCGTCATATATCTTCTTTACCTTGACACACCACTGCTGGTCGCCCGTGTTTGATTCTCCCTGATGCAGGAGCACACCCTTTATCACGCCTGCCTCCTGTGCCTTTCGAGCACACTGAAGAAGACGCTGATAGGGAGCATTGTCATAATTCAGCATGAAGGATTTAAACCAATCCGCCTCGTTGGCAAGCGTGGAGGCATCGAAATCTTTGTCAAGATGCTCTATCTTGCATCCTCCGATTGCCACACACACCACTCCAACTCTCACTTCCTCAGGCAGATTGTCTACCATTGTCCTGCCGAAATAGTCCATCGGGGTCAGTCCTGTATTCTGGCGTACCAACGGGGGGGTCGCCGTATACCATTCCCCCTGCTTACGTCCGCTGTCGGTGAAATCTACCGCCGCCATCATCCGGAAACGTTCCGGCACGTCCTTTCTGTCAATCGGCTCAATCGAGGCATTACCCTCCATATTTGACTGACCAAGACAAATATATATATGGAAATTCGGATCGTTTGCCGACATGCCGAGGCAGCTGCCGGCAAGCAGGATAGACGTCATCACTTTCTTTATCAGATTCATAAATTCCGGGTTTAATAATTTCTATCAAATCTTAATCTTCTTGCCACCCACAATGTAAATGCCGGGGAGTAGTCCGTCTGTGGCATCCTCAACACCGACACGGCTCTTCAGCTTTCGCCCATGCAGGTCATAGACGTCTACCGCCGAAGATCTCTCCTCCGACAGGATGTCAACTCCACTGTCGCCGTCAGGATCATTCGTGACATAGACGCGTTTCAGCCGGAAGGGTTCGTTGCCCAACGACCAGAAACCTACTATATACACGTGAGACGCGTCAAGACGTCTCCCCTCATTCGACACCATCTCCTTCAGATTGACGACAACCTTCGTATCGCCTCCGAAATCAGCCATGGCAGGATCAGTCCAATAACTGTCCTTGTCAAACACACGGAACGATACCCCTCTTGAACTCGGGGCTGCAAGTTCAGCAACGATATAGTCATATCCGGAAAGATCTATGCCCGAGGGATATTGCCACCCGGCAAATCCGTAAGTGCCGGTGGTGACTTCTGACGTTGACTCATTGAAATTGCCCTTCTCCCATATCGACGGATTAAAATAGCCCGATACCAACGGGAAGGGGGTGCATACGAAATGGATGTTGCGTGTGCCGCTATCCTTACCGTAGGCATAGCTTAGGGTGCAATCGGTCTCTCCGATACCATTGGCGTGGAAATATCCGTCGCGCCATTCCACCACCGCTTCATCATCTATGCTCACCTCCACATTGCCGCTTATGTTCAGTTCGTATCCTGCGCCATTATTGCCGATCATGACAGCTGCACACCGGCGTCCGGGCAACATAATCATGCTATCCCCTACCGCGCTATCCTTGCGTGGCGACATGTAGAGATCTATATCCTTCACCTCCGGCAACTCATCACCGGCATACTCCTTAAACCAATGATAGACGGGCCACGGGCACGCGTCCGGATCAGTAAGGAAGGTATAGGCTCCCTCGGTGCCCGGTTCATCCTTAAATTCTGCCAGCAGTTCAGGTCCGGTGAATATCATCCAGCTGACGTTGCCTGTATTATCGGCAAGCAGCTTGAAATTAGCACCAAATCCTTCACCGAGCATACGTCCGGTTATACTCTTGCCCCATGAAGCATTATATACGGAAGGTGCCCAGTCCATCTCTGTCACCATGATCGGAGCGATTGCCGCAGCCGGCTCTATCTGCTTCGCCCAGCCCTCGGCAAACGTGGTGAACCCGCCGCCGTAGCTTCCGCCAAGCTCATGACTCGGCTCTATGGCATCGCTGCCATACCAGCCCGGATAGACATGGACGGCATATCCGATATTTTCACCCTTTATAGGATATTTCGCAAAACCCGCATACTGCGACTGATAACCCGTGCCCGGAACCCAAAGGATATTATTACATCCGTTGTTGCGCATCAGATCCACAATCTCCTGAAAGAATTGCGTCAGGCTTTCGTTGCAGGCATCAGTGCCGGCTCCATAATTGCCATCGGTCCCTTTTATCTGCACAGGCTCGTTGGCAAGCTCAAACATGATGTGAGGGTTGGATGTAAGCTTATTCAATATTGACACGTAGCCCCACACCCTCTTCAGGTATTTATGATAGTCGCCCCCCACCTCGATTTGCTCAGGGCAGACACCCGGCGGACGCATCACCACGTAAAGACCCTTCGAGATGGCATACTCAGCCATCGGAATAAACACCTTATCCAGATAAGTCTTAAACCGGTTGAAATCAAACGCAGAGATATCATTCTCACCAGTAGTTGCCACTCCGGGCGTATTCGACCAATAAGGATCCATGTGAAGGCGGAGATAATTCACCTTCCAACCAGCCTTCATTATCTTGTCGATCTTCTCCTTGTTGTATTTCAGGCACGCCTCTACGTTATAGTTGCTCCACTTTGAACCCTGTTCGTTAAACCAGGGGCTATACGTCTGTCCGAATCCGTGGAGATTCACCTTATTGCCTGCCTCATCCACGAGGTAACGCCCCTCCACGTGAAGTTCCGGCATATCCATACCCTCCCATGCAAACATCGGGAAGGAAGCCATAAACATTGCGAGAATAAATATGTATCTGATCCGAGTCATAATGGTAAAGATTTTTTATTCAAAACGCCACCAATCAAGATTGAACAGTTCCGGGCCTTTTCTCCCTTTGAAGAGGAGATAGAGGTCGTGCACACCGGGCACCTCCGACTTGCATGAGGTCTTAAACGTCTGCCAAGTTTCCCAGCCCCCTGTGCCAGTAACGGGCAATTCAGCCACTACCGGACCGCCGATACTATCCATCCTCACCTCTATTGAGCCACCCCTCAATCCGCTTGCAGCTCTCGCCTCAAACATCTTGGGTCCGCCGCTCATGAAATTCACGTTTGCCACCTTTATAAAGTCGCCGTCATGAACATCGGTCACGTAGACCCCTGTCTGCGCATTCTGTTTGGTCTTCAACCCCTTAGACCAAGCCATTGTCTCACCCTCCACTCTATCGTATGGATTGAGCGTATCCACAGCCTTCGCGCCCTCCTCAGTCGGCATTATGGTGGGGAATGTGCCGTCGGCGTTATATTCAAACGGCTCAACGGCTATACTGCGGGCAAAGCCTCCCCCTTTCGGGAGTTTTCCCGTATGGTAGAAGAAATATGGCTGACCCTTGAACTCTGCCACGCCGCAATGGTTGGTGAAAGAGCCGGTGTCGCAAAGCGGCATGATCTCTCCCATATATTTCCAAGGACCTGTCGGGCTGTCGCTCATGGAATAAGCGATATGCTCCGGCACCCCACCGGCGGCATACAGAAGATAATACTTGCCGTTTCTCTTGTAGAACCACGGTCCCTCCGTATAGTTATCCTTATATTTCTTATCCTTCTCCCTCAACTTTGGAGAGGGGGCACCGAAACCCTCCACGGTCTGCTCCACTACGTTGACATCACCCGAATACGACACCATGTCGTCATTCAGCTTCACATAGAATATCTCAGGATTACCCCAATAGAGATAAGCCTGTCCGTCGTCATCGATATAAACAGTCGGGTCGATATATGCCCAATCGCCATCCACAAGAGGCTTACCGATAGCATCCTTGAACGGACCCGTCGGGGAATCTCCCACAGCCACGCCGATTGCCATCGCGCCGGTCAGCTTCGAATGGAGCGGCACATAGAAATAAAACTTTCCGTTACGCTCCACACACTGCGGTGCCCACGCACGGTCATCGCCCCAGCTGAAATCCTCTATTGCAAGCGGTGAGCCATGATCTGTCCAGTTGACCATATCCTTTGTGGAATACACTCTCCACTCCTGCATCCAGAAGAAATCTGCACCATCCTCGTCATGTCCGGTATAGACATAAAGAGTGCCGTCGTGCACCATAGGTGCCGGATCGGTTGTAAAACACGTCTGTACAAACGGGTTATCTGCCGAAGCACTTAGGATGCACGACAGCATCCCGACTGAAATTATAATCGATTTTCTCATTCCAAATTATTGTTTTTAGGTCGGGAATCAGAATTATGAGTTATGAAGCATTATCTTCACTCATAACTCCGGCTCCCGACCTATTTATTTGATTCATTTAAAGATAAGCGGAAGGAATTGGTTGAGGCAACGGCGCCATGTCAGCCATTCATGATGGGTGCCTTCCGATTCATAATATTTATGGTTTATGCCGGCTTTCGTCAGCGCATCGCTGATCTTGTCGCTACCGAAGCCCTCTTCCGAACCCATACCGAAGAAGAGAGTCTTCACCTTCGAATTGAAACCGGGAGCATCATTAAACACTCCGTTGTAGGCATTCTCCAGACCGTCCGCAAGGAAAAACAGCGCGCCACTGAACGAGCCGATATGTGCGAACTTGTCGAGATTATGCATCGTGATCTCCAGAGTCTCATGTCCGCCCCACGACAAGCCTGCCATAGCACGGTTATCCCTGTCGGTCTTGACTCTGAACGTGTTCTCGATATATGGGATCAGGTCGTTGAGCATGACCTGAGTGAATGTAGCCCCGAATTGGTCACGCGTCTCGCCGGGACGGCTTCCGAAGATATAGCCGCAGTTGCCGTAGTCCATGACCACAACCATCGGCACGCATTTACCCTCGGCAATCTGATTGTCAAGAATGTTTGCCATCATACCCTGTGTGTGCCATCCGCGCTCATCCTCACCCATGCCATGCTGGAGATAGAGCACCGGATATTTCGCATCGGGATTCTTTTCATATTCCGCCGGAGTGTAGACGAAGCATCTGCGCTCCCCACCTTCAGTGGCGGAATAATATTTACATTCGCGCACCTGTCCGTGCGCCACATCCTTATTGAATGTGTAATAAGCTGCGGTCTGCGCATCCTCCGGTATCTCTATACCCGATGCCTGACGTCCGCAACCGAAAAATGTCTCTGATGCCGGATCATTTACCTGTACTCCGTCTACAAGCAGGAAATAATAGTGGAATCCTTTGACAAGCGGATCAGTTGTTGCCATCCAGTTGCCTTCGGCATCCTTCGACATGTCATATTTTTTCCCACATATATCTACCTTTACATCCTTTGCCTCCGGTGCATGAAGTTTGAACGTGGCGCGGGAGTTTGCATCCACACATGGATAAACAGCCTCCGGTATGTTGGTGGATGCAGGTGTACCCTCTGCAGGATTAATTGCGTAGGAAGCCAATACTGAGAGAGAGAAGAGACATGTGAAAAGAGTCTTTTTCATGATGAGAAAAATAAAAATACATGAATTATAAGTAAAGTTTAAAGGTAGGTAAGATAATATAAGGGAATATTGAGGTAATTTGGAGGAGTTTAGAGAGGAGAAGCGACGGATGTCATTCCGTCCCTTCTCCCCTGATTATTTGATTTGGGATTATTTCACTGCAATCTTCTTGCCGTTTACGATATAGATTCCGGCAGGAAGGTCATACACCTCTGCCTTGTTGTCTGTATCAAGCACCTTGATGCCCTGGAGATTGAATACTACAGTGCGTCCGTTCTCAACGGGAGCGACAGCCTCAACGCCGGAGCTCTTCTCTGTGTAGATAGTAAGATTTGTCAGATAGAAAGTGCCTACATATTTACCGAGATTGGCAACCCAACGCATCGGAGGATTGGAAACACCACCCTCCCCTGCATCATAAGGTTCGCAATAGATTGTAACTGCAGACCAATCTGTGGTAATATTGAACTTATTGAAATCACCACAGCTTGCATAATTCTCCTTTGCCTGTATGCCTGACGTGATTCCTTCAGCAGCATCACCCTTTACATCAAAAGAGATATAATATTTAGTGCCGGGTACAAATTCATAATCAATTGCCATCTGCACGCTCCAGTCATTTTCTGAAGCCTCCGGATTAGTGAACTGAAGACAAGGCTTGCCATCCTCATCTACATTATCAAATTTAGCATTTCCGCCCCAGCCTCCGAAGGTCTGTCCGTTGCCGGTGTAATACTGTGCCACGATATCTTTTGCTGACGGATCTTCCGTACCGGGATCATCACCTGTAGTATCTTCTGTGTATATTTTCAGATTGGTGAGATAGAATGAACCTACATATTTGCCGAGATTGGCAAGCCAACGCATCGGAGGATTGGAAATGCCATTCTCTCCTGCGTCAAACGGCTCTCCGTAGATAATGACATGCTTCCAATCTGCGGTGATATCAAAGTTTGTCAAATTTCCGCAACCTGCATAATTCTCCTTTGCCTGAAATGCAGAAGTTATACCCTCTGCCGGAGTCCCTTTGATATCAAATCCGATATAGTAGGTAGTGCCCGGCTCAAAATCATAGTCAATTGCCATCTGCACATTCCAATCATACTCGGTAGCCTCCTCATTAGTGAATTTAAGGCACGGTTTTCCGTCCTCGTCCACATTCTCGAATTTGGAGCTTCCGCCCCAGCCACCGAAGGTCTGTCCGTTGCCGGTGTAATACTCAGCGATCACATTTCCCGTTGTCGGAAGATCTGCGGCGTTTGCCTGCAACGCTACCGCTGCAATTGTCAGGAAAGAAAGTAAAGTTTTTTTCATAAAATAAAAATTTATTGGATTTTAAGTGAAAGGGCGGAGGATCCGACTCCTCCGCCCCTGTAATTACCATTTACTTACCGGAGAGTCCATCTGCGAAACCGCCATATTCGGGTTTGCGCTGATAGTTCAGATTCCATAGTCCGATTGGCTCACCGCCACGCCAGCCTGATTCTGCCGGACTGTCAGTAATTGCCCAGTTGCAGATGCCATACTGCTGGCTGAGAGGAATAATCTCGAAATACTTCTGAATTATAAACTTATAATAGTCAGCCATAAGTTTATGCTGCTCGAATGTCACATCCTCCGTCTTGATGGTCTGGTTATCAGCATCGGAAATACCCATGTCAAGCTCCGTGATACGGATAAGTTTACCTGAATCCTTGAGGATATTGAGCATGTTGACCACTGCCTCCTCGTTTCTCTTCTGTGTCTCGGGGTTGAGACTGTAAGTTACGTGCATCTGAGAACCGATACCGTCAATCTTAGTGATGCCGTCTGCCTCCCACTTGGCGATCCAATTCACAAGGCTCTTGCATTTGTCATTGTTGTTATTGGCTGCCTCGAGATTGTAGTCATTGATGAAGAGTTTCAGATCAGACGGATTTGCGCCCTCCTGTGCGGCATAGTGCTCGCGAGCATATTTCACTACATTGCGCACATAATTCTCACCGAGATAATCCTGCCAGTAGAAACTGTTTGGATCGGCATTGTCGACACCGTTCTTCAATGGAATATCGCCCCAAGTGTCCTGAAGAGCTTCGTTGACCACATCCCAAGCCGTGACATAACCACCGGTGGCATCCATCATACCCTTGATCCATCGGCTGAGTTCTGCATCAAGCACCTCTGCCTTCTCCTCCGGACTCAACGGCAGCTTATTCATTTTTTCAACTCTGCATACCGTCACTGAACGAACGTCGAGAGTCGCCATTGCCGTCTGTGGCTTGAGAATCATATCATAATTACCACCGGTTATTCCTGAGAATTTAAGTTTGTAGGTGTTTTGTCCGGCTACTACAGGCACAGTCGCCATAACATTCTGAGCATCGCCGCCCCAGCCATTCTGCATGGTCAGCTGCACGCCCGAAGCATCCTCGGATGCCGTCATATCAAGATATACCACATAGTCTCCCTCAGTCAACGGGTTGTCGCCACCGGGGAATATGAAGAACTGCGACCAATCGCCGGTAGGAACGAAGTGAATGCATCCGTCGATTACCGGAGGTTCGCAACCCATGGCATGGAATGGGAAGGGTCCATCTGTATAGGTCTGCTTGTTTACTTCTGTCTCAACCTCCATGGCGGGTGCCTCGGAATGGCTCAGTTTTATCCATTCGATCTCAAGCTTACCGTCATAAGTGCCGGGCTGGAAAACCACAAAACTGCTCTCTGTAGTCACCCCATCGATATCTACGGAACATTCATCCCATTCATCGGTGAACGACATCTTCTTCTCCATTGTGGCTCCCCAGTTACCAAACTGAACATTAAGATCACCCGGTTTACTGCCGCGTATCTTTGCAGTGATGGTATAGCTACGTCCCGGCACGGTCGGAATTTGATCCATCACGAAGAACTGATACCATTCTCCGGGATATTCCGGCACTGTCAGGATACCGCCTACAATCTGAGGCTCATAGACCATAACATAGAACGGGAATTTGGCATCATTGCTGAAATCCTTCTTTGCATCCTCTATAAGAATCTTTTCATTCGGATCCACATCAAGCTCCCTGTCGGCGATCAGGCTGTTGAGCCATTTCACGTTCTGTTGTGCGTGCCAGCAGAGAGTGTGTCCGTAGATCTGCATACCGGCTCCTTTGGCTGCCTCCACAAATGCCTCGACTGTGCTGAAATCCATATCACCGTTGTCATTCACCACCGATGCATATTTCATGGCATTGCCTGCCGTGATCTGATCATAATTGGAGTTGGCAAGACGATATACGACTCCCTTGTTGATATAATCGCTCGCTGCGATCGCACCGCCCAGCAGAAAGCCGGGGTGTGCCGCGCGATCGATATATTCCTTCAGCGGTGAGTAGGCATTAAGATACTCATACTCTGCGATCGACTGTGGCTTCTCCACCTGAATGTAGTCAAGAGTGGTGTCGGCACATGCTGTCAGCATAAGTCCGCAGAATCCCGCTGCCGCTATTTTATAATATTGTCTCATTTCTTAATTCATGGTTGGTTAATGGTCTCCGGCGCAACTTCCGGCTGCGCCGGAGACTCAGGTCATTATTTCAATACAAATGAGAATTCCTCAAGAGTGTTCTCACGCGCACGCAGACACATCACCTCGTTGGTCTCTACAGTGTAGCTTGCGGTCTCTCCGGTCTGCTCATTCACCACGTAGTTGATGGTGTACGTGTAGTTGAGTTCCAGGCGGTCGCGATCCTCATCGGCAAACGCTTTCTTCTCGCCGAGACGCTCCCACTTGCCTGAGCCGGATGCGGTGCAGTCCGGAGTATCTGTTGCCACAGAGCAGTTGCCACTCTCATCGATAGTGAGGATAAGGTCGCAGCTGATGTTCTTCTCCGAGCCGTTGCCTTCGGCATCGATTGTCGGCACTGAGAAAGTGTGGGTGTAGACCGACTGGGTGAGACTCCTTGTCTTGAGATAGCGCACAGATGCTTTCTCCCAATATTCAGCATTACGGTCAGACGTGGTGGTAGAGCCTTTATGAGTGGTCTTGTCTGTGCCCTTGCTCAGCCAGCTGCCGTCATACTGATTCTTATATTTCACTGCATAAAGCACGTAATCCTGGGGAATCACCGACCAGTCGTCGCTTCGCAGACGGTTGGGATCGACAACGCCATCCTTCACCTTACCGCAGAGAATGGAATCGGCAGAATTTGTCAAGACCACAGGGATTACATAAGTGACGTCGATCGACTTCGGATCTGCGAAGAAGGCATCAGTAAGATCAAATCTTGCTCCGCCAAGCACGTTCCCCTTCTTGATCACCATACGGTCGGTGGCAACCGTGTAGTATGACTCCGGCATAGCCTCCACCTTACGTCCGTCGGAGAAATAAAGGTTGTCGCAAAGCGAATTGTCAATCTTGAAATTCACCGCATGATCAGCCCTGTTCTCATTCACGCCGCCGAGAACAGCCTTGATCTCGAATGCGTGTTCATTGTCAAGTGTATTGTCGGCATATCTCTCATCGCCGAGAGTGATTGTACGCACCGGGCTTTGGCGAGCGAAATAGATTGTCTGATAGTCGTAGTCAGGGAAATCCACATCGCCGTTCTTACATCCTGTGAGCGCAACGCCCAATGCCATTATATAGAAAATCGATTTTTTCATGTCGTATTATTATTTAATTACCATCCGGCATTCTGCTGGAGATTGCTGAATTTCAAGGTCTCGGAATAAGGCACCGGACCATAGATCATATAATCCTTATAGTTGCGGGTCTCGACGTCAAACGTGTCATACTCGCCGTTGACAAGGCGGATGCCCTTTGCCGTGGTGTTGAGATCAGCCTTCCATCTGCGCAGGTCGTAGAAGCGGAAGCCCTCGAAGCATAGCTCTATGCGGCGTTCGTTGCGGATAAGCTCGCGCATCGCCTCCTTGTTCCCCTTGCAGCTCTCAAGATAGGGATCGCCGTTCTCCAGTCCGATGCCGGCACGCTGGCGGATCTTCTTGATGATGTCGTAGGCAGAGAAGCTGTTGGAGCCGGTGCCTGTCGGACCCCATACCTCATTGGCTGCCTCGGCATAGTTGAGGAAGAACTCCGTATAGCGCAGGCGAGCCGTATAATGGTTCTTGTCTACGATGTTGCTCGGATTGCAGTTCACGTCCATGCGGAGATGCTTCTTCATATAGTAGCCCGTGCGGGTGGAAGTCGATGTCATGTCAAGACCGTCGTTTGTCTCCTTGCCGAGAGTATTGATTTCCTTATTGTCGATACCAGCCTTAGCACCGTTGTAAAGCACATACATCCCAAGACGCGGGTCACGTCCGGCGTATGGATTCTGGGGGTCATATCCGGAGTTGGCTGTATCCGTGATAGGATAGCCGTTTTCCATCGGGAAGGCATCCACAAGATTCTGGGTAGGATTCATTCTGCCGCTGCCGTAGAGTGTCGGAGGGAAGTTGGTGGTCTCCAGGTCGTGGCTGTTACCCTTCGTGGTGCGCCAGAGCACTTCATCCGGACATGCACCGTCGACGAGATCATCCATCGCGGGATCGCAATACCAGTTGCCACCTGTCGGGGCCAATTCACGAAGGTTGCCATTGTAGGATATCACCTTGGCGGCGGCATTAGCTGCCTCTTCCCATGTCACGCCCGATGCGCTGAACGCCGGGCTGGCTGCCATAAGGGTAGCCTTTGAAAGATATGCCTCTATGATACGTCCGCTGACACGGCCCATGAAGCCCGCTCCAAACACACGCATGATGCTGCCCTGGCTCACGCCCGGATATTTCTGTGCCACCTCTGAATAATATTCCTCACCATATTCCGTGGGAAGATACTTCATGGCAATCTCGAAATCCTTCTTCATGGCGTCGATACACTCTGCAAACGTGTTGCGTGGCACGTTGAACTCGCTTGAGGCATCCTCCGCAACCTCCACGATGGGTATTCCGAGGAGAGCACCGGCATTATCCACTCCGGAGTGTGCCTGAAGGAGATAATACATCAGCATGCCGCGAAGAGCATGTGCCTCCCCGAGGAAGCGGTCATGAAAAAGCTTGTTGACCTCCTCATCTGCCGCCCATGTCACTCTCTCGATGTTGGCAAGGAAGATATTGCAATATTGGATAGCGATGCGGCAGCTTTCCCAACGGTTGACCGGATTGTTGGAAGATGTCCAGTTGCCCGCTGCTATACGGCGCCAGGAATTGCTTGCATCGTTGCTGACAGCGTCGTCTGTTGCCGGATCATTATATGGTATGCCGGTCGGCAGGTAGATATAGATGCCTCCGATAAGGTTCTCAGCATACGATGAGTTGAGTTCCAGATAATCGAGCGGCAGGTTATTCTCCGGAGCAGGCTCAAACACGTCGTCGCATGATGCGAGCGACCCGGCGACGAGCACTGCTGCAAGAGCTGTTTTGATTATATTTTTCATGTTGTTTGCTTTCATTAGAAATTGACGTTAACACCGAGATTATACGAACGGCACTGTGGCGATCCGCCTACTGCAGTCTCTCTGTAAGCACGGTTCTTGCCGATGAGAAGGAGTGAATTGCCGTTGACATAAAGCTGAAGACCCTTCACAAACTTCTGGTCGAACCATTTTGCCGGGAAATCATACGTCAGCTGCACCTGATCAAGTGAGAAGCAGTCTGTATCGTATGTCCAGAAATCGGAAGTCACGAAGTTAAGCTCACCATTGTTCTCTGAAGTAAGACGTGGATACGTGGCTGTCTTAGCTGTCTCCGGAGTCCAACGTCCGCGAACGATCGGAGTATACTTACGGTCGCCATACACCCATGCTGCATCATTATTGATAAGACCGGTGCCGCCGGCATTGCCCGAACCTGCAACAAAGAGAGTGAACCCTTTGTATTTGACGGTGAAATTCAGACCGTAGGTCCACGGAGCACGCCATTTGCCGATCTCCACCTGATCCTTATAGTCGATGATGCCATCCTCGTTGATATCCTGATACTTGAGATCGCCGGGCTTGGTATTGTTGTTGATCACCGCGCTGCTTGCAATCTCCTCCTCGCTCTCGAAGAAACCGAGACAACGGTAGCCTCTCATAGAATTGGCATTCGCGCCCTCCTGTTTCAGCCAATCGTATTCCACGGTCTCACTGATGCGGAGGTTCTTCGTAGTGGCATACATCACGTTGGCTCCAAGGCTGAACTCTACAGGACCGAAATCCTTCTTGAACTGCAGACCGAGATCAAAACCTGTGACACGGCGCTTATTGTAGTTGATCCATGGAATGAATGAACTGTTGGGCCAATAGGTAGCCATATAGTTAGGATAGAGATTCGTAGCCTGGATGGGGAGTCCGTCAATATCGATATTGAAGAAGTTGCCGTTCAATTTCACCATATCATTAAGGAATCCGGCGTTCAACCCGAGATTGAACTCCTTGCGCTTAACGAAGGTGAGATTGGGATTGGCACCCTGACGCGACTGGAATGACTGGATTGTGTTATGACCGTCGTTCCAACCCCACCAGTCGCCCTCTGCGGTGTACTTGTTATCCCAGAGGTAGTAGCTGTTGTCAGCTTTCTGATTATCATTTTCTCCGGTAGTACTGAGGATGTCGATGTCCTGAAGAATCTGACCGTAGGTGGCATTGATGCGAAGGTCGCTGATCACCTCGTTATCCTTGAGGAACTCCTCATTGCTCAGACGCCAGCCGATGCTGCCGACCGGTGAGAAACCGTTGCGGTGTCCCGGTGCAAACTTTGATGAATGGTTGATCGCGCCGTTGAACTCAGCATAATATTTGCCGGCATAGTTATAGGCTGCTCTCAGGGCAAGACTCGCATTGGTGTCGCGGTGATAGCGTCCCGTGTAGCTGCGCTTGTAGCCATGAGCCACGAGCATACCCTCCACGTTGTGAACGTCTTCAAATGTACGCTTGTAGTCAAACTGACCGGAGAACATAAGGGTCTGACGTTCTGACGATCCGCTGACATTCTGTGTGCCGGAATTGAGATCATCGCCATATTTCACGAGATGGTCAATCACGTCCTTGCCGTTGTAGCTTGTCCAATATGCCTGATATACCGCATATTTCGGATCGATTGAGGTGGCATAGTAAGTATTGTAGTCCACTGCGCCACGTCCTGTGAAGGAAAGACCCTCTGTGATCTTGCTCATGTCGATCTTGATGCCGGCATCAAACTGGAGCTGACGGGTGGTTGCCTTTGTGTAGCCTCCGGCATAGAGTGCTGCAAACGGGTTGGTCTGCTGCTCCTGTGTGCCGCCGATCAGATATTTGCCGTCAATCAGATAGCGGGAGTTATTGGCAAGAATCCAGCTGTTCTCATCGCTCTCCTCTATTGCGTCGATAGGGATCAACGGAACGAGGGGGTTGGCACCAGGCACTGTCGGACGCATCGTGGATGCACTCCCCCAGAAGCCGGAATGGTCATAACGGTTGTCGTAGAATGTCGCGCTCGTATTGACCCAACCGGAAACCCAATCGTTGAGGAAGAGGTCGATGTTACCACGCACGTTAAGACGTGTCGTGCCGTTATTCTTACCCTCACCCACTTTCAGAAGGTCGTCGGCATGATAGATACCGACAAGGGCATAGAACTTGGCAAACTCACCACCGCCGACAAACTCTGCCTGTCCCTCATATTTCATCGACTGCTTCTTCAGATAATCATCCGAATAGAAGTTGATGTCGGGATAACGGAATGGATTGCGTCCGGAAGCATAGTTATAGATATCCTCGTTGGTGAAGGCAAGTTCCCTACCGTCGTTGGCACGTGCCTCGTTGTAGAGGGTCATGTATTCAGCCGCGCTGAGATATTTCTGATAACGCTTGGGCACGCTCATGGAGATGTTGCCACGCACGTTGACCTTGAGACCATTCACGTTGCCGCGCTTGGTCGTGATAAGGATCACGCCTTTTGAAGCCTGGCTACCATAGAGCACCACTGCCTGCGCGCCCTTCAGGAACGAGATTGACTCTATCTCCTGAGGAATCACGTTGTTGGCATCACGGGGAACACCATCGATAAGCACGAGAGCACCGCCCTGGTTCCAAAGTTCGCCGTCATAGCCGGTCACGAGTGCCTGCATATTCTCAAGGCTATAGGTGGTGTAGCTCTTCTTCTCCAGATCTGCCACATTCACCGTAGAGACTCCGCCAAGCACATCGGATTCGTCAGCCGTGCGGAACACGAGCTGCACCTTCCTTTTCAAAGAGTCGTTCTCCTGTGCTGTCTCCGCTTCAAGTGCCAGAGCATCAGGCGCCAGACAGAAGGCAGCGGCGGCTGCCACAGGATATATGATTTTATTTGATTTCTTCATTATTGATTTCTTTTAAGGTTATGATCACCATCCGGGATTCTGTCCGAATTCCACATACATGGAAGTGTCGTCTATCTTCAGGGGAAGCCAATAGTGTTTCTCCGTGAAATTACGGGTCAGGATAACCTCCTCATGGAAACCGATCACCTCGTTCTCACTCGGATCCTTGATATTGACACCCTTAGAAGAGTCTGCCTCAATACCTGTCAGGTCGCCTACACGTGTGAACTCCTGTGAAGTCTTGATGGTGTAGGGATATTTGTCGATCAGGAGCCAACGGCGCAAGTCGTTGAAGCGATGAGCCTCAAATGCAAGCTCCACGGCACGCTCACGGCGCAACTCACTCATGAATGAGTCAAGATTTCCTGTGAACTTGGCATTGACATGCTCAACTCCCGCACGGTCGCGAATCACGTTGACAGCATCAAGGGCGGAAAGAGAGCAGTTGGACGATTTGCCTGCCGGCGCACCGGTGGCGTTGCAAGCTGCCTCGGCATACATCAGATAGATATCGGCGAGACGCATGTAAGGGATAAGCATGTGGTTGTTGGCACCCCAGTTGCCGGCTCCCTGATTGTCCCACTGGTTGAAGTCGTCGCGGACAAACTTATAGTTGAGATATCCTGTGCGGCTTCCCTCACTCGGGCTGCGGAGTGCTCCTCCGGTGTAGAGAGGCGCGTAACGCACGGGATCTGCCTGCTTGTTGCCTCCGAGTTCAAGTTTACAGCCGTCGAAACGGATGTCGTGGTAGAAACGCGGGTCACGTCCCTTCCAGGGGTGCTGCTTGTCGAAACCGGAATAGGGATCGTCAAGAGGCAGACCGTTTGCCATGCCGTAGTAGTTGACGTAGTTGGCGGTCGGCTGGTAGCATGTGCCGGCGGTGGTGATCTTCTTGCTGCCATAGTCGTTGGTCTGTCCCCAGTTCGAACGGTTCCAGTCGGGCGACGGGTTACGGTAGATAGCCTCTGTAGAGCCGGGCATCAAACCACCCTTGGCGTGGGTGAGGAACAGTTCCTTATAATCCTTGAAGTCTACAAGAGCGTACTGTGTCTGTCCCGATTCAACGAGAGAGAGCAACTCGCCGAATGCCTCGGCTGCGCGTTTACAGAAATCGGCATTGTAGCTTCTGCCATTGTCGGAAGCATAGTTCATCAGTGGACTTCCTGCCCAAAGAAGATTCTTACCGAGATAGCCGAGAGCCATTATCTTATTGATGCGAAGGTCGTTGTTACCGCGTGTCGGAGCTCCTGTGGAGGTTGTGTCCCAGTTGATCGGGAGAAGGTCGGCGGCTGCCCTCAGGTCTTCCGCTACCTTATCAGCACATTCCTGATATTTCAGTCGCGGAAGTGTGAGCTTGCCGCTGCCGAGCACCTCATCGATATAAGGGAGACCACCGAAATACTGCATCAGCTGGAAATGGAAGAATCCACGGAAGAAGAGAAGCTGACCCTTAATCATATCCTTCTGCTCTTTGGTAGCCTCTGTCAGAAGGTCGAGGTTAGCAAGTCCGAGGTTTGCCTTGCGGATGCCATACCAGCTACCTTTCCAAAGGGTGGGATGCCACGACACGTCGGCATATCTGCCGGTGTCAAAATTGTTGATATCCATGAAGCCGCACGCCCAGCCGTCATGCTGTGCCTGCCAGCCCCAGAAATCACCGTTGTCTACCTTCGCTCCCATCATATAGGTCTCGTTGATGCCGATAATCTCGTCATCACCCCAGTTGAAGGAGTTGTTCCAGTAGCAGGTCGTGAAGTTTGGCACGCAGAAATACAGTTCCTCCACGAATCCCTGGAAATTCTTGAAGTTCTTGAATGCCTCCTCAGCCGAAAGCTCACTCTCGGGTGCCTTGTCGAGATAGTCGGTGCATCCGGTCAGCGGCACACATGCGATACCGGCGACAAGAAGAGGAAATATATATTTTTTTAATTTTTTCATGCTTAATTTTTCTTGATCGTGTAGATTAGATGTCAAATCTGATACCAAGGTTGAAACGACGCACTGTAGGATAAGCACCCTGAGATGCATTGCCTGTGCCGGCGAAGTTTGACTCACGGTCATCAGGCATTCTCGACCACTGCCAGAGGTTGTTGCCGTTGAGGAACACCTTCAGATTGCTCAGTCCGAGACGCTTGATCCAACCATCTGTCCATGTATAGGCGATCTCCATGTTCTTCAGACGCACGTAGGAACCGTCGTAGTGGTTGAAACGGTTGTCCCAACCATTATAGTAGTTAGGAGTGGAGTTCCATACCGGGAGAGGACGGTTCGGGTCGTTATCGCCGACACTCCAGAAATCAACTCCTGAATACAGTGTGTTGAGATTGCCACGGAATGAATCGAATGTCACGGTGCGCTGCACGTTGGTCACACCATAGAACTGCACGTAGAAGCTCCATCCTTTCCAATCAAGACCGATTGTGGCGTTGTAGGTGTTTTGCGGAGTGCCGCTGTAGCCATAAGGTGTGGAGTCAGAGCTGTCAATCACGCCGTCGCCGTTGTAGTCCACCATGATGGGCTGACCGGGAAGTTTCTGATTGTCGTTGGTGTTATGCTTAGTCATTGCGATGACGTCATCCCATGTCTGTGCATAGCCGGCATCATAGATGATGTGGTCCTGACCGATCTGGAAACCTGTGCTCTTACGATAAGCCTCTTTCAATTCCGGGTCATCATACTCAAGAATCTTGTTCTGAGAGTGGGTCATATTCAAGTTTGCCCAGAGATGCATATCATTGGCGAAGGTATGATTGAAACGGAGTTCCAACTCAAAACCGCTGCTCTGCACCTTACCAAGGTTGGCAGTCGGCGCACTACCACCGAAGTATGAGGGGATTGCTCGGCTTGAACCTGCAACGAGGATGTCGCGGCGACGCTCCTTGAAGAATTCAAGAGTACCGTTGAACATGCCGTGGTAAACAGTGAAGTCGATACCGAGATTCTGCTTCAACGCCTTCTCCCAATGGATATCAGGGTTGCCTATAGATGCCTCCTTATACCATGTGTAGGGTGATTTCTGACCATTGACGGTAGAGAATTGCTGCTGATTGTCTACGATAGCCCACTGGGTTGCATATATCCAACGTTCCCACACGTTGTCATCGCCGACCTCACCGATTGAGTAACGGATCTTGAAGTTGTCAAGCCACGGGCGGCTCCACTCCATGAATTTCTCCTCGCTGAGACGCCAGCCGACAGCTGCAGAGTTGAAGAAATCGAAACGGTGCTTACGGTCGAATTTCTCTGAACCGTTGTATGCGCCGTTATATTCGAAGAAATAGCGGTCAGCATAATTATAGGTGGCACGGAATGCCCAGTCCTCACGATAGTGGGGGAACTCCGAACCTGTGGCACGTTCATTACGGTTGAATACGCCCATAGCGGTCACGTCATGCTCACCGAACTCGCGTCCCCAGAAGAGCTGTGCCTGATAGAAGAGATTTCGCTGGGTCTCCCAGTCGCGAACCGCGCCTGATTTGGAGCTCCATTTCATATCCTCGTTGAAGTCAAGACCGTTTGTGCCGGTGGTCTGTGCCCATGTCACTTCGCCGGTCTCCGGATCAATCCATTTGGTCTGTGCAGTATACCAGTTCTCGTTGATGCCTCGCTCTGCCTCCACCATCACGTTGTCCCATGAAATGGTCGCGCTTGCGCGAAGACCCGGGGTGATGAATGCAAGATCCTGGTCAAGTGTAAAGTCGGTATTGATGCGGGTAGTTGTAACGTACTCGATACCACCTGTCGCGATACCCTGCAAGCCGTTGGGTGCTCCCTGTGAGTTGGAGGGATAATAACCCCACGTGCCGTCGGAATAGATAGGAAGATATGCATCCGGTGGAGCACTATAGGCGGATTGCCAGAGCTGGGTAGTTGCCCAATCGCTGTCGCCCTTACCCCACGGTCCCTTTCTTTCTCCGTGTGATCCGGAAAGGTTGACCTTGAACGTGGTTGAGCGGGTGATCTGGAAGTCAAGGTTCGAACGGATATTGATTCGGTTGAAGCCGAAGCCGCCGTTATAGCCACGACCTACGTCTACTGTCTTGTAAAGGTCGCCCTCATGAAGGAAGTCGATGGCTGCATAATACTTAACGAATTTTGTACCACCACGAACGTTGATGTTGGGGTTGTACGCCATTGCCGTTTTCTTAAACATCTCGCTCTGCCAGTCAACGTTGGGATAACGCTCTGCCTCCTCAAGATTAGCGGGGTTGGCATACTTGTTGATGATTGACTGCGGCGTCATCTTCTCCCAAGAATCCGGGCTGAGACCAAGCTCACGCTCAATGATCTTATTTCTCATATAGAGAGCTTCAGGCGAACCTGCCACGCCGGGAAGTTTTGAAACCACCTTCATTGCGGCATTCACAGAGACGCCGATTTGTGCACGACCCTCCTGACCACGTTTCGTGGTGATAAGGATTACGCCGTTCGCACCCTTCACACCGTAGACCGCTGTAGCTGATGCGTCTTTGAGCACCGACACTGTCTCAACGGAGCTGATGTCGACCGAAGTCATCGGACGCTCAACACCATCCACGAGGACAAGCGGATCAGAACCGTTCCATGAGGTCTGTCCGCGGATCACAATCTTTGGATCCTCCGCGCCCGGCATACCGGTAGACGACATTGTGGTGACGCCCGGCAGATTACCGGTCAACGCTGCACCGACGCTCGACACACCGCCGGCACGGGCAAGGGTGGCTCCCGAAGTCTGGGCGATTGCACCGACAACAGAGGCTTTCTTCTGCTGTCCGTAGCCTACCACCACAAGCTCTTCAAGTGCCTCATCGCTACTCTTCATAACGATATTGACCACTTCTCTTGAATTGACCTTCTCCGAAGTCTGGTTCATGCCGACATACGTGAATGTCAACACGTCTTTCTTCGGGTTAGGCACCTCAATCTTGTACACACCGTCAATGTCTGTGACGGTTCCTCCGGCTACACCTTCCACCCTAACGGTAACGCCGATCAGGGGTTCCCCCGTGTCGTCGGTCACCGTGCCGGTCACTGTGAAGGCAAGTGCGGATGCAGAACACAATCCGACCATTGCCAGGACCAGTGTCAGGGTCCGGAGCAGATCTTTGATCTTTTTCATGCTGTAGGTAAATTAAATTATTATTTAAGGTCTATGACTCGCAATATAGTATAGATATAGGCATAGTTTTAAGGCCATATTGCCCCTATCCTTTCCAATCCTCAATCCACGTCAGAAGCATACATCCCGACAACGGTGCCCGTGAAGCCACCGGCATCTGCCGTGGAAGTGTAGCCGGCGTCTACTTTGTCAGCAAGGAGGTTCCAGGTGGCGCCACCATCGGTGGAATAATGGAACGCATAGTTTGCTCCATCCCCCTCCACCTTAAGATTCACAGTAGGCAATTCCGCATCAATGGCAGTCTCTGCTATAGTGGATACTCCGGTGTCGGAAATCTTCCTGACCTCAAGTTTATGACCATCATCCTTCTTTGTTCTCGCGAGGAGATACTGATGAGTCTCATCTTTCAGGATAAGGAGTCCGGCACACTGGCTATCCTTCTCCGGAACGAAAGTCATCTTCGTGTCTGCCGTAAACTTGTGGTGGTTCAGACGGCGGCATACGTAAGGAAGAACTGCCTTCTCGCTTGATTTGACATCACCGCATTTTATGGTCAGGTAACCCGGATTGCTCTTCAATGAGTAATAATCCTCTGCCGGACCGCGGAGTGTCATCCATTCGTGGTTAAGAACAGAATCTTCAAACTCATCATGACGTTCGTAATTACCGAATGTCACCTTCTCTCCTCTCTTTGCTCCAGGTTTGTTGACCACCAGCGGAACCTCCTTACCATTCTCCAGGAAGACAGGCCAGCCATCCTCTGTCCATTCCACCGGGAGAAGGAATGTCTCGCGTCCGAGATTCTCCTTGCCGTTCTCGGTGGGGCGGCAAGCAAGGAACACTCCCCACCAGTCACCATCTTTAGTCTGGATAAGGTCAGCGTGACCAGCGCAAGTGACCGGGTTCTTGCGTCCCTTGTCAAGAGTGCGCTGAGTGAGGATAGGGTTACCGCTGTATGCCACGTATGGACCAAACGGTGTCTTACCTCTATATATCACCTCACTGTGCCAATCGCCTGTGCCACCCTCGGCAGTCATGAGATAATATTCTCCGTTCACCTTATATATATGGGGTCCCTCACACCAGATCGGTTTCTCCTCCGGACGACAACCCTTATTGACTACAATCTTACGTTCACCGACGCATTTGTCAGTGGCAGGATCAAACTCCACCACTCTCACAGTGCGGTGTCCGGGATATTCCGCTTTTCCATCGGGAGCATCATCATTATTGACGATATATCCCTTGCCATCCTCGTCGAAGAAGAATGCCGGATCTATGCCCTGCACTTCGGGAAGCATGATCGGATCGCTCCATTCGCCAAACGGATCCTGCGTCTTGACGAAGAAATTGCCATCACCTACGTTCGTCGTTATCATATAATATGTCTTGTTCGACGGATTGTAGGAGATAGCCGGAGCAAAGATGCCGCCGCTCACATGCTGCTTCTCCATATTGCGGAGCTGCGACGGACGGCTAAGTATATGACCCACCTGCTCCCAGTTGACAAGATCCCTGCTATGGAACAGGGGCACCCCCGGATAGTAGGTGAACGAGGACGTTGCCAGGAAATAGTCACCCTCCCCGTTGGTGCATATCGATGGGTCGGAATACCAGCCGGCAAGTACAGGATTATAGAAAGAGCTCTCATCCGGCAACGGGGTAGCTTTGTAAATATCATCATCCCCCTTATAAGAGAAGGAATCAAAAATCGCTACCGAGCTTTGTGGCTCAATCCCACCTGTTGACGATGTGCAGCTACCGAACGTCGGGAGCAGCAAAGCAGTCATGGCTATTAGAGTCAGTTTCTGTTTCATGTGATTAGTTTTAAATTCGATTGCAAAATTACCACATCCGCACGATTAACACTTTTTCACATCTATTTATTTCTTTACAATTCGTAACATGCACTTTCAAATTTGTATCAAATGCTTTATTATTTGTATAATTTCATAATTTCTCAATTTACCTCACAGTTTAAATAAATACATAATTCATTAACTTATAATATTTTATATGATTTTATAACAAAATATACGTTTCTTGCGAAAAACAACTCCGGCAATACTCCCATATCGGTATTATCCGAGTCTATACAAGATTGGCAATGGAAGAAACAAACAGTGAAGGTGGAGAAACGCGATGGAAAACGTGTAAAAAAAAGAGTTCCGCAGATAGTCTCTACGGAACTCATACCTAAAACATCCAACCAATTTTTACCTTAGAATCTCATTAGATTAAACTCATGTAATGAAAATAATTTACCCAAACAACCTATATACTACTTAATATTTATTCATCAATAAAACCTATCATGTACTCTTCAAAATCCTATATCCGGAAGCTTCACGCCTCTGATCCACCATCCGGTGACGTACAGGAGATATAATCTTCCGATATTGCAAAATTATAAATATTCCTGCAAACGGATTTTACTATTTGTATCAATAATATTTGAATACGTAATATTGATTTTAATATTTGAATCAGAATCTTGCATAATTGTTTATTTTAGGGAATTGGTGCTGAGAATCTTCTCCGCCACCCGCGTGCCGGGCGTCTTCTTATCCCTTGGATGAATGTCGTTCCACTCCCCTATATCGCCGTTTTTGATCCACCATGTCCTATCTGTCTCATCTGCCGCCGCACGCTGTGCGTCACGCATCTCCTGCCAGCTCTTCCTACCGTATTTGTCGTCGGGATGTAGGAAATCGGCAAGTTCCACGATATAGAATGGCATCTCCGCATCGGAATATGCGTTACGCCAATCCTTTATCAAGCTTTTCATAAGCGATTTGTATTCACCTCGAATATCCACGTCTGATTCACCCTGATACCATACCACTCCACGGAACGGAATGTTCAGGAAAGGATGTATAAGACCATTATACAGCACGGAGGGGGTCTGGAAAAAGTCGGTCACAGAGGGTGTAGGCGGCATCTCTGTGCCACGACGATGCTTCCATTCCCCTTCCAACGATACTTCCGAACCATCATTGAATATGATCTTATGCGGTTTATCTGTAACGAAATGTGGCGTGCCGCCGTTACTCACCACCCGCACGCACACAAGATTATCCCCTGACGTCAGCACACCTTCCGGGATCTGATATATGCGTGGCGGATATTGATAGGCAGTGAAGCCCACAAACTTGCCGTTGACCCATACGGAATCTGCATCAACTATACATCCGAGACGCAATTCTGCACGTTCTCCCGATTTTTCTGCCGGGACAGTCACTTTCTTTCGCAACCAATGTGAGCCGTTGACAGCCTTACCATCTTTCGTGCCCCACTCCTTTCCCAACAATTCCACCGTATTCCATTCGGTATCATCAAGTTGAGTTGAATTCCATTTCTCCCCCTTATAACCGGGATCATCGGCATTCATTATGGCATACCAAAGATTTTGTGCGCGACGCTCCCCTGCTCCAAGCTGCTCACGGTATTTATTATCGGCTGAAATCTGAAGACGGTGCTTCCTCTCGGGATAATCCTCGAGAGCATCATCGCTCAACCATGCCTCTATACGCGAACCACCCCAACTGGAATTGACAATACCCACAGGCACGTGACCATTCTTCTCATAAAGCTCCTTACCCATGAAATAGACCAAAGCTCCAAACTTCTCGCTCTCTCCGGGGATTGCTTTCTTCCATATAGCAGCCGAAACATCCTCTTTTTCAGTATCAAAGCTATATTCCTTGGGGGTCTTAAACTCCCTGACGTTTGGATTTTTGTAAGCGGCGACCTCCTCGCGGAAAAAATCGAGAACCCTGTTGACGGGAAGCTCCATGTTGCTCTGTCCGGAACACAGATAGACGTCGCCTATCAATACGTCGTTGATACTCTTGTCGTTGACAGTCATGACATACGGTCCGCCCGCCTTCATAGGCGGCAATGTCACACTCCAAGTGCTGTCGGGAGCCGCCACTGTCTCCTGTTTCTTACCTGACAACGACACCTTCACCCTCTCCCCGGGATCTGCCTTGCCCCATATCTTCAACGGCACGCCGCGTTGCAACACTACTCCGTCTGACAGTACCGACGGCATACGCACGTCGGCATATACATCACCCCAGGCGAGTGCCACCAATGCAGCACCCGCGATTCCAATCTTAAATCTCATATTGTATATTAATTTATCCCGGCTCAACCAAGGAAGCCGGGAAGGGTTAACTATTTATTCTCTGTGCGCGATTCTCCGCCTCAGTTGGCTCCTCCCAATTTCCCTATGGGCATACTTCCCATATCCTCCGGCTGCGGTATCTCTCCCTTTGCCGACTTCATCTTATACTCTGTTGGCGTATAGCCCGTATAATTCTTGAATGCCGTGGAGAAATGAGAGGGAGAGGTGAAGCCCAAGGTGTAGGCAAGCTGCGTAACACCTGCCTCTCCCTTCTGAAGTACCTCACAGGCACGCCTCAGACGCAACGTGCGGATAAAATCGCTCGGGGTCATCCCTATGAGGTCTTTCATCTTGCGGTGGAGATGAGCGCGACTGATCCCAACCTCCTGAGAAAGAAGTTCAACGTTAAGCTTCGGATTATCGATATAGGTGTTGACAACCTTCATTATTCTCTCCAGAATCTGGTCATCACCATTCTTCATCTCCGGAATGTCGTCATTACCTACCTTATCCTGAATGCCGGAGAACTTGCCTTTCATTCTCAGACGATTGTCAATCAGATTGTCAATCATCATCTCCAACTCCTCCAGATTGAAAGGTTTGCCGAGATAGCCGTCGGCACCCCGATCCCAACCTGCCATACGGTCAGCTACGTCGTTCTTGGTGCTAAGGAGTATCACGGGGATATGATGAGTCTCGGAATTGCTTTTCAATCTACGCAATAACGTCAACCCATCCATGCCGGGCATAGCCACATCACTGATGATCAATTCCGGAGGATTATCTATAATCTCCTGTAATGCCAACTCTCCATCCGCCACACCGGTCACGAGATACCTGTCGCCGAGATACCTGCAAAGATAATCGCGAAGTTCCTGATCATCATCCACCACCATTATATTGCGCATGATGGATATATTCTTAGGTTTCTGCTGGTTGTCTGGCACCTTATCTGACATCGGGAGGATATGGCGCGAGATAAACGACCAGTCCTTATCCTTGATATCAGCAGATTCCTCGTCATCCTCTATTATGAAATCGTCATCACCGTAGCACGTCTCGTCAATAGGCAGACGCACGGAGAAGACGCTCCCCTTGCAGCCATCCTCGCGGTTCTTTCCGGATATGACTCCATGATGCAGCTCTACAAGACGTCGGCACAGGTCAAGACCGATCCCGAATCCCCCATGAGAGGACTTACCCTCCTCTCTACCCTGATAGAAACGCTCAAATATGCGGGCTGCTGTCTTAGTGTCGAGTCCGATGCCGGTGTCAGTGACACTGATCTCAATTGACTCCCCTATCACCTCATCCACCACCATATTGACATCCACAGAGATGGATCCCCCCGAGGGCGTATATTTTATGGCATTGGAGATAAGATTAACAAGCACCTTGTCAAGTTTGTCGCGGTCAATCCACATCTGTGGTACGTCGCCATGCTCCATATATGTCATGTCTATATTCTTCTCCGCCGCCTGCGGTTTAAACATCTCGACAAGCTCCTTGACGAAGTTGTCCACATCGGTAAGACGGCAAGAGAGATGCATCTTCCCTTTCTCCAGTTTCCGGATGTCAAGCAACTGGTTGACAAGACTCAATATGCGGTTGGCATTACGGTGCATAGTATGGAGCTTACCTTTGACATCATCATCAAAAGGCTTAGTCATCAGAGATTCAAGTGGACTGAGTATCAGCGTAATCGGTGAGCGTATGTCGTGCGACACGTCCATGAAGAAACGTATCTTGGCATCATTCTCCTGCTCCTCACGCTTATGCTTCAATATCATCAGTATCAGCACCACAAATACCACTGCGATCATGAGATACAGGATCTTAGCGGTGGTCGACAGAGACCACGGGGAGGAGATTCTGACCTTTATGGATATAGGTTCCGACATGGTGTCGTTCTCCACCCCCTGCATCTCAAGCGTGTATTCTCCGGGATCAAGATAAGGCAAATAGATGACACTCTCTCCGGGTCGCGTGCTGCTCCATTCCTTCGACTGACCGAGCAGACGCCAGCGATACGAGATGTTTGAACCGTCGCGGAAGTCCTTGGTAGAAAGCTGAAACATCATGGAATTGTTGCTATATGGAAGGCTCAATACCTCCGGCATCACCGGATTGCCCTCTATCACATTCTTATCCCCTATCTTGGAAGCACCGGTAAGCTTATTTCCATTAAGATAGATAGCCGATACCCTTATCCCCGGTATGTCGAAATCATAAAGCTCGCCTCCGGGTGTGAAGGTGGTGATGCCGAGATTGCTGCCGAGATACATGATGTTGTTATCAGGGGAATACACCATGTGTCCGAAAGTGGTCTCCATCATACCCCTCCCTCCACGGAAAGAGATGATTGTGTCGGTATCCGCCTTCTTGTAGGATATACCACGCATCGACCCAAACCATTTCACCCCGTTGGCATCCTCCGACATGCTGCGTATCTCATTCTCTATCAATCCATCATGATGAGAATATTTCCGAAGGAATCCTTTTGTCGGATGATAATGAATGAGTCCTTGACTCGTGGCTACATACACAGACCCATTCTCCCCGGTGGTGATAGCTGACGACACTCCCGACATGAAAGGCAACTGATCTACCTTTATCAGGGAATCTGCCTCAAGATCGTAGCATGACAATCCGCTGTATAACCCAATCCATATCTTGTTGTCGGGGGTACGGTGGAAGGTGTTGATATAATAGTTAAGAAGCTTCTCCCCCTGCGAATCGCACTCAAGCCAGGTGGTGTGGCCTGTATTTCTGTCGTAACGCATCACGCCTATACCATGGGCTGCAATAAACAACTCCCCGGCACGTCCGTGCTCTATGACTATCTTGGGATAATTTCCCGGAATATCTATCAATTTCCGCAGATTGCCCGACGGCAGAGACAACTCCCATATACCATCATCGGCAACACCCACAAGCATCTTGCCATCGCCATCGGGAAGCAGGAAACTGGCGGTGTGCATATCGGGCATCTTTGTCTGCATCAACACCTTGCCCCCTGGGGAGAACATGACAATTCGACCTTTATCGATGCTGACCACCACATTCCCATTCCATACCGACATGGCGTTGATACCACCCTTGTAGTTGGGGAAGCTATCTGAAATACGCCTGTAAAAGAAGGGCTGCTTACGGGCAGGAACCATGACTATGCCGAAATAATTGCAGCCAAGCCATAGATTACCCTCTTTGGAGGAATAGACTGCCCCGACCGACAAATCCCCTATATTAAGGAAAGGGGAATAGATGTCGTCACATTGTTCAACGCGGGAACTGCCGGGAGATACACGCCATATACCCCGTCCCCAAGTAGCAGCATACACCACACCATCGCTACCAGGCGACAGGCTCTTGATGTTGATCCTCGAGTCTGAATCCAGACATGACACCTCATTGGAGTTCACATTATATCTATAAACTTGGCAAACATCGCTCACGAGGATATTCCCATCCCTCTCCACAGCCATGGAATTAATATAGCCTGACGAGATCTGAACCGTTTTTACTGATCCGTTCTTTGAAATCACCGACAGCACTCCCTTATGCGACCCGGCATACATGCGTCCGTCGGGAGAGGCGCACAGATAATTGTAGTTTTTCTCCTCCGGCATATTATGCATGTATCTGATCGCTTTCGGCTCCCCATCCTCATCTCCAATCACGAATATGCCCACTCCGGAGACTATGAATGACACAGTGCCGTCAGCCTGTTCTGCCATTGAGATGATGTAGCCATTGAAATCTAACGATGGAAGTTTGATAAGCCGGAATGAGTCGGTGTAATGATCATAGAGATTAAGTCCGTTGGCAGTCGCCACCCATAATCTTCCCGATGAATCACTCAAGAGATCAAGGATACGGTTATCGCTGATTGAATTTTCCGATGTTGGATCAGGGGTATATATGTCGTAGTTGTTGCCGTCAAAACGCAACAACCCACTGTCTGTGCCTATCCAGAGAAATCCATCCTTATCTCTACTGAATGAGGTGTAGTCGCTTGCTACAGAACCGGGAGAGGAATAAAGCCATCCTGTGCGGCGCTCCGGAACGGAATCCGAACTTATCGCATCGGCGGCAAAAATAAATGTAGAAATTATCAGAAATAAAATTTGAATTAATTTCATGGTTCGGTTTTTTATCTCTGCAAATTTAATAATTATTCTCTTTTTGTTAGCAAGAAATACCTCATATAAACCGCCAATATTACAAATACGAAAGCAAATGTTACAAATTTGAAAGACTCCCGCCCCTCTTTTCAGGCATTATAGCCCCTGATTCATTATCGTCATCATCGTCTTTATCGTCATTGATGTCATTATTGACATTATTGACAAATTGACAATATTGACAATAATGACATCAATGACTCTGATCGCGTCTCAGCGTTGTCTCAGCGTTTCTTTATCAGTCTGACGTGGAAGATGCCGCCGGCTGTCGCCCCGGCATCGCTGACAAATTTCACCCGCACGCTCTCTTTCCCATTCAGCAGTCCTGCCGGAATCGAATATTCCTCCTCCACAAATTCATCCTTCTGCCATTTGCCGGACGTATTCTCTGATGCAATGAGTGTATCGTCGACATAGATGCCGAATTTACGGTTGCCCGTCTCGTTACCCCAATATCTCAGGCGCAGCATAAGGTCGGAAAGTCCATCCGTCTTCATCTTATATGAGAAGGATCCGCCGTTGGAGGCATCGCGCCAAGGCTCCCCGTTGAAATTACCGGATGTAGATGATTTGTTCTCCATGAAATGATCCGCCTCAGGCTGCTGTTCGCCGGTGTTGACTGCATCTACCGTTATACGGTCGAGCGCAAGACGGTTCTCCTCATCGCGGCGTGCCTTATCCTTATAATTGGCATACTCCTTATCGGTCATCGAAAGCCAATACATCATGTAGCGTGAATCATGGATATTATAGAATGGCTCGAGCGTGAGATTCGAATATTTCCCGTCAAACAGCCCGGGCACCGAAAATTTCAGATTCTCGCCGCTTACCGGTTTCATGCCGTTGAGCTTCTTCAGAATCTCAGAACGCTTCCCTATCAGCAACGGAGTGTCGAACACCGACACAAGCGGACCATGCGCGATATGCGCCCAACGATGATCATCTGCTATGAGTCCCGTAAGCGGTGCATCTGTATCAAGACGCGCACCCATCACGATAGGACCACGAAGGATGCTCACATAGCTGGGAAGATGATTCAATTCCTCAATTGTGACCTTCATCGGCATCTCTATATCTATGCGGTCGTTGTCAGCCCACTCCCTATCTATACTTATATAGGATGATGGCATGGATTTAGTTTTGATCGGCTTACCGTTGACCTTTACCGTCATCTTCTCGCACCATCCCGGATGACGGAGCTGCAGCGAGAAGCGTTGCGTACTATCCGTGCTAACCGTAAAAGTAGAATTGCCCGACACCGGGAAATCGGTGGACTGCGTCAGCTTCACACCTTTCTCCCTCCAGTTGAGTTCCGAAGGCATGAAAAGATTCACCCAAAGTGAGTCGTTATTATGGGTATATATGAACTGCCCATACTTTCCGGGATTCTCCATACCGGTGCCGACGCAGCACCACATTGCAGCGTTAGGCTTCGAATAGACACGGTAATGTCCGGGACGTGCCGAGGTGAAGTAGACGTAGCCGCCATGCTCAGGATGAACAGTCGAGAGGATATGGTTGAACAATGCACGCTCGTAGAAATCGGCATACTTTGCCTCAGGCGACATACGGAATAACCCCTCTGTCAGTTTGAGCATATTATTGGTATTGCAGCTTTCCGGTCCCTCACGGTCATCGACATAGCTTTTCGCGTCAGATGCCGATGCGAAATGTTCGCGACGGCTGTTACCACCTATCGACAATGAACGATGGTTGACCACTCGGTCCCAGAAAAATTCCGATGCCTTCTCATAATCCCCGTCATCTGCCAGTTCAGCCACACGCTGGAATCCAACGACTTTCGGCACCTGCGTATTGGCATGACGGTTGTCGAGATTATCCACTCCGGCAAGCATACCATCGTAAAGCTGATGATGAGTGAACTTACGCGCCGCATCGAGATACTTCTTGTCGCCTGTCATGGCGTATGCATCGGCAAACACCTCGTTCATGCCTCCGAACTCATTATTAAGCATCTCCTCCATCTTATTGGGAGGCAACGCAGCGATAATGTCGAGCCCCCAGTCGCACATCGAGAGGAAGAGATTCCGTCCCACCTTTGAGCCGGTGTAGACCCAGGCGTCGCGAAGTCCGGCATACATCTTATGGACGTTATACCAAGGCACCCACCATTCCCATATCTTGCCGACGTTGCCCTTACGGATCTCCTCCCAGAGCACTTCTCCGCCGGGAACCCCACCGACATAACCGTCGCCGCGTGCCACAGCACACTTCGCCAGTTCGCCGAGCATATAATCCATACGGTTCTTTATCTCCTCGTTACCGGTAGCGGCATAATGTATCGCCAGAGCCGAAAGGTAATGTCCGCCGACATGACCGTCGAGACCATCCCAGTTGGGGAAACTCTCCCCTTTCGGCTCCAGACCTGCAGCCTTCAGATATGGAGCAAGCAGACGGTCGACGTCATATTGAAGGAGCACTTCAGTATTCAGATCCAACGCACGCTTGAAAGGACTGTCGAGGAGTTGCACATCCCCAAGGTCAAATTCGTTGTCATAAAGACGTGACTGCGCCGACACAAAGCCAAGCGGCATACCAGCCAACAACAATGAAATCAAAGTTTTTTTCATGTGGGTCAATTTCTATGTAGGTTAAATTCTATAAAGATTAAATTCCATGAAGATAAAATTCTATGAAGATTACGTTATCAGAAAATCTCGATTCTACCTTATTTATAGGATTGATTCAAATATGAGCCATTCCCCATAAGTAACCATCCACAAAGTTAACCATTTTAGCGCAAATACACCTAATCCATCACTTATCACCACGTATCATACTCTTTTCAATTCGTAACATTTCCAATTGTAACCAAAATAAATGTTTCTTCCGATTGATTATATTCACTTACATGCAATATAATGAAGTTGTCTAAACTTATTCCTAAAGGTTAAAATACCATACTTTTTGTGAATTCCATCAGTCTTTTCAATTGAAGTTGTCTAAACTTCAATATTGACAAAATATCACGGTCGTGCAAAAACGTTTTTTAACATTCATTATTTTTATGTAACTTTGCAGTCGCTAATCTAACATAATCATTTCAACTGAATATGGCAATCAAGAACAATATTATGATTGTGCGCCAACGTCTCCTTAAGGAGCTGGTTCAGCTTTGGCGCGACAATTCATTAATAGAAAACATCGACAGACTACCTATCAAGTTGACTCCTAAAAGGTCGAAACATCCGGGAAGATGCTGCATCCATAAGGAACGCGCCGTGTGGCGTTACAAGACCCTTCCGCTTCTCGGTCTCGACATGAGCGATGAGACTGATGAACTCACGCCTCTGTCATCTTATGTCAAGATGGCTCTCGGACGCAACGATCAGTCGAAACCGAAAGACAACATAATGTGCGTGATTGATGAGGCGTGCTCTTCCTGCGTACAGACCAATTATGAAGTGACAAGCCTTTGCCGTGGTTGCGTGGCACGAAGCTGCATGCACAATTGCCCCAAAAACGCAATACGCACTGACGCGGAGACCGGCAAGGCTACAATTGACCACGACAAATGCATCAGCTGCGGTATATGCCACGACAGCTGCCCTTATCATGCAATCGTCTATATCCCCGTGCCTTGCGAAGAGGCATGTCCCGTTAAAGCCATATCCAAAGATGAATACGGCATCGAGCATATCGACGAGTCGAAATGTATATTCTGCGGAAAATGCCTCAACGCTTGCCCCTTCGGTGCGATATTCGAGATCTCACAGGCTTTCGATGTGCTGAAAGCCATAAGGAATAATGAGAAAGTGGTGGCTATAGTAGCCCCCGCGGTGCTCAGTCAGTTTGACGCCACAAAAGAGCAGGTGTATGGAGCATTCCTCCAGATCGGATTCAATGACGTAATCGAAGTGGCACAGGGAGCAATGACCACCGTGTCAACCGAGGGGCACGAACTTCTGGAGAAGCTCGACGAAGGACAGGCGTTCATGACCACATCATGCTGTCCGTCATACATCGAGTTGGTCAACAAGCATATCCCTGCCATGAAGCCTTACGTATCCTCTACAGGATCTCCGATGTATTATGCCGCACGAATCGCAAAGGAGAAGCATCCGGATGCTAAAATCGTATTTGTCGGTCCCTGCGTCGCAAAACGCAGTGAGGCTCGACGGGATGACCACGTCGACTACGTAATGACCTTTGAAGAGATTGCATCAATATTCGAAGGGTATGAGATTGACTTCGCTCAGGTGAAACCATACGAAATGGAATTCACTGCCGTAAAGGAGGCTCATGGGTTTGCCGAAGCCGGAGGCGTGGCGGGAGCTGTCGTCTCTTATCTGAAACTTGATACCGATCGCTTGAATGAGATCAACCCGATAAAGGTCACAAACATCAATAAGAAGAATCTCGCGCTCCTCGCCGCTTACGCAAAGACGGGTAAGGCTCCCGGAAAATTCATAGAGGTGATGGCATGCGAGAACGGATGTATCACTGGTCCGGGTTCATCCACCACAAACCGTGAAGGGAAAGTGAGATTCACCAAAGGTCTGGCGAAGGAAGACCTGCATTACTGACCAGATGATGACCACGGAAGAATCCCGCATCATAACAAGTCTTGAAGAGGCACGGCATCTATCCCACGCGGAATATGCCGTGCTTCTCTCACATTCCCTATCCGATGACGCGGCGGAAAACCTGCGTAGCGTCGCCCGCAAAATCACGGATAATATATTCGGAAGGGAGGTAAGGGTGAGAGGTCTAATCGAAATCACCAACGTATGCCGCAACAATTGCCTTTATTGCGGACTGAGAAAAGGGAATACCGATATACGTAGATACTCACTTTCCGACGAGACTATTCTGGCTACCTGCCGGGAGGGTCATGATGTCGGATTCCGCACATTCGTGCTTCAAGGTGGCGAGAATCCGGCTTTCACCCGAACCCGCATGGCCACGCTTGTCGCTGCCATACATTCGGAATTTCCCGATGCGGCAATCACCCTCTCTCTCGGAGAATGGGATGACGATGCTCTGCGCGATTTCAAGGAGGCGGGTGCATCAAGATACCTGTTGCGGCATGAGACGTATGACCCTCTTCATTACTCACGTCTTCACCCTACGGAGATGAGTCGCGATAACCGTATCCGCTGTCTCCGAACACTCAAACGGTTGGGCTATCAGACCGGCACAGGCATAATGGTGGGGTCACCTTTCCAATCGCTTGGAAACATTGCCGACGACCTCGCTTTCATGCACTCCCTTCAGCCGGAAATGATCGGAATCGGTCCGTTCATACCTCATAAAGACACCCCGTTTGCCAGTTTTGCTCATGGCAGCGTGGAGATGACATTACGGCTCATCTCAATATTGCGGATAATGTTCCCTCACGCAAATATCCCCGCCACCACCGCCCTTGCATCAATCGACCCTGACGGGCGCAACAAGGGTCTTATGGCAGGTGCCAACGTGGTGATGCCAAACCTATCCCCTCTCTCTTGCAGAAAAGAATACGCCATATACGACAACAAAGCATTTTCCGGTGCCGAATCCGCAGAGGGTCTTGCGATCCTCGCCGATGAGATAAAGAGAATCGGGCTGGAAATAACAACTGAAAAAGGAGATTTTTCTTATGTATGACATAAAATCAAATATTGCCACTGACTTTATTGACCATAACGAAATTTTAGAGTCAATCGCTGAGGCGCGTGAGAAAGCCGCCGACAGGGAGTATGTGGAATCGCTGATCGAAAGGAGCAAGGACTGCAAGGGTCTATCCCATCGTGAGGCTGCCACGCTTCTGGAATGTGACGACCCGGAGCTGACGCAACGCATTTTCGACACAGCTCGCGAAATCAAGCAGCGTTTCTATGGCAACCGCATAGTGATGTTCGCTCCGCTATATCTCTCCAACTATTGCGTCAACGGATGCGTATATTGCCCCTATCATCTGAAAAACAAGACTATCCCCCGACGCAAGCTGACGCAAAAGGAGATTCATGACGAGGTGGTGGCTCTTCAGGACATGGGGCACAAGCGTATTGCCCTCGAAGCCGGTGAGGATCCGCGCAACAATCCGCTTGAATACATCCTTGAATCTATCAAGACTATATATTCCACCAAGCACCGCAACGGTGAGATTCGCCGCGTCAACGTGAATATCGCCGCCACGACTGTAGAGAACTACCGACGGCTGCATGATGCAAAAATCGGCACCTACATACTCTTTCAGGAGACTTATCACAAGGAGAATTATGAACGGCTACATCCTACGGGTCCGAAAAGCGACTACGCTTGGCACACTGAGGCAATGGACCGCGCAATGCTCGGCGGTATTGATGATGTCGGGCTTGGAGTGCTTTACGGTCTGAACACCTACAGATATGATTTCATAGGTCTGCTGATGCACGCAGAGCATCTGGAGGCACGCTTCGGCGTAGGTCCGCACACTATCAGCGTGCCAAGGATATGCCCTGCCGACGATATATCGAAAGAGGATTTCCCGGATGCCATTTCCGACGACCTTTTCTGCCGTATCGTGGCTGTATTGCGACTCGCAGTGCCCTACACCGGACTGATTGTCTCCACCCGTGAATCTCCCGATGTAAGAGCGAAGGTGATTGACCTCGGTATCTCGCAGCTAAGTGGCGGGTCAAAGACTTCCGTAGGCGGATATGCCGATGATTCCGCCGAATCGGAAGAGTCGGCTCAATTCGACATCTCCGACCGCCGCACGCTTGATGAGGTGGTGGAATGGCTTCTCGACACCGGACACATCCCCAGCTTCTGCACTGCCTGCTATCGGGAGGGACGCACCGGCGACCGCTTCATGTCGCTCGTGAAATCCGGAAATATCGCCAACTGCTGTGCCCCTAACGCGCTTATGACTCTGAAAGAGTATATGGAGGATTATGCCTCTCCGGCTGTCAGGGAGAAGGGGGAAAGGATGATACGCCAAGAGATCACGAAGATACCGAATCCCCGCGTGAAAGAGGTGGTGAGCGAGAACCTGCGCTATATCTCCGAAGGGAAACGTGATTTCCGGTTCTGATTCCGGTTCATCCGGATAATTTGAACAGTAGTACTTTAATTCAGAAATGACATGAACACTACACCCTCTGCCAACAGGATACACATAATCGTGCTCGGCGCATGCAACAGCGGCAAGTCGTCAGTAATCAACATGCTGGCGGCACAGAATGTGTCGCTCGTCTCCGACCATGCGGGCACCACAACCGACCCCGTGCGCAAGGCTATGGAGATTCCGGGGATAGGTCCGGTGGTATTCATCGACACTGCCGGATTTGACGACAACAGCCCTCTTGGAGAAGAGAGAGTCCGACTGACCGAAAAAGCTCTCGATGATGCCGACATAGCCCTGCTTCTGACAGGCGAGAACAGCGACTATGAGGCAGATTGGCTGGAAAGGCTTAAATCCCGTAATATTCCGGTAGTGAAGGCAGTCAACAAGATTGACACCGATCGCCGTGTGCCTGACGGACATATCGGGGTGTCTGCCATTGACTCTATCGGAAAGACAGAACTTCTTGATGCACTCTCTCGTGCTCTCCCTACAGATTTCGGAGAACCGGATCTGCTGCGTGGACTGGTGAAGCGAGGCGACATCGTGCTCCTCGTGATGCCACAAGACAAAGAAGCACCTAAGGGTAGACTGATTCTCCCTCAGGTGCAGACTATTCGTGCTCTTCTTGACAAGGGATGCAATGCCTTGTGCACCACCCCCGATGAGATGCCGGACGCTCTCGACCGACTAAAATCCTCACCCGACCTTATAATAACCGATTCGCAGGTGTTCGGCAAGGTGAAAGATATGACTCCCGACGACTGCCGACTCACATCCTTCTCGGTGCTTATGGCAGCATTCAAGGGTGACATCGACTATTTTATCGAGAGTGCCGCCACAATAGGCAGCCTGAAAGCGGGCGACAAGGTGCTGATAGCCGAGGCTTGCACCCATGCACCACTCTCTGAAGATATCGGACGCGTAAAGATTCCGGCATTGCTGAAGAAGAGATATGGCAACGTGACGCTTGATTTCGTCGCCGGGAAAGATTTCCCGGAAGACCTGAGCGCATACCGGCTGGTGATCCACTGCGGAGGCTGCATGTTCAACAGGCGGCTCGTGCTGAACCGGGTGGAGAGCTGCCGCCGCCAGAAAATAGCCATGACCAACTACGGCATCACAATCGCCTACCTCACCGGCATCCTCGACAAGATCGTCTATTGAAGCTCGATATTGTCAATTTGTCATTATTGTCATTATTGTCATTATTGTCATTAATGACCTTAACGACCTTAATGCCCGCCTCTATTATAAGATCGATTCTACGGAGGCTGTCTCCATATCCTGAGAGGCTGCCTCAGCCTCCTCCTCTTCCTCTATCTCCTCTGCATTTAGGATCTTCTTGAATTGCCCCAACAGATTGAAACGCAAGGTAAGATTCCCGGAGATGCCCACGTCATAGCCGGCATTACGCTTGCATATACGCACGATCTTCGCATCAGAATAGTTCTTGCTTACATAGCGGCTGATAGCCTTCGGCACGAGATCAGCAGGCAGGCTCCTCTTCCCACAGTCTACAGAAGTCCATTTCCCCTTATTGGTAAACTCTATTTTAGTCCCATTAGTGAGACGCACGTCATAATCCGTCTTCTTCAGCAGATGACGGTCTACCTTGATCATGCTCACCTTTGCCTTTGGGAAATGCTCGTCGAGCATCTCGCGGGCCTCTTCAGGAAGTTTGTCACGACTGATGGTGTAGGAATCAATAAAAGCATTTGCCGACATTACGGTCATCAAAAGCGCGACAAGAGTAAGAAATACCTTATTCATTTATCTTTTTTTAAAATTAAAAATTGCGTAAACATGAGTTGACGTGTTGAATACGTCTTCCTAATGTTAACGCAATTTTCATGCCGTTTGGCTATCCTTTATGATTAATTACGGATAGTTTGCATTCATTAATTATTTAAGGTTTAAGGTTTATGGTTTATGATCATTAAATTTTGTATAATGAAAAGATTCGTGGATTTTCGTGAATCTTAAACCTTAAACTATAAACTTTAAACTTTAAACCACTGAAGTGCAGCTTGCGAAACTTCAGTTAATTATCTCTGCGGGATATCTACCTCCTGCTTCCTTCCCTCAATCAGATAATCACGGAAATGATCCACCAGTCGCCAGTAGAAATATTCATCCATGTGTCCGAATGAATGACGCTGAGTGGGGAGAACAAGCAGTTCGAAACGCTTGTTGGCATTGATCAACGCATTTGCCACACGGATGGTATTGCCCGGATGCACATTGTTGTCGATGTCGCCGGTGACGAGCATCAGATGCCCCTTCAGACGTGATGCAAGATCCGGATTGGTGGCAATCTGATAAACGAATGTCGTGTCGCCCTTCTCAGTCACTTTCTCCTTCACGCCGTGGTGGGTCTCACTCCACCAGCGGTTGTAGATACGGTTATCGTGGTTGCCGGCTGCCGACACGGCTGCCTTGAAGAAATCAGGATACTGGAGTATCGCAGCTGTCGACATGAAGCCGCCACCGGAATGTCCGTGGATACCCACCTTGTTGACGTCGATATATTTATGACGTGCGGCAAGCTGCTCGATGGCTGTCTTCTGGTCAGCAAGTCCGTAATCACGCAGATTGCCGTAGCCATAGTTGTGATACCATTTCGAACGGTTGGGATGACCGCCACGGTTGCCCACAGTTATCACCACGAATCCTGCCTGAGCAAGACGGTCGGTACGCACGCTCATGCGGGTGAACGGATAATTGGTTGCCTCCACCTGAGGTCCGGGATATACATAGTCTATTATAGGATAGCTCTTCTCCGGATCAAAATCAAACGGCTTATACATGACACCATAGAGATCAGTAACGCCGTCTGATGCCTTAACCTTGAATGTCTCAGGGAACTTATATCCGTTGGCAAACAACTGGGAGAAGTCGGAACGCTCCAATGAAAGTATCTTGTTGCCCGACGTGTCGTAGAGCCACGTCTCCGGCACGGTGTCAACACGTGAGAAATTATCCACAAAATATTTTCCGGCATCATCCACCACCGGAGCATGGAAATAATCCCCTTTGTCGAGAAGCCTCACTCCGCCACCGTCAAGACCTACGGAATAGAGATGCTGATAATATGGATTCTCATCCTTGTCGCGTCCCATCGCGGTGAAATACACCTTACGCGACACGGGATCCACGTTAAGGATATTGTGCACGTGCCACGGACCCTCTGTAAGCCGGCGTTTCATATTCCCCTTGCCGTCGTAGAGATAGAGATGCGCCCAGCCGTCGCGTTCGCTCCATTGTATCACTTCGTCAGGCTTATCCCCTACAAGTGCGAGAGGACGCACCTCCTGATACGTATTCATACGCTCCTCGATCACTGGCACGATGGAATCCTGACCAATCGTATAGCTGCATATATCTATGCGGTGAAGGTCACGACTGCTGCGCGTCACGTAGAACGTCTTGTCGTCGCCGAGCCAGATATTGGGCACGTCATGCATCGAACGCTGCTTATGCTGGCGGGGACGATAACCCACAGACAGCGTCTGATTCTTGAAACGGTTAGTCTTTATCTCTTTACGTGAGTTATCGGAAAGGTCAAAGAGATACAGGTGTTCCTCCGGAGCCTCGCTCTCACCCGGCATCTGATATTTGTATGTCTCCAGCGTGGGACGCGGGGATGCTAAGGAATTTATGACCCATAGCTCCTTCACGGGGCGTTCGTCAGTCACGTTTGCCACGAAATAACGTGAGTCAGGAGAGAAAAGCACGTATGTGCCCTTACGTTTCCCGTTGGCAAGTGTGTCAGTGTTGAGATAGCTGTAGCCCTGACCATAGCCGAAATCTTTCTCACCATCTGTCGTTATCTGTATTTCTGTTATGGTGCTGTCATTCTCGTTCTTCTTCAGTTTCTCATAATCCTCACGGCTCATCCGATAGAGATTGAAGTCCTTGGCATAGACCACCGTCTTGCCGTCGGGAGATACAGAAGCCCAATGAAGTTCCTTTGTCTCCTTCTCCTTCCCCTCAAGATGAGTAAGCTTCCCGTTGCGTGAATCGTATGAGAAATAGAATGTCTCCTTCTCCCCGTTCTCCGGTTTCTTCTCTTTCCCGTCGGCATCCTTCTTGGGCTTTGCGTCTTGAGATGACTTAACGTCGAAAGTGAAGGTGTATCCGTCGGGCTGCACCTCAAGATTCGCGATAGGCAACGCAGCCGCATTCATCGGGTCTTTCACGATAGTCGTCAGTTCGGAAGCCATCTTGTCATTATCGAAAAGCAATGTCTTCGAACGCCGCACAGGATCCACGATATACCATTTTGTACCGTCCGAAGTCTTGTAGGAATACCAGAACTTCTCACCTGACTGGAACCAATGCGGGTCAACGGTAGTTGAAAAAAGCATGTTCCAAAGTTTCCCGCCGGAGAAACGTTGCGCCAATTCAAGCGGATTCGTCTCCGATTTGACAGGCTCCGCAGGTTCGGCACATATTCCGTAGAGAGTGACCGTAGCCGTCGCAAGGAATGTAAATAGCTGTCTCATAATATTTAGATTAATTATCTATTACCCACACCCAAAGGTGTAAGTTAGGTTTCAATGAATGACACTCCGAAAAATGAGGAAAGCAACGCAAGTGTTTTCAATGTGAAATTATGTTGACCACTAAGCCATTTTGTAACTTCACAAGGGCGTTTACCAATAGCCTTGGCAAACTCAACCTTTGACAATCCTCGTTTCGTCATAAGGTCATATATGCGATTAGAAACCGCCATCTGCATCTCCACTTCCTTATGAATCTCAGGAGGAATAGAGGCTACAATCCGATTGTATTCTTCAAATGCCGTTTTCATATATCAAAATATTTTTAACTGCAAATATACGAAAAAGTTTTTCACATCTGAATAAAGAACCGAAAAAAATAAAAACAAAATGTGCAAACATATTGCACAAAACCGATTTAACTCTCGTATAATTCCTTGCTACGACATGCATACCCGGCAAAAAAATCATCAAAATTATCCATCTTTTGAATTCAGAAGCCAATTTTATCATAACAACATTATTATCAACCCATTATTTATGATTATATTTGCAGATTTCAATTGCAATCTCAACTCTTATTCAAAAATATTTCAGATTCATGGTTAGGTTTTTCTGAAATCAAGTGTCTTATCTGTGTATGACAACAAAAAATGACATAGAACAGCTTTTCAAAAGGCATTATCCGGATATGTATCGGTTGGCAATGATGATTATTCGCGATAAGGAGACGGCAAGAGACATAGTGCACGATGTCTTCGAATCTCTCCTTAATAGCGACATGAAATCCGCCACAATTGCATATCTGCTGAAAGCCGTAAGAAACCGATGCATTAATCATGTGCGCACCCTCTCAACCAGAGAAAGGATAAGAGAACTTTATGCTCTTTCTGAATCTGAAATCGCAGATGAGGATTGGCCGGATGATGAAGTTATAGCCGTCATCAGATCGACGGTGGATTCCGACATGTCTGAATCTTGCAGGAGAGTTGTAAAACTTAGATTCACATACGGGAAAAGCTATAAGGAAATTGCCGACACTCTTGGTATAAGTGAAGTCGCTGTCTATAAGAATTTACGTCATGCAATAGATATCTTACGCAAAAAATTTTCTCAAAATGGATAAAATAGACCATCTGCTTGATGCAATTGAGCATCCTGAGAATTATTCCGACTCGGAAATAGAAACCTTATTGCAAGATCCGGAAACGAGGGAAGTTTATCGCATTCTTGATAAAACCAAAACGAGTCTACAATCCCAATCATCTCCCGATGTGGACGCTGAATGGGAGACCTTCAGACGTCGTCATCATACCAAACGATTCCGCATTTCCAACTTATTCTCACGCAATATTGCTGTTGGCTTAGCAGTAGGCATCATGTCACTTGCTGCCGTTGCCGCCGTGATCAGCATAAGCATAAATCATACCCCGAACCACAATATGGTGACAGAAAATGAAAATACCGATCCAGCAAATGAAGCCACCGTATACGCCGACTCTACCTACATCGAAATACCAACTGCGTCAAATCCTGAAATAATTGTCTTCAATAATGAGCCACTTGAAATAATCCTCAACAGGATTGCAGATTATTACGGATATAAGATCTTATTTTCAGAAAATGCGACAAAGTCGCTGCGTCTATATTTCCGCTGGAATCAGGCTTTATCGCCTGAAGAAGTAGTGGAAAGTCTTAACAACTTCAACCAAATCCACCTTTCAATAAATGATAAAACTATCAATATCGACTGACGAAATGGCTCGAACAATCATATCCATCTTAGCCTTGACTGTAATCATCATGGCTAATGCCAAGACATTCTCCTACCGATTCAAGTCCACGCCCCTACCAATCGCAATACAACGCATCATGGAGAATAATCCTGAGCTTGATATAAATTTCATCTATGACGAGCTTGAGAACTACACCACAAGCGCGACTGTGAATGCCGACAACGCTTATAGCGCACTCCGACAGACAATCGGATTGAACCCGGTAAGTGTCATAAAATCGAAAAACACCTATTATGTCGAAGCCCGCCAACACGGTAAGTATACCTACACGGGAAAAGCCATCGGCACTGACAATGAACCCGTGGTTGCCGCTACTGTGATGCTTCTCGCCCCAAAGGACTCCACTGTCGTCACGTATGGCATAACTGATGAATACGGTCGGTTTTCAATCCCGTGCGACCTACAAAAGGTAGTCGCCAAATTCTCCTGTCTCGGACACACGACCATTTATCACAGATGCAATACGTTTAATATAGGGACGATTATACTCCCCGAACATGCGGTGGCATTAGGCGAAATAAAGGTAGCCGGCGACAATGCTCGTCTTTATGCAGATCGTTCGACATATATCCCGACACAACGACAGAAAAATGCCTCGCAGTCCGGATCCGATCTGCTTGACCACATGGCAATTCCTCAACTCGGGTTGATTTCTGATGGCAATATCACCACTAACGCAGGGAAACCGGTGGCTGTATTCATCAACTATCTTCCTGCCTCCGGAAGCGATCTGCAAGCCATGAGAATAAGTGATGTGAAGAAAGTGGAATTCTATGAAAATCCCTCTGATCCTCGACTTCAAGGAAATCAGTATGTTGTCAACTATATCGTACAGGAATACGAATACGGCGGCTATCTGAAAACATTCGGACATGCTAACTTCATAAGTAATCCGATGGGTGAATTGCTCGCAAACCTCCGTCTGCAGCGGAAAAGGATGACTTACGACATAATGGGATCTACCTATCATTACAATCGTGGTCATATCGGATCAGAACTAACAGAGACTTACCGTCTGCCGCAAGATAATGGAGATGTTAAGGAATTTACACGATATTCCACCACTTCATCCTCAAAGGATAAGCATGACTGGTATTTTGCCACACTGAGGGCGACTTATAATTCTGACAATATCCAGGCATCATCACAGGTTAAGGGAAGAATCGACCGGCAACCTACCTTGAAAAGGGATGGATGCGTAATATACACTCCTCAGGATTATCCCAATTCATCATACTCATCATTATTCAGCTCTAATTCACAATACCTTGCGTATGAAGGATATTATTTCTTCATCTTGCCCCGACGAAATTCTCTGACTTTTACCCCTTCATATAGCTATTCACATACACAGGAAAACACGGAATATGAAGAGACCGGATATTCCCGTATATTAAATGGGGCAAAGGATAATACCAGCAAAGTAGCCGCTACATTAAAATATTCCCACGATTTTGGAAGAGGCGGCAATCTGCTACTGAATGCAAAGGGTTCATACGAATATAACCGTACCAGATACTCCGGATCTGCAACTGCCCTCGACCGGGCGAAATCATCACGTATAGAGTTAGAGGCAGCCTACAATATCACTGTCGGCAATTTCTATGGTGCAACATCATTCGGGTGGGACTGGGATAGATTGCAATTCAATGATTTCATCGACAAGCCGTCAACCCCGAAAGCAAATATATCCTTACGGTATGCTCCAAATAGGCATAATTCGTTCAGTCTTTCTGCGAGTTATGAATCATGGTTGCCATCACCGAGTTTCAAAAGCGACAAGATCATTGAGGCATCTTATCTCATGCGCTACACAGGCAATCCGAATCTGATACCGGCAAAAAGTTACGATTTTGATTTTACCTACACATGGGTACCCGACAATAATTTCAATTTGAGTGCATTCGCATGGGCATGGTTTGTCGGTGACAGGTATGTGTATGATTATGAAGCGACATCCACCGGCATACTACGAACCATAAAACAACCTATGGGGAGTTTCATACAAGGCACGTATGGCATAAATGGGTCGGCAAGGTTTCTTGATCGCTCACTCGTATTGTCAGGCAGAATCGGACATTTATTCAATCATAACGGTATGCCTTACAACGTAAATCATTCTCATATCAACTGGTATGCACGAGCAAGATATTACATTGGGAATTGGAATTTCACTCTCACGTATTCCTCTGATAATGGGAGTGCCGACGGATGCATGAATGGATTATGGGCATACGGTAAAAGTGATTGGTATATTACGGTAGGATGGTCAGACTCTCATTGGAATATACGTGGCGACTTATTCAATTTTACCCGATGGAACTGGCGTAACAGTCATCTCATCATGCATAGTAAATATTACGACACTGATGAGATCCGGCTGAATGGCAATAACCGTGCCTTTATCCAATTGTCGGCGACCTACACATTCGGCTTCGGCAAAAAAATCAAAAATGACGATGAACCGTCAGTAACCGGATCAGCTTCATCCGGTATTCTGAAATGATCGTCCAACAACCCATCAATTTATCAGCATTTCGTCGGGAATGCAAGCCTCCGGATTGCGCGATACCATTATTCTATGCCCTCAATAGCTTACTCGCTACCGAATCCCAATCTCATCTAAGCTCAACGGTTAAGCCCATAGCCGAGACCATACGGTAGAATGTAGATATTGAGGGTATGGTTAATCCTCGCTCAACTCTTGACACATAACTTTTATCAGCTCCTATTTTCTCGGCAAGTTCCGATTGAGTAAGACCTGCACTCTTGCGAGCATCCAGAAGAATTTGGGCATTATATTCTTCCCAAGCCTGATTCTCCGCTTCTTTTCGGCTCTCCGTCCCGGGAGCTCCGAATGTACGATTAAGTTCCTCACTTACATTATATGTCTGCATTTTTCTCATCATAATATTCTTTCTTTAATCTTTTTGCTTTATTTATCTCACTCCGAGGAGTCTTCTGGGTCTTCTTTCTGAATGCATTAAATAATATTACCAATTTCTCTCCATCATAAATGAAGAAAATACGAAACTCATTATTACCATACGTAACACGAAATTCGTATATATCATCTTCAATGTACTTAATAAAATGAGAAGGAATCCTTTCCGTATCAGAAAATAGCAACAAGGCTCGGCGAATTTTCATCTGCTCCTTATCATTTAATTTAGACATGAAGTCGCAATAATAATCCTTATATGCTATTATTTCTCTTATCATGACTGTAAAATTACGAAAAGTTGTTCAATTATACAACGGTTAAAAACGAGAAATGTTGTATTATCATTTAAAACGTCTCACAATGAAGTTGTCTAAACTTATTTCAAAGATGGGAAAATTTCAGAAATTTTAGGGAATTTTGAAGTCTTTGAATGTGTGATGGGGTTCCATCATAATTGAAAAGACTGATGAAATTCACAAAAAGTATGGTACTTAAAATATCAATTGAAATCCAGTTCAAATATCACCTGTTTCGCCGTTTCGACTGAAACGACTGAAACAGGTGAAACAAAGTGAAACATCTATCATCAATCAGAGGAGTGTAAACTATTAGATTCAGTCGTCTTCACTCTCAAATAATCCAGTGGTTGAGTCAAACAATTCTTTGAGGGCTCTTGGCAAACGTTTGCCAAGAATCAAGCATCCGATTATGATTCCAATCCCTGACTTTATCAGAATGGAATGGTTCGGACCTATAAATGAAGCAATAGCTGCCACTATGCCGAGAAATGCGCTATATTTAATCAATTTTAATAGTGCTCGTAAATATCTTTCCATGTTATTTCTATTTGTCATTAATTATTTTTCGATGCAATACAATGGTCTGCAAATGATGAGTACCGGAGGGTTGAAGTGACCCTCAAAAATGGAGTTTATATTCTCATCTCTGATCAATCCCATGAGAAATTAAAGTCACACTCATAAAGTTTATTTATAATTTCAGAAATATGTTCTACCGTAAGTTTCCCATTCTGTATCTGCTGTCTATTAAGCAATAGATATAAACGTTCATTTCCATCATGCAAATGAGCAAACGCCTTGGTACCAAAATAATTATTTACCAATGTACGATAAAACCGAAAACGCCTATTACCCGGTTTTTTCTTTTTTAATTGGATCTATATCCGAAGCTGCGACAAAGCCAAATGAAATGGTATTATCTTTCAGATAATATCGTCTCATAAGTTCAAAACAAGAATAGACAATCCTCCTTGGTTCATTATCATTAGTCATTATAGAGTATCTGTTTTCACTTAATCTAACACCTATATAATAGAACTTTACAGCAATTAGATTATCACTGAAATGCTCCATCTCAATATAATAGATCTTATTGCTCTTTGTTGATTTAAACCTCCATATATCAGTAATACGAAGTGTGGATAAATCTTTACTTCGCATTACAAATGATGCCGGATAATGTTCGTATTGCTCAATCACGGAATGACTGGAGAATAACCGGATATGACATATTTTTCTCTCTCACTCGGAGAAATCACCTGCAACTGAATATTATTTTGAGGATTTCTATTTGACAACAATCGAGCTTGTAATTCCATGTTCCAAATGGCATCTCCGTATGTATCAATACGACTGTCGTCGGCAGCAAACAGCATCTTGAAATTTATCTTTAAGTTTGATCTTGTATTCTCCTTATCAAAAATAAGCCCGTTATCTGAAACCACCTTCGTCCATACAGAATCATTCTGATGAGTCAAATCCGACAATTCATCAGCAGTAAGAGCTCCATAGTCAGAAATTAATTTATCTATTTCAGTAATCTCATATTCACTGAAACTGCTCATTATACCTGATGCAACTTTATTTGCATCACAAACAGAATTGACAACACACTTATCGTCTAAAGAACGATGAGACGCAACAAATTCGCCAAAAGCTCCATTCTTTATATCATAGACTTCCGGAGCCACCGGACCTTTCGCCCATGCATAGTAATCAAACCACGTTAATGGAAAACCTCTACCCTTCATAAAATGCTCATCTATTAGATATACTATTTTCAATAGTTTACGAAGATGAACATTAGGAATCCTACCGGCTATATAAGCCAGCAATATTCCATTCTTTTCCCTATTAACAGATATCCCTATACTCATTGTTTCAATAAATTATCTGCAAATATATATCCTTTATCTTAAACATGCAACATAAATAATCAAAAGATGTTTCAAGGCAAGTTCAATTGGAATCCCCTACCCTCAAATTATTTGTATCGACATATAACATATAGATTTTAAAGATTCAAAAGATTTTTTGATAATATAATCTTTAAAATCTTTTGAATCTATATGTTAATGTATTTACTTAGATATGAGGTTTTATATGGTGTGCTCGTGCTCCGCACGATTCATACATACAATCACATCTTCATGTCGCCATCTTTCTTCCAATATATCAGCCATTTTATGTATTGTTTTAATAATTCCGGTTGTAAATTTCAAAAATAATGCCCCACCTATGCCAAAAACAGGGATAGGTTATCGGTATCTTACAAATATTCTGCCGTATCAGCCTAATCTAATCGGATTCCAATCAGGATAATTTTGAATAAAATTTCGTAACTTTGCATATCTTATAGTAAAAGACAAGAAGGACACAAGAAGGACACAAGAAGGACACAAGTAGAAGACAAGTAGAAGACAAGTAGAAGACAAGAAGGAGACAGGTTCTGCTTATAATATCAGCCCAAATATCATAAAGTTAATAAAAGTTATTGGTGAAAACTGGTTCTCCATGAATGAACTACTTGATAGTTTTGGTTTCAAATCAAGAACTACATTCTTGAAAAATTATATAGCCCCTTCATTAGAAGCCGGAATAGTTACGCTGGAAGATCACAACAATCCAACATCACGCAATCAACGATATGGTTTGACCGTAAAAGGGAAAGCCATATTCTACGAAATATAACTCCAAATGCCTATGCCGAGAATTTCCAATCCCCGCTTCATGGAATGGCTTTGCGCCCCACATCACCATATTTTTTGATTTCCAAACATTTCCCTGACCTTATCAACTGTCATATTGGCAATCACTGCAATTTGATCAATCGGCAAACCGACTTTCATCATATTGACAATCATCTCAGTTTTCTCTTCCTCTCGACCTTTCTTTATCCCTTTCTCTATTCCTTTCTCTATTCCTTTGGCTTCGGCGTATGAAAGTTGACCTACAATATCTCGGTAGGCCTTCAGATCAGCATCATAATCCATCTTATCTTCATCACTCAGATTCGCGTATGATGCCACCGACGACAGTCGGCGGAAAAGTCTATCCTTTTGTGTGAATGGCATTGTCTCCATAGTACTCATGTTGTTAAATATGTAAAACCACTGATCTATCTTCTCACTACATTCCTCCGGTTTATCCTTACCGAATAACGGAAGCTGTATGAATATGTAACGTTGCTTGTCGCTGATCGGTTGGTGTGTCCGGAGGTCACACAGCGCGGCATCTATCCTGAACTCATCCTTGAATTTTTCAAGACAGAAATTCATGAACGAGATGATGTATATCGGCTCAAACTCATACAGCCAGTCCGACCCTACCTCTCCCTGGTCAACTATCGCCTTCGAAGCATAATAGACCATACGGTCAATGTAATAATTCTGGTTGCTGTTCTGCATCTCGACCGTAAAGCGTTTACCGTTTGTTGTCTGGCAGTGGATGTCATAGATCACACCCCTCTCCCTCTTACGCCTCCGGCTCTTCTCCTTGTCAAGATACTGGAGATCAACAATCTTGTCAAAACCCGGCTCATCCTTCAACAAGTTATTGAGGAAATCAATAAGAAAGTCCTTCGACTCCTCTCGTCCGAAGATGTACTTAAAACCAAAATCGGTCATCGGATTGATATAGGTAGACATGGCATTATGTTTTAGTTTTCACAAAAATAGACATTAAAATCCATTTACGCAAACTTTTAACACCGTTTTTTAACAATAGCCATATATAAGATTGAGGAAGCAGTAAAATATATCATTACTGTTATAGATAGCTGCCATCATGTCGAAATTTTTGAAAAATTTTTGATATCCGAAAGTAAGACCTGCTCTCTTGCGGGCATCCAGAAAAATTTGGGCATTATATAATCTCGGCGTGCGTTTCGGGTGTTTCACTTGTTTCACTTGTTTCACTTGTTTCGGGTGTTTCGGGTGTTTCGGGTGAAACAGCGAAACAAGCGAAACACCAAATAAAATGTCAGATTAGTTTCAAAATAACAATGCGGGCAGTCGGTTCATGTATAACTTTGCAGCATCAAACAAATATCAACCTAAAAACAAGATATTATGAACGATATGCTCGCTTGCATTTCCTCCATCCCCGATACGAAAGGATGGGGAGGGGGATCCTATTCCCAAAGAAACAGCTTCTATCCTACGGATGCTGAAGACTATTTCAAAAGAGAACGTGCCCTTCAAGAGGGAATCTCCATTGTCAGGAATCTGGCGGATAACCCTATCAAGCCAAACCGGATCCAGCAACTGATGAACGAATGTCACTTCGGTCTGCTCCAGATCAAGGATGCCAACGAATGGATTGAGGACGCTCTGATGCGTCCGGACCCGGTGCCTTTGTGGAAATCTCTATGGTATGAGGAGGAGATATGCTGTCTGTTTGCCGACAGCAACCTTGGCAAATCGGTATATGCCTGCAATATTGCCAACGAAATATCAAAGACAAGACCGGTGCTTTACTGTGACTTTGAGCTTAGCGACAAGCAGTTCCAAATCCGTTTCACAAATACCCAGACTCAAAAACGGTATGGTTTTAACGAGAATTTCAAACGTGCAGAGCTGTCGGATGCTGCCAATTACTGTGAACCTTGTAATTTTGAGGAGGCGGTGATCAAGTCGATTGAGGATACCGCGTTAGGACTAAATATCAAGACCATAATAATCGACAACCTGACATGGATCTGCAACTCGTCTGACAATGGTGATGCCGCAGGCATACTGATGGCACGGCTTGTGCAGCTGAAGAAGAATCACGGATGGAGCATCCTTGTCATTGCCCACACCCCGAAACGGAGTCTACGTAACCCGATTGACCAAAATACCCTTGCCGGAAGTAAGAAGCTGATGAACTTCTTTGACAGTGCGTTTGCAATCGGCAGGAGTGCCAAGGACGAGAACCTACGGTATATCAAGCAGATAAAATGCCGTTCCAGTGCTTTTGAATATGGGGAGGACAACGTGATAGTGGCTGATATTGTCAAGGAGCCTAATGGTTATCTGCATTTCAATGAGATCGGGCATGACAGGGAAACCAACCATCTGAGAGAGAAATCTGATAATGATGTAAATATGATTAAAAACAATATAATCGAGCTCAGACGGAAAGGGAAAAGTTATCGGGAGATTGCTGCCGAGTTAGGGATTAGCGTTGCCAAGGTGCACCGAACTCTAACGAACACTGATATCAGTAAATAAAAGCTTGATAGCTATTCCAACCGTTTCGCTTGTTTCGCTGTTTCGCTTGTTTCACCCGAAACAGGTGAAACAGATGAAACAAGTGAAACGCCATGAATCACTATAATCTGACAAAAACTCACAACCATGATATACCGACGTCCAATTCAATTAGACCCCACCAGCCGCAAGACGATATGCCCAAACTGTGGGAAAAAGAGATTCGTCGACTATGTTTATTCCGACGACAAGACACCGGTAGCCTCCGGCACCTGTGGGAAATGTGACCGTGCCGACCATTGCGGCTACCACTACCCTCCCAAGGACTATTTCCGTGACCACGACTTCCGATGCCTGTCACGCCGTCACCCGTATCTCCGACAGAGAGTGCTGCGTCCCACCTCACTCATCCCAAAGCCTCCCACATTCATACCTAAAGAGATCGTGTTTGCATCAATGACCAACTACCACCGCAATCCACTTGTCCGTTTCCTGCACACCCTCTTCGACTCCAATGCCGGACAAGAGATTCCCGGAATCGTTGAATCGACAGTGACAAAATACGGTGTTGGTACCTCCACACGCTACAGCGGATCGAGCGTGTTCTGGCAACACGACATCTACGGCAATTTCCGTACCGGTCAGATAATCGGCTATGACTCTGACACCGGCAAACGGGTGAAGGGGCAACAGAACTACGTACATTCTGTCATGGCTGACCGGTTCACCGATTTCAAGCTGCGGCAATGCTATTTCGGAAGTCACCTGTTGCGCATATCTGACAAAGAACGGGACGCAAAGAATGAGTTACGTCGAGAACTGGGTATCACCGAGGAATTTGAGCCGGCAATATGGCTATTTGAGTCACCGAAGGCAGCACTCATTGCCGACATAGCCCTGACGTGGGGAGGGATGCAGGGAGCCTACCTTCCTATGGCAACCTTCGGTTGTGCGGGACTCAACCCCAAGGCAGAATGTTTCCTTGACCCATACGACAAGCACCAGGCACTTCGCGGACGCACTGTAATCCTCTTCCCCGACAATGGCAAATACGACGAATGGAAATCAAAAGCCGACCAACTACGCCCATACTGCCAGGAAGTGACCATCTCCTCCGTCATGGAAGAATGGCATCGCCCCACTCACACCTCCGCAATCACCCCGACAACACATACAATCGAACCGGGCGATGGTTTCGACGACCTCATCATCCGACACGTCCAAGCCCACCAACCCATCTGGCATCTCCTGACCTCCTTCTGACCATCTCCTAATTATTTTTGAGAGCGTTATATAATTAAGGGTCTGAACCTTATCTATGCGAGATATCTTCAGTGTCAGTCATCGTCACTTTTGCCTATATAATTAATGTATTTACTTAGATATGAGGTTTTATATGGTGTGCTCGTGCTCCGCACGATTCATACATACAATCACATCTTCATGTCGCCATCTTTCTTCCAATATATCAGTCATTTTATGTATTGTTTTAATAATTCCGGTTGTAAATTTCAAAAATAATGCCCCACCTATGCCAATATCGGGATAGACGGGGCATTTTCAGATTTATTTTGTGGCTTTGAAATTGAAGATGGGGCGGATCGTGGTGGCGATGGTTACGGTGTCGCTGATGTTGCTGACTATCTCGGTGGCAGGTTTGTAGACCATCGGCGATTCGTCGCGTGTAAAGTCGGTGATGCACTCTGAGTAGATCCCTTCCATTGATGCCTCGAAGTCTTCCATCGTGACCTCCCGATATGCCTGTATACGGCTCATCACCCGTCCGGCTCCATGCGGCGCAGAGCTGTTCCAATCTGCATTACCTTTGCCTACACATATCAATGAACCGTCACGCATATTGAGCGGTATGATACACCGTTCGCCTATGGCAGCCGAAATCGCCCCCTTGCGTATTACGTTGTCGTCACTGATATAGTTGTGGACACTCTCAAACTCCTCCATGATCTCCACACCGGGGAAGAATTTAAGCAAGAGTAATGAGATCAGTTTCCTGTTAAGCACCGCCCATCGCTGGCAAAGACGCATATCGTGAAGATATTGCTCTCTCCCCTCACTCTCCAGATAACAAAGATCGGCGGGAAGCGACGGCTCCGCTGCATGGTATTCCTTACGCATCCTCTTTATAACCTCCTGAAGTTCGGAGCGACGCCCTGCTGCCTTATATTCCTCAATCGTGTGCTTTATCAACTCCTCAAAATCATCAGCACCATCAGTAAGATGCTTCACCGCTTTAGCCTGATAGATTTCAGCCACCTGCTTGCCAAGATTACGCGACCCGGTGTGAATCACCAGATAGACATCACCCTTATCATCCCTGTCAAGCTCTATGAAATGGTTGCCACCGCCAAGCGAACCTATCGACTTATTGATGCGGTCGGTAAATTTCAACTCCCTGTAGCAGTAGAGTTCCGTGACAAGCCGCTTTGCCTCACGGTATATCTCCATCTCCTCACCCACGAGCGGACGGAACCCGAATCTATCCTCACGCACAATCTTACCGGATGGCACGTTCCCACGGATATGCTCATTGAAAGCATGGAAATCTATCTCCGCCACATTGCCGAGATTAAGCACACGCATACCGCATCCGATATCCACCCCCACGATGTTTGGAATCACCTTATCGCCGAGGTTGCCCGTGAAACCTATCACGCATCCGGCTCCGGCATGCACATCAGGCATAATACGCAGTTTTTTATCGGAGAATACGTCAATCGACAGCAGACGCGCGATCTGCTCCATTGCAGAATCCTCAACGTTGTCGGTGAATATCTTCACGTCATATCCTTCTATTCCTTTCATATCAATCTGTTTTTAATGATTTTAATATTGTTTATTTATTGAGTGCAAAGTAAGACAATAGGTGCGCCATCTAATGGCGCACTTCAATATTTTTTTGTAATTTCGCAAAAAAATTTCAAAACATGCCTCTCAACAGAAACACACTGATGCGATTGCGCACTATCGACGCCTGTCTTTGCCGCCGACAACGCCGTTGGACTCTTGAAGACCTTCGGACAGCCTGCGAGGCTGCCCTATATGAATATGAGGGGATTACATCAGTATCAAAGCGCACCATCCAGCGAGACATCGAACTGATGCGTAGCGGCAAACTCGGCTACAATGCCCCTATCATCGTCATGGAGAATAGGTATTACACATACGAAGATCCGGATTTCAGTATCACGCAACTCCCCCTCTCGAAGCAAGATATCTCGGAACTATCGGCAGCTATGGAGATAATACGCCACTATGGTGGGTTCCGCGACATGGCGGGACAGGAGGATATACTCGCTCGTATTCAAGATAAAATACAGAGCAGCGAGTCCCATCGTCAGGTGGTGTTCATCGACACCAACAACCGGCTGAAAGGGCTTGACTTTCTTTCCGTGCTATATGACCATATCATAAGAAAGGATGCCATTGAAGTGATCTATCAATCTTTCAAGGCGCGACGCCCAACCTGCCTATTCATCTCCCCTTACCTATTGAAGGAATACAACAACCGCTGGTTTCTCGTAGGATACAATCATAAAAAGCACGATATACAGACCATCGCGCTTGACAGGATTTTCAAGGTGGTGCGTTCAAGCCGCACTCCTTATAAGGAGAATACATTCTTTGAGCCGGAGCAATATCTTGATGATATGGTAGGGGTGACACGCGACATCGATTCCTCTCCCCAAGAGATTACAATAAGAATCGACTCCGACCAGGCTCCATACGTACTGACCAAACCTATCCACCATTCCCAACAACTGATAAGGGAGAATAATGACGGGAGCATCGTGATAATGCTGAACGTAATTCCCAATCATGAATTGGAACGTGTCATACTCGGATATGGTCGGCACATAGAGGTGGTGTCGCCTCCGGAAATACGCCGTCATATCGCCAACCATGTGAAGACTTCAGCATCCTTCTATAAAGATGCAGATGCAAAAGCGTAGCGGTATCCGACATTCATGACAAAACAAACCGGAAATATCTCCGTTTAATAATTCAGAGTTTATGTGGTATCGGATTTTTAACAAATATTGTAAACAGGTAAAAATTGGAAGAGAAAGGTAAATTAGGACTCTGGAGACTGGTGGCTATAGTCTTCGGATCGGTGATTGGCGGAAGCATTTTCAATATCGCCCAGAATATGGCACATGGGGCGGCTTTGGGAAGCGTGCTATGCGCGTGGGGAATCACCGGCATCGGTATAGGGATGCTCGTATCCACGTTTAAGATTCTTGCTAAAAAACGTCCTGACCTAACCGCCGGAATCTATCAGTATGCACAGGTGGGATTCGGCGACTGGTGGGGATTCAACATGGCGTGGGGTTATTGGTTGTGTGTGATTTTGGGCAATGTCACGTATGCAGTACTTCTGAATGACTCCATAGGGGCGTTTCTTCCCGTGCTGAACGAGCATGGATGGCAGACAGTGGTATTCGGCTCAGTGCTGATATGGCTGATGTACTACATCGTCACACGTGGCATACAATCCGCCTCCTACATCAATACCCTGCTCTCTGTGCTTAAATTCAGCTGCATCATCTTCATCATCATTATCCTTGCCGTCAGCGCGAAGGTCGGCATGTTCACCCTTGACTTCTGGGGAAACCTGAATCCGGAACTTCCATCCGTAGGCGCACAGGTCTCCTCATGTATGCTCGTCACCATCTGGAGCTTCCTCGGTATTGAGGGGGCAGTGATGATGTCGTCGCGTGCAAAGAGACATTCCGACGTGGGGAAAGCTACAATCACCGGATTTCTTCTCGCCCTGATGCTCTACATCCTTGTCACCACACTGTGCTTCGGAATCATGACCCAACCGGAACTCGCTGCGCTCCCCAACCCTTCGCTGGCATACGCGCTGGAGGTGTGCGCCGGACCATGGGCAAAATGGTTTGTGATCTCGGCAATAATCCTCTCCGTAGCGGGGGGCTTTGTGGCATGGACGCTCCTGTGTGCGCAGACACCCTACGAGGGAGCCGTAGTGAAGATACTCCCCCGTCAGTTCCTGTCGGTCAACAGGCATGGTGTGCCTGCATACGGGATGAGAGTTTCCTCCATAGCCATGACCTTATGCCTGCTGCTCGTGGTCACAGCCGAAGATGTATATCTTGCTGCCGTCAATCTCGCATCCATGATGATACTCCCGTGCTACCTATGCTGCGGATTATATCTTCTGAAACTAATCTTCTGTAACCGCGTGTGGACGTCAAGAAACAAGAAACTTCCGGCAATCATAGTCATAGCGACCGGCACCACCATCTACTGCATATACTCCATCTGGGCAGGTTCGCTATCACTCCTCGTCATGACCTCGATGTTCTACACCGCCGGTTTCCCATTTTTCATAATGGCACGCCGCCAGCATCGTCAGAACGGCACTTCCTCCACGGATAAAATAATATCCACAAGAGAGTCGGTAATGTCGGGAGTGATGCTTATTCTCGCCTGCCTATCCATATACATGCTTGCCACGGGGCGATTCGCATTATCATAATGCCACAGACGACAGGTAGTTTTACCTGAAATTTTCAAGGAAATATAACAATTATCTCAATTTTATCATTTTCTTAAAATTATTTTTCTTATCTTTGTGGCGAAGATGTGTAACATCAAAGCCTTATTCTAACAATTCACACTGATTAATCATGAAAAGACTAATCATTCCCGCATCTCTCCTGATGGCATCCCTTTCTGCATCAGCGGTAAGCCCGTTGTGGATGCGCGATGTAAAGATTTCCCCTGATGGGAAAACGATTGCTTTCTCCTATAAAGGGGATATTTTCACAGTGCCCTCAACCGGAGGAAATGCCACCCGACTCACTACGTCGGCGGCGTATGAAAGCACACCGATATGGTCGCCCGACGGCACCAAGATAGCATACGCTTCTGACCGGAACGGTGGCAAGGATATTTACATTATCCCTTCAAAGGGTGGACAGTCCACCCGTCTTACGTTCAACTCCGTGGCAGAGACTCCGGAAGCCTTCTCCCCCGACGGCAAGAACGTGATTTTCTCCGCCTACATACAGAAACCGGCTGTCAACATCTCCGGTCCACACAGATCGCAGAGTGAGCTATATTCAGTCCCGGCTGAGGGCGGGCGTCCCGTACAGATACTCTCAACTCCGGCAGTGAGCGTGGCAATGCGCCCCGACGGAAGTTTCCTTTATGAGAATGTTAAGGGTTCGGAAGACAAATGGAGAAAACACCACACCTCTTCCGTGACGCGTGATATATGGATGTATGAACCATCTTCAAAATCATACACTAACCTTACTGCACGTGCCGGCGAAGACCGCGAACCGGTGATTGCCCCTGACAATAGCAGCTTCTATTTCCTGAGCGAACGCGACGGCGGATCGTTCAACATCTACAAGCAACCGATCGCACAGAATGCCTCGCCGGAGAAACTCACCTCATTCACGAAACATCCGGTGAGATTCCTCAGTGCTGCTAAAGACGGCTTGCTCGCTTTTACTTTCAATGGCGAAATCTACACGATGCAACCGGGAGGAAAGGCAAAGAAACTTCCGATTGAGGTAATCGACGACTTCTCTGAAGACGTAAAGGAGATACCCTTCTCAAAGGTGCAGGGGGCGGTTGTTTCCCCCGACGGCAAACAGGTGGCATTCACAGTAAGAGGCGAGGTGTTTGTGACCTCTTCCGAATACCCCTCCACCAAACAGATAACCCATACTCCCGGCGTGGAATCAAGGATATCATGGGGAAGCGACGGACGATCCCTATATTATGGCTCTCTGCGCAACGGCAAGAGCAACATCTACAAAGCTACCATCAAACGCGATGATGATCCCAATTTCTCCAATGCGACACTTATTGAGGAGACTGCATTGTTCCCCGACGACGGCGTGGAGAGAAGTCATCCCTCCATCTCTCCCGACGGGAAAAAGATGGTATTTACAGAAGACCGCAACAAGCTGAAGGTGATGGATCTGGAGACAAAGAAGGTAAAGACGCTCTCCGACGACAGAATCGCCACTTCTCGCTCCGGCAGCATCAGCGTGGAATGGAGTCCCGATAGCAAATGGGTGACTCTCGAAGTTATGAACCCGATGCACGAGCCGTATGACGACATTGCGATAATCAACGTGGATAATGCCGAGTTTATCAATCTTACCAATACCGGATATTTCGACCAGAACCCACGTTTCAACAGCGACGGCACTGCCGTAATATTCGATTCCGAACGCTATGGCATGAGAAACCATGCATCTTGGGGATCTCAATCCGATGTCTTCATGGTGTTCCTCACAAAAGAGGCATACGACAAATACCGTCTGTCGGAAGAGGACTTCGCCCTGCTGAAAGAGATTGAGAAACAGCAGAAGAAGGATGCCGACAAGAAGGATAGCACTGACAAGTCGAAGAAGAAGGATGCTAAAGATAAGAAAGATTCAAAGGATAAGAAGGAATCCGGAAAGGAGGATAAGGAAAGCAAGGATATCAAGATTGACCGAGAAGGCATTCAGGACCGTATCGTGCGTCTGACCCCCACTTCCTCTTCTCTCGTTGACTTCACATTGTCGAAAGATGGCGAGACTCTCTATTTCATCACATCATTCGAGGATGGCTACGATCTTTGGAAGAAGGATCTACGTAAGGGCGACATATCAATCGTGAAGAAATTGGGCAACTCCCCCGCCGGGATACAGACCACGGCTGACGGAGGCATGTATCTTGTAGGTTCCACCGTAAAGAAATTCACACCCTCTTCCGGCAGCATCAAACCAGTGACCACTTCCGGATCTGTTAAGATCGATCCCTACAAGGAGCGTGAGGCAATGTATGAATATATGGCTATCGAGGCTAAAGAACGTTTCCTTCTCCCCGAAATGCCTATCAACTGGAAGGAGTATGTCGACAACTATCGCAAGTTCCTCCCCCATATCAACAACAACTATGACTTCCAGGCTCTTCTCAGCGAGATTCTCGGTGAGGTCAACGTGTCGCATTCCGGAGGTAGATACTACAGCAGTCCCGCAAAAGAGGCAACAGCTTCTCTCGGTTTGATATTCGACCTCACCTCCGACAAGGATGGTCTTCTGATTGAAGAGATTGTTGAGGGTGGTCCGTTTGACAGAGCCACTACCCGCGTTAAGGCAGGCGATATGGTTGAGGCAATCAATGGCGAGAAAATCAAGAAGGGTGAGGATTGGACCTCCCTCCTCAACAACACCGCCAAGAAGAAGACTCTCGTGGCATTCGCAAATCCTTCCACCGGAGAGAAATGGGAGGAGGTTGTTCTCCCGATTACAACGGGCAAGATGAGCGACCTTATGTATGAACGTTGGGTGAAGAGGAACGAACATATCGTTGACAGTCTTTCCAACGGACGTCTCGGATACGTACATATAGAATCAATGAACGACGACAGCTTCCGCACAATCTATGCGAAGATTCTCGGTGAGTACAATACTCGCGATGGTATCGTGATCGATACTCGTTGGAATGGTGGCGGTCGTCTGCATGAGGATATTGAAGTGCTCTTCAGCGGCGAGAAATACTTCACTCAGGAGAATCATGGCAGAAATTCGGCTGAGATGCCATCACGCCGATGGAACAAGCCGACAATCATGATCACCGGTGAGGCTAACTACAGTAATGCACACGGCACACCTTGGGTATATAAATTCAAGAATCTCGGTAAGCTTGTGGGTATGCCTGTGCCGGGAACGATGTCAAGCGTGAACTGGATCACGATGCAGGATCCCTCCATGGTATTCGGTATCCCTGTGACAGCCTATCGTCTTGCCGACGGCACAATCCTCGAGAACACTCAGCTCGAACCGGACATCAAGGTGGAGAATCTTCCCGCCGACGTAGTGAAAGGTCACGACGCCCAGCTTGAGACAGCCGTCAAAGAGCTCCTGAAAGAGACCAAGAAGAAATAACAACAGCAACTTCAATCTGACGCCCCTAAGTTCAATTGAAGTCAACTACATCTATCTCGCTTAAAAGTGACCTCAAAAGTTATACGAAAAACTTTTGGGGTCACTTCATTTTTATGAAATAATCTCTAATAAATAAGATTGTTATTACGTTAAAAAATATTATGATTGAGTAATTTTACTCGAATTACTTGATTATACGTGTTAAAATGCTCGATTTTTCAGAAAGTTTTTTAACACTTATGACAACCACAAAAAGTCCATCATAAAAATTACGGAAATAATAAAGACGAACTATTATGATTCTCAGTTTACGTATCAAGAATTTCTATTCGTTAAGAGATGAAGTTGTGATTGATTTCACAGCAAATATGAACTCACGTAATTCTCGTAACGCTCAACCCAATAGCTTAATAGATTTTCACGGAGATAAGTTTGTTAATATTATTGGATTGTTCGGTGGTAATGCAGCCGGAAAGTCAAACCTAATCAAGGCAATGGACTATTGCAGAAATCTCATCCTGACTTCCCATCTCAATAATGAGGGGGATGAATTGGGCAACGTGTCATTTAAGTTTGGAGGAAATATGCCCTCCGAATTTTATATAGACTTTGTTACTGATGGTATTGAATATGAGTATTCATTTGAGATATATGGTGGGGTCATAACGTCGGAAGAACTATATTATTATCCCAATAAACGAAAATCAAGAATATTCTCTCGTACTGAGACCACTTCATACTACTTCAAAAAGGGAGTCATACCACGTCCGTCAGAAGTAGTGGCTAACACGGGTCCGAAGACACTGTTTTTGAGCAGGGCAAGTTCAATGCAGAAGGAGATTGCTCAGAAAGTTTTTCGATTCTTCCTTAATGAAATGATGGTAGGACGCGGATCTGTTGATTTATCTAATTTATCTGTAGCAGAATTTGAAAACGACAAGAAATTATTGCTCATGGGGCTTGAAGTGTGTGACAGTGACATAATTGATATAACATTATCTGAAAATATGTCTGGTCAACTTATTTTGCAAAGTTTTCATCGGGAAAATCCCGAACTGCCATTTGATTTTATAAAGGAGGAATCAGACGGTACTAAGAGTCTGCTGACGCTATTGATTATCATCCTACGTAAGATTACTGCCGGAGCCACATTCTTTATAGATGAATTTGACCTGAAGCTGCATCTGCGGTTGGCTGAATTTATACTTGATTTGGTCAGGTCGTCCAAATCAGCACAGATGGTCTTTACCAGTCACAATCCATTGTTGATTGATACCGACTCGCTAAGACCGGAGCAAATAGTATTTGTAAGTAAACAGTCTGATGGTAATTCAGAATTTGTCTCACTCGCTGAATTTGTGGGAATAAACAAAATCAAAGACATTCGACAGGCTTATCTTCAAGGACGCTTTGATGGAGTGCCTTATATTGGAAGTGCTCGTTCCCTCATCTCCGAAATCACATTGAATCATGAGAAAGCGTAAGATATCAAAGAAAAAAGAACCTCGTACTGTCTTCTTGGTTATATGTGAAGGTGAAACAGAACGAGAATATGTTGAAATCTTGAAACTATGGTACCGTCTTCCTGTTGTTATCAAGACAAGAGTGAGCGGGAATAAGATAAACCAACGACTCGTAGACCAATATATATATGAACTTGGACTTGATAAGGATGACGATTATAGGGTTTTCTTCGTCTATGACGCAGATATAAAAGATATTGTTCATCGGCTTAAATGTATGCAAGGAACGCTAATATTATCCAATCCCTGTATCGAACTTTGGTTTATGCTTCACTCTAAGAAATTTGGCAAAGTATGTGATTCTGCATCCATTGTCAAGGAATTGAAATCTTCTGATACAGTGTGGACAAATTACCAAAAAGGACAATTCAGTTACGACCAATCAAAATTTTTAATGACACATACAAATAAGGCATCCGAAAATGCCAGCAAATTACGTTGGCCTGACAATCCATCTACAAATATGAGTGTTTTTATCGACTCTTTGGAAAGTGTTAAAAAATATTGAAGCTGATAAAAAAAGTCCGTCAGAAGTGTTAAAATGGTCATTTTAGAGGTATTTTAACACTTCTGACGACCCCAAAAAGTCCGTCAGAGTCTATTTTCAGTATTTTGCATGTAAGAGGAAAAAACTATTTTTTGGCGGACTGTTGTGGGCTTCTTTAAATTTTTTGCTAATTTTGCAGTTACATTTATCCGTTGAGAATATCTGCATCGGAAAATCAATGTAATTTATCAGATGAAGACCAATTACCGCATTTTCTCCTGGATGGGAATAGCTGCCGTCGCATTACCGATCTTTGCAGCCCAACCAAACCTTCCCAAAGTAGAGATACTCGGCAAAGAGTATTTCTATCACGAAATAAAAAAAGGGGAATCCATATATGGAATAGCAAAGCAACATGGCTGGGATTTGAACGAGCTGATCAAACTGAATCCTAATGCCTCTTCCGAGATGAAAAAAGGATCGCGTCTATATTATCCCGTAGATGCTCCCGTTTCCGGCAATAATACCAATAGCGGCAATTCTGACAGGAATGTCAATAATGTCGTTTCTGACAATAATGACAATATTGTCAGAAATGACAGCAATGACTCTGCCGACTCTGCCGAACAGACCTCTTACGAACCCATCCGCCACGTCGTGAGAAAAGGCGAGACCGTATATAGTATCTCACGCCAATACAACGTGCCTCTTGAGCAGATATATGAGGCCTACCCAAATGCAAGATATGGTATCAAGGCGGGTGAGACAATCGTAATCCAGCAATCGCCGGAAACTGTATCCGACAAATATCTATATTATGTGGTGAAACATGGCGACACTCTCTATTCCCTCGCCAAGAGATACCACACGACGGTGGAAGATATACTCTCTGCCAACCCTGCCGTGTCGGAAAAGAATTTCAAGGCGGGCGAAACTGTGAGGATTGCAGTAAACTCCAACAGTAAGAACGTGCATACCGAAACGGTCGAGGAGGAACGTCTTGCAAGCGTTGAGAGCTATAAGGTCGGAAAGAATGAGACGTGGGAAACCATTTCTCAAAAGACCGGCGTGGATGAATCCACTCTCCGCGATGCCAACGAGAACACTACCAACCTCAAGAAAAACACCATTGTAAACGTGCCTGTCGTGGAGACCGTGCAAGTTGAGAAAGTGGTGGAGACGCAAGACCCCAGAGAATTGTCGTCGGAAGGGATACAGGAGATGTATGATTCTATCCACAACATCGATTCCGATCGAGAGCTCCTTAATGAGGTGAAAGTAGCTGCCATTCTCGACGAACCGACTTCAAAAAAGGATGTCGACTTTACAAGAGGGTTCCTTCTCGCAATTGATGAGCTGAAGAACTCCCCTTATAAGATCAATTTCAAGGTTATTGACGGAAGGGGTGCCACCACAAGCGTGACAGATGCTCTTGACGATTTTGAGCCGAACCTTATCGTGGCTACTGCCGACAAGAATTTCCCCGCTTTCCTTGCTGACTATGGCAACACCAACCATATCGAGGTGGTCAACGTATTCGATGTGAAGAACGAGCTGTTTGAAGACAATCCCTCAATGGTGCAGATTCTCCCCCCGTCAACATTCTTTAACCAGCATCTTGCCGACAGAATCTACGATGAATATTCCAGTAGGAAGGTAATCGTAGTAGGTAATGAGGATGCCAACGATGGTATCGCGGAAATACTTCTTCCAAAATACTCGTCTGATAAAGTGACAAAGAGAAGTATTGCCGCCCTCTCCGATACTGAACTGGGCGAGACTGATTCCTACCTCATATATGCCTATTCCAACAAGAAAGAGGAGATTTCGGATATCCTTCATTCTGTAGACAATCTGAGGGAGAAATATCCCGCCACATCTATAACCCTGGTGGGACGTCCGAGCTGGGTGATGCTTACCGACACCTACGGCGACCGCTTCTCCGATGCCGAGGTATTGATCCCTTCAAGAGTATGGTTTGATGCTGACTCATCCCATGGCTCAAGGTTTAATGCTTCCTTCTCCGACATGTATGGCGGACATCCGGTGAAATCCTTCCCCAACTTCGCGGCAAGCGGGTATGACGTGGCAAAATACTTCATACCCTCCACTGCAGCAAACGGAGGCGACTTCAACCGTGGATTCTCCGGCAGTGATGACCCAACCATTCAGACCGATATAAACCTTGTCAGAGTCAATAACTGGGGTGGATTCATCAATCCGACAGGCTACCTGCTCAAATTCCGTAAGGGGGGATTTATTGATAAAGAATTAGTGAAATGAGATTCGGAAAGTCAATAATATCCCTTTCATCAGGCAAATGGATGAAGTCGGTGCTGGCATCCGCAATGCTGTTGTCGGCAGCATCAGCTGTAGCGCAGACCCACTACAGCTCAAACGTGGCTATCGGCGTCAAGGGGGGTGCAACATTGTCTGAGGTATTTTTCAATCCATCCGTCCGTCAGAAATTCAACCCGGGTATGACTGCCGGCGTGATGGTGAGATATGTAGAGGAGGATCATTTCGGACTTCTCGCAGAGCTTAATTTCGTGCAGCGTGGATGGAGCGAGAATTTTGAAGAGGCTCCATATAACTACAGCAGGACGCTCAATTATGTGGAACTTCCGGTGATGGCACACATCTATTTCGGACGACGTGGCAAATTCTTCTTCAATGCCGGACCACAGGTAGCGTTGTTCCTCGGTGAATCCACAAGTGCGAATTTCGATCCGAAACAGATGGCATCACTCCCCGATTTCCCGTACAACAACCGCATGAACGAGCAAATGCTAATGGATGCGACTCAGAAACTGGACTATGGCATTTCAGCAGGGTTAGGCGGTGAGTTCAACCTAAACAAACGCAACTCGCTATGCATTGAAGCCAGATTCTATTATGGACTCGGCAACGTATTCCCCTCAAAACGGACGGATACTTACAGTGCTTCAAACCAGATGACAATCTCCGCGACAATCGGATACTGGTTCAGGGTAAAATAATGCCGATTCTGTAATTAATGTCATTATTGTCAAATTGCCAATAATGACAGGATTGTCAGAATTATCAGAATTTAAAATAGAAAATCCGGATTCAAAATGGTTTTGAATCCGGATTCCTTTTTTCAATTATCTTTCAATCAGAGTCCTATCTCTGATAGGATCATCAAATAGATTACGCATGCCGGCATAACAAAGAGCAATGAATCGATGCGGTCAAGTATGCCGCCATGACCGGGGATCAGTGAGCCTGAATCCTTTATATGCAGGCTGCGCTTAAGCATTGATTCCACGAGATCTCCCCATGTGGAGAAGAGGCAGACCACTACCCCAAGACCGACCCAGCCATATACGCTTATCTCCAACCCGAAGAAGGTGGAGGCATAGATACCGAACAGGACTGATGCAATGACGTCGAATGCCAGACCTCCGAAGAATCCTTCCCACGATTTCTTCGGGGATATACGCTCAAACAGCCGATGACGTCCCAACATGCTCCCCACAAGAAATGCACCCGTATCGTTTAGCCATATCAGTATGAAGATGGCAAGCACTGCGTGGAGATGCCTCACGTCGGCGAGAAGCACCATCAATCCTAAGGGCAGACCGATATATATCTGCGACATGAAGGACTTCGCTATGGACGTTATAGGGGTCGTGCTCTTGATGTAAAGCTGCAACGTCATACGCAGCAGCATTATAAACACCCATATTACCAACGGATAAAACAGCCGACCAAATACCAGCATGACCACACCAAGCATATCAAGACCCATGATCAGCGGACCTCCGGAGCCCATCTTTTCCGTAATCTTATCAAACTCGTAAACTGCCAGCAACGCACATACCGTCGCCAGACAGCTGAACGGAGTCAATCCCCAAAATATACACCCTATGATCAGTCCGGCATAGATAAGCCCTGACACTGTTCTTACTGATAATTTTTTCAGATCCATTTCTCTTTTGTTTTTCGCTGCAAAAGTACAAAGAATTTAGAAATCTTCAAAAAATCGTCCGAATTTAAGACTTCGTTTCGAATTATATTCTATCAAAGAATCCCTCATATTCCTCATCTATAATCTTCCATTCACTATTTTTACGGCTTCCTGAACGAGAAATCCTGCCTGTATCTTGCAAGCGTTTTAGATTTTTTTGAACTTGACGTTGGGATATTTTTAGTTTTTCTGCCATCTGTGCAGTAGTTATCCGAGGATTCGTTGATATAATACTGTAAATTTGGCGACTCGCCCTCAAGAACTCTTTTCTGTCTTTTACGAACTGTTCATCCTTATTCGCGAACTCTTTTCCGTCATTCGCGAACTCTTTTCCGTCATTCGCGAACTCTTTTCCATTATTCGCGAACTCTTTTCCGTCATTCGCGAACTCTTTTCCGTCATTCGCGAACTCTTCCACATTACCCTCTTCACTTATTTCCACCCTATCATGGTCATAATTCAGATTCCACAGTATCACATGAAACTCTGAAGCATTAGAGTTAAACTCCGGTGCATGATAATCCAAAAGATGTTCGTAATGCTCATAAGTGTTTATTATCTTTTTCATTCCACTTCCTCGCCTTTCCATAAGTCCCAATCGACTGAAGAAATCTGCCAATAACGGATTCCTTCTTTTGGATGGAACAGTAAGTGGATTCAACTGCTGAATCAGTCTTCCATCCATCATACCTCCGGGAGAATATATTTCTAACCTATTATCATACATGTCAATATGAATTTCACTTCCCATTTGCACATAATCTCGATGGATAATTGCATTCACTATCGCTTCTGTCACTGCTCTCTCCGGATAATCGGGAAGTTCCTCACGATAATCATTCTTCTTCCTCCATTTCTTCTGCGAATTATTTCTGACAAAAGATACGGCATCCTGTAACTGACCAATTATACTACCGTCCAATTCAATGTCATCTATCGCTTCCCCCAATCCATTTGTCATGTCCAGACCATTCCAACGGGTACAGAATATGCGTGATTGTCGTAAAGGGGATTCATCAGCTAATAATGCGCCGGCATTCGTCAGATTACCATTCTCATCAATAATTCCCCATGACACAAACTCATTATCTTCAAATGAACGCTGTAATCTTTTGTAATGCACAGACTTTAGTTTGGAAAATGCCATATCTCCGAACTTGTAATTTGATGGCAGACTGTCGTAAGTTCTTCCGGAACCTCGCATAACAAGGTTCTTCAATTGAATACGGTCTGCAGTGACAGATTCATTGCCTATGCGTACAAATGCAAGACGTTGTTTGTCGCCAATATAATAATAAGGAGTTTCTTGTCCAGGATATACATGCAACACGACAAGCGTCTTACAATCAACTTTCTTATATTCAAGATTGACTGCCGGAACCGGATCAAGTTTGTTTTTTATCTCCTCGCTGATTCTCTCGGCATCACCTTCCGCATCATCAAGCCCGACTACTTGATTATCATCACTAATACCAAATATCAACATACCCCCTTCACCATTCGCAAAAGCAGACACACTTTTGAGCCAACTTTTAGGTCGTTTGATCTCAAGCATTTGTTTTTTGTCGTAGGCTGTTGCTTCTCCGATTAGTTTTTGTATTTCTATACTCATACGACATTATTTTGAAATCGTTTATCATTTCCAATGTATCAGCTTACGTATTATTTCTGCTGCCTTTGTAGGTCAGATTTCTTCGCGGAGCCATTTCTCCAATTCGGATTTCCATTGGTCTTTGTAGGTGAACCATTCGCTGTAGCCGTAGCCATGACCACCGTTGGGATAAATATGCATGGCTACGGGCACTTTGTTGCTGACTAATGAGGTATAGTAGTTTATGCTGTTGGCTACCGGAACTATATCGTCGTCTGATGACAGTATTAGGAAGGCTTTGGGAGTGTCGGGCGTGACCTGCAACTCGTTGCTGAATCTGTTCTGTAGATCGGCAGAGGGGTTCTCCCCAAGTAGGTTGGTCCTTGACCCGGCATGGGTGTATGACGGGTCCATTGTGATCACAGGATAGAAAAGTATCTGGAAATCGGGACGGGTTGCCGCGCTTGTGTAGTGGGTGGCGACGGTTGACGCCAGATGTCCACCTGCGGAAGCTCCCATTATGCCTACCTTTGACGGATCAACGCCCCATTCCTCGGCATGCTCCCTCACGAGCCGTATTGCCTGTTCTGCATCCGACAACGGTATCTCATGATTCCCCTGCGGCAGACGGTATTTGAGCACCACGTATGTCACGCCCTGATTATTGAGCCAATGAGCTATGTCGTGACCTTCATGTCCGGTGGCTTCCCATCCGTAACCACCGCCGGGGCACATGATTATTGCCTTGCCATTAGGTTTTGCCGCCTTATAGACCGTAATTGCCGGATCTCGGTTGAAATCCGCCTTCTCTACGATTGCCTTTGCCTGATCTGCTCCTACATTCTTATCCCACAGCATCATGTCAATCCTGTTCTGCTGCGCCATGACGCTGAATGAGATGCCCATAAATCCTGCCACCAAATATCTTCTGATTTTCATTCCCATGATATTATGTTATAAAAATTTGCATTGAGAAGAGATAGTCAATCTTTCCTCAATGCAAATTTAACAACAAATATTCATCTTGTCAAATTATTACGCCCTTATCAGATTCCCAATGTGACGCCTACGGTCAATGGGCGGAAATTCAGACCGGTCGGAGCGTCCATCACTTTCATCGGCGAATATCTCACGTAAAGACCGATGGCCTTGCAGAAGGATAGGGATGCGAAGAAGTCTACCGTAAACCTACGCGGCTCTATCTCCTTAGTGAATGATTCATGTCGGTTCCCATCCTCATCATCCCATACGCTTTTAAGGGAGGCATACGTATTGAAGTTCATTATCGGACCCGCCTTGAACGTCAGCGAGGATTTCGGCACGTCCCACTCATATAGCAACGGAAGCTGAAGGCTGAACACTTTTAACCGTGAGAATCTTCCTTCGGAATTACCGGGATAGTTGCCCCATCCGATACCCTTGTCGGCATTAGCCACGAGTGCCCTACCCGACGTCGTGACCTTATAGTTACGCCAGTCGAAGCCAAGTCCGAGCGATATCCTTGAACGACTGAACTCATAATACACGTTGAGACAACTTAGCCAACTTATCTCAAAAGATTTCGACCACTGAAGACCACCCTCCGGAGTCTGGTCGAGGGCATTGGTAAGCCCGATGCACACGCCATCTAACGAGACTCCCCAATGAGAGCCTTGATTCTCTTCTACATTCAGAAGATTACGGTTGTACCACCAACTGTTGAGAAAACCCTCCCGACTTTTGGAGCTTACCGATGATTCTGATGAATATCCCGTGAATACGGAGGCTATCAATTCCTCATCATCCGTCAGCGACCTCACCTCTACCTTGCTGCCCGATGCATTCTCCGTCACGACTACCTTGGAGGGCGTGGTGATATGCAGTATGGTATCGGGCTTCTCCTCCTGTGAATATGACGTTTCCGGCAGCAGCATGGTCAATGATGCGAGAGCTGCCAATGTAAATATCCTTATTGATTTCATAATTTTAATTCCGTTTTAAATAAGAAGTAGACAAATTTATAAGCTATTCAAATCCGGTAGACTCCGGTTTTAGATCCCCGGTGTTTGGAATAATGGATCAGAAAGTCAGCAGATCCACGCCTATTGACCATCCCTTTAACTCCGGTCCGAAACCTGCGCCGAACACCGACATAGGGCTCCACGTGGCATAGATACCTATTCCCTCTATAGTAAGCGAGGCAAACAGGTCGGCTGTGAACAGACGCTGTTGGAAATGCTTGTATTTCACGCTCTCCCTCTCATCGCCAGATATAGTCTGAGTTTTGCTTGAAGCATACGTATTGAGATTGGCAACTCCACCTATCGAAAAGTTACCCACCTTGCCGAGAGGCACGTCAAGAAGCACCGGTATATGGAACCGCCAGACATCAAAACGCGACTTATCAACCTTTATGCCTTCCGAAATCTTCCGGAACACGAGGGCATCCCCATGCTTGGCATAGCAGAACCCATCCTGCGCAAGAAAACGCATCATTCCAAAACCTGCTCCGATAGAAAATCCTACTGTCTGCGGTCCGTGGTCCCAACGCACTCCCACAAGATCCCTTACGCCGACCTCGAAACCGTTCTTCACCTCCCGGCGGTCGTTATAATTGAATCTCCAGCCCCAATATACGTGGGAGAAGCCCGTCAACTGACGGCGCAAACGGCGACCGCTGCAGTTATCACAGTCATTGGGAAGAAACGGCAATTTCATCTCCCACAAATCCGGAAGGTCGTACTCCTCATCCGGTGAAGATGTGCGCACATCCACCTCATAGATATAGTACTTGCCATTCTGAAGCGAATCCATACGTGTAGCCTCAAGTCGGGTCACTGTCCCCTTACGGGTCACTACCACCTCATCAGCCTTTTTCACCACCTTGACCGTATCAACCGGTTCTTCACCTTTCGACACAACAGGCATACATGCCACGATAAGGATCATGATTATGGTCGTTACAATATTTTCCATACGATATAGTTTTTTATCAGATATAGTTTTATCAGTAATTATTAACGTTATCACTTATTTATCATCCTCTTCACCTCTGCATCACTGAGATTTCCCTCTATGAATATCAGAGTGGTCTTCTCCTTACCCTTCGGGCGGCGATTGAGATAGAGGAGATACCTTCTTGCCGACCGTTTCCCTCCCATGGAATAGAAACCGAAGTAAAGCTGACCCTCGCGGTATGACACCTCTTTCGATACTGCCGACGCACCATCCTTGCTTACGGCTCTCCCGATTTTATCGGCAAGTTCCGGAGAGTCTTCCACCGAGATGCTACGGTATTTTCTCATTCCGTTTTTCTCAACCTTGTCATAACTCATGCTTACCAACGTCACCTTCGGATTACCGGTATAGGCGTCAGAAAAGAATTCCGCCACGTTAAGCCCCTCCTGAGCCATAGCCGCAAACACCGTCGCGACCCCTACCACCATACATAATACTATCCTTCTCATAATTCATCAAAATTAAAAGCCTCACTCATGTCGGAAAAGTCTTCCGTGATTACCTCGTTCACACTCTCCTCCGCATTAGCCAGTTCGCTGAGCTGGCGGTTTACAAGCGATGCCACATCATTTCTGTTCTCTATGCGTATTCCGTCAACGTAGGCGTAACATTCCGCAGCTTCCACCCCTACACCCGGCGACCTCATCAGCATGAATCCGACAGCAACTACTGCCGCAACCGATGCCGCGGCACTCCCGACACGGAGCCATACTGAACGACGACCTCCGCCCCTCTTCATGGAAGCCTTCATCTCCATCTCCGGAGAGGGTTTTCTCCGGGCATAACCCATGACTGCCAGCACCTCATCCACCATTGGATCTTTACCCTCCGATTCCAATGCCGCCTTCAGAAGCATACGCTCCTCCTGCGCCGTGGTGTCGGCGTCATAATAGCGTTCTATCAGTCTATGTAATGATTCCTTATCCATTATCATTCTCTTTTAGGTAAATTGAACGAAGCGTCTTTCTTGCTCTTGATATTATCATCCTTACGTTGCTTTCCGAAAGTCCGTACATCTCTGCCAGTTCATCATATTCCCAACCATCCTTCTCCCGATGATACAGAATCTCCCGATCGCGCTGCGAGAGTCGTTCCGCCGCTATCCTGTCGATTTTCCGGTATAGCTCATCGGCATATTCGCGGTCGTCATCCGGTGGCGTACCGGTCTCCCTGACCTCCTCTATATCACTCTGCGGATGTGCCTGCCGACGACGGGCGTCATCGATGCAGATATTGCGTACTGTGGTGGTGATCAGTCCCTCGGCATGACCCGCTCCCGAAATCTCGTCACGCCGGCTCCACAACCGGCAGAACGCATCCTGAAGTGCATCCTCCGTGTCATCCCCGGCTCCCGATATGCTGCCCCGCAGCCGGAATCTGAGACGTACTCTCTTGAAAGCTGATATGAAATTTTCTCCGTTCATCTATCATCAATACGCAGGCAATCGTATTTTGCAACAAATTTAAACCAATTTTTTATAAAATTTTTACTTGTCTTGTTATTTCCGATTAAATCAGCTACTTTTGTAATGAAAAATTAAAACTTTTATGAAACTAACCTCATTTATCCCTCTGTTGCTCGCAGCTTGTCCGGTGGTTGCTCTCGCCGACAATGCCCCGAAATGGCTACGCGATGCAGCAATCTCACCCGACGGCAAGACTGTCGCCTTCACTTATAAGGGCGACATATTTACGGTGCCGGTAGCAGGTGGCGAAGCCACCCAGATCACTTCCAACGAAGCCTACGACGGAGTGCCCGTATGGACAAGAGATGGCAAATCGATCGTCTTCCTAAGCACCCGGGAAGGATCAGACGACATTTTCATCACATCCGCCAAAGGCGGGACGCCTCGCCGTCTCACCACCAACAGCGGCAACGAGAAGCCTCTGACTTTCCTCAATGATTCCACACTTCTCTTCTCCGCTTCCAATCTTCCGGGAATGAACACGGCTCGTGCCCCGTTCTCTACGCAGGTGTATCAGATCAACATCAACAGGCAGAATCCGCGCCCGCGTCTCTTCCTCTCCCAGCCGATGATCTCCGCCGACGCCAATGCCAAGGGGGAACTTCTCTATCAGGATCGGAAAGGCGTGGAAGACGTGCTGAGAAAGCATGAGCGTTCTTCAGGCACCGCCGATGTATGGCTTTACGACAACGGGAAGTTCTCACAGCTGACCAACGAGAACTGGGGCAACCAGTCGCCCGTGTGGGGACAGGGGAACACCTTCTATTACGTCAGTGAGAAAGACGGCACACTCAACGTATGGCAGGCAAGCACCACCGACAAGTCGGCAAAACAGTTGACCAACTTCACAAAACATCCCGTGCGCTCCCTATCCTCTTCCGACAACGGTATGCTCGCGTTCTCTTGGGATGGTGAGATATACACTCTCAAACCAGGCTCCCAGCCACAGAAACTCAACATTCGCATCACTGCCGATGAGTATGACAGCGACCGCGTGAAGAATTATGCACGCTACGGTGCATCCGACATCGCTGTCTCTCCGGAAGGTAAGGAGGTGGCTTTCATAATACGCGGCGACCTCTACGTAACCGACACTGAATACAAGACCACAAAACGTATCACCAATACTCCGGCTCAGGAACGCATCGCAAGTTTCTCTCCCGATGGTCGCACCATAGTATATGACAGCGATGTTGACGGAATCTGGCAGCTCTTCACCGCAAAGATCAAGAACGACAAGGAGAAACAGTTTGCATACGCAACCGACATCGTGATCGAGCCGCTCTACAAGTGCGAGACTTCAGCAATGCAGCCGCAATTCTCCCCTGATGGCAAGAAGGTGGCTTTCCTTGAGAACCGCACGGAGCTTAAAGTGATCGACCTTGAGACAAAGAAAGTGACTACAGCCCTCGACGGCAAATTCAACTATTCTTATTCTGACGGCGACATACCATTCTCATGGAGTCCTGACAGCAACTGGCTGCTGATATCCTATATAGGTAATGGCGGCTGGAACAACACCGATATCGCCCTTGTGAAGGCCGACGGATCGGAAGTGGTTGACCTCACAGAAAGCGGTTATTCCGACAATAGTCCTAAATGGGCACTCGACGGTAAGGCGCTCACCTACTCCACAGGAAGATATGGCATGAAGGCACACGGCTCATGGGGCAATCAGGAGGATATAATCCTTATGGTGCTTGATGATGAGGCTTGGGAGAAATTCAACTTCTCGGAGGAGGAGATGAAGCTTGCCGAGAAAGCCGAGGAGGATAGCAAGAAGGATGAGTCTGACAGCAAGGACGACAAGAAAAAGAAGAAGGACAAGAAAGGGAAGAAGGATAAGGATGCCAAGGCTGACAAGAAGGAGACAAAACTCGACCTTGCCAACCGCCGCTACCGCACACGCCGACTCACCGACCGCTCATCCAACATCTACGATTACTTCCTGTCGCCCAAAGGTGATAAGCTATATTATATAGCGGCTGCTACCGAAGGGGGTTGGAACATGAACGTCGTTGACCTGAAGAAGGGTGAGACAAAAGTGCTTCTCAAAGGCACTGCCGGTTCGCTCTATCCCGACAAGAAGGGGGAGAACCTGTTTGTATTGTCTTACAACGGCATAAAGAAGGTGAACCTTGCATCTTCCGACACAAAAGATGTCACTTTTGATGCGCCTTACGATCGTAAGCCCTCTCTTGAGAGAGCCTACATATTTGACCACATGGCAAAGCAAGTGGAGGATAAATTCTATGACGAGAATCTCCACGGTGTAGATTGGGACTACTATACCGCCCACTACCGCGAGTTCCTCCCCTATATCTCCAACAACCGAGACTTCGCCACTCTTCTGAGTGAGATTCTCGGCGAGCTGAATGCCTCACACACCGGTGGACGCTACTACGGAAATGGTGCATCCCTCAACACTGCCAACCTCGGTGCTTATTTCGATGAGAACTATACGGGCGACGGTCTGAAAGTGGCTGAGATTTTCCCGCGTGGTCCGCTTGCCGCTAAGGCTGCCAATATCAAGGTGGGTGATATAATAATGTCGATCGATGGCGAGAAGATACTTGCCGACACCGACTATTTCCCACTCCTCGAAGGTAAGACCGGAGAGAAGGTGCGTCTTGAAGTGAAGAAAGCGGATGGCAAGACCGAATACGTGGTTGTCAAGCCGATCAACTCCGGCAGTCTCTCTAATATGGCATACCAGCGTTGGGTGGAGCGTAACGAACAGCTCGCCGACAGCCTGTCTGGCGGTAAGATCGGTTACGTGCATGTAAGAGGTATGGATACCCAGAGCTTCCAGACCGTCTACGACCGTCTGCTCGGTAAATACCGCAACTGCGATGCCGTAGTGGTAGATACCCGCTACAACGGTGGTGGCTGGCTCCATAATGACCTCGCAATACTTCTCAACGGTAAGGAATACGTCACTTTCAAACCGCGTGGTCGTGAGATCGGTCATGAGCCGTTTGCACAGTGGACAAAACCATCCGTAATGCTCGTCAACGAATCAAACTATAGTGATGCACACGGTTCGCCTTACGCATACCAGGCTCTCGGCATCGGTGAAGTGGTCGGTGCGCCGATACCCGGCACAATGACTGCCGTATGGTGGGAGACGCAGATTGATCCGACGATTATCTTCGGCATACCGCAGGTTACAAATGTATCGGAAGATGGCACAATCCTTGAGAACACCCAGTTGAACCCCGATATTCTCATCTATAACCGTCCGGGAGACGTGGAGAACGGCACCGATGCACAGCTCGAAGGCGCAGTACGCCACCTG